>Ga0306921_10005989_pt1 | contig 12655 bp, 12 predicted proteins | sample sta12Cox44000080_FD_203760 | JGI IMG/M metagenome (GOLD analysis project Ga0306921, IMG submission 203760) | Lab enrichment of tropical soil microbial communities from Luquillo Experimental Forest, Puerto Rico - statoxic.12C.oxic.44.000.080 (v2)... | ecosystem: Environmental > Terrestrial >... | reverse complement strand
GAGGGTTAGATCATGTCAGGTGCAGTGGCCCGGATCATCGATGACTTGCGCGACCGGGGTGGGTTGAAGGGCATCGACGTCGCCAACATCGCGGAAGTGTCTCCTGCGACGGTTTCGCGCTGGACGTCGGGCAAGGCTTTGCCGCATCCGAAAACCCAGCTCATCATTTCTGACCTGCGATATATCGTCGACCGGCTGTCGGAATTCTACACGCCGCAAGAGACGAGACTCTGGCTCTATTCCAAACACCGTTTGCTGGAGGGCCAGCGAGCCATCGACCTGATCCATCGGGGACAGGCCGACCGCGTGCTGGCGGTCATTGAAAGCCTCGACGAAGGGACTTTCACCTAGTGTGGCGGTTCAGAAGTACGCAACGTTATTGCCGCAAACTGGTCATGCGGACTTCTGAACCATACTAGAATCCAAAATTTGCTAGTGTCCTTTCGATTCCGAAGTTCGTAGACGTGGGGCCGCGAGATGATACGAACTTCGGAAACGGGTCACTAGATGCCGGCTTCCGGACGCGTGCACGACAGGGCCGTGCTCGATGCCCTGGAAAGTTTTCAACCCGAACAGCTCGAACAAATCGCCTGGCGCGTGGCGCGCAAGGGACGCGATCCCCTGCGCGGCGCGATTGCGAACGGCCGCTGGAATGCGATCGGCGAGATGGAGGTTTTGTATACGAGTTTTGAGCGCGACGGCGCGCTGGCCGAAGTCGGCTACCGCCTGTCGCTGGAGCCGGTCTGGCCGAGCAAGATCGAGCATCAGATCCATCAGCTTTCGATCAGGGCCGACAGGGCCTTGCGGATCGACGAGCTGGCGCAGCTCGAAAAGCTCGGCGTTGATGTCGCAAAGTATCAAAGCTTCGACTACGCCGCGACGCAGGCGATTGCGGCCGCAGCGCATTTTCTGCAATTCGACGCGCTGATCGTTCCAAGCGCGCGTCATGCGGCAACCAACCTGGTGCTGTTCCTCGAGCACGTTCAGACGCCGCCCGAGCTGAAAAGTTCGGAAGCGGTGGATTGGAGCAAGTGGCGGGGACGAGGGCGGCGGTAGGCTCGCTTCAAAAGAAACGGTGGACCCGCCGCTTCTGTTCTATGGAGCGAAAGACGTGGATGGCCGGGCAAGCCCGGCCATGACGACGCGAAAACGCTGGCGCCAGCGTTCGCTGATATCAGTTATCGAGGAACGACCGCAGCTTCCTTGACCGGCTCGGATGCTTCAGCTTCCGCAGCGCCTTTGCCTCGATCTGGCGGATGCGTTCGCGCGTCACCGAGAACTGCTGGCCGACTTCTTCCAGTGTGTGGTCGGTGTTCATGCCGATGCCAAAACGCATGCGCAGCACGCGTTCCTCGCGCGGGGTCAGCGAGGCGAGCACGCGCGTCGTGGTCTCGCGCAGGTTCGACTGGATTGCCGCATCGATCGGCAGGATCGCGTTCTTGTCCTCGATGAAATCACCGAGGTGAGAGTCTTCCTCATCGCCCACCGGCGTCTCGAGCGACAGCGGCTCCTTGGCGATCTTCAAAACCTTGCGCACTTTCTCAAGCGGCATGCCGAGCTTTTCGGCAAGCTCTTCCGGCGTCGGTTCGCGGCCGATCTCGTTGAGCATCTGGCGCGAGGTACGCACGATCTTGTTGATGGTCTCGATCATGTGCACGGGAATGCGGATGGTTCGCGCCTGGTCCGCGATCGATCGCGTGATCGCCTGCCGGATCCACCACGTCGCATAGGTCGAGAACTTGTAGCCGCGGCGATACTCGAACTTGTCGACCGCCTTCATCAGGCCAATATTGCCTTCCTGGATCAGGTCGAGGAACTGCAGGCCGCGGTTGGTGTATTTTTTCGCGATCGAGATCACCAGGCGAAGATTGGCTTCCACCATTTCCTTCTTGGCCTGGCGCGCCTCGCGCTCGCCCTTCTGCACGCCGTGCACGATCTTGCGGAATTCGCCGATCTCAAGCCCGGTCAGCGCCGCAAGCTGCTGGATCTCGCCGCGCAGCTCCTTGATGCGATCCTTCTCGTAATGGACGAAATTCTTCCAGCCCTTGGCCGAGAGTTTCGAGACGCGGTTGAGCCAGCGCGGATCGAGCTCCGAACCCTGGTAGTTCTTCAAAAAGTCTTCGCGCGCGACGCCGTGGCTGTCGCCCAGACGAAGCAGGCGGCCCTCGAACGACACCAGCTTCTTGTTGATGTCGTAAAGCTGCTCGACCAGCGAATCGATGCGCGCCTGGTTAAGCCGCAGCGACTTCACCTCGACGATGATCTCGTCCTTCAGCTTCTTGTATTTGCGCTCCTGCGCCGGCGACAGCGTCTCGTTCTGAAGCTGGTTGGAAATGTCCTGCTCCTGCAGGCGCCGCAGCTTCTTGTAATTGTCGGCGATCTTGTCGAAGGTTTCGACCACCTTCGGCTTCAGCTCGGCTTCGATGGCCGCGAGCGACATCTGGTTTTCGAACTCGTCGTCGTCCATGTCGGCTTCGGCGGCGGCCTCCGCCGGGTCCTTCTCCTCGCCATCGGCATCGGCTTCAGGTGAGCGGAACGGGGTCGGCGACGGCGGCGCCGCAGGCGGAGCCGCGGCCGCAGGCACGCCCTCGCCACTGGCCTCGGCCGGTGGCGGGCCGTCGACGGCGGCAGCGCCGAGAATGCCCGGGTTCATGTTGTTCTTGGCGTCGGGACCGGCATAGGTCGCTTCGAGGTCGATGATGTCGCGAAGGAAGATCTTTCCTTCGTTGAGCTCGTCGCGCCAGATGATGATGGCCTGGAAGGTCAGCGGGCTTTCGCACAGCCCCGCGATCATCGCCTCGCGGCCGGCCTCGATGCGCTTGGCGATGGCGATTTCGCCTTCGCGCGAGAGCAATTCCACCGTGCCCATCTCGCGTAGATACATGCGCACGGGATCATCCGTGCGCTCGCCCGGCTCGGACTTCTTGACTTCGGTGACGGCCTTGGCGGTGACCTCGACCAGCTCGTTGTCGGTGTCGTCGTCGGCCTCTTCCTGCTTCTCTTCCTCGCTGTCGGCGTCGTCGGCCTCGGTAACGTTGATGCCCATGTCGGAGAGCATCGACATGATGTCCTCGATCTGCTCCGGCGAGGTGGTATCGGAGGGGAGAACTTCGTTGAGCTGATCGAAGGTCACGAAGCCGCGCTTCTTGGCCTGCTTGATCATCTTCTTGACGGCAGCGTCCGACAGGTCGAGTAAAGGCGACGGCGCTTCGGCGGTATCCTTCTCTGGAGCGTCCGGAGCCTTCTCGTCCTTCTCTTTTTCCTTAACCTGCAGCGTCTTTGCCTTGCTGGCCATTCATAGCTCCCAAACGCGCTTTCATAGGGTGCGTCACGGCACCCGTCTGAACCGGGTGCGTCACGGCACCCGTGAAACTCTTCAAGTCAGGCGTCACTCATGACGCGAAGGGGCGGCGCAAACTTTTCGCCACCCCAAATTTCTTCCGCCGGATTTCGCTCTCAGGCTAGATGCATGTTGGACGGAAACGGCGCTGACGGCTGTCCAAACAGAGGCCGCGCCGGATTATTCCTGACATCCTTCTGATCACGAGCCGGCGGCCACGCGCGCCCTGACGATGCACCAAAGCCATTAAGCCTCGATTAACCCTGTTTTTGCAGCCAAACCATGGGTTTGGCGAGTCTTTTTGCGGCTCCGGCGACCGCCATCCGCATAATTTTTTAGTAACCCTACACGCCGCGCTGGAACCGGCCAGAAGATTCGCCGAATCCCTCGATTATGGCCTCGGTGCCCTCCATTTCGGACAGGCGGGCCTTGACGTCGCGCAGCCACGCCAGATTGGCCTCGCTTCCCTCCTCCCCCAAGGCCAGCTCGGCATCTTTCAATTCCCTAAGTAAGGAGTGCCACTGGCGATGCAAGGAGACGAGCTGGCGCCAGGTGGAAAGTACATCATCCCGCGCAGCATCGCTTTTCGCGCCCCATACCGCCGAGGTCGTGATTACCCCATCAACCCTTTGAAGAACTTGCGAAAAACCTCCCCTCTGGAGGTCGGCCCGCATCTTCTCGCTCTGTTCTGACGCTTCCGGGCTGTGGTGATGATCGTTGGCGAAGGCCGCGATGATGCCGGCGCGCAATTTGTGGGCGTCAGGATGGGCCAACTCAAGGGCGGCCACCTCTTCCAGGTGCTCGTGCAAGAGCCAGGGGTGGTTGATGAGACTCTGCAGAATCAAGGCCTCCCGGCGAGACATGGCGCTGCGCTGGCCGCGCAGAAGCGGACTTGCCGCAAGCTGGGAACTCGCCGGCCGGTACGGGCCGCCGCCGAGCGCTGGCCCCGACCCCGGAGTTCTGCGATCGGAGAAAGCGAACCGGCCTGCGGGGCCGCCGCGCCCGCCCGCGCGGCGCAGTGATTCGGGCCCGTAATAGCCGGCGGAGGGGTTTCGAAATCCGCCGCCTGCGTAGCTGCGCGCCACTTCCGGCGCAAACACACGCTGCAGTCGTTCGGCAAAATCCTGGCGATAATAACGCCGCACCACCTCGTCGCGGATGCCATTTGTGATTTCGCCGATCCGCTTTTCCAGCGCCGCGCGCCGCTCCGGCGTGGCGAAGGTGCCGCCTTCGATTTCACGCGACCAGATCACTTCCGCAAGCCCGCGCGCCGCACCGATCACCTCCTCGATCGCAGCCCGCCCGCCTGAGCGCGCGAGATCGTCGGGATCCTGGCCTTCGGGCAGCAGCGCAAAGCGCAGGCTTTTGCCGGGCGCAAGATGCGGCAGCGCCAGATCGGCGGCGCGCCACGCCGCCTTCTGTCCGGCCCTGTCGCCGTCGAAACACAGGATCGGCTCGTCCGCCATCTTCCAGATTAGCGCGAGCTGGTTTTCGGTGAGCGCCGTGCCGAGTGGCGCGACCGACGCCGCAAAACCCGCAGCCACCATCGCGATGACGTCGATATAGCCTTCGACAACGATGATGGGTGCACCGTTATGGGCGGCAAGGCGCGCAGCCGCGAGATTGTAGAGATTGTCGCCTTTGTGAAACAGCGTGGTTTCGGGCGAATTGAGATATTTCGCCGCGACGTCTTTTTCGAGCGCACGCCCGCCGAACGCAATGATGCGCCCGCGCGCGTCGGCAATCGGAAACATCACCCGATCGCGGAAGCGATCATAAGGCACCGGAATATCGTCGCCCGCGATCAGGAGGCCGGCTTCCACCATGTCCTCGACCGAAATGCCGTGCGAACCGAGATGTTCTTTCAGCGCAAAGCGATCGCCGGGCGCGTAGCCAAGGCGGAACTGCAATTGCGTCGCCGGCGAGATCGCGCGATCGGCAAGATAGCCGCGCGCCTTGGCGCCATTGCGAGAGGCGAGCGTGTCGGCGAAGAATTTTGCAGCGAGCTCCATCACATCATACAGCGTTTTGCGGCGCTGCTCGAACCGCTCGGCATCGGGTGTTGCCGCCGGCAGCGGCAGCCCGGCCATCGCCGCTAGCCGCTCGACCGCTTCGGTGAAGCCGACGCCTTCAGTCTCCATCAAGAAGGAAATGATGTCGCCGTGCTTGCCGGAGGAGAAGTCGTGGTAAAATCCCTTCTGGTCGTTGACCGTGAACGAAGGGGTCTTTTCCTGCTGGAACGGCGACAGGCCTTTCCACTCGCGCCCGGCCTTCTTCAACTTCACGCGCTTTCCCACGACTTCCGATACCGGAAGCCGGGCGCGCAGTTCGTCGAGGAATTGGGGCGTAAAGCGCATTTATGTTCGATTCTGCGGTGAGTCGGGACACTTGCCAACCGATCATGGATATAGGGCGGCGGGCCGAAATGAGGCGGGATTGTCGGCCTTCTCGCCGCTATTCACAGGGCTCTCAGATTGTCATTCCGGGGCACGCCACGCGTGAACCCGGAACTTTCGCCTTTTCCGTCATGGCAGGGCCTAGCCGTTCAAAGAACGGCGTCGCTTACGCTCGCCTATGCCCGGCCATCCACGTCTTTGTTTACGTGGATGCCCGGCACAAGGCCGGGCATGACGAAGGGAGCGAGTCGCGAATCCAACGAGCCCGGTCGCTCAATCCTCCAGAAATTTCCCCGAGGCGATGCGCGGCAGACGGTCGACCGGCCAGTTGTAGACATAGGTCCAGGCCTTGCGCGCCTCTCCATTGTCGAGCGTCACGGTGAGCATCTGCCTGATGTATTCGGTGGGTTCCGCAAAACCCTCGCCGCAGGCCTCATACATGTCGAACTCGCGCAAGCATTCGGCCACCTCGCGCAGCCGAAACAATTCGCCGAACACGATATCGGCGCCGCCATCGGACAGCACCAGCCCGGGATAGTGTTTGACGAGATAGAGCCGGCCGCGGCAGCGCGCTCTGCCAACAAAATCCGCGGTTCGCGACAAAAGCTGCGCCATCGGATGATCGAAGCCGCGCATCAACGTGCCATAGACGAAGAGATGATCGGAGGTCATTCGCGCTTTTTACACCGTCATTGCGAGCCAACGGGCCGCGCGAACGCGCGCCCGATGACAGGCTCCGCGAAGCAATCCAGACCTACAATTACGAGGGACTGGATTGCTTCGTCGCTCGCGCTTCTCGCAGTGACGTGACATCAACCCTCCTTTACCTCATCGCTGACGACGACGAACTTGGTGAGGTTCATGCGGCCGAAACTCGTGGTCAGCGCGACGTCGGCGGCGTCGCGGCCCGTTGCCATCAGGATGCGGCCGATGCGCGGCACGACATGGCGGGCATCGAAAGTGTACCACTGGCCTGAGAGATAGGCCTCGAACCAGCCCGAAAAATCCATCGGCTCCGGCTCCGGTGGGATGCCGATGTCGCCCATGTAGCCGGTACAATAGCGCGCTGGAATGCCCATGCAGCGGCAGAAGGTCAGCGCCAGATGCGCAAAATCACGGCAGACGCCGGCGCGCTGCTCATGGACGTCGAGCGCGGACTTCATGTGGTGGGCGTGCTGGTAGCCGAAGCTGACGCGATCATGGACATATTCGCAGATCGCCATCACCCGTTGCCAGCCCGGCCGGCTGTTGCCAAACAGCGACCATGCGATGTCGGTGAGCTTGTCGGTCTCGCAATAGCGGCTCGCCATCAGGTAAAGCAGCGCCTCGTCGGGAAGCCGGTCGATCGGAAGCTGCGACGCTTCCGGCACGACGACATCGGGCAAGCCGGAATCATGCACCAGCGCATTGCCGCGCAGTGTGACGCCGCCGGCCGGCGCCACCAGCCGCCCGCAGACATTGCCGAAACTGTCTCGGTAGTAGCCAATTGGAACGCCGGGCTCGGTGACGATGGTCTCATCGCCGATGATGTCGTGGCGGCGCGAAGGGTGGATGGAGAGCATGAACACCATCGGCGTCGGCTGCGCTGCCGCGTACGCGATCTCGAAGCCGACCTTGATCCGCATCGTCACGCCTCCACGGCTTCGCCCTCGGCGACGACGTTGATGGCTACTTCCATGGCGACAAAGGCATCGGCCGAACCGAGATAGGTGCCGTGCAGCGGGATAGCCTGGCGCGGATCACGCGCCACCGCGACGCGAATGAGGTCGCGGCTGCCGACGATGCCGTTGGTGGGATCGAACTCGATCCAGCCTGCGCTCGGCAGGTAGACCTGCACCCAGGCATGCGTCGAGCCGCCGCCGGCATAACGATGGGCGCGATCGCCGCCAACGAACAGATAGCCGGAGACGAAGCGCGCGGCGATGCCGAGCCGCCGCAACGCCTCGATCATGAGCAGCGCAAAGTCGCGGCAGGTGCCACAGCGTGTCTGCAGCGTATCGAGCGGATGCTGGGTGCCCTGCTCGTGCCGCTTGCGGTAGGAAAACGCCTCGCGAATGCCGTGGGTCATGCCGGAAAGAATCCTGAACGTCGGCGTCGGCGCCTCTGCATCGAGGGACTTTCGCGCCCATGTCGAGAGCTCGCCGTCGGGATCGGCATATTGCGGGGTGATGAACTGGAGGAGATCGGGAAATTCCTCGGCATCATACAGGAACGGATAGAAATAGGCCGGATCGTCGGCGGTGAGCGCGAACTCCTCGGCCGGATTGTGCTCGACGGTTGCGGTCGAGACGAAGGTGAGCGTGTCGGCGCGCTCGTCGAAGGTCGCGATCGCGACACTGTTGCCGAACACGTCGTGGATCCAGCGCAGCCGCATCGGCTTCGGCTCGATCTTGAGGTCGCCGGACAGCACGCGCAGATCGTGGCCGTCGCGCGGGCGCAGCATGATGCGGTGTTCGCCGAACGCAACGGGGTGCGCATAGCGATATTCGGTCTTGTGGTGAATCGTCAGAAGCGGCATCGTCATCGCAATCATGATGGCTTTGTGCAGCGTAATCTACAGTGATTCCCGCGTATTTCTAATATTCGGCATGCAGCCTGGTGCGAAACGGGAAAGGAAACATGGATTTGGGCAGGTCCGGCGACACATCATTGCTTGCGACCGGGGATGATCCTGCACCCGTGCTCGAAGAGAATGCCGTCAGTCGCTCCCCGTTCCTTCTGATTTCGGATCATTACGGCCGCGCGATACCGCGCGTGCTCGGCGATCTCGGGCTTGCCGAGAGCGAGCTTCGGCGCCACATCGCCTGGGACGTCGGCATCGCCGGCGTCGCCGACGCACTTTGCGAGCATCTGGACGCACACCTGATCGCGCAGCGCTACTCGCGGCTCGTGATCGACTGCAATCGCCCGTTACAGGCGCCGAGCTCGATCCCGCGCATCAGCGAAAGCGCCGTCATTCCCGGCAATGAGGCCCTAAGCCGCAAGGCGGCCAGGGCGAGACGGCGGGAGGTGTTCGATCCCTATCATCGCCATATCCGCGAGGTGATCGATCACCGGCTGCGCGAGGGCATCCCGACCGTGCTGGTCGCGCTGCACAGTTTTACGCCGGTCTATGCCGGGATCGCGCGGCCCTGGCACGTCGGCACGCTCTACCGGCGCGACAGCGGACTGCCGTCGCTGTTGCTAAAGAGCTTCCGCGCGCAAAGCGGACTTGTGGTCGGCGACAACGAGCCTTATGCGGTGAGCGAAGAGACCGACTACACTATTCCGGTTCACGGCGAGGCGCGCGGGCTGTTGAACTCGGGCATCGAGATCCGCCAGGACCTGATCACAGAAGAGGCCGGCCAGCGCGAATGGGCGGATCGGCTGGCGAATATTCTTGGCGAGATCGAACTTGAATTGCGCGCGAAGCGGCTGCAGTGAAGAGCGCGTGATTCGATACCCCCCAATGCGGGCGCTACGCACGACCTCCCATCACTCGCTGCGCTTGGGGAGTGGGATAGATCTCACCTTGCCCGCGTCAGCGCGAGCCAGATGCCGCCGCCGATCATGAAGCTGCCGGAGACGCGCGACAGGGTGCGCGTCCGTCGCGCCGAGAAGAAACGCCGCACCCGGCCAGCGAGCAGGGCGTAAGTCGCATCCGTCAGCGCCGCGATCACCATGAAGGTCACGCCGAGCAGGGTCACCTGCGAGAGATGGTCCTGACTTAAATCCACGAACTGCGGGATGAAGGCGCCGAAAAACACCAGCAGCTTGGGATTGCTCAGCGCCACCAGAAAACCTTGCAGAAAAAATCCGCCGCGTGGCGGTGGCGGGGCCTCCGCTTCGACGCCCGCGACGGGTTCGCGAATGAGCCTGATGCCGAGCCAGACCAGATAGGCCGCGCCCGCAAAGCGCACCCAATCGAACCAATAGCCCATGGTCGCCATCAGCGAGGTCAGCCCGATCGCGACGATGCCAATCACGATCGCAACTCCTGCCTGGACGCCCGCGATATTGGTCAGCGCGGCGCGCGTGCCATGGCGCAAACCATTGGCGATGACCAGCGTGACGATCGGCCCAGGCAACAGCGCAAGCGCGACGGAAGCGGCGACGAAGGCGAGATAGAGTTCTATGGACATTGACGGTTCCAGACATCTTGCGTGATGGCCGGGTTCATCCCGGCCATCCACGCCTTTGCCCAACAGGCTAGGAAGACCTGGATGCCCGGGTCAAGCCCGAGCATGACGATCTGTTATGCCGACAGCTATCTGTCATTGCGAGCGCCAGCGAAGCAATCCAGGGCCGTGGAAAAGACTGGATTGCTTCGTCGCCCGGGCTCCTCGCAATGACGACGGAGACATTCCAAAGCGGCAGAGCCTGCGCAACGCTTCGCACACCCTCACGGCAACCCGGCAATCTTGCGGGCCTCGCCGGTCAATTCCAGAATGTGAAGACCGGTGTTGGCGCGGTCGACGATATAGACGTAGCCGCGCTCATCGGTTTCGACATTGTTGGTCTGGATCGCGACCTTGCAGCGATCCTTGCCGTCGATCTTGACGCAGCGCTTGTCGGTCGCCGCCGTGATGGCAGGAATAAAGTAGCCGACTTCGGTCGGGTGATAGGGATCGCGGACGTCGATCGCGCGCACGCCGGCATTGAAGTAGGAAATGAACGCCAGCTTCTTGTAGAAGACCGGCGCCATGCTCTCGTTGGAGGAATGCGCACCGAACCGCCCTCCCCGCTGGCAGAACGCGCCGCTGGATTCCTTTGCCGTATAGCTCGATATCATCATCGGCCGGTTTTCCACCGTGACGTCGGCGAACCACACCATCTGCCGCGGCTCGGCGCATTCGTTCACGATCTCCTCATCCACGATCATAACGATGTCGCGGTTCGGCTCCTTGTCATGAGCGAATTCGGCAATCGGCATCTTCAGCATCGGAAACGTGGTGTGCGCGCCGTTGAAGGCCGACATCGCCAGCCGCGAGATTTCCGGATAGCGAAGATTTTCCGGCGTCGGCTCCTTTGGACCGTTGAGCAACTTCTCGCGATCGACGATCTGCAGGAAGCCACCCTTGTCGGTGCCATATCCGAAATAGACGCGGTTGCCTTGCGGGCCTGCCGAGATCGGCCCGTGCACTTCGGTCGGCACCGGGCCGGTCGAGCCCGGCTCCTGGCCTGGAAGCCCGAAATCCCTGACCTTGACCGGATGAGCGGGATCGCTGAGATCGTAAATCATGGTCATCCGGCGGGTGCGCCAGTCGGGCAAGCCTGTGACGAGGTAGGCAATGCCGGTGTCGCATTCCCACCAGTTCTTGTGCGTGTCCTTCAGGCCCTCGCCGATATGGGTGACCAGAGCGGGGTTTGAAGGATCGGCGACGTTCCAGATCTCATGCCCCGAACTGCCAACCGCACGCAGCATATAGACCGCGTTCGGATCGCCCTTCGGCAATTGCTTGCCGTCGCAGACGCGCACCATTTGCGCGCCGCCTCCTTCGTATTTTCCCACCTGTCCGGGAATATGGTGCAGATATTTCGGATTTGCGGGATCGGTGACGTCGACGATCGAGGTGCCGCTCGGCTCGGCCTTGCCGGTCATCGGATTAACCGGGTTTGGAATCTCTTCGGTGCCGCCGTGATGGCCGATATAGGCGATCCAGCGATCGCCCTGATGATGGATGGTCGGCTGATAAGCGCTGCGCGCCTGCAAGTCGTTGTAGCCAACAAGCTTCATGTTGGAGGCCTCGGGCGGTGCTCCTATCACTTGGCTCTGCGCCAATGCGCCGCCGCAAGACAAGAAAGACGCTGCGAGAATGATTGCCGGTTTGACGTAACGCTTCATGTTTTTCCACCCAGGTTTTCAACACCAATCTGTGTTGGCTGTTCCAATCCCCTAGCACAGCCGTTTGAAGGCGCCAAAACACCCTCTTGACAGGCAACCATTTGGTTGCCTATTCTTCATCCATGGACGACGTGTTCAAGGCGCTGGCCGATGCGTCGAGACGATCCTTGCTCGACCGGCTTCACGCCAGGAATGGACAGACGCTGAACGAACTCTGCGACGGGCTTGCCATGACGCGGCAGGCCGTGACCAAGCACCTTGCGATTCTCGAGGCCGCCAACCTCGTCACGACGTTCAGGCACGGCCGCGAGAAGCTGCACTATCTCAACCCGGTTCCGATCCATCAGATCGGCGAGCGTTGGATCAAAAAATTCGAGCGCGGCAAGCTGACCGCGCTCGGCGAATTGAAACGACAACTGGAGAAGCGCGATGAGTAAGCCGGAATTCGTCTACACCACCTACATCGAAACCACGCCAGAAAAGCTCTGGCATGCGCTGACCGACGGCGACTACACCGAGCGCTACTGGTTCGGCCACCGCGTCGTCTCCGACTGGAAGGTAGGATCGCCCTATCGCTTCACGCACCCGAGCAGGCCGTCGCCGGCGGGCAAGGTTCTAATATCGGATCCGCCGAGGAAACTTGCCTACACCTGGGAGGCATGCACGGAAGAATTAAGGCTGGAGCGCACCTCGCGAGTGACCTTCGACATCGAGCCGCGCGGCAAGGTCGTCAAATTGACCGTAACCCACGACAATCTCGACGAAGGCGGCAAGACGTTACGTGGCATTTCCGAAGGCTGGCCGATGGTTCTTGCAAGTCTCAAGAGCTTTCTGGAGACCGGTCGACCGTTGCCTGCCGAGATTAAAGACGCCGCATAAGGAGCAATCCCATGCTCAAGCCCGAATTCATTTACGTGACCTATATCGAGACCACGCCGGAAAAGCTCTGGCATGCGCTGACCGACGGCAATTTCACCGAGCGCTACTGGTTCGGAGCGCGTCTCAGATCGGACTGGAAGGTGGGCTCGTCGTTCGAAATGGTGCGGAGCGACGGCACCGTCTCGGACGCCGGCAAAGTCGTCGAAGTCGACCCGC
>Ga0306921_10005987_pt1 | contig 12656 bp, 7 predicted proteins | sample sta12Cox44000080_FD_203760 | JGI IMG/M metagenome (GOLD analysis project Ga0306921, IMG submission 203760) | Lab enrichment of tropical soil microbial communities from Luquillo Experimental Forest, Puerto Rico - statoxic.12C.oxic.44.000.080 (v2)... | ecosystem: Environmental > Terrestrial > Soil... | reverse complement strand
AGCTTGCCCGCGAAGAAAAAATCCGCGAATTCAGAAGCGGCTCCCGAGACACCTCCCGCCCTTCCGGTCGAGCCCTCCGGTTGCAAGGGCCGCATCTTCCTCATCGATGCGATGTCGTTCATCTTCCGCGCCTACCACGCCATGGCTGGGCAGCGCCCCATGTCCACCAAGACCGGCATCCCCACCAGTGCGACGTTCGTCTTCGTCAACATGTTGCGCAAGTTGCGGGCTGACTTCAATCCGCAATATCTCGCCGCCGTCTTCGACGTGGCCGCGCCCACCTTTCGCGACAAGCAAGCCGCAGCGATGCCGAGCTTCCGTAAGTTCGACGCCAAGACTCAGACCTACGTCGACGTCGCCTACCAGGGATACAAAGCCCACCGCTCCGAGATGCCGGCCGACCTTGCGCAGCAGATCCCCTACATCCGCCGGGCACTGGAGGCCTATCGCATTCCGATCCTCGAGTCCCCCGGATTCGAGGCCGACGACGTCATCGGCACGCTCGCCAGCAAGGCCGCAGCAGAGGGTTTCTCCGTCTTCGTCGTCTCCAACGACAAAGACATGATGCAGTTGGTCGACGATCGCGTGTGGGTCCTGAATCCGCCAAAAGACAATCTCATCTGCGACCCCACCAAGGTGCAGGAGATCCTCGGCGTGCCTCCCGAGCGAGTGGTTGACGTGATGGCCCTGCGCGGCGACTCCATCGACAACATACCCGGTGCTCCCGGCATCGGCGACAAAGGTTCAGTCGATCTGATCCAGCGTTTCGGCACCGTCGAGAACGCACTCGATCGCGCAGGCGAGATCGAGCGCAAGACCTACCGGGAGTCGCTGCAGAACAATCGCGACATGGTCCTGCTCAGTAAGGAGCTGGTCACCATCAAGACCGACGTAGCCGTGGACTTCGACCCGAAGATGATGGAAGCGCAGCTTCCTGATCCTTCAGCCGCTCGCGCGCTGTTCACCGAGTTGGAGTTCAACACGCTGGTGCAAGACTTTCTCGCTGGCGAGAGCGCGGAACTCGGCGAAACCGACTACCGCGATGCCGCCTCCGCCACCGACGTCGAGGCCGTGCTGGCTTCGGTCCGCAAGAGTCCCGGTGCTCTACTCGCGATTGCACTTGACGCTGCAATCGCGCAGGCGGTCGTTCCCGAAGAGAGCGACGCCGAAGAAGAACCCAACGCGCAGATGTCGCTCTCGGCTGCGCCCGACGCCACCGCCGCTCCTTCGCAAATGCGTATTGCGATTTCGCTGAAGGAGGGCGCGGCGCTCTCGCTCCCGCTCGACAACTCCGCCGCCGCGCTGAGGTTGCAAACGGCGCTGGCCGATCCCGCCATCCTCAAGTCGATTCACGATTCCAAGGCGGCAATCCATGCCTTGCGCGAGCGCGGGTATGTGCTGGAAGGCGTGCAGCACGATACCCTGCTCTACGCCTACCTGCTCAACCCGACATACACGCGCTATGCCCTGGCCGATGTCGCCTTCCGCAACTTCAACCTCAAGATGGGCGCCGCGCTCGGCGAAGCCGCCGATCTCACCCTGCGTCTCACCGCCAAGTTGCGCGACGAAGTCGACAAAGCTGGGCTGCGCAAGGTCTTCGACGACATTGATCTTCCGCTGGTGGCTGTACTGGCGCGCATGGAAGAGGCCGGGATCAGGATCGATCCCGCCGTGCTCGGCGAGATGTCGCAGCGCCTCGAGCGCGAATGCAGCCAGAAGGCGCGCGACATCTGGGAGAAGTCAGGCACGCAGTTCAACATCAACTCGCCCAAGCAGCTTGGCGACGTCCTCTTCAACCAGCTGAACCTGCCCAAGCCGCTGAAGTACGGCAAGGGCAAGACCATCTCCACGGCAGTCGATGTACTCGAAGGCCTCGCTTCGGAGCATGATGTCCCGCGCATGGTGCTCGAGTACCGCCAGCTCTCCAAGCTGAAGTCCACGTATGTCGACACTCTGCCTGCGCTGTTGAATCCACGTACCAAGCGCCTGCACACTACCTTCAACATGGCGGGTTCCGCCACGGGACGCCTTTCGTCCATCAACCCCAACCTGCAGAACATTCCCATCCGCACCGAGCTGGGCCGCGAGATTCGCGCCGCCTTCGTCGCCGAGCCCGGCAACCTTCTGCTCGCCGCCGACTACTCGCAGATCGAGCTGCGCCTACTCGCCCACTTCTCAGAAGATCCGTTGCTGATCGAGGCCTACCGCCGCGGCGACGACATTCACACCCTCACCGCCTCGCAGGTCTTCGGCGTGCCGGCTGGTGAGGTGAACGCCGAGCACCGCCGCCGCGCCAAGGCCGTCAACTTCGGCATCGTCTATGGCCTGTCGGCGTTCGGGCTGTCACAGCAAATCGGCATCGACCAGAAAGAGGCCAAGCGCTTCATCGACGCCTACTTCGAAAAGTACGCTGGCGTGCGCCAGTTCATCGACCGCACCCTCGAGCAGGCGCGCGCCGAATTGAACGTCGCAACGCTGTTCGGACGCATCCGCCCGCTGCCCGACATGCTGAGCAAGAACTGGAACCTGCGCGGCTTCGCCGAACGCACCGCCATCAACACGCCGCTGCAGGGCACCGCCGCCGACCTTATCAAGCTAGCGATGATCCGCATCGACGCCGCGATCCGGCAGCGCAAACTGAAATCGCAGATGCTGCTGCAGGTGCACGACGAACTAGTGTTCGAAGTCCCTCAAAATGAACTGGATACGATGAAACTGTTGGTAACGCAGCAGATGGAAAACGCCCACGAGCTGAAGGTGCCGCTGCAGGTGGAGTTGGGAGTCGGGCGCAACTGGCGGGATTTGGAGTAGCCTCGCTCTCTCCCGGTGTCATCTTGAGCGAGGTGCCCTGCAAACCCCCGCCAGAGCAGCGCCGGTCCATCTCCGATATGAGAAGCTTACGCTGTGAGGGCCTCCTTTTATTTCTCCGGAAAAGGATCACGGCTGGAGCATATATGAAACCCATGACTTGCCGGCTGATCTTCCTGCGGAGTTTCATCGTTTTGCTTTTGGCCCCGTGCGTCTCTGCACAAACGACTGCCAATCCAAGCAGCCCGCTGAAGACCGTAGCGGACATTCCCTTGCCGGGACCAGCGGTTCGCTTCGATTACCAGACTCTCGATCCTTTCTCTGGACACCTTTATATAGCGCACATGAACGCCGACCACCTGGTCGTGTTCGACACAGCGACACGCAAGGCGATTGCGAACATCGGTGGCTTCGCCCGCGTGCCTGGCGTCTGGGCAGTTCCGGACGACATCCACGTCACGATCGACAACCTGGCAGTGCCAACTCCCTTTGGTTTCGGCGGATGGTTCGCCATGACCAAGGGCAATGGCCGGACACGATGGGCTGATGGGCGACCTCGTGCTGCTGCAGGAAGAGGTCAACCCGGTGATGTCAGCGCTGCTGGATCACGGGCTGGAGGTGACGGCCCTGCGCAATCACTTCTTCTGGGAGACTCCTCGCATCTACTACACGCACATTCACGGTCACGGAAAGGCTGCAGACTTGGCTGAGCAGATCAAACCGGCGCTCGAGCGGATAGGCAAGGGCACAGCCGGGCCAAGTACTGCCGCCGCGGCCGCCAATAGCAACGCGAAGCTCTCGCTTGATACTACACAGATCGCCAGAATTGTCGGCCATGTGGGCGAACCGAGCGGGGGCGTATACAAGATCACCATCGGACGGGACGATATCAAGCTCAAAGACATGGGTGCGGCGATCAATGCGCGCATGGGACTGAACATGTGGGCCGCTTTTTATGGCAGTAACGACGATGCTGCGGTGGCGGGTGACGTCGCCGTGCTGGAGAGCGAGGTGGCTCCTACGCTGAAGGCGTTGCGAGCGCATGGGCTTGATGTGGTCGCAATTCATCACCACATGATCGAAACCCAGCCGGTGGTGATCTTCCTGCACTATGGGGGACGCGGTCCGGCAGGCATGCTGGCCGCCGGTTTCAAAGCAGCCATCGACCAGTTGGGCACAGGCGGTCAATAGGCCACCGCGATGATGCCACCACGCGGCCGTCAGAACACGCCGCGCAGCAACCGCGGAAATCATGCCTCGCGAGCTCGCCTGCTTGAGCTCGCGCGCTATTTCCTGCGCCTCGGCACCTTTGGTTTTGGTGGCCCAATCGCCCTGGTTGGACACATGCAGAAGGATCTCGTCGAGGACCTCCACTGGTTCTCGCAAGAGGACTACCTGCAGGGCCTTGCCTTCTGCCAACTCTCACCGGGGCCGCTGGCTGCGCAGCTTGCCATCTATCTGGGCTGGCTGGAGGCGGGAGTACCAGGCGGGTCGCTGACCGGTATCGCATTCATCCTTCCTTCTTTTCTGATGGTCGTGGGGCTCGCTGGACTCTATGTGCGCTTCGGCAGCTTGGCTTGGATACAAGGTGCCTTCTACGGGATCGGCGCTGCGGTAATCGCGATCATAGCTAAGAGCGCGGTGAAACTTATTGGTGTCACGATCGGGCGCGACTGGCTTCTGTGGACCGTCTTCTGCGCCATGGCGGTCACGACCGCCTGGAAGGAGAGTGAGATTGTCTGGCTGTTCGTTCTGTGCGGCGTGATTGCGATGTTGGCGAAGGCGCCACCCAAATTGACTGCGCGCCAGTCCGTGGCGATAGCGTTGCCTGGCTTCGGTAAGCTGATGACTGGAGTACACGGCGTGGCGGCTCTGGGGACGGTGGGCGTTCTCTTCCTGTTCTTCGCTAAGGCAGGGGCATTCGTTTTTGGCAGCGGACTGGCCATCGTTCCGTTCCTATACGGGGGAGTGGTAAAGAACTTTCACTGGCTGAGCGAGCGGCAATTTGTCGATGCCGTGGCCGTGGCCATGATTACGCCGGGACCCATCGTGATCACGGCGGGCTTCATCGGATATCTGGTTGCCGGGGTAGTAGGCGCAGTAGCGGCGGCGTTCGCAGTCTTTGCTCCACCGTATTTTTTTGTATTGCTGGGAGCGCCGTATTATCGCCGCTTCTCCAGCGTTCCACAGGTCAAAGCCTTCGTCCAGGGCGTGAGCGCCGCGGCTGTGGGAGCCATCGCTGGGGCCGCCTTTATCCTGGCGCGACGTTCACTCATTGATGTTGCAACCGTGCTGGTCGCGGTTGTGACCTTCCTGATACTAACGCAAACAAAGAAAATCCCCGAACCCATTCTGATCGTGGCCGCAGGCATCATTGGAGTCTTTCTGCGCGGCAGCGTGCGCTGAGACGGGTGCCCCATCCCGCCTTCGGTTGGCGGGGTGGGGATTTTCGACTCCTGCTGCCGTGTGCCCCGGCTCCCCGCCCCGCGCCGGCTGGTGGCCCACATATCCCGTGGCCTACAATTGCCTGATTTTGGCAATTGTGGGGTCTTTGTCCGAAGCTGGAATCACAAATTTCCGCGGGTGCTCACATTTTCCTCTCGTCGGCGAATTATGGGCTAATGCAACTCTTCCAGGAATAAATCCGGGCTGGTGGCCCAATTTGCCTGACGTTGACTCGGAGTCGGGCCGCGGAGTGGAGGAGCGGCAAGGCCAAGCCGGTGCGGTCGCGGCTGGCGGCGGATTTTACGGGTTGGGATCTGGACGCGCAGAAGTTCGAGGCGCAGGTGGAGAACGTGAGCAAGACGCTCAGGGCGGATGATGACGGGAGGGCGAAGCCGCCTGAACCAAAGCTGTTGGGGGGGCGCGGTCCTTCGACTGCGCTCTCTGCCGTCGCTGCCTCAGAATGACACATTAATAGAGGGAGCTATTGCTGCGCGGCTGAAGCCGCGCCGTTTCACATCGGGGAGCGCCTAGACGCGGCGCTGAAGCGCCGCTCTACCCTTACGCCCCGATGGCCTGCTGCAGAGCGCTGGCAATTGTCTTGACGTGGCGTTCCATCGCCTCTACTGACTCGGCTTCGACCATCACGCGCGCGAGTTTTTCGGTGCCTGAGTAACGGACGACTACGCGGCCATTGCCGTCGAGTTCGCGTTCAGCCGCACGGATGGCTTCCCTCACCGACGGCAACTCATCCATGGGAAGCTTCTCGCGCACTTTGACGTTTTCGATACGCTGGGGAAAGACCTTCATGTCGCCGACCAGTTCGGCCAGCGACTTGCCGGCACGCGCCATCACTTCCATCACGCGCAGCGCGGTCAGGATGCCGTCGCCGGTCGTGGTGTCCATGTCGCGGAAGAGGATGTGGCCGGACTGCTCGCCGCCCAGCGTCGCCCCGGTCTTGAGCATCTCCTCCAGCACGTATTTGTCGCCCACGGCCGTGCGCAGCAAGCGAATGCCGCTGCGCTTGAGCGCCGCCTCCAGTCCCATGTTCGACATGGTGGTGGCCACCACGGTGTCGTTATGCAGCAGCACGTGCGCCTTCATGTCGCGGGCCGCCAGCAACAGAACCGCGTCGCCGTTCACCACGTTTCCCGCCGCGTCCGAGAACATGGCGCGATCGGCGTCGCCATCAAACGTGATGCCCAGATCGTACTTGCCGTTGGCTTTGGCCAATTCCGCAGCGACGTGCTCGGGATGCAGGGCGCCGCAGTTGGCGTTGATGTTGCGGCCATTGGGATCGATGTGCAGGAAGTCGGCATCGATGTCGCAGTCTTTGAACACCATGGGAACTACGCTACTGGCCGCTCCATTGGCGCAGTCGACCAGCACGCGCAGCTTGCCGAAGCTGCCCGGACCGACCAGCGACGCCAGCCACTCGGCGTATTGCGCGCGTAGTTTCGCCTCGCCCGGCAACATGCTGTAGCCCCCGGTGTCGGCCTGTGAGGCGCCTGCCGCCAACTGCTCGATGTGGGAAAAGATATCGGCTTCGATAGCATGTTCTAATTCGTCGGAGAGCTTGTAGCCATCCGCACCAAAGACCTTGATGCCATTGTCTTCCCAAGGATTGTGAGACGCCGAGATCACGATGCCGGCGGAAAATTCGTTCTCGCGCGTGAGGTAGGCCACGCCCGGCGTGGTGATGACGCCGGCGCTGACAACTTTTGTTCGCGAGGCTTCCAGACCCGTGGCCAGCACCTGGCTGATCCAGGCGCTGGACTCGCGCGTGTCCTGCCCAATCACCACACGAGCGTTTTGGTCGCGCTCCGCCAGTCGCTGCCCGAGGGCACGGCCAATCGCGTACACGGTGGCGCGATTGAGCGGGTACTCTCCGGCCACCCCGCGAATTCCATCGGTCCCGAATAATTGCCGTTTGAAGTTTTGTTGCGGCGTAGTGCTCAAGGCTGGCCTGCTCCCCGGGGTGTTTTGCCTGTGGTTACGGTGACGTGAATCGGTACGGGATGCTGAATCCGCACCAGCGGATCGGGCACGTAGCAGTGCGTGGTAAACGTCGCCCTGCCGACCACACCCGAGGCGTCCACCGGATCGGTAATCGCCGTATCGATTGCTTTCACCCTGTTTTCCGGCCCCTCGATCACGATGGTCGCCGGCTGCGCGGTTACGTCGGTTATGCCGTATGGAGTGACAAAGGTACCAATTACCCGCGGGCGCACATCCACGGTTCGGGTGGCGCTGGGACTAAAGTCAATGTGCATTTGCGACGGCACCACGCGCTCCACCGTCACGCCGCGCGGCACTTGGATTTGCTTGGGCAAAAGGTCAAATGTCCGCTCGCCCGGCTTAACTCCTGCCAGGTCGATGATGGCGTTGATGTCGGACGGCTTCATGGCGCGGATGGTGCGCTCCGGGCCATTCACCATCACGCTCACCTCGAACGGACTATCGGAGCTCATCAGCAGCTTGTCGGGCGCGTGATGAAACTCAATAGGCGCGGTTACAATCGACTCCACGGTCGGATCGCGTCCCACGACCAGCCATAGTCCCACGGAAATCGCCAACGCCAGAATTTTCAGGCCCAGGTCATTGACGACGTATTTGCGAAAGAGTTCGCGCATGCTCAGAGATCTGCCCCGCCAGTCATGCCCCGGTCCTGAGTCACGCGATTGGGAATGGTTTCTGCAGGCGCGAGGTCACGATCCGTGGCCGCAGTAGGCAACGTCGTGTGTGGAATATAGCGGCGCAGTAATTCGCTGATGCGCTCGCGAAGCCGCTCCACGGTCACTTGGCGCTCAATCTCCCCGCCGAATGCAATGCTGATGTGGCCGGTCTCCTCCGACACAATCACGGCAATCGCATCCGTCTCCTGGGTGACTCCAATACCGGCGCGGTGCCGCGTTCCCAACTGGGTTGATAACCGCGGATCCGTTGCCAGCGGCAGGAAGCAAGCGGCGGCGGCGATGCGGTCTTTTTGCACGATCACGGCACCATCATGCAGAGGAGTCTTGTGGAGAAAGATGGTCGCCAGCAGATCGTAGGAAAGATTGGCATCCAGCGCCACACCGCTATCGATGTAGTTGCCTAAATCATCCTGGCGCTCGATTACGATCAGCGCGCCCGTTTTGTTCTGTGAAAAGAGGTTGGCCGCCAGCACGATGTCGTCGTAAGTTTCGACCCTGCGCCCGCCCAGTCCAGTCATCGAGAAACTCCGCCCCAAGCGGCCCAGACCGTGACGGATTTCGGCAGCGAACACCACGATCAGCGCGAAGATGATGAGCGGCACGAGGGCCGTCACCAGCCAGTCAATGGTGTTCAGCCCTCGAATATGCGCGGCGTACAACACAACTGCGACCGCCGCTACTCCCAGCAGCGCGGGCATGGCGTGGGTCCACTTCAAGAGCTTGAGGAATCCGTAAACCACGAGCGCCACAAACAGGATATCGATGACCGACGTCACCGAAATCTGCGGTATGCGACCCAGGCTCTGCAGCATTAGCGGTCCTTTCCGTGGCCCGGCTTGGGTTTGTCTTCATTCTAATGCAGTGCCTAGTGGCTTCGGCGGATTGCTTAGCGAAACCGGGCATGTCCTACTCCGTATCAGAGTCGACTTTGATCTTGTCCACCGTGGAAGTGAACTCGCCGCGGGCAATTTGTGTGCGCACCGCGTCGCCCAGCTTCAAGTGCGAAGCGTCTTTTACCAGGTTGCCTGCGGCATCAAACACTAACGCATATCCTCGGGCGAGGATGGCCTTGGGTGAAAGCCCGCTCAGGCTGCTGTGGACCCGTTCCCAGTGGGAGAGCCGTCGTAACAAAATGGTTTCGGTGGCGCGGCCCAATGCGATAGAAAGCTGGTCGACCTGCGACGCCCTTGCCGCCAGCAGGCGTTCCGATTGTGCCCGCAATTCGATCGACCGTGCCTCTAACTGGCGTCGAATGGCACTCAAGCGGACACGCATGTCCTGGTGCCGCAGGCGAGTGTCGAGCGACTCGCACTGACGCCGCAGGTTATTCAAGCTGCGACCCGTGGCCTGGGCCATGCGGTAGAGCAGATCGTCGACACGCTGCTGGCGTCGCGCTACCGCATCCGGCATTCTCACAAACGCCGGGTGCTGCACCAGCCGCGATAAAGCATTGTGCGAGCGCAGCAGCTTGTAGTTCATCGCCTGTCGCAGCCGATCGCGCCGCGCACCCAGCTTGCCCGCAAGCTCTTGCTTCGACTGGATGACAAGCTCAGCCGCAGCCGAAGGTGTTGGCGCCCGCAAGTCAGCCACGAAATCGCAAATCGTGAAGTCGGTCTCATGCCCGACTGCCGAGATCACGGGAATCTTCGAAGCTGCAATCGTGCGCGCCAGAGCTTCGTCATTGAAGGCGAACAGGTCTTCGAACGAGCCGCCGCCGCGCGCCACCACGATCACGTCCACGTTGCGGCTGCGACTGAAATGCCGCACCCCCGCGCTGACTTCGCTCGCGGCACTGTCGCCCTGCACCCGGGCGTCGTAAATCAGCACCGACACCGATTCATGCCGCCGCCGCAGAATGTTCAGGATGTCCCGCAGCGCCGCCCCTCGCGCGGAGGTGACGACGCCGACGCGTCGCGGCAGCGCGGGAATCGGCTTCTTGCGAGCCGCCTCGAACAGCCCCTCGGTTGCCAGCTTGGCCTTGAGTTGTTCGAAGGCAAGCTGCAATGCGCCGGCGCCCTGGGGCTCCAGCATCTCCGCCTGCAACTGCAAGTCGCCGCGCTCGTCGTAGATCGTTACGCGTCCGCGGGCAATCACCGCCATGCCGTTCTCCGGACGAAACCGCAACAGCCGGGCCTGTGCGCGCCACACCACCACGCGCAACTGCGCCGAGCCGTCTTTCAGCGTGAAGTACACATGTCCCGACTCCGCCGGTCGGTAGTTCGAGATCTCGCCTTCCACGTAGATGTCGGTGAAGGCGCGCTCAACCTGCGTGCGCAGCGCCGCCACGAGTTCGCGCACCGCATATATCTTGCGCTGCGGCGCCGCAAACATCAGCCCGAGTTGTTCGCTGTCGGCCATGTATGGAGCAGTTTAACGCGCCCCATGCTCCAGCCTCAGGGGACGTACTCCGGTCGAATCCTGGAACCCTGCTGCAGCAGTCTTAGAGGCTGCTGAAAAAGTCTGAACCGCGTGTCCCTCGCGTACTGAAAACCGCTCGGGAAGACAAAAATAAAGGGCTTGAAGGGCACAGCTGAAGCTGTGCCCTTTCAAACCAGTGCCGAAAGCAACTTTTTCAGCGGCCTGTTTACCGTGTTAGAAACAACAATCGCGGAGTCGCCTAGTCGGCTCTTTGGAACGATTTGGAGCAATGTTGCAATAGCAGCAGCACATTTAGGCGCGTCGCGAACTTCTCGGTTGATTCTTAAGATGGATTCAGCAATGCTGATGCCGATGATGCGAAGCCTTGGTCACGGTTGGCCCGCCTATTTCGCTGTTTTCTTGTTGGCCCTAGGGTTGCGTTTGGGCTACGAAATTTTCGTCTGGAACGGCCCGCTGGGGAATGCCGACTCCGCAGCCTATGAAGACCTTGCCGCGAAAATCATCCATCAGCAACCGTACCAGACTGACCAGAGTGCGGGTCCGGGCGGATTCCCGTCAGATATGCAGCGGCCTCCGGGTTACCCTGCGTTGCTGGCGGTAATCAACTTTCCTTTCGGGGCCGAGGCCGGGATCAGCAAACATCGCATCTCTATTGCACAGTGCATTCTCGCGGCGGCCTTCGCATCATGGTTGGCATGGCTCGCTACGAGCCTCACCCACCCGTGGATTGGAATTCTGGCGGGATGCTTCTACGCTACCGATTGGGTAAGTATCGTGCATACACCGATGGTTATCTCAGAAACTGCCTTCACCATCGTGCTGGGTACGGCCGTTTTGATCTATGCACTGGCGCTTTCCCGGCATAGCAACGCTCTCTATCTCTTGGCTGGTCTGCTCCTAGGCTATGCGGCCCTGGTGAAACCAGCAGCACAACTGGTCATCTTGGCGTTTCTGATTGGATGGCTGTCGCAAAGGCCCAAAAGGTTGTCAGGTCTGCTGTTTCTGGTGACATACCTGGGTTGCGTCCTACCATGGATGGTACGTAATGAGAATAAGTATGGTGTTTTTACGCTCTCCGAAATCGGCACGGCGACCCTCTACTTCTACAACGCACAGGGAAGCCTGCATTCTTACCCTCTGCGCGACCTGAAGGGGAATCAGATTACCAACGATGTGAACGCCCTGGATCGCAGCTGGCGAACACAACCACTCAGTCCACGGGAACGCAGCCGCATCATGAAACAGCAAGCGATAGCCTTGATCGCTCATCACTGGCCAGCGGTTTTCCGGCAATCGACCATCGGATTCACTCGTACTTCGCTGGGCACGGCATCTATTACGGCCGCGGACTCGATGAACCCGCCGCCCGGACGCGTCTCGCAGGTTCTTCTGAGTATACTGCCCCTTGTGCAAACTTGCCTTCTTTGGGCCCTAGCGATCTATGCCTGCTTTGCCGCCGGTTTTCTGCGCCTGGAAACTCGAGTCCTGCTCATGGCTTCGGTGGTTTGTGTCTTGCTCCCCGCTGCCGCTCCACTGGGCCACTCGCGATTTCGCGTGCCCGCAATTCCACAGCTGTGTGTGCTGGCTGCGGCGGGTGTTGCCGAGATCGGAACGAGGAACGGCAGGAGGAAACATCGCCCGGGAAGTCGCATGAAGGCGTTCTGATATGCTCCTGCACGAGTTGGTATAAGGTTACCCGAGTTTGACCCGAATGCTGGCTTACTCGAAAGGCAATCATCCATGACCACCACGTCGCGAAGGACCTTCCTGAAGCTCGCCAGCGCCGCCTCAGTTGCCGCTGTTGCTTTCCGAGATGCGATACCATTAGCCGCGAACCCGCTGGGCTTGCCGCTCGGCTTGCAGCTTTATTCTCTGCGCGAGTTGTTGCCGAAGGACTTCGACGGCACGCTGAAGGCAGTCGCCGCCGCTGGATACCAGGACGTGGAAGCCGCCGGTTTCTACGCCATGAGTGCGCAGGAGTTCAAGCAGGCGATGGACGCGGCGGGCTTGCGGTGTGTAAGTGCGCATTATCCATTGTCGATGCTGCAACCGCAGTTGGACTCCATTCTCGATTACGCGAAGCAGTTGGAGCTGCAGTACGTAGTGTGCTCGTCACCCTCGCTGCAAGATCCTTCGCGTGTAAAGCTTTCGCCTAAGGAATCGGGATATCACGAAGCATGGGTACAAGCTTTCACCCTCGATGATTGGAAGTGGAACGTCCAACAGTTCAACCAGATCGGAAGCAAAGTCAAGGACCGGGGAATGCATTTCGGCTACCACAATCACACCACCGAATTCCGCAAGGTGGGCAATAGGGTACCTTACGACGAG
>Ga0306921_10005984_pt1 | contig 12661 bp, 10 predicted proteins | sample sta12Cox44000080_FD_203760 | JGI IMG/M metagenome (GOLD analysis project Ga0306921, IMG submission 203760) | Lab enrichment of tropical soil microbial communities from Luquillo Experimental Forest, Puerto Rico - statoxic.12C.oxic.44.000.080 (v2)... | ecosystem: Environmental > Terrestrial >... | reverse complement strand
CTTCTCTCCCCAGTCCTTGATGCGCTCGCTGTTGAACCACGCGTCGTAGGCAGGGACGAAGTGAACCCATTGAAGAATCTTGAGGGTCTTCCTCGCGGCCCGGGCCCGCCCTGGAACGATGATGTTGGCGCCTATCCCAGTTGCGAGCGCGCTCCCGCCCACAGCTTTGATGAAATTGCGGCGGCTGGCGGGGCTGTTGGCCAATTGGTTCCTCCGTCCTCAGCTGAGATATCCGATCACCGTTATTGCCGATTGCCGCGCTCGCGCCGCGAGCGGCAACGTCGCCGCGCCGCCGAGCAGCGTGATGAACTCGCGGCGCTTCATCACTCGATCACCTCGTCGGTGAGCACGAGTAGCGTCGGCGGGATTTCGAGGCCGAGTGTGCCGCTAAGCGGCGCTTCCATAGTTCACTCCCGGCGTGCTTGAGTCTGCGTGCCTGACAGGTCCCTTAGCTCGCCGAGGAGTGCTTTGGCATCTTTCAAAGGTGTTGCGTCGAAACCCTCGACGAACCACCCATAAACCGGTTGCAGGAGGGAATAGGCCTCTAGGTATTTCCCCTCGTCGTGCCAATGCTTGGCGAGGGTGGTCGCGGCGCGCAGCTCCCACCAACGGGCCTGCTGTTGCTGTGCAATCGTCAATGCCCGTCGCAATCCAGCCTCCGCTTCACCCCTCTTCCCCAAGGTCAACAGCATCTCGCCCCGCAGACGATACAGTTCAGCTTCAAAAAACTTTTCGCTTGTTACTTCTGCTGTTTGAATTGCCTCGTCAAGCAAATCGAGGCCAACCTCAGGCTGGCCGAGGCTCGCGTGGGCAGAGGCGACATGGCCAAGATACATCGTGCGCCTCTCGGCCGCCACAATAGCGTTGCGCATAAGCTCGATCCCGCGTTGGGGATCACCGCTTCGGGCCAGCAACGCTCCCTGAGTGAAACGTGCCCTGTGCGCGGGATCTGCGACCCCATGCTTGGCGCAGTGGGCTATCGCTTCATCAGCATGAGCTGCGGCCCGTTGTAGATCACCACCTAAAGTTCCGAGGAACGCCACTTGGCTTAGAGTCATGGATATCGTAAACGCGAGTCCTATCGCTCGTGCACGAGACACAGCTTGTTCCGCTGCAGCAGCGGACTGCTCCGGATAGCCGAGGAGCAAGAGTGTAGAGGCGAGAAATGCCAACGCCGTAACTTGGTCGTCGGTGCCGAACCTCCGATAACTGGCGATCGTCTCCTGGTTGGCAGCGCAGAGGGCGAGGGCCTGCTCCAGGTGAAGGCGCGCGTCAACGAAAGCGCCCATGAAGTTTAACGTCTGGCCCGTGAACCGGTTGCCCAGTGCTGACACCCCGGGGTGCTCATGATGTGCGCCTAGCGCCAGGCATTGCCGTGCCACCTCGAGCGCGGCGATATGCTCAGCCCGCATGCTGTGAGCCAGGTAGGCGCCCCAGAGGACAGTCATCTGTTCCGTCAGAGTGCTATCATTGCCCAGCAGGTCACGGGCGTGTGAGAAAACCCTCCAGGGTTCCGGCCTGGCAAAGCCCTCGGTTGCCGCCATCGCCGGCCCGAGTGCCAGGTAAAAATCGAGTTCTTTGCGGACGCGCTGGGGCGAGGGGGCTTGGGATTGCGTCAGCTCTATCCCCTGTCTGAGATGCTTGACGGCCTCAACGTTCGCTGAGCGGCTGAGTGCGAGATTGCCAGCCCTGAGCCAGTAATTGATGGCAGAATCGACAAGGCCGGCTTCGGTGAAGTGGCGTGCCACGATTTCCGGCTCGCTCGCCACGACGTCGGGAAATCTCTCCTCGAGTGTGCGCGCAATCTGACTGTGCAATTGCTGCCGGCGGCTCTTGAGCAGGCTCTCATAGGCCGCGTCCCGCACCAGCGCGTGCTTAAAGCTGTAGACGGCTTCCGGCGGCTCGCCACGGCGGAACACGAGCTCCGCCTCCTCGAGCTGAGCGAGCGCGTCCTTCAATGCCGTCTCGTCGCGTCTGACCACCGCGCGCAGCAGAGAATAAGAGAACTCGCGCCCGATGGCAGCGCCAATCTGGCCGATCTCCTTCACCGGAGCCAGGCGGTCGAGCCGCGCCATCAACGAGTCTTGAAGGGTCGCCGGAATAGCGAGTGGCGGCAGGGGTCCATTGAGCCGATACCCCTCGGCGTCCTCGACCAGGATGCCGGCTTCCAGCACCGCCTTGGTCAGTTCCTCGACGAACAGCGGGTTGCCGTCGGTCTTGACCACGATCTGTTCTGTCACTTCGGCGGGCAGCGCGCGGCCGCCCGTCACCCGCGCGACCATGCTTTCAACGTCGTTGCGGTCGAGGCGACCGAGCGTCAAGGTACCGACGTTGGGGAGACCAACCCAGGGCGGCTCGAACTCCGGTCGGAAGGTGAATAGTGCAAGGACCGGTAGTTGGCGCACCCGCTCGACCGTCAGATCGAGTAGCTCGAGGGAGGTGGCATCCGCCCAGTGCACGTCCTCGAACGAGAGCAGGATCGGTTGCCGGCGGGCGAGACCCTCGAATTGATCGAGCAATGCCGCGAGCGTCCGGCGACGCTGCTGCGTGGGGCTGAGCGCCAGCGGCGGGTAGCGCTCGCCGGACGGGATCGACAGCAGTGCAGCAAAAAGCGGCGCTACAGCTTCAACCCGCGATGCGCCTATGGCGAGGAGCGCTTCCAGCTTGTCAAGACGTTGCTCGGACGTATCGTCTGCCTTGAACGCCGCCGCTCGCTCCAACTGGGCGATGAACGGACGAAGCGCGCTGTTGCTGTGGTAGGGCGAGCATTGGTAACGCAAGCGCGTGTGCGGCTCGCCGACGATGCGCTCGGCCAGAGCTGCCGCAAGGCGGGACTTGCCGATCCCCGGCTCGCCCGAGATCAGCACGATCTGCCCTTCGCCCTTCCAGGCGAGGCGTTGGCGTTCCAGCAGGAAATCGATCTCGTCCTCGCGGCCGATGAAATCGGTCAGACCTGCCGCACGGACCGCCTCGAAGCGGCTCTCGGAAGCCGACACGCCCTCGACCGCCCACGCCGCGATCGGCTCGGCAATACCCCTGACCTCGTGCCGGCCGAGGTCGCGCAGACGGAACAGATCGCCGATTAGCCGACGCGTGGAGGCGGCGACAACGATCGTCCCGGGCTCGCCCAATGCCTGAAGGCGGGCTGCAAGGTTCGGCGTCTCCCCCACCACGGCGTGCTCGCGCAACGCACCCTCGCGGCTGAGGTCGCCGATCACCACCACACCGGTCGCGATGCCAATGCGAACCGCGAGCGGTTCCGCGGCGCGTGTCTCGAGTCGGCCAACAGCGGCAATGATATCGAGCCCCGCCCGTACGGTTCGCTCGGCATCGTCTTCGTGCGCGATTGGATAGCCGAAATAGGCCAATATTCCGTCGCCCCGAACTCGGCGAGGAAGCCGTCGTAAGTTAGCGTAATACGGGCGCAGGCGGCGTGATAGGCGTCAATCACGGCGCGCATGTCCTCCGGATCGAGTCGGGCCGACAGGGCAGTCGAGCCCACCAGATCGCAGATCATCACGGTGAGGTGACGGCGCTCGGCCTCGCCCTGCTGAGCTGGTTCAGCCACGGCTTGGGGCATCGCGAACGCGGCCCCGCCGAGTTCCGCGATCGCCGCCAGTATCTTCCTCCGATGCCCAAGCGAGACCCCGAGCTTTTCGAGGTCCTGATCGGTCAGGTAGCGCAGGACCGAGAAATCGATATCATTCTCGGCGAAGCGCTGGGCGTATGCTCCCAGACCGATCGAATTGAGCCAGATTGCGGTCTGCTGCATCACCGTGACCGATAATCCCCGAGCGGAGATCACGCTCGTTATTTTCGCAAACGGTCGCACGCCTGACTAGTGTTTGGACTACCCAATCAAATAGGCGAGTGCCGAAGCGACGTTCCTCCCTGCATAGCGCTCCGCGAAATCCTTGTCTTCACGTAGCAGCTTGCCTGTCACTCTAAAATTTGCCCATGCGTAGGCAAATCCTGACCGCGTAGCCACGCGGCATGGACGCTGGCTGCGCCATGACCTGGAGACGATGAACAAGCGCGCTGGAAGCCAAGAGCACGAAATCGCAGATCGAGCGAGCAATGCGGGGGCACGTACTGGCCAATGCAGAGCTCATCGTGCTCTATGGCTCCGTGCTCCGCGCGCCGGTCGAGGGCGCAATAAGCATCTGCGACGCCGCCCCTTGGTCAGGATCGACGAGATCCGTTTTTTTCGGCCGGCCGGCGACACCAGCAATACCCCAGGTGAGCTCCCGGCGGCCGAGGTAATATCCGCGTATGAGCCCGGAAAATCGCACAAGGCTTGCCGATCGAGTCGCCAAGTGCAGGCTCATATCGCTTCAAGCGCCCGCGAATTGGCAGCAAGCCAATCAAAGTCATGACGGCGAACGCGGCGCCGGCCAGGAAGGTACCTCGTGGCCCGGCGATATCCCAAAGACCGCCAGCGATCACGCTCGCGAGGAGCAAGGCGACTCCCGTGATCAGGTTGAAGACGCCAAACGCGGTTCCGCGTAACTCGACGGGAGCCGTATCCGCGACGAGCGCAGCAAGCAGGCCCTGGGTGAAACCCATATGCAGTCCCCAAAGAACTGCCCCCACAGCGACCGCCGTCATTCCGGTGGAGAATGCGAGGACGAGATCGGCCACCAACAACATGAGCAAGCCGAAAACCAGGATCATTGTCCGGCTCGCACGGTCCGAAATCGCCCCCACGGGATAGGCGGACAACGCATAGGCTACGTTCATGATGACCAGTACGACCGGAACAAGCATGAGCGGCAAGCCGACCGATTGAGCCCGCAGCACCAAAAATGCCTCGCTGAATCGCGCCAATGTGAAGACGCTGGCGATAGCGACGACCCACCAAACGGTGACACTAAGACGAGCAAGCTCGCCGCGACTCAACGGCATGCGAACCTCGCGCAACCCTGCGGGACGGTCAGGCTCGCGGACAGCAACGGCAATCAGAGCGAAAGATAGAACTGCAGGAATGCTGCGATCCAGAAGACAGCCACGAAATGATCGGCTGTCAGCCACATCAGGCCAATGGCCAAGAGCGGGCCGGTAAAGGCTCCAACGGTATCCAGCGATTGTCGCAGTCCGAAACTCGCTCCGCGAAGGTGGGGCGGACTGATATCGGCGATCAGCGCGTCGCGCGGCGCGCGCCACGAATGCCCTTGCCGAGGCGATCAACAAATCTCGCAGCGATGAGCCATTCCACCGAAGGGGACATCGCGAAGATCGGTTTTGTGAAGGCCGCAAGGCCGTAGCCGAGCGCGGCCAGCAGCTTCCGCTTGCCCAACCAATCGCTGAGTGCTCCCGAAAAAACTTTCACGATCGAGGCGGTCGCTTCCGCGATCCCTTCGATGAACCCGACGGCGAGCGTCGACGTCCCGAGCACGGTGACCAGATAGACGGGCAGCAAGGCGTGAATCATCTCGGACGAAACATCCATCAGCAAGGAGACGAAGCCGAGAGCCCAGATGACGGTCGGGATTTCTCGCCACGGCGCCATGGATGCCCGTTCTACGGACTGTCTGGTGTCGAGAATCATCCTGAAAGCTTATTCGAGCGCTGGGTTGGGCGATTTTCATCCTGGGCATCGAACACCTGTTGAGCATAGGCGTCGAGCAGAGCCTCGCATTGCGCGAGCCGCTTGCCGGCTTCATCCGCGAGCGACGCACCGTGGAAGTCGAGCTTACGAATCTTCTCGAGCCAGCTTCGGAGTTTCTTCAGGTCCTCATCGTTCTCCTCCAGCTCGGCATAGCTGAACTTACCGGCAGCGGATTCGCGCCCGATCTCGGTCTCGAACCCGGCACAGCGCTCCAGAAATTCCTGATAGGCCTCGTCCCGATCGCTATTGAACCGAGCGATTACCTTCTCCTCCTGCGCGCGATCTAGCGCGACAGTTGTCAACAGCACGGCCTCGCCTTCCATTTCGGTGATCTCGTTCTCGATGATTTTCAGTCGCCGCAAATTGTGATCCGTCTTCGGAAGCAGGCAGACGCCGTTTTGCAGGTAGACTGCCCCAAGTCCCTTGACCTTCCGCCAGAGCGCGATGCGCTTCTTGGCCGGCTCCGGCGGGACCTTGTAGGTCAGCAGCAACCACGACTTGACAACCATAGCGTCGTTTCTAATGTTACAGCCGTAACATTTCAATGGCGATCCGGAGCCCGCGCTATGCACGCTGGCCAGGCATCCAGACCATTGCAGTTGCTACGTGTTTTGGCGACGGTGCTGGTCATTGCCGGCACCGCGGTTGCGCTGATCTGGGGTTTTCTTGAAGCCCGCAATGGGATGGCGGGCGAGCCGGAGGGGGAACGTGCGGTGAGGGCACCGCTCAGGGTTTCCAAGTTGAACGGTGAACCCGTCATCACACTTGATGCCAGCACGCAGCGACGCAATGGCATCGAGACCGCGATGCTGGCGCCGGCGTCATATCAGGAGGAGGTCCGTGCCTATGGCATGGTCCTCGATCTGACGCGACTGACTGATCTCAGCAACAGCTATGCCACCGCTAAAGCTCAACTCCAGACCGCAGAGGCGAAGCTGGGAGCATCACGGGCCGATGTCGAGCGCTCTCGCATGCTCTATCAAGGGCGACAGGCCATTTCGCAAAAGCAGCTACAGGCGGCCGAAGCCGTCTTCGGCACCGACGATGCTGCGGTCGCCGCCGCAGGGGCCCGGCTACGCACCCTGATCGCGAGTGCGCACCAAGAGTGGGGCCCGGTGCTGAGCAAATCGCTCATTGACGATTCGCCGCTAGTCAACCGTCTGATCGAGCGGCAGGACTTCCTGGTGCAGATTACACTCCCGCCCGGTGTCTCAATCGCGAAGCCGCCGGTCAGCGCATCCATCGAAGCTGCCAAGGGCGTGCGCGCTCCCATCTCATACGTTTCTGCTGCAACTCGCACCGACCCGAGAATCCAGAGCGCCAGCTTCTTTTACATCATCCCGGCAGAGAGCGGCGTCTTGCCAGGGATGAACGTCTTGGCCTTTCTGCCGACCGGCACGATGGTCGAGGGCGTTGTAGTGCCCACAACCGCGATCGTCTGGTGGCAAGACCGCGCCTGGGTGTATCGCCGTGGCGGTCCGGAGACGTTTGCGCGCGTTGGCATCGCGACCGATCGGCCGGCGCCGGGCGAAGGCTTTGCCGTCAACAATCTGCCGAAGGACACGGAGATCGTCACGCGCGGCGCGCAATTGCTGCTGTCCGAGGAGTTCCGCGCTCAGATCCAGGTCGGCGGCGACCAGAGGTGAACCTTACCTTGCCGTCGGGGCCGCAGGCCGCATTGATTCATTTTGCGATCCGCTTTCGCGGCATCGTGATCGCGCTCGCTTGCCTGCTTCTCTTTTACGGCGGATATTCACTGCGCGGCGCCAAGTACGATGTGTTCCCTGAGTTTGCACCACCTCAGGTCAGCATCCAGACCGAGGCAGTTGGGCTGACGCCGGAGCAGGTCGAGGTGCTCGTTACTCGGCCGATCGAGAACGCCATCAACGGCGTCGCCGGCGTGCAAAAATTGCGCTCGACCTCGATTCAGGGTCTCTCCGTTGTAACAGTCTTTTTTGACGCATCGAGCGACATCTACCGCGATCGACAGGTCGTCGCCGAGCGCCTCGCCGCCGCTGCCCAGCAGCTCCCACAAGGCGTCCAGCCGCCCGTGATGACGCCCCTGACATCATCAACCAGCCGGGTGCTGGTCATCGGCCTCATATCGCCTATTCGCTCGCTCATGGAGCTGCGCACCGCTGCCGATTGGACCGTCCGCCCACGATTGCTCGCCGTCCCAGGCGTGGCAAGTGTGACGGTGTTCGGCGGCGATAGGCGCTCGATTCAAATTCAGGTCATCCCTGACGAGCTCGTCCGATACGACCTCGGCCTCAACGACGTCTTGACCGCAGCACGACGGGCAACTGGCGTGCGCGGCGCCGGTTTCATCGACACCACGAACCAGCGCGTTGTCTTCCAAACCGAGGGGCAGTCCCTCACACCCGATGGCATCGCGCGCACGGTGCTGCTGAGTCGGGGCGCCGCGACCGTTAAACTGGGGAACGTGGCACATGTGCTTGAAGCGCCCGAGCCGCCTATCGGCGCTGCTACGATCGAAGGCAGGCCCGGCGTGATCATCAATGTCGCAGAGCAGTATGGCGCCGACACGGTCGAGGTGACGAACAAGGTGGAGGCGGCACTCGAAGAGTTGCGGCCGGGTCTGGAGGCCGGTGCCATTACCCTCCACGCCGATCTGTTCCGGCCGGCCAATTTCATCAACACGGCGACAAGCAATGTGCAAGGATCACTGATCTTCGGCGCTACCCTTGTGATCGTGGTTCTGTGTCTTTTTCTGTTCGACCTGCGGAGCGCCGCGATTTCCTGCAGCGCAATCCCTCTGTCGCTCTTGGCCGCGATCGCCGTCCTCGAGTGGTCCGGCGCCACGCTCAATACGATGACTCTGGGCGGTCTCGCGATTGCCATCGGCGTGGTGGTCGACGACGCGGTCGTCGATGTCGAGAACATCGTTCGACGCCTGCGGGAGAACCGCCGGCTCCCGCAGCCCCGACCCATGGCGCGCGTTGTGCTGGACGCCTGCCTCGAAGTCAGAGGTGCCGTCGTGTACGCGACCTTCGCCGTGGTCCTGGTCGTGCTCCCCGTCATGGCCCTGTCCGGTATTGCCGGCCGGCTGTTCGCGCCGCTCGGCCTCTCTTATGCGCTCGCCGTCGCGGCTTCGCTGGTGGTGGCACTCACGGTGACGCCCGCGCTCTCGATGGTGCTGCTTGCCGGTCGCCATGCACCGACCTCCGATCCGCCGATCGTCAAGTGGGTGCGCGCGGGCTACGAGAATCTTCTTCGAACGATCTCGCGACGACCGCGGATGCTCATTGGCGCGACAGCCGCATTCACGATTGCCGGTTGTGCGGCGCTGCCGTTTTTTGGCGGCAGTTTCATTCCCGCCCTCAAGGAAGGGCACTTCGTTGTCCACATGTCGGCGGTGCCAGGCACTTCGATTGACGAATCGCTGCGCATCGGTGCCCACGTCGCCGATGCGTTACGGGAGCTGCCCGCGGTACGCTCCGTCGCTCAGCGCGTCGGACGAGCAGAACAATCGGAGGACACCTTCGGGACCCATTACAGCGAGTTCGAGGTGGATTTGAAGCCCGGACTATCGGGAGGCGCGGCTGAGGAAGCCCAAGCGGATATCCGCAGAGTATTCGTGGGCTTTGTTGGAGTGAACGCCTCGGTCATGACTTTTCTCACGGAACGCATCGAAGAGACGCTCTCAGGCTATACTGCCGCGGTAGCGATCAACATCTTCAGCAATGATCTCGACGTCCTCGATGAGAAGGCGCGGGAAATTGCCCGCGTCCTCGGCGACGTTCCGGGCGCGACCGAGGTGCAGATCCAGTCGCCGCCGGGGCTGCCACAACTCACTATACGGTTGCGCAAGTTGGACCTGGAGCGCTGGGGGTTCGACGCTGTCGAGGTGCTCGAGCTGGTTCGCGCAGCCTATCAGGGCGAGGTCGTCGGACAGACCTATGACGGCAATCAGGTCTACAAAGTTGTCACCATTCTCGATGGCGCGAGTCGCGACAACATCTCGAAGGTCGGCGACCTGCCCTTGCGGAGCCCCGGCGGCACCTACGTCACCCTCAAACACATCGCCGACGTTTATGAGGCCACCGGACGCTACCAAGTGTTGCACGAAGGCGCACGGCGCCTGCAGACTGTGACAGCCAACGCCGTCGGAACGGATATCGCCTCCTTCGTTCAGGCAGCGAAATCCGCCATCTCCGCAAGGGTGCCGCTGCCCGCCGGAACCTATGTCCAGTTTGCAGGCAGCGCTGAGGCGCAGTCGCAGTCGCGCCGTGATCTTGCCGTCAACTCGCTGATCGCCGGCGTCGGCGTCGTCCTCCTCCTTTCCTTCGTGACCCGCAACTGGCGCAACCTGCTCTTGATCCTCGCCAACCTGCCGTTCGCTCTGGTTGGCGGCGTGCTCGCCGTATTTGCGACGGGTGGAGTGCTGTCCTTGGGCGGGTTGGTAGGCTTCGTCACCCTGCTCGGTATCACGTTGCGCAACTCGATTCTCATGATCGCTCACTATGAGCATTTGGTTGAATGCGAGCGCATGCCCTGGGAGGCGCAGACCGCCATCCAGGGCGCGGCGGACCGGCTCGCTCCCATCCTCATGACGTCGATTGTGACCGGTCTCGGCGTGCTGCCGCTTGCCACCGGCATAGGCGATCCAGGGCGCGAAATTGATGGTCCCATGGCAATGGTGATCCTCGGCGGACTCCTGAGTTCGATGGCGCTCAACCTTTTTGTACTTCCGACACTTTCGCTTCGCTATGGTCGCTTTGAGCCAGCACGCGACGAATTCGGGCAGGCAACGGCAACGCAAGCGAATTAGCTGGCGCTGAACAACAAATAGGGAAGCCGCGCCGGCCGCGTCTTTTAGTGTCAGACGGGCATAACTGGCGCGGGCCCACCTCTGAATGCGATGTGCTAGACTAGTCTAGCACTACTTTAGCGGATTCACTCAGGCCGCCGCTCGTTGCAAATCCATTTTCGACAATGCGGGCATCGCTGCGGCGGTAGTCGAGCGAAGAGTTCGAGATGGCGTGGCGTACGGCCGGCAAGGTCGGTTGAGGCGGCGGCCCGTCGATTCTTTTTTTCCCGTCTTGCTGTTGCGAGCCGGCGATGTTGGAGGAAAGCGTAAGCGATCATCGTCATGAGGGCATGACGGTGCAGACCCTGCCAGGATCGTCCCTCGAAGTGGTCAAGACCGAGTTCTTCTTTCATCTGCTGGTGAGCCTGCTCGCAAATCCATCGCGCCTTGATGGTGGCGGCTAAGGTGCGCAGGTCAGTCTTCGCCGGCAGATTGGCGAGATAGTATTTTTTCTCTCCCGACATCCTGTGTTCGCCGATGAGCCAAGCCTCGTCCCCGGGCAGATGTTGCTGGCCCTTGTCCCTGATCCACTGCGGTGGTCGGTCTGCGACCCGCACGCGGGCCGCAGCAAAACGAGCCTTGAGCTTTCCTTTCGTGCCGCTGCGCCAACTGATGGTGCGCCATTTGGCATTGGCCAGCATGTCTTCGGCCGGTATCGATAGAATGTCGGGAACGTGCCGCTGACGGGGACGGCCGCGTACGCCAGCGTGACCGGCACTTCGCCTCGCGCAAGCGTCAGCGATACCAGGGTCTGGCAGTTGGAGGTCTTATAATTACCCAACGCCGAAGCATATTGTGCAGCGATACCTACCGAATGCGTGCCTTTCTTGGGTATCGCAGTGTCATCGATCACCAGAACGGCATCGTTGCCGCCGACGAGCCTATCCGCTTGGACCAGCAGCTCGGTTTCCACCGGCGCCGCATCCCAGACCCCAGCCGCAACGAAGTGGTGCAATTGATCGCATTCGCCGAGCGCAAGCCGCTTGGCCATCGCCTGAATGCTCTTGCGATCGCCAGGACCGATCAGCCCCGACACGTAAAGCGGGCACATCTGTCGCCGCGCCTCGTGTCCCAACCGATCCAGAAACGGCTTGAGAAAGTGTCCAAGCTCTTCTTTCCAATCCGACGTCCTGCCAGCCACGGTCGGCCCCTCCAAAAGCCGACCACCCATGAGTCACAGAAAAACTGATTGGGAATCCTGTGCCCCTAAAAATCTGCCAAAGTAGCGCTAGGCAGCCTTGAATCGAAACTCGAGATCACGAGAATTCGGGATTGCAAAGACAAGATCTGCCGAGAACAGGATGTATTTTATTTCAAGCTTTGGCGATCAGGACTTGCTTCAATTGAATAGGTAGTTGATCCCCACCTTCACCATCTGGATGTTGCGATTGCTGACGGTGAAAGTGTCGTTGGCGAGGAATGGAGATCCAGCCGGAACAGTAAATGTCTGGCTGCCTAGTCCCAGATAATCGTACTCGAGCTTCGCCGACCAGCGGTTTGCGAAAGCCCATTCGATGCCCGCGCCCACCAGCCAACCGCTATTGGTGTTCCTGTTGGAGCCAGTGATCGCCGCACCGGGTGTCACGTTAGTGACGGTGAAGTTGTCGTTGCCGACCCAACCGCCGCCGACCTTGCCATAGGACAGCCAGTGGCCATTCGCCACGCCGAACCGGGCAGCCACTGTTGTGGTCCAGTTATTGTTAGGGGTGACCTGGATGGTTCCGAGCGCAGGAATTAATAGCCCGTTACCCGTGTTGTTATTGTTCGCAACCCTGTCGAAGTCCCATTCAAATCCGAGAACGACGTTGCTGACTTGCCAATTGAACCCGAGTTGGCCTCCCCCGATAAATACGCCGTTGTTGCTTCCGTTGCTGAGGTTCAGGCCCAACTGGGTGTCGGTTACGGTATTGAGGGCCCAGGCTGCCCCAAGGTTGCCGCCAAGATAGAATCCGGTCCAAGTGAACGCTGGCGGCACATAGACGGACGGCGGAGGCGCATAAGGCGGCACCACATCAGCGGCGGTCAGCTTCCCGCGCAGACCGATATAGACCGCGAGCGGCTGCGCCGGCGTGACCATACGGTGATCGGTCGGCGGGTCGGGGATTGCGTTGGCAATCACCTGCGGGTTGAAATAAGTACCGAAGGTTGCGAATTTGCGATTGAACAGATTGTTCACGACGCCATAGAGCTGCACCTCCTTGCTGAGCTGATATGACCCGTGC
>Ga0306921_10005983_pt1 | contig 12663 bp, 10 predicted proteins | sample sta12Cox44000080_FD_203760 | JGI IMG/M metagenome (GOLD analysis project Ga0306921, IMG submission 203760) | Lab enrichment of tropical soil microbial communities from Luquillo Experimental Forest, Puerto Rico - statoxic.12C.oxic.44.000.080 (v2)... | ecosystem: Environmental > Terrestrial >... | reverse complement strand
TGAGCGCCTGCGCCCGCTCATAGATCGGCCAGAAGCGCTCGTCATCGTGGAATACGCCGGCGGTCAGGCCGTTGATCATCGCGCCCTTGAAGCCGAGCTTGCTGACCGTGCGTTCGAGTTCGTCGGCCGAAGCGCGCGGATCGGCGGTCGGTAGCGCCGCAAACGCGGAGAAGCGGTCGGGATGACGCCCGACCGCTTCGTGCAGCCGGTCGTTGACGCGGCGGGCGAGCGGCACCCCGGTCGCGGCGTCGACACTTTGCAGTCCCGGGATCGAGTGCGACAGCACCTGAAAGTCGATGCCCGCCTCGTCCATTTCTTTCAGCCGCAATGTGCCGAGATCATCGAGCCGTGAAACGATTTCCGGCCCGGCGCCCGGGCTTCCATACTGCTTCACCTCGGGATCGAGGTAATGCTCCTCCAAGGCGATGATGTAGGATTTGCTGGCCATCCCTATTCCTCCATAGTCTGGCGTCATTGCGGCATTCGCAGCACCGGCTTGATCGTCGTGCCGTCGACCGCGTCCGCGGCCGCGCGGTTGATATCGGCGAAGTCGTAAAAAGTGACGAGGCGATCGACCGGGAACCGGCCGGCGACAAAGAGATCGACGAGATATGGGATGAATAGGTCGGGCCGGCTGTCGCCTTGGACGACGCCGCGCACGGTTCGGCCCGCCTGCAATGTACTCATCTCGAACGACACCTCGGTGCCGCGTCGTGCACTGCCGACGAGGACGCAGGTGCCGCGCGTCAGCAGGCAATCGACCGCCTGGCGAAAAACTGCCGGGACTGCCGAAGTTTCGAGCGTGAAGTGAGCGCCACCGCGGGTGATATCACAGATCGCCGCCACCGCTTCGTCTCGAGCATTGTCGATCGTATGGGTCGCGCCGAGCGATCGGGCGAGCTCCATCCGATTGGCGCGGATGTCGACGGCGATGATCGGGTCGCAACCCGCGAGCTTTGCCGCCATCAGCCCGGCGAGCCCGACCGAGCCGGCGCCGAACACGGCAAAGGACTTCCCGGCCTCCGGCTGCATGACGTTGAGCACAGCCCCGGCCCCGGTCTGCAGCCCGCAGCCGAGCGGGCCGAGAAATTCGAGCGCTGCATCGTGCCGCACCTTGACGGCATCGCGGGCCGGGGCCAGCGCATAGGTGGCAAAAGAAGATTGCTGAAAAAACCCGCCATAGACCGGCGCACCATTGCGCCGCATTGTCAGCGACCCATCCGCCCGCGCCCCGCCGGATTTCAGCTCGCGGCCACGCCGGCAATAGGAGCGCTGCTCCGCGCGGCATTGCTCGCACTCGCCGCACCACGGGAACGAAATCACGACGTGATCGCCGGCGGCCAGATGCTCGACAGCAGTGCCGACCGAGGCAACGACACCCGCCCCCTCGTGACCATAGACGGCCGGATAGGGCATCGCGAAATAGCCGTCGCGCGCGTGCAGGTCGGTGTGGCAAATGCCGGTCGCGGTGATCTTGACCAGCACCTCGTCGGGCCGCGGTGCGTCCAGCTCGAGACTGTCGAGCTTGAAGGCGCCCGACCTCTCTTCCATTACCGCCGCCGTGACGCGCATACCGAGCTCCTATTTCGATCTCGCCGTCTGCCGGCTCTGCGCCGCGCGCGCCGTCTCGATCGACTGCCAAATCCGTGATGGCGAAAGCGGCAGGTCGTGCGGCTGGACATTGAGCGCTGCCAGCGCCGAGGCCACCGCGTTGGCGATCACGCCGCCCACCGGAACCACACCGCCTTCCCCCGCACCTTTGGCGCCGAGCGGGTTGATCGGCGACGGGTATGTCTCCGTCACGATGGCACGGATGCGCGGAAAATCGCCGGCAGTCGGCAGCAGATAGTCGGCGAGCGAGCCAGTCAGCAACTGCCCCTCCTCGTCGTAAACGAGATGCTCGAGCAGGGCGCCACCCAGCCCCTGCACCACTGCTCCAATGATCTGGCCTCTCAACAGCACCGGGTTGATGATGCGTCCGACATCCTCGACGGCGACATAGTCGACGACTTCGACATGGCCGGTCCGCGGATCGACCGCGACATGGGCGGCGTGCGCGCCATAGCTGTAAGCATGTCTGGTATTGGCGAAGCTCTCCTCGGTCGACACGCCATCGGCGGCGAGCTCGGCAAAAGCCACCGACTTGCCTCCCGCCGCGATAGCCGCACGACCGTCGACCAGCCGGACTTGGCGCGGTTCGCAGCCGAGGCGCCGTGCCGCCGCGGCACGCACTTGTTGTTTAAAGCTTTCCGCGGCCAATAGGATCGCCGACCCGCCCATTACGACAGCGCGCGAGTGATACGAGCCAAAGCCCTCGCGGACAAAGGCGGTCGAGCCGTGGAACACGCCGTGGATGCGATCGATCGGGATTTCCAGAGCATCGGCAGCGATCTGTGCAAACGCGGTTTCGAGACCCTGCCCGACCGCCGAGGAGCCGACAAAGACCGAGACCGTGCCGTCGGGTTCGAGCGCCAGTCGCGCATTCTCCTTCGGGCCGGCGGCACTGCCCTCGACGAAGCAGCCGATCCCCAATCCGTGATAGCGGCCGTCGACCAGCTTGCCCTGAAGGTCCGCCTTTTCCGCCCAGCTGAACTCCTGCAAACAGCGGTCGAGGGTCAGCCGATAGTCACCGCTGTCGAACGCGTCCTTGTTCTCGTATGGGGTGATCGTCGCGACCGAATAGGGCATTTCCGCCGCCGTCAACAGATTGCGCCGGCGGAATTCGACACGGTCGATGCCGAGATCGCGGGCGACAATGTCCAAAAGCCGCTCGCGGAAGAAATCGGCCTCGAACCGCCCCGGTCCGCGATAGGTGCCGACCGGCGTCTTGTTGGTCAAAAAGAGTGACGCTTCGACCCGGATGTCGGGGATACGATAGGGACCGGACAGGAACTGGGCGATGTTGCGGGCGCCAACCATTCCATTGGTCCGGGTATAGGCCCCGACATCGACATAGACGTCGCCCTGCAGCGCCAGGATCGTGCCGTCATAGCGGCAGGCAATCTGCAGCTCGCATTCGGCCTCGCGCGCATGGTTGGCGGCGGCCAAATGCTCGCGCCGGTCCTCTATCCATTTGACCGGCCGCCCGGCGAAGCGCGCCGCAAACGGGATCAGAAAATCCTCTGGATAGAATTCGCCGCGCACGCCAAAGCCACCGCCGACATCGTTTTCGACCATGTCGATCGCGGCCTCGGCGAGACCCAGCTGCGCGGCGAGGATTTGCCGGTTGAAAAACGGCACCTTGCTCACCCCCGAGACAGTGAGCCGACCGGCGGCAGCGTCCCACTCGGCCAGCACGCCGCGCGGCTCCATTATCGCCGCGGTGTGCCGCTGCACCGCGAACCGCTCGCGCCGGACGTAGTCGGCATGGCCCCAGGCGCGGCCGGGATCACCCTTCGCGGCAGTGTATTTGATCGCGAGGTTGGTGCCGGTCTCTTCGAAAAGCAGCGCCTCGCCCTTGGCCGCGGCGTCCCGATCGACAACCGGCGGCAGCTCCTCGATCTCGACGCGGATCGCGTCCAATGCGTCCTCGGCGATCGCAGCGCTGTCGGCCAGCACCAGGGCGAGCGGCTCGCCGACATAGCGAACCTGTGTCTCGGCGATGACCGGCTGGTGGTAGGGCACGAGGCTCGGCAAAGGCTGGAGCCGTATCGGGATCCGCGGCACCGGCCTGCCGATTTGCGCCGCAGTGACGACGGCGTGCACACCGGGCAGCGCCAGGGCGGCGGTCGTGTCGATCGCGCGGATACGTCCATGCGCCTGCGGGCTGCGCAGAATGGCGGCGTGGAGCAGTTCCGGGCGCGACAGATCGCCGACATAGGTTCCCTTGCCTCTGAGGAACCGCCGATCCTCAAGACGCTCGACCGGACTGCCGATGTAACGATTGGCCCTCATCCCTGTTCCGATGCGCGCCGCAGTTCGTCTACGGCGATACTATATGCCTCCGCGCGACGCTAGCCCGGACTTCCCCTGGCCCATCGCCCCGCGGCGCCGGCCCCGAGTCCGCTGGCCGGCGACTCGCCTGCCTCCTCCTGAGGGATCTCCACACGGGGTGCAGCGTCGAGACCCTACGCGCCGTATGTGATTCGCCTTTGATAGTTTGGATATGCGAAGAGGCTAAGGGATGTAGGCGTTTCTCATGAGCCGGCCGAAGCTGATGCGGGCGCGGCGCGGGAATTCACCATGGTCGAACTGGTAACCCGTCACAACCTCGATGCCGCTCGGAGAGAGCATCAATCCGCAATCAACAGGACGCGGCGCGACTTGGAAGCCGCGATGGACAATCTCGGTCTGCCGCTGACCGTCCGCATGGGCGTCATGCTTGCTGCGGGGCTGACCTTGCTCGGCGCCGTCTCTAGGATTCATCCCTGGACGCTGTTCGCGCTGATGAGACGGCTCTTCGTTGTTTTTGCTCCCTCAGAACCGTGCAGATTACGTTGATAGCCGATGCCGGATTCGTTGTTTTCCGAGCGTCGGAAATTTCTCCCTAACTACCTGATATAATATAATATACCTGCTCAAGGTCTGGTATCTTTCGGGTCGCGGGCGCGATTTACGTTGTTTTTATGGGCGTCCCGGCAGCCCTGCACTTGCCCGGCGGATCGCGGCCAGCACGCGGCGCGGGGTGATTGGGGTCTCGTTGACTTCGGCGCCGAGTGCCGCAAGCGCGTCGCGCACCGCGTTGGCGATCGCCGCCGGCGGGGCGACCGCACCGCCTTCGCCCATCCCCTTCATCCCATATTCGGTGTGCGGGGTCGGGGTGTGCAAATGGCCGATCTTGATGGCGGGCAATTCGGCGGCACCCGGCAACAGGTAGTCGGCGAGCGTGCCGGCGAGCGGCTGACCGGCCTCGTCGTAAGGGATCTCCTCGTAGAGCGCCGTGCCGATACCCTGCACAACGCCGCCCCTGATCTGGCCTTCGACCAGCATCGGGTTGACCATAGTGCCGCAATCCTCGGCGACCGCGTAGTCGAGCAGCTCGATAAACCCGGTCTCCGGATCGACCGCGACGACGGCACCATGCGTCGCATAGGAGAACACGCCGGTGCTGATCGCCGGCTCGTAGGTCGCGGTAGCGTCGAGCAGCGGGTCGACCCCTTGCGGCAGCCCGTCCATCCGCAGATGCGCGACCTTGGCAATCTCGGCGATCGTCACCGACCCCCGCGGTCCCGCCACCACACCATCGCTGCAGCGCACTTCGGCGACATCGCACTGCAGGAGATGAGCGCCGATGCGGCAGAGCTTGTCGCGCAGCATCCGGCTGGCGCGCGCAACCGCACCCCCCGACATCACCATGCTGCGCGAGGCGAAGGTGCCGAACCCAAAGGCCGTGCTCTCGGTGTCGCCGTGGCGCACCGAGATCCGCGCCGGGTCGATGCCGAGCTCCTCGGCGGCCACCTGTGAGAGCGCCGTCTCGAGCCCTTGGCCGTGCGACTGAATGCCGACCATCAACACCACGCTGCCGTCGGTCAGGATGCGTGCGGTGCAGCTCTCGAACCCCGGAATAATCGACGCACCGCGCGAGGCGAACTCCGCGGCACCATGTGCCGTCTGCTCGGCAAAGGCGGCAAAGCCGATGCCGATCTTTCTGCCGTCCGGCTCGCCCTGCTGCTGGCGAGCGCGGACCGCGGGCAGGCCGAGAAGCTCGGCGCACATCGCAACGCTCGCCGGATAATCGCCGCTGTCAAGGCGCAGCCCGCCGACAGTGGCGAACGGCATCTGCTCGGCACGCACCAGATTGCGCACCCGCACCTCGTTGGGGTCGCGCCCGACCGCGCGCGCCACCTCGTCGATCAGACGTTCGATCGCAAAGCAGGCACCCGGGCGGCCGACCCCGCGATAGGGGCCGAGCGGGGTCTTGTTGGTCGCCACCGTGTAATGTCTAGCGCGGTAGTTCGGGAAGGTATACGGCCCCGGCAGAGCGCGCGCCACCATGCTGGCTTCGTGGTAGGGGCCTTGCGGCCACAAGCCGTAGGCGCCGGCATCGACGACAATCTCGGCGTCCACTCCGAGAATACGGCCGTCGCGGTCGGCATAGGCGGTGACCTTGTAATGGTGGTCGCGGGTATGCGCGCAAGTCAGCAAATGCTCGCCGCGGTCTTCGATCCAGCGGACGGGATGATCGAGCTGCAAGGCCAACGCCGCCAGGATGATTTCTTCCGGGTAGAGCCGCGCCTTCGGCCCGAACCCGCCGCCGACATCGGGGGCGACGACGCGGATCCGGCGCTGCTCGAGATCGAGGATCTCGGCAAGCGCCACGCGCACCGTGTGCGGGGTCTGGGTCGAGGCATAGATCACGACCTCGTCCAGGCGATGATCACGGTAGGCGAGCACGCCGCGGCATTCGAGCGGCGCCCCCGATTGACGCTGCATGCGAAACTCGCGGGTCACCGTCACCTCGGCGGTGCGCGCCGTGGCGTCGATGTCGCCACCTTCCAGGCCGTGCTCGATATAAAGATTGTCGGCCCACTGCTCGTGGACGGGATGGCGGCTGCCGCGCATGTCGCGCGGCGCGTCGATGACTGCGTCCAATATCTCGAAATCGACGGAGACCGCGTTGGCGAGATCTTCCGCCTCACCGCGCGACGGAGCGATGCAGGCGGCGATCGCCTCCCCGACATAACGGACCTTGTCAGTGGCGAGCGCCGGCCAGGGCGGCGATTTGGCGCCGGTCGAGTGTGAGGTGACGCGGATCGGCTTGACCCGCGGCAGATCGGCCGCCGTAAAAACTCGGCCGCGCGCCTTCGGTGGAGCCGAGACCGACCGGATGCGGGCATGGGCATGCGGACTGCGGACAAAGGCGACGTCCATCGTGCCCGGCAATTTGATGTCGGGGACGAATTGTCCGCGCCCGTGGAGATGGCGGTCGTCCTCCCTGCGCAACAGCGACGCGCCGATACCATATCGGTCATTGGCCATTTGGCGCCTCCTTGCCGATCTCCCGGGCGGCCTCGGCGATGGCGATGACGATGTTGGTGTAGCCGGTGCAGCGGCAGATGTTGCCGGCGAGGCCGACGCGGATCTCGCGCTCCGAGCCGGCGCGCCGGCGCAGGATCAAATCGCGCGCGGTGATCAGCATCGCCGGGGTGCAATATCCGCATTGCAGCGCGTGACGCTGATGAAAGGTCCGGCGCAACGCGGCGATGACCCGGTCGCCGGCGAAGCCTTCGATGGTCTCGACCGCGCGCTCGTCGCAGGCGACGGCGAGCATCAGGCACGAGCGCGCCGGCTCGCCGTCGACCAGCACCGTGCAGGCGCCGCACACGCCGTGCTCGCAGCCGAGATGGGTTCCGGTCAGATTGCGGCGTTCGCGCAGAAAATCGGCGAGCGACAGGCGCGGCGCCACGTCATCGGCGACCGCGGCGCCGTTGATACGCAGACGGATTGCGGTCACGCCAGCACCTGCTGGACGGCGCGCATTGCCGCGACGGTGTGCAGGTTGCGCTGGAACTCGTCGAAGCGTCGATCGGATGCGCGGTCGAGATCCGCCTCGAGCGCGTTGCGCAGCGCCCCCGGGTCGCGACCGTCTTCGGCAACGAGGCGGGAGGTGCCCTCGAGCACCAGTGGTGCGCCATTGGCTGCACCCGAGACGACCCGCGAATATCCGCGCGAGGGATCGGCGACGGCCACCGCCAGCGCGCTCGCAAACTCGCCCGATTTGCGGGCGAGCTTTACATAGCCGCAGCGGGCATCGGCAGACAGCTTGGGGATGCGCGCGCTTTCGATGATTTCGCGCTGCGCGAGCTTTGTCTGAAAGATCCCGGTGGTGAACTCGGCGCATTTGAGCGAACGCCGCCCGCTCGCGCCATAGATCACCACCTCGGCGTCAAGGGCGGCGAGCACCGCGGGCCACTCGGCCGCGGGGTCGGCGAGTGCCAGGCTGCCGCCGATCGTGCCGCGGGTGCGGATCGCCCGATAGGCGAGGGTCGCCGCGGCCCGCGGCATCAGCCCCTGCGACGGATCGGCAACGCGCCCATCCTCGATCGCGGCGTGGGTGACGCAGGCCCCGAGAATCACGGCATCGGAATGATTCGCGACCGCCAGCAGCTCCGGCAGACGCGCGATGTCGATCAGCAATCCGGGTGAAGCGAGACGTAAGTTCATCAGCGCGACCAGCGACTGCCCGCCGGCGATTACGCGTGCCTCGACCGGAGCATGCGCCAGGAGGTCGATTGCCTCCGCCAGGCTGCGCGGCCGCACATAATCGACAGCCGGAGCTTTCATCTACTGCCGTTTCCCCCAACACTCGGCGGACTGCAACACCGGCCGGCGACGCTGTCAATTGGGAAACGCATACGACCGGGCACTCAGCCGCCGCCGTAAAACGGGCTGCGGGCGATCGCGGCGCGAGCGGCGTCGGCGGGGACGAGTTCGGTAAAGTAAATAGCGCGCGACGCCTCGGGGCCTCCCACCTTTTCTCGTCTTGACGAGACTTTAACAAAGACGGTTTGGCCGGCGGCGGTCAGATCGATCTCGGCAAACTGATTGGGATAGGGCGCGCCATAGCTGTCGACGGAAACTCGGTAATGCCCCGGTGGCAGGTCGCGATAGAAGGCACCGTCGGGCTCGGCAATTCCCGCCACTTGCCCGTTGAGCCTCAGATAGGGGCGCTCCTGGCTGTCTTGGGCGGTGTCGTTCCGGTAGATCCAGATCCGCGCCGCGCCGGGCGGCACGGGCGGGATCGCCACCGCGCTCGTCGGCGGCAGCTGGGAGCAGTTCGCAGCCGCCACAAGGAGGGCGGCAGCGGCACACCGCAGATGGGTTGCGAGCTTGGAGCCTGTCGGCATTTGCTGGCTCGTCGGAAGGATCAGCTCCCACCATAGAACGGCGTGCCGGCGACGGCGGCTCGAGCAGCATCGGCCGGAACGAGTTGAGTAAAGAAGAGCGCGCGAGAGGCCACGCTATCGCCTCCCCCGCCCACTCTTTCGCGCATCGATAAGACCCTGATAAAGGCGGTTTGGCCGGCAGCGAGGTCAACCTGGGCGAATTGATTGGAGTACGGGACGCCATAGCTGTCGACGGAAACCGTATAGCGTCCGGGCGGCAGGTCGCGATAAAAGGCGCCGTTCGGCTCGGAAATCCCCGCGACCTCACTATTGAGCCTGAGATAAGGGCGATCTTGGCTGTCGTGCGGCCCGTCATTCCGGTAGATCCAGAGTCGCGCCGCGCCGGCCGGAATAGGCGGGATCGCCACCGAGCCCGTCGGCGGCAGGTGGCTGCAGCCCGTCAGCAGCAAGACGAGGCCGGCCGCGCACCGCTGCGGCCGGCAGGCTCGGACACCAGGGTTCACCGACATGACCCGCCTCCTCGTTTGATGCTGATGGGACAGCCGATGCTCGACAATTATTCCCGGCCATCATGAAGCGCCAAACACCGCGGGCGAAGAGATTTCGGCGTGTCCGTCCTCGCTTCGGCCTGGTGATCGGGTTGCTGCTGACCGTCCTGCACGGGCGTCTGCCATTCGCGGCCGGGGCACCGGGCCCCGAGGCCGGCGAGGCCGCGAAACCCGGTCTCGAATGCGACAAGGTGGCGACCGCGATCGACCGGCTGATCTGCCGGGAGCCGCCGCTCGCCGCTCTCGACGCCGCCATCGGCCCGGCCTTTCGCGATTACCTGGACCGGGCGCGCGCGGCCGAGCGGGACGCGCGCATCGCCGACCAGCAAGTCTGGCTCGCCGGACGCGAGACGGCGTGCCCGGCGGCGGCGCGGCCGCAGCCGGACGCGCAGCCGGGAGACGCCCACAGCGAGGGCGCGATCGCGTGCCTGTTGCGGATCTACGAGCAGCGGGTCGCGGTGCTGCGCGCCGAGCGCAACGCGGCAGCCTGGCCGCATATCCGGTTCCGCCCGACGATCGTCGAGGGTGCCGGCACCAAACTGTGCGAGGATCTCGAACGGGATCTCATGGCGAGCTTTCTCGGGCGCGGTCTGTTTGTGAACCCGCTCGGCGAGCGTGAGATCAGCTTTATCCCGATAGCCGGGCTCGGCGAAGACCCGACCGTGCGACGGGCCGATATCGACGCCTACAACTCGGGCAAGCCCCTTGCGGTCCTACAATGGCTCGCGAGCGATGGCGGCGAGCGTCTGCCCACCATTGAATATCGCGCCTTTGCCTCGCCAGAGGAATTGCTGACCGCGATCGGCCGCGGCATCGAACCCCTGGCGCATAGCTTGCACGAAGCAGCCCATCCCATCGTCGATATCGACCGGCTGCCGCATCCCGACCCGACCAAGCCGCAAACCCGGCCGCGCGCGGCCTTTGCTCGCTCCTCCAACCTGTCGATCGACGACATGCCGCGGTTTTTCCGCTATGAGGACCACGTCTACCTCGCCGGCCCGATGCAGCCGGTGCCGGGCAAACCCGGCGATCTCGGGATCTACCGTCTCTACGGACCGGCATCGCTGCACCGCGTTTGCCTGTTTGACGCGCATATGCCGATGGCGCATTTGCCCGACCACGCGCTGTCGCGCCCCGAGATCGCGACGCTCGAGCGCGTCGCCGGGCCGCTGCTGCCCACGGGAAGGCTATGCGCGGGCATCGGCGACGCGGCGCGGTCACTCGCCGATCATGCCGCATGGCGACCCTGGGTTCTCGACCGGGGGCGGCCGACACCGGGCGGCTCCGGCGGCGAGCAGCTCGCCCTCTACATGCGCAACCGCTCGCTCACCGGACCGGAAAAAGCGCGGCAATATCGTGCGTACAGCGCTGCTCGCGCCTCAGCAATCGCGGCGTTGGTGCCGTTTTATCGCGACCAGTTCGGCCGCACGCCGGCGGAGGCCGAGCGGTTTGCCGCGCTCTACCTCGACCGCAAGATTTCCGATGGCCTCGAGCTCGACCCCGACGACGAGACGGTCGCGGCGCTGTTTGCCACGGACTATGTCGAGAAGCATGCCGCGCAACAGGCGGCTCTCGCCGGCGATACCCGAGGCTTGCGCGCGGCGCTGGGCCCCGAGCCGAAAGCCGTCGCCAAGGGGATCACAGGGGGGCTCGAAGAGCCCTTGGTCAGCGACGCGCTCGAGCATCCCGAGACCTTGCGCGCCGCGCTCGACCTCGGTCTCGATCCGAACGATGTCGGCGCCTCGGGGCGCACACCATTGATGGTGGCGGCGCGGCTCGATCTGGTCGAAGCCGCCGGCATTCTCCTCGCTCAGGGGGCCCGTCTCGACGCTGGCGCTAAGGATGCGGTCGCGCAAACCGACAGCACCGGCGATCCGTCCTGCATGACCGAAGACCAGGCCGCCGGCGACACCCCGGGGCGCACCGCATTATCCTATGCCGCCGAGTTCGCATCGCCGGCGATGGTCCGCCTGTTGCTTGATCACGGGGCGGATCCAAAGCAGCCCGACAGCGCCGGCCGCCGCCCGTCGGGTTACGTCAAAAATCGCACCGGCGACACGGCCCAAGCCGCAGTGATCGCCGAGATACTGAAATGATGCCGGGCCCCTCAGACAGATGACAGCCGGTCGAGGTGCCGGCGGGCCTCGGGCGGCTGGTTTTGCGCGGCAGCAGCCCGGTCGAGGATGCGCCTGATGCGCTCGGCGGGAAAGCCGAGCTGGACGAGTGCTACGCCGCGGTCAAAGGCTTCGCTGTAGCGCGCGATCAAATCGCTGCGAAACCGGAAGCAGCTGATGCCTTCGAACAGCACCGGCCGGCCGAGGCTTTCCTGCAGCCGCGAGGCGTAGCTGAAGCGAAACCGGGCGTAACCCACCGCACCGTTGCTGACCGGATCGAGAAACTCCCAGAGATAACTGCTTCCGGTGTCGTGGAAGCGGTGCAGCATCGCGGCGATCGCCGGCCGCCCGCTGTGGGACCCGAAAAAGCCGTCTTCATAGACACCGTCCTCGATGAACAGACCGGCCAACCCCGGGCCATCATTCGCCTGGACCGCTTCGGCGAAGGTTGTCAGCAGCGGGGCAAAGGAATGACCGACGACTGGTTTCGAGGTGCTCATGATCTCCGCTCGAGAGAACCGTTAAAGCAATGCCGATAGCTAGGAAGTCGTCACCCCCGCGAGAAGGCGGGGGTCCAGGGCTACGTTAGGAAATCTCTGGATTCCCGCTCGCGCGGGAATGACGAGCAGCAGGCTGATCCTGAACGTTGGGATCCGAGAGGTTTCCTCTGCCCGCGGGCGCGTTCGGGCACGCGTACGCCCGCAAGAAGGTGGCGACGGCACCTTCGACGGCGTCATCGATGCCGCGCCGATCGGCTTCCGCTTCGAGGCGCAGCAGGTGGCGTAGTTGAACATCGCCGCGGATCAGCGCGACGAACTGCTCGGCGGCGCGCCTGGGATCGGCCAGAGCCAGGCTGCCCGACGCGATCGCGCGCTTGAGGAACGCCTCGATCTGCACCCGTTCGCGTTCGGGTCCAGCGCCCCAGAACACCTCGCCGAGCACCGGAAAGCGGGTGACTTCGGCGAGGATGATCCGGTGCAATGCCAGCGCATCGGGAGACAGTAACAGTTCGAGAAAGCGGCGGCCTAAAACGATTAGCGAGGTGCGAACCTCGCGGGGATCGAGCTCGCGCACCGAAAAGCGAGCGAAATAATGCTCGCACTCGCGCCCGATCACCGCCCCGAACAGCTCTTCCTTGCCGGCGAAGTGGGCATAGACGGTGGCCTTCGACACGCCTGCCTCGCGGGCGATCGCGTCCATGCTGACTGCACCAAA
>Ga0306921_10005978_pt1 | contig 12669 bp, 11 predicted proteins | sample sta12Cox44000080_FD_203760 | JGI IMG/M metagenome (GOLD analysis project Ga0306921, IMG submission 203760) | Lab enrichment of tropical soil microbial communities from Luquillo Experimental Forest, Puerto Rico - statoxic.12C.oxic.44.000.080 (v2)... | ecosystem: Environmental > Terrestrial >... | reverse complement strand
GCTGGCGATGGACGAGACCGGGGCCGCGGAGCCGTTCCGCAACCTCGCGGTGTTCCATTCGCTCTCCAAGCGCTCCAACGCCGCCGGCCTGCGCTCGGGCTTCGTCGCCGGCGATCCCAGGATCGTGGCGATGATCCTGCGCTGGCGCACCTATGGCGGCCCGCAGATCCCGTTCGCCGTCCAGAAGGCGTCGGCGGCGCTGTGGCGCGAGGAGAGCCATCCGCCGCAGACGCGCGAGTGGTACCGCAAGAATTTCAGGATCGCCGAGCAGATCCTGCACAATCGCTTTGGCTACTACACGCCGGGCGGCGGCTTCTTCCTGTGGCTCGATGTCGGCGACGGCGAGGAGGCCACCCGCAAGCTGTGGCGCGAGGCGCACGTCAAGGTGCTGCCGGGCGCCTATGCCTGCCGCGAGACCGACGGCGTCAATACGTCGGAGCGCTACATCCGCGTGGCGCTGGTGCACGACGAGAAAACCACGCGCGAGGGGCTGAGCCGCCTCGCTGCCGTGCTGTGATGGCCATGCTCGGCATCTCCGCCACCAGTCACAAGACCACCATCCTGCCGGAGGGCGGGCGCGACTTCCTGCGCCGGCGCATGATGGAGCTGGTCGGCGTCGGCGTCGCCATTACCGGCGTCCTGCTGCTGATGTCGATCTTCACCTTCAGCAACGCCGATCCCTCGCTCAACCATGCCACCGGCACGCCGCCCAACAACCTGATGGGCCTGCCCGGCGCCTACATCTCCGACCTGCTGCTGCAGACCTTCGGTCTCGCCATCGTGCTGGTGCCGGTGGCGCTGATCACCTGGGGCGTGCGCCTGGTGCGCACGCATCATCTCGGCTTCTTCGGGCTGCGGCTGTCGCTGCTGCTGCTCGCGCTGCTGATGATGAGCGTCGGCTGCGTCGGGCTGGGCGATGTCGGCGGCGCCGCCACCCATGCCGGCGCCGGCGGCCTGGTCGGGCTGGCGCTGGTCGGCCGCTTCCGCGACTTCGTGCTCAGTCACTCGAGCGGCGGCAGCCTGTCGCTGATCGAGCCGGGCTGCGCGGCGCTCGCCTTCATCGCCATGGCGCCGGCGCTCGGCATGAACCGCACCGACCTGCCGCTGATCTTCCGCATCCTGCGCGCGCCCTTCCTGTGGTCGGTGTGGCTGATGCGTGCCGGCGTCGGCCTGTGGCGCGGCCGGCCGCAGCCGTTCGACGACGAGGCCGAGCCGCCGGCGCCGCCGATCGGCTATGCCGAGATCCCGGGCGAGATCGACGCCAGCCAGTACGATCCTGACCGCTTCGAGCAGATTCCCGTCGACGGCACGCCGCTGCCGCCGCGCGAGTCGTTGATGGTCGATGCGCCTTATTCGCCGCTCGAGCGGCCGGCGCCCGACATTCCCGAGGCACCGGTGGCGATGCATCCCGCCGCGCCGCCGTCGCTCGACACGCCGTCGCCCGACAGCTTGCGCGAGCGCACCTTGTTCGACCGCCTGGCGGGCTTGCGCATCGAGCCGATCCTTGGCCGCCTGCGTCCCGGCGCGCCGCCGGCCGCAACCCCGGCGCCCCAGCCCGTGCCGGTCGATGCCGAGCCGCCGCAGGAAGTCGTGAATTTCGCGCCAAGCGAGTCCGAAGTGGTCGAGGGCGAGGACGAGCTCGACGAGAACCCGTTCACGCCCGATGCGCTGGACGCCGAGCAGGCGGCTGTGCCGACGGCGGCGAGCGCCGTAAAAATCATCCCGCGCAAGTCGACGGCTGCCCAGGGCAAGCGTGCTGCCCGGGCCGGCCAGCGCGAGCTCGATCTCGGCGTCGGCGAGTACCACCTGCCGCCGCTCGACATCCTCGCGCTGCCCTCGCGCGTCAGCACCGAGGCCAAGATCGACGAAAGCGCGCTGGAGCAGAACGCCCGCCTGCTTGAGACCGTGCTGGAGGATTTCGGCGTCAAAGGCCAGATCGTAAAGGTGCGGCCGGGCCCGGTCGTGACGCTCTACGAGCTCGAGCCCGCGCCCGGCACCAAGTCGAGCCGCGTCATTGGTCTCGCCGACGACATCGCCCGCTCGATGAGCGCCGTATCGGCGCGCGTCGCCACCGTGCCGGGCCGCAACGTGATCGGCATCGAGCTGCCCAATGCGCGGCGCGAGACGGTGTTTCTGCGTGAGCTCCTGTCGACGCGGCACTACGAGGACAATCGCCTGAACCTGCCGCTGGCGCTCGGCAAGGACATCGGCGGCGATCCGGTGATCGCCGACCTCGCGCGCATGCCGCATCTCCTGATCGGCGGCACCACCGGCTCGGGCAAGTCGGTGGCGGTCAACACCATGATCCTGTCGCTGCTCTACCGGCTGCCGCCGGACCGCTGCCGCTTCATCATGATCGATCCCAAGATGCTGGAGCTCAGCGTCTACCAGGACATCCCGCATCTCCTGACCCCCGTCGTCACCGAGCCGCGCAAGGCGATCGTGGCGCTGAAGTGGGTGGTGCGCGAGATGGAGGACCGCTACCGCGCCATGAGCGCGCAGGGTGTGCGCAACATCGCGGGCTACAACGACAAGCTTTTGGAGGCGCGCAAGAAAGGCGTGCCGCTGGTGCGCAAGGTCCAGACCGGCATCGATCCCGAAACGCGCCGCCCGGTGTTCGAGGAGGAGGAGGTCGACACCACGCCGCTACCGTTCATCGTGGTGATCATCGACGAGATGGCCGACCTGATGCTGGTCGCCGGCAAGGAGATCGAGGCCGCCGTCCAGCGGCTCGCCCAGATGGCGCGCGCCGCCGGCATCCACGTCATCATGGCGACGCAGCGGCCGTCGGTCGATGTCATCACCGGCACCATCAAGGCCAACTTCCCGACCCGCATCTCCTTCCAGGTGACGTCGAAGATCGACAGCCGCACCATCCTGGGCGAGCAGGGCGGCGAGCAGCTGCTCGGCCAGGGCGACATGCTCTACATGGCGGGCGGCGGCAAGATCGCCCGCGTGCACGGGCCGTTCGTCAGCGACAGCGAGGTCGAGGACGTGGTGCGGCATCTGCGCGCGCAAGGCCAGCCCGCCTACATCGACTCGGTCACCGACGATCCTGAGGGCGAGGAAGGCGCGCTCGGCCTGCCGGGCGAGGGCGGCGAGGAGGGCGAGAGCGACCAGCTCTACGACCAGGCGATCGCGCTGGTCGCCCGCGAGCGCAAATGCAGCGTCAGCTTTGTCCAGCGCTACCTGCAGATCGGCTACAACCGCGCCGCCCGCATTGTCGAGCGCATGGAGAAAGAGGGCGTGGTCACGCCGGCAAATCACGTCGGCAAGCGCGAGATTCTCGCCCGAGATATCGATGACAGGACGCGGTAGGCCTTATCCACCGCGACTCATTTCTGTAACTAAACCTTCGCGTTTGTGCAGCTTGCAGCCGTTACGCAGCCTAGAGGGGCGCAGAACGGGGTCTGCATGCTGCGACTTGAGGGCGTGGTCAAAAAGTTCGGCGACAAGCGGGCCGTCGATGGCATCTCGCTGGTCGTGCCCAAAGGTCAGCTCGTCGGCGTGATCGGCCAGTCGGGCTCGGGCAAATCGACTCTGCTGCGCATGATCAACCGGCTGGGCGATCCCAGCGAAGGCCGCATCGCGTTCGGCGACACCGACGTCACCGGCCTCGAGGGCCGCGAGCTACGCCACTGGCGGGCGCGCTGCGCCATGATTTTCCAGCAGTTCAACCTGGCGGGCCGCCTCGATGTGCTGACCAACGTCATGATGGGCCGCGCCTTCCATGCGCCGCTGTGGCGCGCGCTTCTGAAGCTGTGGACGCCCGAGGAGAAGGCGATGGGCCTGTCGGCGCTCGAGGGCCTCGACATCGCCCGGCTGTCGGGCCAGCGCGCCGACACCCTGTCGGGCGGCCAGCAGCAGCGCGTCGCCATCGCCCGCGCCCTGATCCAGGAGCCCGAGATCATCCTGGCCGACGAGCCGATCGCCTCGCTCGATCCGCGCAACACCCAGGTGGTGATGGATGCGCTGCAGCACATCAACAGGCACTTCGGCATCACCGTGATCTGCAACCTGCACAGCCTCGATCTGGCGCGCAAATACTGCGACCGCCTGGTCGGCCTGGCAGCGGGCCGCATGGTGTTCGACGGAGTGCCCGCCGCGCTCACCGACCACGTGGCGCGCGATCTCTATGGCCTGGAGTCGAACGACATGCTGGGCCATGGCGCGCCCGATCTCGTTCCCGGTGCCCAGCCCGGCCTGGCGCTGGCCGGCTCCTGATCCTCATCCTCACAACAAGGAGAGATTCCGCATGTTCACCCGTCGATTGGCGCTCGCCGCCGGCTTCGCCGCCGCGTTCGCCGGCACCGCCACCCAGGCTCCAGTTCAGGCGCAGGACTGGAAAGCCAAGTATCCCGAACTGGTATTTGCGGTGGTCCCGGCCGAGAACGCCTCGGGCGTCAGCGAGCGTTATGCGCCGTTCGTCGAGTACCTCTCCAAGGAGCTCGGCACCAAGGTGACCCTGCGCGTGGCCAACGACTACGCCGCCGTGATCGAGGGCCAGCGCAACGGCTCGATCCATATCGCGGGCTACGGCCCGGCCTCCTACAGCCGCGCCGTCGTGACCGGCGTCAAGGTCGAGCCGTTCTGCACCACCCGCAACAACGACGGCACCGTCGGCTACTACTCGGTCTTCTACGTCCGCGCCGACAGCCCGTACCAGTCGATGGACGACCTCAAGGGCAAGAATCTCGGCCTTGTCGATCCCAACTCGACCTCGGGCAACAACGTGCCGCGCTTCGTGCTCAACAAGATGAAGATCAACCCGGAGAGCTATTTCTCCCACGTCACCTACACCGGCAGCCATGAGAACGCAGTGATCGCCCTGCAGCAGAAGACCGTCGACGTCGCCGCCAACTGGTGGAACGCCGACAACGATTCCAACCTGATGCGCATGGCCGCCAAGGGCCTGGCGAAGAAGGAGGATTTCCGGATCATCTACAAGTCGGAGCTGATCCCGAACTCACCCTACGCCTATCTCGCCGACATGCCGCCCGAGCTGAAGGCCGCGATCTGGAAGGCCTTCCAGGAGGCGCCGACCAAGAACAAGGCGGCCTTCGACAAGCTCAGCGACGGCAAGGACAAGGAGTTCATCCCGGCCGACGCCAAGTACTACGAGGGCGTGGTCGAGCTGATCAAGTTCATCGACAGCCTGCGCAAGCAGAAGAGCTGAGTGTCCTCACTGAACGACCTCATCCAGAGGAGCCGCGCGCAGCGCGACGTCTCGAAGGATGGGAACGAGCACTCTGTCTGTTGCCCATCCTTCGAGACGGCCGCTTCGCGGCCTCCTCAGGATGAGGTGACGTTGTAGGAAGCAGGTCGGATGTCCTCGCCGGTCGTTCAGCTTCCCGACGCGCAACTGAGGCCACTGCTCGCGGCCTACGACGCGTCGGTGCGCGTCCGGCGCCGGCAGTCGTTCGTGGTGCTGGCCTGTATCGTGGCGGCCGTGGTGCTGTCGTCGATTTCGGCCGAGGTCTCGCTCGGCAAGCTTTTCGCCAACATCGGCAACTTCACCAGCTACTTCGGGCGCCTGCTGCATCTCGACAGCGGCGCGCTGGTCATAAGCGACCCGGTCGAATGGTACTGGGGCCTGGGACGATGGCTGCGGCTCCTCGGCGAGACCCTGCTGATCGCCTATGTCGGCACCGCATTGGGAGCGCTGGGCGCCTTCTTCCTGTGCTTCCTGGCTGCGGCCAACGTCACGCCGCGGCCGTGGCTGCGCATCGCGGTGCGGCGCTTCTGCGAGCTCTGCCGAACGGTCCCTGAGCTGGTGTTCGCGCTCATGTTCGTCATCGCCTTCGGGCTCGGCCCGATGGCGGGCGTGCTGGCGGTCGCCATCCATTCGCTGGGCGCGCTCGGCAAGCTGTTCGCCGAGGTGGTCGAGAACATCGACATGAAGCCGGTCGAGGGCGTCCATGCCACGGGCGCACCCTGGCACGTCGCCATGCGCTTCGGCGCACTGCCCCAGACCATGTCGAATTTCGTCAGCTATGCGCTGTTGCGCTTCGAGATCAATGTGCGCGGCGCCACCGTGATGGGCTTCGTCGGCGCGGGCGGCATCGGCGTCGACCTGATCGAGGCTATTCGCAAGTTCTACTATTCGGACGTCTCGGCCATTCTGGTGCTGATCGTGATCACCGTATCGGTGATCGACACGGCCACCGGCTATGTACGCCACCGCCTGATCGGCCTGGAGGGACGGCACGGATGATGTCGCGCGCGCCCATTGACCTCGCCGCCATCCGCAGCCGCCATCCGCAGCATTTCGGGCCGCCGAGCCGCGAGCGCAAGTTCATGCAGGCGCTCGGCGCCGGCGCGCTGCTGCTGCTCCTGGTCGGCATGGCCCAGCTCGGCTTCTTCAGCGGCGCATTCCTGAGCGGTGTCGGCAAGCTGGGCGTGGTCGCCGGCCTGATGCTGCCGCCCAATCCGGGCGACTGGGCGCACGTCCGGCTCTACGCCATGTCGCTGGTGGAGACGGTGGCGATTTCCTTCCTCGGCACGCTCGGCGCCTCGCTGCTGGCCGTGCCGGTCGCGCTGCTGGCGGCCAACAACGTCACCACCCAGCGCGTGCTGCGTTTCCTGTCGCGCCGCTCCCTCGACACCATCCGCAGCGTCGATATCCTGATCTGGGCGCTGATCTGGATCAACGTCGTGGGACTGGGGCCGTTCGCCGGCGTGCTTGCCATCATGACCTCCGACATCGGCAATTTCGGCAAGCTCTTCTCCGAGGCGATCGAGGCGGCCGACCACAAGCCGGTCGAAGGCATCGTCTCGACCGGTGGCGGCCGGATCCTGGGCATCCGTTTCGGCATCCTGCCGGAGGTCTTCCCGGTGCTGGCCAGCCAGGTGCTGTACTTCTTCGAATCCAACACCCGCTCGGCGACCATCATCGGTATCGTCGGCGCCGGCGGCATCGGTCTGCATCTCGCCGAGGCGATCCGCACGCTCGAGCTTCAGCAGGCGTCCTTCATCATCCTGATCATCCTGGTGGCGGTCGCCGCCATCGACCTGGTCTCGAGCCAGCTGCGTTTCGCCTTGATCGGCCGGCGAGGCCCCGCCACTTGAGCACCGTGTCGCGTTACGCCCTGTACTACGCGCCGCGTCCCGAGGAAGGCCTCGCCGTGGCGGCCAGCCAGTGGCTGGGCTGGAACCCCGAGCCCGGCCGTGCGCGGCCGGTGCCGCTTTCCTCCGGCATCGATCAGCAGCGCCTGACTGAGATCACCGCCGAGCCGCGCCGCTACGGCTTTCACGGCACGCTGAAGGCGCCGATTGCACTGGCCGACGAGGTGTCCGAAGGCGATTTTCTGGCTGCGGTCGGCCGCTTTGCCGCCGGCCAGCGCCCGCTCAACGTGGCGTCAATGAAGCTCGCTGAATTGTCGGATTTCCTGGCGTTGATTCCGACCGCGCGCTCGTCCGAGTTGCAGGATCTCGCCGACCGCTGTGTCATCGAGTTCGACGAATACCGAAGGCCCGCCGAGGAGGAGGAGCTGGCGCGCCGCCGCGCCAACGGCCTGTCGCCGCGCCAGGAGGAGCTGCTGAAGCGCTGGGGCTATCCCTACGTGCTCGAGGAATGGCGCTTCCACCTGACGCTGACCGGCCGCATCGCCGACGATCCCGAGCGGGCCGCGGTGATGGGCATCCTGAAGCAACGCTTCTCGGGTTTCGTCGATCGCCCCTTGCAGGTGCGCGACCTCTGCGTGTTCCGTCAGACCGCGCCCGACCGTCCGTTCAGCGTGCTGGCCCGTTTCAGGCTCGGCGGCGGACGTCTGGTGAGCACTGAAGTGTGGCGAGCAAGCTGACGAAGGTTTTAGCCGCTTCGTCCAGCGCCCCGTCGTTCATGATCGTCGCCAGCCGGGGGTCCGTCACCTCGTAGGCGTCGCTCCGGCCGATGCGCAGGGCCGCGGCGTCGGCATCTTCGCGGCCGCGCGTGGCGAGCCGCTCGGCGAGGCACTGGGGCGAGGCCGTGATGAGCACCGGATAGGTGTCGTCGTCGAGGCCGCCCATCTTCTGGAAATGCTCGCGCGAGCCCGACACGACGACGGTGAGGCCGGCACTGCGCCAGGCATAGATCTCGCGGCCAATGCCGTAGTCGTTGCCGTGAGCCTGCCAGTGGAAGGCGAACAGGCCGTGCGTGCGGCGCAGGGCGAACTCGGCGGCGTTGAGCGCGATATGGTTCTCGCCGCCGGTCTCGGCCGGCCGGGTGATGTAGCGATGAGCGAAGACCACGGGGGCGTCGGCCGGCAGCAACGCGCGGGCGCGGCCCATGACCGAGTCCTTGCCCGCGCCTGACGGGCCCATGACATAGACGAGGGGACCTTGCATCAGAGCCTGAGGCATCAGACGACGCGGTGGCCCCCGCGCCAAACAGCCCGCACCACCGGCGCGTCGCCCAGCACGCCCACGCGGACCATGTCGGCCTGGCGGCCGGCCGCGAGCTCGCCGCGATCGTTGAGGCCGACGGCGCGCGCCGGATTGAGCGAGGCGAGCCGCACCGCTTGCGGCAAGGTGATGCCGATGCCCGAGGCCGGCAGCTTGAACACGCCTTCCATCAGGCTCGCCGGAACGTAGTCGGACGACAGGATGTCGGCACGACCGGCGCTGATCAGGTCGATGGCGGCGATGTTGCCGGAGTGCGAGCCACCCAGCACGAGATTCGGCGCGCCGACCAGCACCGCCAGCCCCGCCTCATGCGAGGCCTCGGCGGCCTCGTGCGTGGTGGGGAATTCGGCGATGGTCATGCCGTTGCGCACCGCCTCCAGGACATGCTCGCGCGTGGCGTCGTCGTGGCTGGCGATGGGCAACGCCCGCGCCTGGGCGCGCGATACGATCTCGCGCCGGTGCCTGGCGGCGTTGCGTCCATGCAGCTCGAGGGCACGGGCGTGGAATTCCTCGAACTGGAGCTCGGTCATGGCGAACTTGCCCATGTAGTACTGCTTCAGCTTCGAGGGATCGAGGAACTGGCGCTGACCCGGTGTGTGGTCGTTGACCGACAGCAGACCGACCAGAGGTAGGTCGATCCAGCGATCGACGGCTTCGATCGCGTCGTCAGGCGTGACTTCGCAGCGTAGATGCAGCCGATGCTCGGCCCGCGTCATGCGCCGCTCGCTCACCTCGCAGATCGCTTCGACCATGCGCGTGCGGTTCTGCACCCGGTCGGTGTCGCCGCGCACATCTCCCAGAGACAGCGAATCGAACACCGTGGTGATGCCCGCGGCGGCGACTTGCGTGTCGTGCACCATGACCGCCGAGACCGCCGGCCATTTCACCCCAGGGCGTGGCGAGAAATGCTTCTCCATATTGTCGGTGTGCAGCTCAACCAGACCGGGGACGAGATGGTCACCCTCGAGGTCGACATCGCCGGCGTGGGAGCGGCCCTCGCTGACGTCGATGATGCGTCCGTCGCGCACCACGACGGTGCCGTCGAATTCGGCATCGGCGGTGACGATGCGGCCGTTGGTGAAAATCGTCTCGGTACTCATGCTTGGACTCCCGGCAAGGCGACATCGTGGATGCGGGTGGCCAGCGCTTCGCGCACGGCGACGTCGTGGAAGATGCCGACGATGGCGGCGCCGGCGTCGCGACGCTGCTGGATCAACTCGATCACGCCGTCGCGATTTGCCTGGTCGAGCGAGGCGGTCGGCTCGTCGAGCAGCAGCACCGGATAGTCGGCGATCAGCGAGCGGGCGATGTTGACCCGCTGCTGCTCGCCACCGGAGAAGGTCGCGGGCGGCAAGGACCACAGCCGCTCAGGGATGCCCAGCACGCCCAGCAGAAACTCGGCACGCTGACGGGCCTTCTCGGGATCCGCCCCCAGCCGCAGCATCGGCTCGGCCACCACGTCGACTGAGGCCACGCGCGGGATGACGCGCAGGAACTGGCTGACGAAGCCCATGGTGTGCCGGCGCACGTCGAGCATGACGCGCGGCTCGGCGCCGACCAGCTCCGTCCAGTCTTCGTGATGGCGCACGCGGATCGAGCCGGCGTCGGCCCGGTAGTTGCCGTAGAGCGAGCGCAGCAGGGTGCTCTTGCCGGCGCCCGATGGGCCGACCAGCGCCAGGCACTCGCCCGGCGCCACCGACAGCGCCACGTCGCGCAGCACCGGCAGCGCCAGATCGCCTTGCGCATGCATGACGAACGACTTGTTGAGGCCGCGGACGTGGAGGACGGGCAGCATCGGCTATACCGGCAGGATCGAGGCGACGAGCATTTGCGTGTAGGCGTGGTGCGGATCGTCCAGCACCTGGTCGGTCAGGCCTTCCTCGACCACCTGGCCGCCCTGCATGACCATCAGGCGATGGGTGAGCAGCCGGGCCACGCCGAGATCGTGCGTCACCAGCACCGCCGAAAGATGGAAGCTGTCGACCAGGCCGCGCAGCAGGTCGAGGATGCGCGCCTGCACCGAGACGTCGAGGCCGCCGGTCGGCTCGTCCATGAACACCAGCCGCGGCTCGCTCACCAGGTTGCGGGCAATCTGCAGGCGCTGGCGCATGCCGCCGGAATAGGTGGTGGGCCGATCGTCGAGGCGGTCGAAGTCGATCTCGACCCGCTCGAGCCAGTCGGTCGCGGACTGGCGGATGTTGCCGTAGTGACGCGCACCGATCGCCATCAGCCGCTCGCCGATATTGGCGCCGGCGCTGACGCCCATGCGCAGGCCCTCGCGTGCATCCTGGTTGACGAAGCCCCATTCGGTGCGGGCGAGCAGGCGGCGGCGCGCTTCGCTGAGGCGATGGATGTCGACCGTGCCCATGACGGCGGTTTCGTACTCGACCGTGCCCTCGTCCGGCGCCAGCCGGCCGGCCAGGCAATTCAGCAGCGTGGTCTTGCCCGATCCCGATTCGCCCACCACGCCCAGCACCTCGCCGGGCCACAGGTCGAAGCTCACGCCCTGGCAGGCGACGCGATTGCCGAATCGCTTGGTGACGGCACGGGCGGACAGCAGAGGCGCCGTCATTTGCGCCGGCTTTCGCAGAAGTCGGTGTCCGAGCAGACGAACAGCCGCTTGCCCTGGTCGTCGACGATCATCTCGTCGAGGAAGCTCTCGGTCGAGCCGCAGTACGCGCAGCATTCCGTCCAGCGCTCGATCTCGAACGGATGGTCGTCGAAGTCGAGGCTCTTGACCGGCGTGTAGGGCGGCACGGCGTAGATCCGCTTCTCGCGGCCCGCGCCATAGAGCTGCAGCGCCGGATTGCGGTCGAGCTTGGGATTGTCGAACTTCGGAATCGGCGACGGGCTCATCATGTACCGGCCGTTCACCAGCACCGGATAGTTGTAGCCCTTAGAAATGCGGCCGTGCCGGGCGATGCTCTCGTACAGGCTGACCTGCATCACGCCATATTCGGTGAGCGCATGCAGGGTGCGCGTCTCGGTCTCGCGCGGCTCGAGCATGCGCAGCGGCTCGGGGATCGGCACCTGGAAGACCAGGATCTGGCCCTCCTTGAGCGGCGTCTCCGGCACGCGGTGGCGCGTCTGGATGATCGTCGCCTCTTCGGTCTTCGTCGTGGTCGCGACGTCGGCGACGCGGGCGAAGAAACGGCGGATCGAGACGGCGTTGGTCGTGTCGTCGGCACCCTGGTCGATCACCTTCAGGGTGTCGTCGCGGCCGATGATGGCGGCCGTCACCTGGATGCCGCCGGTGCCCCAGCCATAGGGCAGCGGCATTTCGCGGCCGCCGAACGGCACCTGATAGCCCGGGATCGCCACCGCCTTCAGGATGGCGCGGCGGATCATGCGCTTGGTCTGCTCGTCGAGGTAGGCGTAGTTGTAAGCGGCGTCGTGAGCTTGGGGGGCGTTGGTATCAGGCATCGCTCACTCCGCTGCCTTGTCGAGCGCGGTCTGGCGATTGCGCGCCTCGACCTCGGCGCGCAGCGTGCGCACCACCACCAGCTCGGACTGGAAATCGACGTAATGCGGCAGCTTCAGGTGCTGCACGAAGCCCGACGCTTCGACATTGTCGGAGTGGGCCAGCACGAATTCCTCGTTCTGGGCTGGCGAGGTGGCCGATTCGGAGAGCTCCTCGGCGCGCAGCGCTCGATCGACCAGCGCCATGGCCATCGCCTTGCGCTCGGCATGGCCAAAAGCCAGCCCATAACCGCGGGTGAATTGCGGCGGCACGTCGTGCGAGCCGGCGAACTGGTTGACCATGTCGCACTCGGTGACGTCGATCTCGGCGATGTCGATGGCGAAGCCCAGCTCCTCGGGCACGAAGGAGACCGGCACGGCGCCGAAGCGGATTTCGCCGACGAACGGATGGTTGTTGCCGTAGCCGCGCTGGGTCGAATAGGCGAGCGCCAGCAGGAAGCCCTCGTCGCCGCGCGCCAGGTTCTGCAGGCGCACCGGCCGCTCGGCGGGCAGCACCAGCGGCGTGCGAGTGATGTCCTGCGGCGGTGCCCCGGCCTCTGCCGTCGGCGGCGGTTCGAGCATGCCTTCGCGTTCGAGGATGTCGCCGACGCGCGGCAGGGCGTGCGCGGCATCGACCGGCGCCGTCGGCGCGGCGGGGCGCTCGCCGTTGGCCATCAGCGCGAAGTCGAGCAGGCGATGGGTGTAGTCGAAGGTCGGGCCCAGCACCTGGCCGCCCGGCACGTCCTTGAAGGTCGAGGAGATACGGCGCTCGGCCACCATGTGGCTGGTGTCGATCGGCTCGCTGTCGCCGAAGCGCGGCAGGGTGGT
>Ga0306921_10005977_pt1 | contig 12670 bp, 12 predicted proteins | sample sta12Cox44000080_FD_203760 | JGI IMG/M metagenome (GOLD analysis project Ga0306921, IMG submission 203760) | Lab enrichment of tropical soil microbial communities from Luquillo Experimental Forest, Puerto Rico - statoxic.12C.oxic.44.000.080 (v2)... | ecosystem: Environmental > Terrestrial >... | reverse complement strand
ATCTTCTAGCAGCCACAACTGCTGTCCTGCGATTCGTCGAGCGCACGTCGGCGTTTGGCAAATCTTGCCGATCCAATACTGGCCACTGTATAGCTGTGCTAGCCTGCTGGTAGGAATATGACTCCAACCATCACGCGGAAGGAGACTTCAGCCCGGGGGAGCGCCGGTCGGGCCGGAGGCTGGCGACTTCGCCGCGTGCAGGGCTTGGAGATTCTCGAGTCCTGTGGGCTTGCACGGCTCGATTGGCTCGTCCATGGCTTTAGCACGCGGCTTGGCGGGGTAGGCCGATCGCGGGCTCTCAATCTGGGCTTCACAGATGGGGCTTCGCGCGAGCATGTGGCTGAGAACCGGACAAGGTTTCTGAAGGCACTGGGCGCGGGCGGGATGCGAGTCGTCACGCTGCGGCAGATTCATTCCGATATTGCGTACCGCGTCGAGCGGTCGAATGCGGCCGCTTTGGCAGAGGAGCCGCTCTGGGGTGACGCGCTATTGACCCGCGAAACAGCGATTCTGATTGCCGTGCAGACGGCCGATTGCATCCCGATTCTGCTTGCCGACGCCAAGCAGCGCGCCGTCGCCGCCATTCACTCCGGGTGGCGCGGGACGATGCGCCGCATCGCCGCGAAAACAATTGGGCAAATGCAGATGCAATTCGGCACGCGACCGGAAGACGTGATGGCAGTGCTCGGGCCGGGCATCGGCCGATGTTGCTACGAAGTTGGTTCGGAAGTGGCGCGCGAATTCCACGCACAGTTCGCCCGGGCCCGCCAGTGGTTCGATGGGCCGTTCGATGCACTTGCTTTTGGCGAGAACGATCCCAACTGGCTTCCGTGGCTGACCATGCGTCCCCCGGGGCATCCCCTGCCAAGGCCAAAAGTGAATCTCGATCTGCTGGCAGCCAACCGCGCCATTCTCGCGGAAGCGGGAGTACCGGTCGGACAGATTTCGGTTTCCGGATTGTGCACCGCGTGTCGCAGCGATCTTTTCTTTAGCTATCGCCGCGAGGGACCCACGGGTCGCCTCGTGGCCGCGATCGGGCTGCGGGAGTAGAATCGCTTTTTATTTCTGGGGCGCCATCGGTGGTTTTATGGTGGCTGGCCAGGCTGGCCTGCGCAGCAGTAACCGCGAATGCAGCTCGCTACTTTTTTCGGCGCCCCACAGACCATTTTGGCGAACCTTTCCCTCCGCTACTGGCCCCCATGCGGGGAGGCATGGGCGCGCATCGGCTGTGGATGATCCGCAATTTTTCGCTGACCTTGGCGGCGATCACGCTAGGAATGCGCCTGCCTTTGCTGATCACCGTGCACTGGCCGCTTGCGTGGGCTTACGTGCTGGTTTCCTGGATGTGTTGGGATCTCCATCTTGTGGTCGGGCCAGGGCTGGTGCGCCGGCCTTCTGTCGCCCCGGTGTGAGGCCGAACGCAGCGTCCCGGGAGCGCGTCCGGCTGGCGCTGAAACCGCAACCGATGCTGCTTCGGCAAGCGCCAATTGGCCGCAGGCGGCCATAACGTCTTGCCCGCGAGAGTCGCGCACGAAGCAGAGTACGCCCTTGTCCAGCAGAATCCGGCGAAATTCTTCTACGCGGGCCGGATGGGGCCTTTCAAATGGCAGCTGGCCGGGATTCCAGGGAATCAAGTTCACCTTGGCGCGCAAATCGGCGACCAGCTTAACCACCCGCCGGGCGTCTTCGGGCGAATCGTTGACTCCACCGAGCAGGACATACTCGAACAGAAGCCATTCTCGCGCCCGCAACGGATATTTCCGGCAGGCATCGAGCAATTTTTCGAGCGGATATTTGCGATTGATCGGCATGATTTTGTCGCGCTGCTCGTTGGATGAAGCGTTCAGCGAAATGGCCAGCTGTGGGCGGACCTTTTCCTGTGCGAGTCGCTCGATGCCAGGGATGATTCCGCTGGTGGAAAGCGCAGCGTGTCTCGGAGAAATGGCCACTCCGCCCGGATCGAGCAGAATGCCGAGCGCGGCCATCACGGAATGGTAATTCAGCAGCGGCTCGCCCTGTCCCATCAGGACGGTGTTGGTTTGCGGCTTCAGCGCGGTGCGGTTGTCTTGAAGCGCGACGAGCACTTGGCCGACGATTTCGCCAGCCGTGAGATTGCGCCTGAGCCCGAGCGTGGCAGTCAGACAGAACTGGCAGTCGACGGCGCAGCCTGCCTGCGTGGAGATGCAGATGGTCTGACGATTTTCCTCGGGCATGAACACGGTTTCGATGTTGGCGGGCTGGCCGTCATGAATGGCTAGAACGTAACGGACGGTGCCGTCGGATGAGCGGTGCCGCCGAACGATCCTGGGCAGCGCAATGGCCGCGTGCCGAGCGAGCTTATCGCGCAGGGCCCCAGGCAAATTCGTCATGGCCGCGAAGTCCTCTCGCCGCTCGGCATAAAGGGCGTGATAGATCTGGGCCCCGCGGTAGGCTGGTTCGCCGAGCGATTCGAGGATCGCCCGCAGTTCTTCCACCGGTTTCCCAAGCAGATTTAGCGCCGTTCTTGTCACCGCCGAAGACATCGTTACGCTCATGATAGCACGCCCGATCGGGAGAATTTACGCGGGGCGAATGACAATGCGGCAGCGGCGTGCAAAAATAGGGTGGTGAACATATCCAACGCAAATCGCACGGTACAGAAGGACGTTCTACCCAACGGGCTGGTGGTCATGACCGAGCCGATGGAGCACGTCCATTCCGTTTCGGTCGGGATTTGGTTGCGCTCCGGGTCGCGTCGGGAGCCGGCCGAACTGAACGGCATTTCGCATTTCATCGAACACATGGTTTTTAAAGGGACCAGGCGCCGCACGGCCCAAGACATCGCGCGCGAAGTCGATAGCATCGGCGGGATGCTCGACGCCTTCACTGCGAAGGAAATGGTCTGCTTCAACACACGAGTGCTCGACGAGCACTTGCCGAAGGCCTTCGACGTGCTCGCCGACATGGTCCTCGAGCCGAAATTTGCGGAAGAAGACATCGCCCGCGAACAGTCGGTGATCCTCGAAGAAATCCGCATGACGCAGGACAATCCCGAAGATCTCGTTCACGAGCTTTTCACCCAGAATTTCTGGATGCCGCACGCGCTCGGCAAACCGATTTTAGGCACCCCGGAGACGGTTTCGGCATTCACGCACCACTCACTCCGGGAGTGGTTTCGCCGGTGGTACGCGCCGAATCATTTGTTAATCACTGCGGCGGGCCATTTGCGGCACGAGCAGCTCCTGGCTCTGGTTACGGACCGCTTTGCCAAGCTCGCGCCTTCGGAAAACAGCGCCGCTGATCCCGCGCCACAGCCAGCACCGCACATCACACTGCGCACCAAGCATGAGCTTGAGCAAGTGCACCTCTGCATCGGGGTTCCGGCCTTGCCGCTGACCGATGAGCGCCGCTTTGCCGTGTCCATCCTGAATAATGTGCTGGGCGGCGGAATGTCTTCGCGGCTTTTCCAGAATATCCGCGAGCGCCAGGGTCTGGCCTACGCGATTTTTAGCGAGATGAATTCCTATCGCGATGCGGGCATGCTTTCCGTCTACGCGGGCACGTCGATCGACTCGGCCGAGCAGGTCATTCGCTCGATACTGGACGAGTTTCGATATATGAAGAGCGAGCCGTTAGCCGAGGACGAGCTGCGCCGCGCCAAAGACCATCTCAAGGGCGCCACGCTGCTCGCGCTCGAAGGTTCTTCTTCGCGCATGAACAGCTTGGCCCGCTACCACCTGTATTTCAATCGCCACTTTACGCCGCAGGAGCTGATCGCCTTGCTGGAGCGCGTCACGGCCGAAGACGTGCAGCAACTCGCGCGCGAATTTTTCGTGACCGAGCGGCTGGCCGCCTCTGTGGTTGGTAACCTCAACGGGTTTGAGCTCACCCGCGAACAGCTGGCATTTTAATGAAGATCGTTGTACACGATCCGGCCGCCGACAACGGTAAGGACAGACTTCAATTGTTTGATCGCCTCATCAGAGACTTTCTGCGGATCGAAATAGTCGTCGCTGAGAACGATCAAGTCGCCGAGCTTGCCTGCTTCGATTGAACCCAGTTCGTTTTCCTCGTGGAAAAACCAGCCGTTATCCGCGGTGTACATTCGCAGGGCTTGTTGCCGCGTGACCTGCTCGCCGGAATTGACGAGCGCGCCGGTGCAATCTCTGCCGGTCACCATGTAATAGATTTCAAACCACGGATCGAGCACAGAAATATCGCCCGCATCCGAGCCCGCGCCGACGTGGATTCCGCTTTCGAGAAGGGTGTGATAGGGAGGACCGGCCGGTTGGCCCGCGGGCGTACCCTGGCTGCCCTGGAGATATTTCCAGCCATGCAGCGCCAGGCCCACGCCAAGGGTTTTCATGGAGTCAAGCGTTTGCGGATCAATTGCGGGAACGTGGGCAATCGACCAATGCAAATCGGTGATCGGGGTGACGGCGTGGACCTTCTCATACGTTTGGGCCGTGAACTGTACCTCCGCAAGCGACAAGGTATGTTGTTGGTACGTCCAGCCGCGCTTGGCGATTAGCCGTAGCGCCGCTTCATAGTTCTCCGGATGCTGGCCGCCTGCGAAATTGGCAAACCAGGGGCTGGCAAATTCGCCGATCCCAGAAATGCGAAGCATGCCGTCGCCAAAATCGGGAAAAACCATCAGCAAGCGCTCGGTCAAGATGGGTAGGGCCATGGTTTTGTCCATGGAGATCAGGAACAGCCGGACGCGTTCGTTGAGTTTGTGGTCGCGGTCGAGTGCCAGGATCTGCTCATAAACGGTCCAGGGATTGGCGCTTGCGATTCCGGGGAAGGTAAAACTGTCTTGCAAGTCGGGGCTGTCCGGGTCGGCAAACACTCCCATGTCCACGCTGGTCGTCAGGCCGTAACCTAGCGCATAGGACTGCGCGTACTCCGCGCTGCGGATCTTATCCTCGAGGGTTTGCTGGTTGCGCAGAATGCCGAGGGCCGTGTTGGCAGCCGGACCCTGTAAGGCCCCTGTGGCCGTGACGGTTATGCCCTGGCTCTCGAAAAACTTCTTTCCCAAGGTGTTCGTAGCCGCCGGACCGAAGGTAGCGAAGAATACAGGATGATCGGGCACCGCTTGATCTAATTCTGCGAGGGTCGGCATGCGATTTTCGGAGAAGAGGCGGGGAGTCCAGTCGCCAATAGCGGTTACCCAAGCCCCAGGAGGAGCGCCCTGGGCGCGCTCTTTGAGCATGGCCATGGCCTGCGGGATGCTGGCAGCCGTCTCAACCATCACGTCATAGCCGGGACGCTGGCTGAACAGCACAAAATGATTGTGGTTGTCGATCAGCCCGGGGACCACCACGCGCCCGTGGAGATTGATCACTTTCGTGCAGGGATTCAGTTTGCGATTAGCCACCGGGCCGACATACGCGAAGCGTCCCTCCTGAATGGTCACTTCGTCGACGACGCGATTCTGACGGTCGAACGTGTGAATCTTGCCGTTGATGAGGTGCACATCACCGGACCAGGAGCAGATATCCTGCCCGGCAGCGGGCCATGCCACGACCAGCGCGCCCAGCAGCAGCACCCTCGGCAGAAGCCCCATGTTGCTCACCCTCCTCATTGAACTTTGAGCGCGCTTTGGACTTACTCGGTGGCTCGGGGACGGCGGCGTCCGCCCCACACGAAGTCCCTAATTTCTTTGGCGATCCACAGCGGTCCGACGAGGAAATAGACCACACCTTGAAAGAAGGCGGGCTTGTTGCCTTCCACCCGATGGCCGACGAACAGCAAGATCCACCCGCCTACGAACAGCGCCGCTGCCATCCGCCAGAAGGTCAGCACCAGCAGCACGATGCCCGCGAGAATGATCGGGATGCCGATCCCGTGCAGCAGTTTGTTCCAGCGATTGGTGTGCTCGTGATCGTACTGCGACATGTATTGAGCGAAGGAGGGCATGGACGTCTCCTGAAGCAGGATTCTACACTCTTGCGCCCCTTTTCTGGCCCTGCGCAGCGTTTTTCCTTTGACCATGGCGTGGAGGTCTGCAATCATTTGACGGCGGAGGCTGCAGAATCTCGTTCCGCATATCGATCCTCGCCTCGGGCAGCTCGGGCAACGCGACGTTGCTCGAAACCGCACACACCACCCTCCTTATCGACGCTGGTCTTGGCCGCAAGGAAATCGAGCGGCGCTTTGAGGCGCTCGGTCGCCCTTTACCGGAACGCGTTGACGCAATTCTGATCACGCACGAGCATACGGATCATTCCAATCGAGTCGCGCAGCTGGCCAGGTTCTGGCATTGTCCTGCCTACCTTACCGAGCCCACGCATCGAGAAATTGTCCGAATGTTTCAAGAAGAGCTGGGGCCGGGTGAACCCGAGAAGGCTTCGCCGAAAGCGACGATCGAGCAGGTCGAATACATTCAAGCGGGTGAGCGCTTTGAGATTGGCGATATCGAAATAAATCCGTTTCGCATTCCGCATGACGCGGCCGATCCCGTCGCGTTTTCATTCCGTGCCAATGGCAGGAAGGTCGCCCTGGCCACCGATCTCGGCTACCTGCCCGAACTCGTAAAGCAGCACGTGAGAGAGGCCGATTTTCTGCTGCTCGAGTCGAACCACGACCTCGAAATGCTGAAGGTCGGGCCCTATCCCTGGCATATCAAGCAGCGAGTCATGAGCCGCACCGGGCATCTTTCCAATCATGTGGTCAGCGAATTTCTGGCTGATGCGGAAATTTTTGACGGTCGTGCCCGCTACCTCGTGCTTGCGCACCTCTCCGAGCAGAACAACACCCCCGATATCGCCCAAATCAGCGCCGAGCAGGCTCTGGCCGAGCGTCCGGAACTGTTCGCCTTTCGCGGCTCGCTCTACATCGCCTCGCAGCGTATCCCTCTCGGCCCGTTTGAGCTTTAGCCGTGCCCCATTCCCGATGGCCGTTCCGGCACAGCTCGGCTGGATTGTTCTCTTGGAATCCCTGATGGATAGTGTATCTTCTGGTTAACGCGGTGGGAGGCTCCCCATGGACATCGGCACGGTCATACTGTGCATCATCGGCATCGTCGTGGTCATTTTTGCGCTGGGCGTTTTCTTCGGCTCGTTCTTCACGGTCGAGCAGGCGCATGCAGGAGTTGTACAGCGCTGGGAAAATTTCTGCGCGTCGCCTCGCCCGGGCTGAATTTCAAGGCTCCGTATCTGGATACCGTCGTCGCTACGATCAGCCTCCAGGTTCAGCAATTAGATGTGAAAGTCGAAACGAAGACCAAGGACAACGTCTTCGTGCAAATCCCTTCGCGGTTCAATACAAAGTCTCACCGGACAAAGTCTACGACGCCTTCTACAAGCTCTCCGACCCGGTCAAGCAGATCGAGTCGTTCGTTTACAACGTGATTCTGGGGCATGTGCCCAAGCTCACGCTTGACGAAACGTTCGATCAACAATCGCAGATCGCCGTCGATGTGAAAAACAGCCTCGACGCGTCCATGGCCGAATTCGGCTATTCGATCGTGAAGTCGCTCATCACCGATATCGTTCCTGACGAAAAAGTAAAGGCGGCCATGAACGACATCAACGCAGCGGCCCGCGAACGAGAAGCCACCGTCTCGCGAGCGGAAACCGAGAAGCTGTTGCTGGTAAAAAAGGCGGAAGCGGACGCCGACTCGAAGCGGCTGCAGGGCGAAGGCATCGCCAACCAGCGGAAAGCCATCGTCGAAGGTTTGCGCGATTCGATCGAGAAATTTTCCTCCTCGGTGGAAGGCGCCACACCCAAGGACGCCATGGCCATGGTTCTGCTCACCCAATATTTCGACACTCTTAAGGAAGTCGCCGGCACGAATCGCAGCAATACGATCCTGATGCCGCACACGCCAAACGCGCTCGCCGAGTTGATGGAGCAATTCCGCACCACGCTGATCACCGGCGAGCTTGCTACGCAAGGCCCGAACGGCGCACCCGCCGCCATTTCCGCGGCTGTGCCGCGCAGTTGAGCAGGGGTGGCCAGGCCTAAGCCGGCCCCCGGCACCTTTCCAAACATGCTCTTAACCGCATCCAGCCGGCGCCGTACGGCGGACGCAAGTTCATCGGAAACAACGCGTAGATGCAGCGCTTCGTGAGCTATCCATTCACTCTGAGGCGCGGCCTAAACCAGGAACACGAACCTTGCGCGCGTACCGGTATAACGGCTGTTCAGCACAATGTGTCGAACAGAAGCGTGCTCTCCAGCACAATCTCAAGCATCGATGAGTTCGCGGCGCTTTCGTGTTGGCAGCGCCTTGATGGACTTGCCGACTCTTTGCTGAGCAACGCGTAAGTCGTAGAGGCTTTGTAGATTCAGCCAAAACTCAGCGCTCGTGCCAAAGAAATGAGCCAGCCGCAGAGCCGTATCACCCGTAATGGCGCGCGTTCCGTTCAGGATTTGTGTGACGCGGTTGGTAGGCACGTTGATCTTTCGCGCCAGTTCAGCCGCGCTCCTATCGAGTACCTCCAGCTCTTCGGCCAGGTGTTCACCCGGATGGATAGCAGTCAGTGCCATGTCGATGCTCCTAGTGGTAGTCAACAATTTCCATGTTCGATGGGCAGGTCCCTCAGCGAAGTGGCCGCCTCCCTACGGTCCAATTTGAGACGCGCGGACCGTTCAAATCCGGAGAATGCCTTAGCACTTAGCCCGCTTTCCAGCTGCGAAATCTCTGGTCCTGTTGTCCCGGTAGCTGAGGATCACTATTGCTTCGTATTGTCAGAACTTACGCGTTACGTCAAGCGTACAGGTTCGACTTGTACTGATACCGAACGGGTAGTAGAAAGCGCTTAGAAAGCGCGGAGCCCTTCATGCATTTAAGACCGCCATCATGCCGCGACGGGAAGACAGAATGAGACTGCGCGAACGATGCAATCCCGGCCGCCGGCTCCTAGCGAAGTGTCAATTTGTGTCTCGGGGGATTACCTGATATTCAGTCCTCGTCCGCTCATGCTAAATGACTGTTCTGCTACATGGGAGACACCGGTTTCGGTCAAAAAAGGGCTCCGCAGACCCCGCAGATCCTAGCATCGGGCGGACGCGATGGTGGTGTGCCAGCGGCGGAGCCCGGCAGCGCCAACAAGGGCAGTGCGCTTGGGAACTTTGGACTGCAATCTAACCCGTTCAGCAAAAGCTCGGTGGCCGGCTGCTTGCCCTTAACTTCCGGAACGCGGCAGGCCATCGCGCAATTGAAGCAAGCCATTGCGGGGCGTAATGGCCTGCTGGTCGTTACCGGCGAAGTCGGCACGGGCAAGACCACGGTTCTCAATCAACTGCGCGCCTGGCTTAGTGAAAAGGGCATGCCCCAGGCCTACCTGTTCAACCCGCTCCTCGACGCCCGAAATTTCATGGACTTTGTGCTGGCGGAATTCGGAATCAAGGGCGACCCAGGGTCCGCCGGAAGCTCCTTCACGCATCTCACGCACTGGCTGCATGCGCGTCATCGCGACGGGGCGATCGTCGTGCTGATCATCGACGAGGCCCAGACCCTGACGAGCTCCGTGCTGCAGGCGCTTGGCCCGCTGATGAATCTTGAGTCGTCGGGCGATAAGCTCCTGCAAGTCGTGCTGGCTGGACAGCCGGAATTAACTGACCTGCTCAGAAGACCGGAACTTCGCGCGATCCGCCAGCGAGTTGCTTTGCGTTCAAGAACCTTCCCTCTGAACGCTGAAGAGACGCAGGTCTATGTCGAAGCGCGACTTCGGGCCGCCGGTTCGAACGGCCATGCGATTTTTTCGATCGAGGCGTTGATGGCTGTGCACTTCTATTCGCACGGAATTCCGCGCGTCATCAACCTCCTCTGCGAACATGCACTGACGTATGCCTCGGCCCAGAAGATGCAGACCGTCTCCGCGGAGATCGTCGACAGGGTCGCGCGCGAATTCCAATTCGAGGACGCCCGTCCGCTCGCCCCTTCTCCGAATACAGAGTCGATGGACGCGACCTTACGCGCAATGCGCCGCCACTCGATCGATTACCAAGAGGTCACTGCCTTGTTTGTGAGCGAGACACAAACATTGAAAAAGGAAACGGCAGCCGCACCGAACCTCGAGGGCCAGGCTCACACCACCACGGCGAAGCCCGAGATCTCCCCCTCATTTGACGCGCCAGCAAGTCATCGCCCTGTTTTGCTGCAAATGGTAGGGAATGCCGCAACCCCTCAGCGAGAGACAACGGCGGCTTCTGCCGTGGGGCATCGTTTTGAGGTTGTTTCGACATCCCTGCCGTCGCGTTCCCGATTCGCGGACAGGGGCAAACGAGTTTCCGCATTTCTTGCGCACTTATTCCGCCGCTGGCAAGGCCTGGGCAAATCCGCAGTTCAACGAGGAGCCTTCTCTCCGTACTGGAAACAGACTTGGGCCTCAGTCATAGAATGGCTCAATCGGCCCATGCAGATCCGTCCCCGCAGCTAGAAGACCTGAAGCAGCAGACTTTCTTCGCAGTATTGCTAGGCAGTGTGGGGAGTTTCTCTTCTTTGGGGTTATCATAAGACAGCAAGTTCGGCCGTAAATCGTAACTGGAAACAGAGGAGCCGGCATTGATCGCGCGCTATACGCGTAGGGAGATGGGTCGCGTCTGGAGCGAAGAGAATAAGTTCCAGAAGTGGCTCGAAGTCGAGCTAGCCGCCACCCAAACGCTGCAAGAGGCCGGGATCGTGCCGCTGGAAGCGGCCAGCAAGCTGCGCGAGCGTGCCCGCGTCGACGTCGCTCGCATCAACGAAATCGAAGCCCAGGTTCGCCATGACGTGATTGCGTTCACCATCGCCGTGCAAGAAACGGTGGGGGATCCTGAGGCGGCGCGCTGGCTGCATTATGGGCTCACCTCGAACGACGTGGTGGACACGGCGCAGGCGCTTCTGGTCCGTGATGCGTCGAGGCTGGTGGAGAAAGGGATCGCGCGTTTTGGAGAGATTCTCGAAAAGCGCGCGTGGGAATTCAAGGACACGCCCGAAATCGGCCGCACGCACGGAATCCACGCAGAGCCGATCACCTTTGGTCTGAAAATTGCGAATTGGTATGCGCAAAACTGCCGCGACGCTGTCCGCTTCGAAGCGGCCGCGCGGGAAATGGCGGTGGGGAAAATCTCCGGCGCCGTGGGAACCTCGACGCATCTGGGTCCCGATATCGAGCACAGAATCTGCGATCGCCTGGGCCTAGCCACGGCGCCCATCACTTCACAAGTGATCGAACGCGACCGGCACGCGCAATACGTCTCGGCGCTGGCGATTCTGGCGGCCTCGCTTGAGCGCGTGGCCCTCGAAATTCGGCACCTGCAGCGCACCGAAGTGCGCGAGGTGGAGGAGCCGTTCGGCGGTCAGCAGCGCGGCAGTTCGGCTATGCCGCACAAGCGCAACCCTGTGGGGAGCGAGCAGATTTGCGGGCTCGCGCGGGTGGCTCGCGCGAATTCACTGGCGGCCCTGGAAAATATCGCGCTGTGGCACGAGCGGGACATCTCGCATAGTTCGGTCGAGCGGGTGATTTTGCCCGACTCGACGATTCTCGTCGACTATATGTTGCAGCGCACCCTAGAAATCGTGGCCAACATGAAAGTCTTTCCCGCACGCATGATGCGGAATCTGGATGCCACGCAGGGACTGGTTTTCTCGGGCCAACTCTTGCAGGACTTGGTCGAACACGGCGCGCCGCGCGAAGACTCCTACCAATGGGTGCAGGCCCACGCGATGGCTGCCTGGGAATCGGAAACGAGCTTCCAGGACCGCGTCAGCTCCGATCTGAATATCCGCAAATTCCTCGACGAAAAAGCCCTCGCACACACTTTCGATTTGCAGCGCCAACTCCGCGCAGTGGATGAAATTTTCCGCCGCGTGTTCCACACGACAATTCCGGGCTTCCCTCCCGAGGAACGCGGCAGTGCTGCCCTACAGGGGCGCTGATCGTTCTCCTCTAGGAAAGGAAAAAAATCCGAGCTCCCCTTGCTATTGCACCCGCTGGATGTAGCGGCCCTCGGAGGTATCGACTTTGACCTTGTCCCCTTGGCCGACGAAGGGAGGCACGTTGATGACGAGCCCGGTCTCGAGCTTGGCAGGTTTCATGACGGCGCTGGCAGTAGCCTTCTGAATGCTCGGCTCGGTCTCCACCACGGTGAGATCGACCGTATCGGGCAGAAGTACGCCAATGGGTTTGCCGTCGTGATACTCGATCTTCACAGGCATATTGGGAATTAGATAGTCCTTGGCGTCGCCCACAATGTCGTCCTGCAGTGCAACCTGCTCGAAATTCTCATTGTTCATGAAGTGGTGGCCGTCGCCGTCGCTATAAAGATATTCGAACTCGATCTCGTCGACCGTCACTTTGTCGATGGAATCTTCCGCGCGGAAGCGGTAATCGATCATCGCGCCGGTGCGCAGGTTGCGCATTTTCGTTTGCATCGCGGCGCGTTTGTTGCCCGGCGTGCGATGGTCCACGTTGTAGACGGCATAAAGGTCGCCCTCGTGCTTGATGATCATCCCCGAACGCAGAAGTGTTGCCTTAATCATGACCGGCTCCCGGATTGTTCTCTGGAGTTTTCCTGCAGAAAGCTCGCCGAGCGGTTCATTATATCGGCGGCACCTACACCCGGTCAAACGACCCGACTCGAAAGGGGTGACGTCAAGCTGCTTGTGTAAATAGTTCGAGGGTGCGGTTCTTCCAGTCCTCATTGAAACGACTGAAAATCGCATAGATGATCCGGTCCACGCTTTCCACGTTGGTGAACA
>Ga0306921_10005976_pt1 | contig 12670 bp, 11 predicted proteins | sample sta12Cox44000080_FD_203760 | JGI IMG/M metagenome (GOLD analysis project Ga0306921, IMG submission 203760) | Lab enrichment of tropical soil microbial communities from Luquillo Experimental Forest, Puerto Rico - statoxic.12C.oxic.44.000.080 (v2)... | ecosystem: Environmental > Terrestrial >... | reverse complement strand
GTTCGGTGGAAGTGAACAGGAAACGACCGCCTCGCCGGCGGTCGCTATCGGGATCAATATAATCATCAACGTTTAATAAACGAGAGTATCACCAGCACGATCACGGCACCGATGGTAGCGTCGATAATCTGGCCGAGCGTCCCCGCCGCCTCCAATACGCCCAGTCGCGGCAGGATGAAACCGGCGACCAGCGCGCCGATGATGCCAACCACGATATTTCCGATCAGCCCGAAGCCCGCGCCGCGTACGATCAGGCCGGCGAGCCAGCCGGCGATCGCGCCGATGATGATGGCACCAATAAGACCCATGGTTGCAGCCCCGATTTGTGAAAATTGACCGTGCAATTCTAGTTGAAAAACGCTTCTGGTCTAGGTTGGCGAAGGGCTTAATGCAGCGAAATACGGTGACCTGATCCGCGCTGGTTGCCCTTGACGAAGGCTTACCAGCGGGCGAATTGTAGAATATGTTCCTGCAATTCTTCACGTCGCTGCGCGAAGCCCAGGTCCCGGTGACCTTGCGCGAATATTTGACGCTTCTGGAGGCGCTCGACGCCGATCTCGCCGACCAGACGGTTGAGAATTTCTATTACCTGTCGCGCGCGACGCTGGTGAAGGATGAGCGCAATCTCGACAAGTTCGATCGCGTGTTCGGCACCGTGTTCAAGGGGCTAGAGAACCTGCTCGAAGCCATGGAGAAGGCCGACATTCCAACTGAATGGCTGAAGAAGCTTGCGGAGAAATACCTCACCGAGGAAGAAAAGAAGCAGATCGAGGCGATGGGCTGGGACAAGCTCATGGAGACGCTCCGCAAGCGCCTCGCCGAACAGAAGGGCCGCCACCAGGGTGGCAACAAATGGATCGGCACCGCCGGCACCTCGCCGTTCGGCGCCCATGGCTACAATCCCGAGGGCATCCGCATCGGCCAGGAGAAGAACCGCAATTTCCGCGCCGTCAAGGTGTGGGATCGCCGCGAGTTCAAGGATCTCGACGGCAATGTCGAGCTCGGTATCCGCAACATCAAGATCGCGCTGCGGCGTCTGCGCAAGTTCGCCCGCACCGGCGCGCCCGATGAACTCGATCTCGACACCACGATCCGCGAGACCGCCAACCACGGTTACCTCGACGTGCACATGCGCCCCGAGCGGCGCAACGCGGTCAAGGTTCTGGTGTTCTTCGATATTGGCGGCTCGATGGACTCCCACATCGAGCAGGTCGAGGAATTGTTCTCGGCAGCGAAGAGCGAATTCAAGCACATGGAATATTTCTACTTCCACAACTGCCTCTATGAAGGCGTGTGGAAGCAGAACCGCCGTCGCTTCACCGACCGCACGCCGACCTGGGACGTGCTGCACAAGTACCCGCACGACTACAAGGTCGTATTCGTCGGCGATGCCTCGATGTCACCTTACGAGATAATGGTCCCCGGCGGCTCGGTCGAGCACGTCAACGAGGAGGCGGGCGCGGTCTGGCTCGAACGCATCACCCGTACCTATCCGCATGCGGTATGGCTGAACCCGGTATCTCAGCGGCACTGGGACTATTCGGAATCGACCACCATCATTCGCCGGATTTTTGCCAACCGCATGTATCCGATCACGATCGAGGGCCTGGAGGCGGCGATGAAGGAATTGGTGCGGTAGGAGCACGAGCGCGTGTCCCGGCTCTGCGCCGCATCGTACCAGACGATGCTTCGCATCGCTCGGAGAACGCCCCACCGCGTCCGGGAAAGGCGATCGGAGACTTAAGGAAGCAATCCAATGCCCCAGACCATCCATCGCGGCATCAAGGCGCTGCTTGAAGAAGCCAACGCCGAGATCGAAACCTTGAGCGCGGCCGATGCCATCAAAGCCGCGCAGCGCGACGACGTCGTGATTGTGGACATCCGCGATCCCCGCGAGATCGAACGCGACGGACGCATACCGGGCGCCTTCTCCTGCACGCGCGGCATGCTGGAATTCTGGATCGATCCGGCAAGTCCTTACGCCAAGCCGATCTTCCAAGAGGACAAGAAGTTCATTTTCCATTGCGCCGGCGGCATGCGCTCGGCACTCGCCGCCAAGACCGCGCAGGACATGGGGTTGAAGCCGGTGGCGCATCTTGCCGGAGGATTCGCCGCCTGGCGCGACGCCGGAGGCCCGACCGAAAAATACGAACCGAAGAAGAAGAGTTGAGGTGCAGCGTAGCCGTCATGGCCGGGCATAGCCGTTCGAAGAACGGCGTCGCTTCCGCTCGCCTATGCCCGGCCATCCACGTCTTTCATGACGGCGAAAAAGACGTGGATGCCCGGCACAAGGCCGGGCATGACGAAGTAGAGAGGGAGATTTCTCATTCATGACCGCATCCGACGATCCGCTTGTCTCCACCGAATGGCTCGCTGTTCGCCTTAACGACCCCAAGGTCAAAATCATCGATGCATCTTTCAAGATGCCGGGCGTGACGCCGCTGTCGAAGGACGATTTTCTGCGCTCCCACATTCCAGGCGCCGTGTTCTTCGACGTCGATGCCGTCTCCGACCACGACAACCCGCTGCCGCACATGTTTCCGAGCCCCACACAGTTCGGCCGCGACGTCGGCGCACTCGGCATCGGCAACGGCGACACGGTCATGATTTACGATGCCGGCGGCTGGGTCGCCGGCCCGCGCGCCTGGTGGATGTTCCTCTCTTATGGTCACGACGACGTCCGCGTGCTCGATGGCGGCTTGAAGAAGTGGGTCGCCGAAGGGCGACCAACGGAGAGCGGCGCGGCCTTGCCGAAGCCCGCCAGCTTCAATGCGGCCTTTGATGCGAAGCGCGTTCGCAACCTTCGCGAAATGGTCGCCAATGTCGCAAGCAAGGCCGAGCAGGTGATCGATGCGCGCGCGAGCGACCGTTTCGAGGGCCGCGTGGCCGAGCCGCGCCCGGGCTTGAGGGCGGGGCACATTCCCGGCAGCCGCAACGTTCCTTACAGCAGACTGTTCGACGCGGCGTCCGGCACGATGAAACCGCCAGGCGAATTGCGCGCGGCGTTTTCGGCCGAGGGCGTCAACCTTGATGAGCCCATCGTGACGAGCTGTGGGTCCGGCGTTTCGGCCGCCGTGTTGACGCTGGCGCTTTACAGGCTGGGGGTGCGCGGCACCGCGCTTTACGACGGTTCGTGGTCGGAATGGGGCGTTGCGGATGGGCCGCCGATCGCAACCGGTCCGGCCTGATCCGCTTTGCTAGCGCGTGCGAGCGCGTAGGGCCGGCTGCTGGGGGAACGGTTCGGTTTGAAAAGACTGCAGCGCTTGCTGCGCCGCCAGCCTGGCGCGCGCAGCCGCGATTTTGCGACGGTTTGCAGCGCGCTTGGCCTCCTCTTTTTTCTTGGCCGCGTCCTGATCGGCTTGTGACGGATCAGCCTTGGCCGCGACGGCCTTTGCTTTGGGCGCGATCTCCTCGATGTCGACCGGCGGCCCGCCCAGCGTCGCGATTTTTGACGCGGCGCCGGCGTTGATCAATTCAAGTTGCGCGGCGATCGGATCGCTTCGAACCGCGGCCGGCGGATTGTCATCGGGCGTGGCGTCGATCGTTGTCACCGTCGCGAGCTTCGTTGTGACGGCCTGGATCGGTTCGGCGGTTACTGGCTTCTCCACTGATGCCGGGGCGGCCTCGCTGGCGGCGACATCTTCGCCCGGGGGGACTTCGCTATTCGCAATTTGCGTTTTTTCAGCTTCACGCGGCAGGGATTCTTCACCTTTTGACGCGGCGGCCGGCTCGGACGCACCGGCCGGCGCCGGGCTTGCGGCCGTTTCTTGCGCGGATGCGGCGCCCGAAGCCGCGTCCTGCGATTTCTCTGCAATCGGCGCTTCGACCCGGAGTGCGGCCAGCACGGACCCGGTCGTATCGCCGGTCTGGGCAAAGCTTACTTCCGGAGTCGCGCGCCATGACGGGTTGGAGGCAAATTCCTCGTGGGCCGAGCGCAACAATGCCGCCGCGCCCAGCCCGAAAATCAGGAGCGACATCGACAACATGATCGCCGCGAACAGGAAGCGGAAGCCGGGAAGCATAGGCTTAAAGAGTTCTGCCTTGGCAGGAATCTGCGAAGGCCTGGAGCCGTCGGGAACGCGGTGATGTGGAACTGGCCGCGTTCGCAGGACGCAGCGTCGCGCGAATCAGGCTCATTGAATAATACCGAAAACGATTCCGGACGCTCGTTAAATATCGAACGCCGTGGCTCGACGCCCACCATTCATCCTCGCGATGGCGCCTTTCGACGCTTGCTTGCGACCAGTTGTTGGCGCCTTCGCTGCATGAGGCGTCCGCCCTTTACGTTATCTCGCCCCGGCGCGCGCTCTTGACGAACTGGCCGCGCATGCGAGAAGGCTTTTGAGGCGATCTTTCCACGCGCAGGTGGAACCGGCGTCGGACAGCACTGCGAACGTTCACAAAATGGCCGAATCGGGCGCAATCGCCGGGATTTGTCTTGAATGCGCCGCTATCTTCGGCCATCAGCCGTTAACCGTCCGGTGTCGGCTTGGGGCTATACAAGAGTAATGATGACCAAACGGATTCTGACGATTTGTGCCGCTGTTTCCGCCGCTTTGGCGGCAGAAGCGGCGGGTACCCCGCCTGCGTCGGCGCAACAGGGATACCCGGTGCCCCCGGGAGCGGTTTATGCGCCGCGCCCGCCGGCCAGCTATCCGACTGACTACCGGGCACCGCGCCCGATGGATTTCGACGACGAGGATGAAGGTCCCAATGGCCTGGCTCCAGGCGCCTTGCCGCCGCCGGGTCCGATCCTTTCGCCGGATGACCCCCGTTATGGCCGGCCCATCGGTGCGCCGCCGGTTTATTCCGAGCGCGGCCCGATCCTGTCGCCCGATGATCCCCGCTACGGCCGCCCGGTCGGCGCGCCGCCGGCGCCTTCGGGTCCGATCCTTTCGCCTGACGATCCGCGTTACGGACGTCCGGCCGGACCGCCACCCGTATACACCGGGCCGATTCTCTCGCCGGATGATCCACGTTATGGCCGCCGCGATCCGCCGCCGGTGATCTACGCGGATCGACCGCCCGGAGTGCCGCAACCGCAACCAGGCATAGTCTACCCGGGCGAGGACCCGGCGCTTCGTCCGCCCGCAGCGATTGGGCCTGGGCCCGGCACCATCACCGGCACCGTGCAGCCCGGAATGATGCAACAGGGAGCTTTGCCGCCGCAGGGAGCGCAACCGCCAGGCGCGGATGGAAGGCCGATGACTCTCTCGGCCCTGCCGCCGGAAGAACAGCCGGATGCGGCGCCGGTGAATCTGTCGCCGAACCTGCGCCGTCAGGAAGTCAATTTCGCCACCAAGGAGCCGGCGGGAACGCTGATCGTCGATACGCCGCACACCTATCTTTATTACGTGCTCGGCAATGGCCGCGCGATCCGCTACGGGGTGCGCGTCGGCCGCGACGGTTTCACCTGGGCCGGCGTGCAAAAAATCTCGCGCAAGGCCGAGTGGCCGGATTGGCATCCGCCTTCGGAGATGATCGATCGCCAGCCCTATCTGCCACGCTTCATGGCCGGCGGCCCCGGCAACCCGCTGGGCGCGCGTGCGATGTATCTCGGCAATACGGTGTACCGCATTCACGGCACCAATCAGCCGTCGACGATCGGCAAGTTCGTGTCTTCGGGCTGCATCGGCATGCTGAACGAAGACGTCAGCGATCTGTTCGATCGCGTCAAGATCGGCACCCGCGTGGTCGTATGGCCCGGCAGCCCGCCGGCAGGATCGAGCACCACCGCATCAGCGGCGCCGCTGCCCCAGGCGGGCGGTGCAGCCAATGCGACAGCACATGCGGCCGCGCCGCTACCTCCGGCGAACGTTCCGGGCACGCAGCCGACCGTGGTGCCGCCGCTGCCGCCGCCGGTGACGATACGCTGACCCGGGAGCGGCCTCTCATCCGGTAATTTGGTAAGGTCTCGTTTACGATTTCCTTGGATGATGGGTCGGCCATCTGACTCTTTTGCAGAGTGATGGCGGTCTGTTTGGGAAGCCAGGGGAATGAGCGGTGAGCGGAATCGCTGCGACAAGCCGGATCACGCCGCTCAATGAGAAGCTCTATCACCAGAGCAATTTGCTCGGCGACTGGAAGGGTTCCTTCAAGCAAACTCATGGGTCCGTTGAATTCAACGTTTTGAGCATCAACGGCAACTCGGCGCAGGTGACATACACGCACAACGGCCATACCGAGCGGGGCACCGCCACCGTCAGCCAGAATTCCATCACCTTCGGCAATGTGACGATCGGAACGCGCGACGGTAAGCAAGCCGCGTTGGAGTTTTCGTATCAGGCACCAGGACAGATTTCCCAGTCGGGGACGCAGACCGCGGTGCTCACCAAGGATCCAACTGCTGGCAACGCGCTGGTCGGCAGTTGGACCGGCGCCACCGACGTGCACACCGTCTCGTTTCAGGTCCTCTCGATCGACGGGCGCAATGCGCAGGTCAAATTCAATTTCGACGGCCACAGCGGCCAGGGTGTCGGCGACGTGGACGGGAATTCCGTCCTGACAAGCCAGATCCAGTTCTCCAATATCGACGGAACGAACGGCAAGGTGACGTTCAAGTCCGGTGGGCAAACGTTATCGCTCGCTGTACAGAAGTTCACGCCCAAGACGGCCTGATTGATTGGCCATGATTATCTTCATGGGCGTAGGTTGACCCCCACCCCGACCGGCTGACGCCGATCGACCCTCCTCCCCGCAAGAGGCAGGTTAAGCGCGCCGATCGCGCGGCGTTCGCCTTACGCCAGCCTTCGCGCCGGTTCGCCCTTGAACCAGGCGTCGATGCCTTCGACCATCTGGTTGTAATGGGCGATGAAGGTTTCCTTGGTGACGTAGCCGAGATGCGGCGTCAGCACGAGATTGTCGAGCTTGCGGAAGGGATGATCGACCGGAAGCGGCTCGACCGAGAACACGTCGACCGCCGCGCCTGCGATCTTGCGCGCTTTCAGTGTCTCCAGTAGGGCACTTTCATCGACGATCGGTCCGCGCGCCGTGTTGACGAGATAGCTGGTCGGCTTCATGCGGGCGAGATCGGCCGCTTCCACCAGACCCCGAGAGCGGTCGCTCAAGACCACATGGATGGTAATGATGTCGGCGGTGGAGAACAGTTCTTCCTTGGTGGCGTAAGTAACGCCGACCTCCTTGCATCGCTCCGCGGACAGGTTCGGACTCCAGGCGATAACGTTCATGCCGAACGCCTTCGCCAGTCCCGATACCTTGGCACCCAGCTTGCCCAGCCCGACCACGCCGAGCGTCTTGCCCTCGATCTCGATGCCGACATGTTTCTGCAAGTACTCGCCGGCATGCATGCGCGCGTTTTCGCGGCCGATGTTGCGGGTCAGTTCCAGGATCAGGCCCATGGCGAGCGGCGCGGTGGGATCGCGGGGCCAGTGGGTTCCGCACACCACCACCTGCTTTTCCTTTGCGGCTGCCATGTCGATCGAATTGTTGCGCATGCCCGAGGTGATCAGGAGTTTCAGCTTGGGCAGGCTTGCAAGCATCGCGCGGGGGAACGGCGTGCGCTCGCGCATCGCGCAGATGATCTCGAAATCCCTCAATGCGGTCGCGGCTGCCTCTCCCGAGGCAAAGGGTTGGTTGAAGACGGTGACATCGACGCGATCGGCGATCTTTGACCAGTCGGCGACGCTGAGAGCCAGATTGAGGTAGTCGTCGAGAATTGCACAGCGTAGCCGCGTCATGGGAGGGTCCATTCATGGAAGGTTGCGATGGCGCGGCATCCGTGCCGAGGGCGGAAAACCGCCTATCGTCGCCCGCGGCGCTTCTTCAGGCAAGTCGGAGAAACCATCAAAAATGCGCGTGGTGACGGGTCGCCGTCAGGACGCATCCGCAGGGGCGACGCGGAGGGACGTCAGTTGGCGCGCCGGCGCGCAGCGGCCTGCTTGGCACGGCAGGCGGGGCCTGGTCCACGCATGTAATACAGTTCCGGCCGGTACGGATTGAAGGCTTTGGCGAAGAACTGGCGCCAGAACGCGCGGAATTCGGCAAAATGGCCTGCTCGCCCGATGCCCGTGCGGGTCGGGGAGGGCAGGGAGTCCGAGGTGATGCTCGCCATGACGAATCCTGTCTTCTTCCGGCGACTTTCGTCGCGCGAAGCGTTCTTTTCGACGCTGGTGGGGAGTTTCAGCCGTCAATTGTTAAAACAAGGTTTCAATTGCTTCTATTCCCACCAATAGTGGTGAACAGGCGGAAAACGTTTAGCCCGCGGTTGCCCTTTAAAGGTTGCGCCGCTACATCAGCGCCAGAAAAAACCTCCTCAAATCGTTCACCTTCCAGGGATCGCGATGGCCCGTCAGTTCGTCTATTTCATGCAAGGCCTGTCAAAGACCTACCCGGGCAACCGCAAGGTCCTCGATAACATCCACCTTTCGTTCTATCCGGACGCCAAGATCGGCGTGCTCGGCGTCAACGGCTCCGGCAAGTCGACGCTTTTGCGGATCATGGCCGGGATCGACAAGGAATATACCGGCGAGGCGTGGGTCGCCGAGGGTGCCCGGGTCGGCTATCTCGAGCAGGAACCGCAACTCGATCCTGCCAAGAATGTCCGCGAAAACGTCATGATGGGGGTCGCCAAGCAGAAGGCGATCCTCGACCGTTACAACGAGCTCGCGGTCAATTATTCCGACGAAACCGCCGAGGAAATGACCAGGCTCCAGGACGAGATCGAGGCAATGGGGCTTTGGGATCTCGACAGCAAGGTCGATCAGGCAATGGATGCCTTGCGCTGTCCGCCGGACGAGGCCGACGTCACCAAGCTCTCCGGTGGCGAGCGCCGCCGCGTCGCGCTGTGCCGGCTGCTGCTCGACCAGCCCGAGCTGCTGCTGCTCGACGAGCCGACCAACCATCTCGACACGGAATCCGTCTCCTGGCTCGAAGGCCATTTGCGCAACTACCCCGGCGCCATCCTGATCGTTACCCACGACCGCTACTTCCTCGACAATGTGACGGGCTGGATCCTCGAGCTCGACCGCGGCCGGGGCATTCCCTATGAGGGCAACTACTCGTCCTGGCTGGTACAGAAGCAGAAGCGGCTCGAGCAGGAGGGCCGCGAGGAGGCTGCGCATCAGCGTACGCTCGCCCGCGAGCAGGAATGGATCGCGGCGTCGCCAAAGGCGCGCCAGGCCAAATCCAAGGCGCGCTATCAGCGCTATGAAGAGCTGTTGAAGAAGGCAAGCGAAAAGCAGGTGCAGACCGCGCAGATCACCATTCCCGTGGCCGAGCGGCTCGGTCAGAACGTCATCGATTTCGAGGGGCTCACCAAGGGGTACGGCGACCGCCTTCTGATCGACGATCTCACCTTCAAGCTGCCGCCGGGCGGCATTGTCGGCGTGATCGGGCCGAATGGCGCCGGCAAGACCACCTTGTTCCGGATGATCACCGGGCAGGAAAAGCCGGACAAGGGCACGATCACGACGGGCGAAAGCGTGCATCTCGGCTATGTCGACCAGTCGCGCGACAGTCTCGACGGCAGCAAGACGGTGTGGGAGGAGATTTCCGGCGGCAACGAGCTGATCCTGCTCGGCAAGCGCGAGGTCAATTCGCGCGGCTATTGCTCCTCGTTCAATTTCAAGGGCGCCGACCAGCAGAAGAAGGTCGGCTCGCTGTCGGGCGGCGAACGCAACCGCGTGCATCTGGCCAAGATGCTCAAATCCGGCGCCAACGTGCTTCTGCTCGACGAACCGACCAACGATCTGGACGTCGATACGCTGCGCGCGCTCGAGGAGGCGCTGGAGGATTTTGCCGGCTGCGCGGTGATCATCAGCCACGACCGCTGGTTTCTCGACCGCATCGCCACCCACATGCTGGCGTTTGAGGGCGACAGCCATGTCGAATGGTTCGAGGGCAATTTCCAGGATTATGAAAAGGACAAGATGCGCAGGCTGGGGCAGGATTCCATCATCCCCCATCGCGTGAAATACAAGAAGTTGACGCGATAGAGGAGAGCATCAAATGCTCTTTCCGTCATTGCGAGCGCAAGCGAAGCAATCCAGCAGGCGCATCACAGCAAAGGTCTGGATTGCTTCGGAGCCGGTGCATCTCGCAATGACGAAGTTTGCGCTTCTCCTTGCTGCGATCTTGTGGGTGGCCGTGTCTCCCGCCACCGCTGCCCCCGATTCCGGCTTTACGGCATTCATTGCCTCGCTTTGGCCGGAAGCGCAGGCCCAGGGCGTCTCGCGCGCGACATTTGATGCCGAGACGCGCACGCTGGAGCCCGATTACAAATTGCCCGACTTGATTCTGCCGGGACGGCCCGCCACTGGCGCGCCGGCGCAGGCCGAGTTCGTCCAGGTGCCGGCCGATTATCTGAAGGAAGCGAGCATCGCGCGGCTTGCCGAGGAAGGGCAGCGGCTGATGGCGAAATATCGCGATGCGCTTAGTCGGATCGAAGAGCGCTTCGGCGTGCCCGCACCCATCGTGCTTGCGATCTGGGGTCGCGAGACCGACTTCGGGCGTTACACGCTGCCTTATGACGGGCTTCGGGTGCTGGCGACGCAGGCCTATGTCGGCCGGCGCAAGGATACCTATCGCACCGAATTCATCCTTGCGCTGAAGCTGATCAATGACGGCGAGGTGACGCGCAAGGACATGCGGGCATCCTGGGCCGGCGCGACCGGCCTGACCCAGTTCCTGCCATCGGAGTTCTACAAGCACGCGGTCGATTTCGATGGCGACGGCCGCAAGGACATCTGGCATTCCGTGCCCGATGCGCTTGCTTCCGCCGCGAGGCAACTCGTCGACAAGGGATGGCAGCGCGACCTGCGCTGGGCTTACGAGGTGCGCGCGCCGGCCAATGTCGATTGCGCGATCGGCGTGCCGGAGGTGACCAAGCCGCTTGGCGAATGGCTGCGCGAAGGCTTTGTGCCGGTGCGCGGCCAGACTTTGAGCGCGTCGGAGCAGGCGCAGCCGGCCTCGCTGTTACAGCCTGAGGGCATTTACGGCCCCGCGTTTTTGACCACGAAGAATTACTTCGTGATCAAGGAATATAATTTTTCCGATCTCTATGTGCTGTTCGTCGGTCACCTCGCCGACCGCATGGTTAGCCCGCAACCCTTCGCCACGCCGTGGTCGGCCTCCACCCAGTTGCGCACCGCCGACGTCGAGGCCATGCAGCGTCATCTCACGCGCATCGGTCTCTATGCCGACAAGATCGACGGCAAGGCGGGGATGAAGACGCGCGCGGCGCTCGGCGCATATCAGAAGAAGGCCGGGCTGAAAGTGGATTGCTGGCCGAGCGAAGCGGTGCTGCGTTCGATCGCGGCTGCGCGCTAGGCCGTGCACTCATAGACAGTCGATGTCTGCTTTCTAGGGTAAAGCGGAAATGCGACAAAGGCGCGGGAATTTCGCTTTTTGACCCATTTGAGGCATTGTGTCTCCCACAGCGCGCGCACTGCCCGCGGCCATTGAGGTCCGCGGGCAGTCAATGTCCGTGGGCCTGGCGGCACCACGCGTCGAGGGTCACAACCTCGACAGCTCCAGCTGCCGTCGGTCGCCGATCCACGTCTTGGCAAGGTCCGCTTCCAGCTTGCTCGCCTGATCGGCCTTGCCGCGCGCCTTATAGAGTTCGGCAAGCCCGTACCACGACCAGCCATTGCTGGGAGCGCGCTTGAGCGCGCGCTGGAACTGCTCTTCCGCTTCGTCGAGTCGGCCCGCCTGCATCAGCGCGACGGCGAGCGACTGCCGCACCGGGTAATACCAGTAGGGCGGCTCCATGTAGGGCAGCCCGTCCTGCAGCGCAGCCGCCTGCTCGAACCGCTCGATCGCTGCGGCCTTGTCGCCCTGACGCTGTGCGACGCGGGCTTCGATGATAGTGCGCGCCAGCGCCAGCACGTCCTGCGCCGGAACGCCTGAGGATTTGAGTAATGTGAAATCTCCGCCCTCGAGGACCGCGATCGCATTCGCTTCCGCCTTGGCAGCGGCAGAATCGCCTTGCGCCGCGTAGGCAATGCCGCGCGCGTAGTGCCACATGGCTTTAACGTACGGAATAGCGTCGCTGGGATCGGGGAGCGCCAGGACGGTTGCAGAAGGGCTGAACAACGCATGGGCGAAGTAAGGCGCTGCCTTCACCGGCTGCACCAGGGCGATGCCGCGCGCGGCCTCGTCGGGGATGAGGCCGCTCAGCTTCTCGGCCGCCGCGATGACGGTTGGTCCGTCGCCCGCCATCTGGGCAGACGCCAGCACGAAATGCACGTTGTGTGGGTAGTACCCGAGGCGATACACCCCCATGGGCGCATTGGTCGCCGTCAGATATTTTTCGTCCACCCCGATCGCCGTCTTGTTGACGGCCAGCGCGTCGAGATAGCGCCCGACGCGGTAATAAATGTGGCTCGGCATGTGCACGAGGTGACCAGCGCCCGGAATGGCCCCTCGCAGCCGGTCCGCATAGGGCTCTGCGCGCTCCGGCCGGTCCGATGCCTCTACCGCGTGGATGTAATAATGCATCGCGCCCGGATGGTTCGGCTCGCGTGCCAGCACCCGTTCGAGCGTCGGCACGATCGGGTCGCTTTGTTGGTTTGGCGCGTGGCCGCCCGGCTGCCAGTAATTCCACGGGCTCAGGTCCATCACCGATTCGGCGTAGAGCACCGCGATCTCGTTGTCGTCCGGGAACTGGGTCGCGACCTTCTCCATGGCTGATGCATAAGCGGCATCGAGCGGC
>Ga0306921_10005975_pt1 | contig 12670 bp, 12 predicted proteins | sample sta12Cox44000080_FD_203760 | JGI IMG/M metagenome (GOLD analysis project Ga0306921, IMG submission 203760) | Lab enrichment of tropical soil microbial communities from Luquillo Experimental Forest, Puerto Rico - statoxic.12C.oxic.44.000.080 (v2)... | ecosystem: Environmental > Terrestrial >... | reverse complement strand
GTCGAGTTCGCCTTCGCCGGCGCGACCCGCGAGAGCAAGCCGGAGGGGATGGAAGAGATCGCGGCCACGAACCTCGAGAGTTTCTTTAAGGTGAGTCACAACGTCCTTGAACCGGTCGGAGTCGAAAGGCTTCGGGTCGAGAAGGAAGAGAGCGAGTTGGCGGATGACGTCGCGGGCGGCGTAACGAGTGAGGACCGCGTGGGAATCCGGCGACCGCATGATGCACGGGGCGTCATAGGCAAAGACCAGTTGAAGCAAATCAGTGAGGCCGACGAGGTCGTTGGCATGGTGGCCGAGAAGCGAGGCGGCACGTTCGCACCAGGCGAGTTGCCCAGGAGCCGGATCAGCCGCGAGCCAATGGCGCTCTCGGAGGATGGACAGGACCTCGGTCCCGGTGTAGGGGTTAACGGGCGCGGGCTGTTCGGCGATGTGGTCGTCGGAGGACATGGGGCAAGTTTAGCGCGGATGGTTGGAGGAAAGATCACAAGCGACAATTTGGATCACGAGTAGGAGAGCGTGGCGACAACGTAGGATGCGATAGCTTCGCCTTGGCCAACCGCGTCGACGCCTTCGTTGGTTTTCGCTTTGAGGTGAATTTTCTCAGGCGAAAGGCTCAAAGACTTGGCGAGAGCTTCGCGCATCTTCGCGAAATGCGGACTGAGCTTTGGGCGTTCAAGAATAACAACGGCATCGATGTGGTCGATCGTGAAGTGTTTTTCGTCAAGAAGCTTGCGGGCATGTTCGAGGAAGTGAAGGCTGTTCGCGCCCTTCCACTTGGGATCGCTATCGGGAAAATGGGTACCGATATCGCCGAGGCCCGCGGCGCCGAAAAGCGCATCGCACAGGGCATGAGCCAGGACGTCGCCATCGGAATGCCCAACGGGTCCCTTGCCGAAGGGGATCACAATTCCGCCGATGATAAGATTGCGGCCCCCGGCGAGGCGATGCAGGTCGTAGCCAATCCCGCAGCGAAAGTTCATGACTTGCTCGGCTCGGACTGGAGATAAAAGCGGGCGAGTTCCATATCGGAGGGCTTGGTGATTTTGATATTGCGCTCTGAACCGTGGACCACGCGGACTTCGAGGCCGAGACGTTCGACAAGTCCGGCTTCGTCGGACGCGTTGACGCCGTCTTCTTCGGCGCGGGCCAAGGCTTCTTTGAGCAATTGAGCCTGAAAAACCTGGGGAGTCTGCGCAAGGACGACGCGCTCGCGGGGAACGGTGGCGGTGATGAGAGCGACATCCTCCGGCAAGCTGGCGCGCTTGACTTCCTTGACCGTGTCCATGGCAGGAATTCCGAGTATCGCGGCCTTGCAGCGGCGAGCTTCTTCGATGACGCGTGTGATGTGCTCGACGGTGACGAAGGGGCGGACGGCGTCGTGGACCACCACAAGTTCGGTGTCTTCGGGTATGTGCTTGAGGGCCTCTCCAACGGAGGCCTGGCGCGAGATGCCGCCTTTCACGACCCGCACAGGCTGCCCAAATTTCTCCTGGCGAATGCGGGCATCGAGGCGCTCGACTTCCTCAGCGCGTGTGGCAACGACGATCTCGGTGACCAGCGAGCACGCAGCGACGCGCCGGAGGCTCAGGATAACCAGCGGAACACCGTTGAGCTCGAGGAACTGCTTCGGGGTCTCGTGGCCCATGCGCGTGCCAAGACCTGCAGCAGCGAGAATTGCGACGATTTGACCCATAGGAATTAAACGCAGTCCGGCCGAAGCGGGCACAGGGCGGCTTAAGACCGGGTCGCAGAAGGAAAAGTGTACCTCAAGGGGACGGGGAAGAGAAACAGAGTCATGGTCGAACAGTTGACCGTTGACCGCGAGAGAAGACGGAAACGGCAGAGTCATTGCAACGAAAGAACCGATCCCACACCTGGCGGCCGCCGACGATGTCGACACTCCGATTGATGGAACCTGTCGTAGGCCGGCGAAATGGAAGGGGTTCTCGTCGGCGGCTTGCGGTTCAAAGGTTCGGCGAAGACAGAAACAGCAGCGCCATTCGAAGCTCAAGGAAGATAGAAACGAGGGACGCGACGGCCGACGCCGGAGATGAGGTCGGAGGTCACGGTGCCGATACTGCGGGCAACGACGTTGGCGGGGTAGACGTTGTCGCCGTCGGTTCCGTAGACGGTGGCAATATCGCCGATGGCGGCGTCGGGTATATCGCTGACATCGAGCATACTGACGTCCATGGAGACAATGCCGATGATCGGCGCTTTATAGCCGCGAATATAGACGCAACCGTGATTGCCCAGTGAGCGGTGAATGCCATCGGCGTAGCCCGCTGCGAGAACGGCGACAAGCGATGGACGCTTCGCGACCCAACTGGCGTTATAGCCAACCCCGGCGCCGGCCGGTACCGAGCGAACGTTCAGCAGCCGGGCGCGGAGGCTCATGACCGGACGCAGAGCCAGCAGGGCTTCGTATTTTGTCCGCAGATCCATCGGGTCGAACCCGGGATGGTAACCGTAGAGGACTGCGCCCGGACGAACCATATCCGCCCAGGACTCCGGCCGCGCCGCGATTGCAGCGCTGTTGGCGATGTGCACAATTCCGGGCCAGATTCCGAGTGCGCGCAGCCGATCGATCGCGCCGAAAAACCGCTCCAGTTGTTCGGGCGTCTCGCGGCCCGTGGGACTGTCGGTGAACACTTCCGAAGCCGCAAGGTGCGTAAAAGTACCGGTAAGTTCGAGACGCTTGCATTTCGCGAACCGCTTCGCGAAGCAATCCGCTTCAGCCGGGGCGATGCCGAGACGGTTCATGCCCGTGTCGAACTTGAGATGAATTGAGACGTGTTTTTTGTGCGCCTTGGCAGCCGCAGCTTCGAATAATGCCAGTTGCTCGACGCGGTGGACGGCCGGCGTCAAGTCGTGCTGGATCAAGTTTTTTTCCTCGCCCGGCCAGAATCCCCCGAGCACCAGAATGGGCTTCAGCACCCCCGCCTTGCGAAGCTCCACACCCTCGCCAGCGGAGGCGACACCGAACCAGTCGGAACCGAATTTCCCGAGGGCTTTGGCAACCTCGGGGCCGCCGTGGCCGTAGCCATTACCTTTGACAATCGAGAGGACTTTTCGGGGGTTCTGGCGCTTTTCGGAAGCCGGATTCACGTAGTCGCGAATCGCGTTGAGGTTGTGACGAAGCGCAGCGAGCGAAACTTCAGCCCAGACTGGGCGGCCGACAAAATGGACCTCGTTTTTTGTGCTGCGAGCCATGCGATTCCTTGATGCGGTTGCTGGCGTTGAAGGCTTTTCGAGCGCATCGGCGTCGCGCTCGGTAACAAGCGTAGTCCCCATTTTGACTCCCTTGCGAAGGAACCGTACTAGTTTACGGCATTCAAGCAGCGCGGCGAAAAGCAGACGGCTTGCGGCGCGTGAATGACAACAGCGGTATGGGCATGCGGTAGGCCAAAGAGGGAAGCGAGTCCGGCGGATCGCAAAAGCCTCGGGCCTGCAAACCGGTGTACCGGTCCGCCGGTCGGGCTACAGGTGGTTGAATTTGAATGCGTTACCAGGTGCAGTGCAGCGCCTCGACGTTCAGGCTCACCGTGGCGCACTGCTCGGGCTTCGATGCAGCGATGCGGGTTGAAGACACCGTGTCGCGGGAGACACAGTGGGTCTCTAGGTCACATTTCGTCGCCGCCTGTGAACTGCGAGAAGGCATCTGGTGCAGCCTCTTCAAAACGGGTGAGGCGGCTCCGGAAAACGAACTTGACCTTGTCGGTCGGGCCGTTGCGCTGTTTGGCGATAAGGATATCGGCCATGTCGCGCTCTTCGGGGGTGGCGTTGAGATTGAAGAAATTGCGGCGATAGATGAACATGACAACGTCGGCGTCCTGTTCGATCGCGCCGGATTCGCGAAGATCGGACAGCTGGGGGCCGCGCTCGTCGCGTTCGGGAGCACGGGTGAGCTGGCTGAGGACCAGGACGGGAGTTTGCAGTTCCTTGGCGAGGCCTTTGAGCCCGCGCGAAATGCTGGCGACTTCTTCCTGGCGGGAATTAAACCGGCCACGTCCGGTGATGAGCTGGAGGTAGTCGATGACGAGGAGAGAGAGGCCCTTGTCGCGCTTGAGGCGGCGAGCTTTGGCACCGATTTCGAGGACGCTGGTGGAACCGGCGTCATCCACCCACAGAGGTGAAGAGGCAATCGTGCTGAGCGCTTCGGTCATGCGCTTCCAGTCCTCGCGGCTGAGATGGCCGGAGCGAAATTTGTGCGCGTCAACTTGAGCGACGGAAGCGACCAAGCGCTGGAGAAGAGATTCCTTGGACATCTCGAGGCTGAACACAGCGACGGGAAGGCCGCCGCGAATTGCTATGTTTTCGGCGAGATTCAGCGCGAGGGCAGTTTTTCCTTGAGAGGGGCGAGCCGCAAGAATGATGAGCTCGGAAGGCTGCAAGCCAGAGAGGAGCTTATCGAGTTCGCCGTAGCCAGTGGAAATGCCGGTGATGCTTTTGCCTTCGCGAAAGATTTTTTCGAGGCGGTCGAAATTGTCGCGGACGATGTCTTTGATCGGGAGGAGGCCGGCTTTGACGCGGTCTTCAGCGAGGGCAAAGATGCTGGATTCGGCGTTATCGAGGATGGCGTCGGCGCCGTCTTCGCCTTCGAGGGCACGCTGCTGAATGTTGTGCGTGGCGTAGATGAGGTTCCTCAGTATGGCTTTTTCCTTGACGATGCGGGCGTAATGCTCGACGTTGGAAACACGGGGCACGCCGTCGACAAGCGAGGCGAGATAAGGAGCGCCGCCGGAGGCTTCAAGCTCGCCGCGACGGTGGAGCTCTTCGGTGAGGGTCACGAGATCGATGGCCTGCTGGGCGTCGGCGAGCGAGATCATCTGGGTGAAGACGTGGCGGTGTTGCGGAAGGAAGAAGTCTTCAGCCTTGAGGGACTCGATCGCGGTGTTCAGGGCGTTGTTATCGAGCAAAACGGCTCCGAGGATGGAGCGCTCCGCATCGAGATTACTGGGCAGGGGACGTTCGAGTTGCGTATCGACAGGCATCTGGCGCAGGACGAACCTCGGCGAATTTCGCTTTTAATTCGCCTTTCCTTCCTAATCAATAGCACTTTTCCGGGTATATGACAAGCGCAACGGTCATCCTTCGTCGAGCGCTGCCCGGGGTCGGCTAGCGTGAATAAATTCTGCGCGCAACGATGGCGTGCGTCAATTGGAGTGGTTGTGAATCGCGAAGGAAAAGTGATGAAAAAGTTTTTGGAGTGAAATTGTGAGAGGTCTTGAATTACCACGAGGAGAAGGGCGTCGCACTGCGCGGATTTTGGCCGGAGTGACAAGCAGCTTCTCGCAATCTGCGGAGGCGAACGCGCGGACTCGGCATAGGGGGAGCGGCATGCGGGTCCGCATACGGCGGTTCCGTAAGTTCACCCAGATCGGCTGGAGGGTCGAGTCGTCGTTCGCCGCGAGGGTTTCGCCACTTGCTAGGTTTCCGTTTCGGCTTCACCTTCTTTTGAACCCGTAAAGCTCAGCCGTAGTTGATTGTAGTCGTGAATCCGCGACGTACCGCAGATCTCCCACGATAAGTTCGACTGCTTTCGATATACGACCGCCGGGATTTACCACCAGCGTCCTTCTAATGGATACGGACTTCGCGGTCACTGGCCCGCTCGCCCGACGCCGTAGCCTCTGATCGGGTCCTTGTACATCGGCCCGTATCTTTGCTCCACGCTTCCTTCAGACCCCGCCTCGCGATGACGCCCTTGCGCTTCGCTCTCACTTCACCCTTCATCAGGTTGTGAAGAGGACTTGCACCTCCAAGCAATCGATCAGGCTCGGCGTACCAAAAAAATGGGGCACGCGGAAGCGTGCCCCTTTGGGAAACAAACGAAGCGCGAACGATTAGGCTTCTTTTTCGACGTGAACCTTGATCTCGGAGGTAACCTCGCGAAAGACCTTGAGGGTGACGGAGTATTCGCCCAGAGCTTTAATGGGATCGGCGAGCTGGACCTGGCGCTTGTCGACCTCGAAGCCCTGCGCCTTTAGTCCATCAGCGATGTCGCCGGTGGTCACGGAGCCGAACATCTGGTCGTTCTCGCCGGTCTTGCGGTTGAATTTCAAAGAGACGCCATTGAGCAACTCGGCCTGCTTTTTCGCGGACTCGAGCTCGGTGGCGGTCTTCTTGGCTAGCGCCGCGCGAATGCGCTCGAGCGCCTTCATGTTGCCCGGAGTGGCTTCGACCGCGAGCTTGTTGGGCAAAAGAAAATTGCGGGCGTAGCCGGGCTTGACCGTGACGACGTCGCCTCGATTGCCAAGCTTTTCTACATCTTCTTGAAGAATGATCTGCATAACGATCTCCTAAATTGATTCCTTTGCGCGAAGGAGGATTCCTCGATTCGCGGACTCCGTAATGACGGGCTACGGGTCGAAGTCCGGCCGGCCGCACACGACACGGACGGGCGCGGCTGTCGCTGGGCCATCGACGGGTGCTAGGCCTTGGGGGCCTCGGCCACAGGGCGAGGCGCCTGGGTTCCCGCCGCGCTGCCAGCAAACGGCAGCAGCGCAATGTTACGGGCGCGCTTAATGGCCACGCCGAGCCAGCGCTGATGGCGCGAGCAGACGCCGGTCATGCGACGTGGCAGAATCTTGCCGCGTTCCTGGACGAATTGCGCAAGAATGTCGGCACGCTTGTAGTCGATGAAGTCCATCTTCTCGACACAAAACTTGCAGACTTTCTTCTTGCGGAAATACTGGCGCTTGCCGCGACGCGGACCTCCTGGACCACCCGGTCCGCCGGGCCCACCTTCGCGACGGCCTCCAGCGGGTCCACCCTCACGGCGGCCTCCGCCGGAATGTCCACCCTCGCGACCTTCGCGTGGAGCAGCTGGCGCTGCGCCCGGCGCTTGCTTCTGTTCTTCTGACATAACTTTCACCCTTTCCGATGCGGCTCCGGGCATTCGCCGCAGAGCCGTACAACGCAAAAAACAGGAAAAAACTCCTCTCCTCCAGAACTTCGGTCAGTCCGAGGAAGCGTTCTGCTCGGCCGAAGCACTCGGGGGCGGGGCGACGCGGCGCGGCCGGCGGGCGGCGCGCTGTTCACGCTTATGAGCGAGCTTCTTCTGACGCTTCAGTTCTTCGTCGAGGCGCACGGTCTGATACTTGATGACCGCGTCCTGGACGCCGAGGCGGCGTTCGAGTTCGTGCACAAGTTCGCCGTGGGTTGTGCGCACCTGCTGGTAGAAATAGATGCCCTCGCGGTGCTTCATCACCTTGTAGGCAAGTTTGCGGGTGCCCCAGTGCTCGGTCTTCTCGATCTTCGCACCCTTTTCGGCGCAGGCGTGTTCAATCGAGGAGAGGACCTTCTTGATTTCGTCTTCAGGCGTCGCCGGGCGAACGATGAAGATCAGATCGTACAAACGCTCTTCCATGATGACCTCGTTTCTTCCAGTTCCGGACGCGTGGCCCGGGAAAATTCAAAACACCTTGGCCGGGCTAGGACCCGGCACCTACAAAAGCCAACGACCGGCCGCTACAGCTGGCTACAGCGGCTCCGCCGGCGGATTGCGGCGGTTGTACTTGTTCATGGCCGCGGCGATCCCTTCCTTCAAGATCATCTCGACCGCATCGGCTGCCGTTGAAACCATCTCTGCGGCAACTTCCAGTTGCGCCTTTCTCATCGGCCGGAGCACGTACGCCGCCAGGTCGCTGACCTGGTAATCTGGGCCGCAGCCGAGCCGCAACCGCGCGATTTCCGGCGTGCCCATCGCGGCGATGACGGACTTCGCGCCGTTGTGCGTGCCCGCGCTGCCTCGTTCGCCGATACGGATCATGCCCCAAGGCAGATCCCGCTCGTCGAAGATCACCAACACATCCGACGGACCGAGTTCGTACTTTTCCATCAGCCGCCAAACAGAATTGCCGCTGAGGTTCATGTACGTTTGCGGCTTGGCCAGGATTATTTCCTGGCCGGCCACCTTCCCGAGTCCTATCAGCGCCTGCGCTTCCGGCCGTTCCACGCGGATGGAATTGCGATTCGCAAGTTCATCCAAGGCAAGGAAACCGAGATTATGCGGCGTCCACTGATATTCGGGGCCCGGGTTGCCAAGGCCGACAATAAGCCGCATAGTCTCCTGCGCGCAGGCGGCGAAAAAGAATTACTTCTTCTTTTCCGGCTTTTCCGGCTTTTCCGGCTTTTCCGGTTTCTCGGCCTTCTCGCCGGCTTCGGCGCCTTCCTCGCCTTCGACTTCCTTCTTGCCCTTCTTGATGACTTCGGGCTCGGCCGGCACGGCACCCGGAACGGCAGCCTCGGCCGGCTTTTCTTCCTCAACGCGGAGAGCGACAACGTGGGCAAGAACCGCATTGGGATCGGTCAGCAGTTTGAGCTTCGCCGTGTCGAGCTTGAGATCCCCAGCGCGAAGACTCTGGTTGAGCATCAAGCCGCTGACGTCCACCCTGAATTCGGTGGGGATATCAGCCGGCAAGCACTCGATTTCCACATCGCGGACGACGACTTCGAACACACCGCCCTGCACCTTGACGCCGGCGGGATCACCAAAGGTGTGAACCGGAACCTTGACTCGCATGCGCACGTCCATTGCGACGCGAATCAGGTCGACATGCAGGAGACGGCCGGTGACCGGGTCAACCTGCCAGTCCTTCACGATGGCGGGCTCGTGCTTCCCCGCCAGATCGATCTGGAAGAGCGTGTTGTGACCGGTCTCGGAGCGGAGAATTGCGGTTACCTGCTTGGCGTTGACAGAAAGAGAGAGTGCTTGACCCTTGCCGCCATAGAGAACTGCAGGGACGCTGCCCTTCTCGCGCAAACGGCGCGCTTCGTTTTTGCCCCGAGTGCTGCGGGGCGATCCTTCAACAATGATCTGAGCCATGGCTTCTTTCCTTCCTTAAAATCTCTTCCGGCATGGAACCTCGAGAAACAAACCGCGAACAGTCCGAGCCGGGATGGCAAGTCAAATAAAAAGCTCGCTGATCGACGTCTCCTCATGAATGGAGCGAATGCCGCGCGCGAGCAGGTCCGCGACACTCAGAATTTTGATCTTCTTCAAACTCCGGGCCGACTCGGAGAGCGGCACGGAATCGGTGGCAACAACTTCGGCAATCTTCGAATTCTCGAGGCGCTCGACGGCGGGGCCGGAAAACACCGCGTGCGTGCAGGCGGCATAAACCTGGACGGCGCCTTCGCGGATCAAGGCGTCGGCGGTTTTCACGAGCGTGCCCGCAGTGTCGATAATGTCGTCGACGATGAGAGCCGTGCGGCCCTTGACGTCGCCGATGAGGTTCATGACCTCGGTCACATCAAGATCGACGCGGCGCTTGTCGACGATGGCGAGCGGCGCATCGAGTTTCTTCGCAAATGCGCGGGCACGCTCCACGCCGCCGGCATCGGGAGAGACCACCGTGAGATTCGGCAGTTTCTTGTTCCGGAAATAGTCGATCAGCACGGGCGAACCATAAAGATGATCGACCGGGACGTCGAAGTAGCCCTGAATCTGCGGGGCATGAAGATCGAGCGTAAGGGCGCGGCTGGCGCCGGCGGTTTCAAGAAGATCGGCGACGAGCTTGGCAGATATCGGAACGCGGGGCTTGTCCTTGCGGTCCTGGCGCGCGTAGCAGTAATAAGGAAGCACAGCGGTGATGCGCCAAGCGGAGGCGCGTTTGAACGCATCGATCATGAGAAGCAGTTCTAGAAGATGATTATCGACCGGAAAGGAGCACGGCTGGACAACGAAAACATCCGCGCCACGGACATTTTCGAGGATCTGGAAGTAAATCTCACCGTCGCTAAAACGGCCGAGCAGAGACTTGCCGAGGGGTACATTGAGGTGCGCACAAATAGCCTCAGCCAACGCGGGGTTGGCGGTCCCGGAGAAAATTTTGAAACGCTCGTCGTTCACACCGTTCTCGCAGAGTCGTCGCTCGAGCGGCGACAGCCACAGCAGGTTCACGAAACAATCGGAGCCGAACTGCACAACAGAGCGCCAGCAAACCAAGAGACGCTGAGGGTCAGACGACGAACGCGGTTTTCAGAACTCGCGCATACCTTTTCCGCGAGACACTCTCGCAGACAAAGCACTGGTCGTGCGGAAACCCGACAGCGGCTCGGCGCGCCTTGGCTGGGCTCGGGAAAATTCCAAACACCGCCGAACCGCTACCCGCCAGCAAGGCTTCTGACGCTCCCGACTGGAGCAAGGCCCGCTTGATTTGAGCAAGACGGGGATGGCGCCGGAAGACGGCCGGCTCGAAATCATTCGAGAGGCGCACTCCCTGCGCGCTCCAGCACAGAGCACAGAACTTATACAGTCTATGGTCGGCTGCGGCTTTTGTCAACGAAGCGAGTTCTGCCACGTGGAGCCAGCGGTAGGCATCGGAGGTGGGTACGTGGATTTCCTTCGGCGAAACGATCAGAAGCGAGAAACGGGGAACATCGGGCAGTGGGTAGATTTCCTCGCCTTTGCTGACGCCCAGGGCGCGCCCACCAAGGAGGAAAAACGGGACGTCAGCGCCGAGACCGGCAGCCAAGCCAAGCAAGCGCTCGGGTTCGACGGTCTTTCCGAGGAACTGGAGATAGCCAAGCAGCGCGGCGGCCGCGTCGCTCGACCCGCCACCGAGTCCCCGTCCGGCAGGGATATTTTTCTTGAGGGTGATTTCGACACCGGGCCGGTGTTTGCACTCAGCGCGCAAGGCGTCGACCGCCCGATAGACGAGGTTCTTTTCGACGGCTTCGCGCGAGAGGTCCTCGTTGCCTCGAATGGTGAGAGTGATCCCGGGGCGGCTCGAGGAGCGGAAATGCAGCGTGTCACGAAGGGATACGGTCTGAAAGATGGTGCGAAGTTCGTGGTAGCCGTCGTCGCGCTTCCCCAAGACCTCAAGACGCAGATTGACTTTCGCGTAGGCGGGGATACGGATTTCGCGCATGAACTGGCTCAGGGCTTTGCGTCGGGGGCCTGTGTCTTTTGCGCGACGTGGTGTTTAGCCTGCGTGAGCTTGCGTTCGACTTCCGCGACTTTATCAGATTCAACGTCGCCAGGGAGTGTGCGGCGCCATTCGGCGAGAGACTTTTCCCACTCGACGGCGGCAAGATCCAGGTGGCCCTGCTTCGCGTAGACGTCGCCGAGGTGGCTGCGGATGGTAGGGTCATGCGCCTCGTGCTCGACGGCCTTGCGCAAGGCTGCCTCGGCGTCCTCGATTTTGTTCTGCTTGTAGTAAACCCAACCGAGGCTGTCGAGGTAGGCGCCGTTAAAGGGCTCCAGGTCTACGGCACGCTGAATCAGGTCCTTGGCTTCATCGAGACGCAGGCCACGGTCGGCAAGCATGTAACCATAGTAGTTCAGCACCTGGGCGTTTTTCGGGTTCACATCCAGCACTTTCTTGAATTCCTCTTCGGCCCTGTCGAACTGCTTCTGGCGCTCGTAGACGGCACCGAGGAGCAGCCACGCCAGTTCGCTGTCACGTGGATCGCTCGATAGAGATTCTGCCTTGTGGGCAGATTCCTCTGCTTCCTTATAATGACGGCCCCGTTCATAGACCTGAGAAATGTTCAGGTAGACCTCGCGGTCGGCGGGCGTACCCTTCAGTTCAGCCTGCAGCAGCTTCACAGCTTCGTCGGTCTGCTGATTCTCTCCGAGAAGCAAAGCCTGGCTGGCACGGACGGCGGAGTCGTTCGGATACTTGGCCATCGCTTCGCGACCGGCCTGCAGGGCCTTGGGCAGATCCTTGGCCAAGCGGTAGGTGTCCATGACCAGAAGGCGGGCGCGGCGATCCTCTTCCTCGCCGAGATGGCCAAGTTCCTGGAACGTGTAAATCGCGGCCTGATAATTCTGGGTGTCGCGATAGAGCATGCCGAGCTGCTGGTAAAGGATGGCGAGTGAGCGTCGGCGGGAGGGCAGGACGTTCGACTGGGCCTTCACGCCGGTGACCGCGTCGGACAACACACGAATAGCCTCGTCATAGCGGCCCTGCTGTTCATAAATCATGGCCTCGTTGTACATGACTTCGAGGCTTCCGGGGTTGTACTGGCGCGCTTTTACAAGATTTTCTTCGGCTTTGTCCAGTTGGTGGAGTTCACGGTAGATCTGGGCGATGCGGAGATAAACGTCCGAATCATCGGGCATCAGATCGGCCAGTTTCTGGTAGACCGACAAGGCTTCAGGATATTTCTCTTCCGAGAGAAGCGTCTGGCCGAGCCCGCGAAGGTGGGAGAGCTCGGTGGGATCAAGATCGGCGGCTTTGCGATAGGCGGTCTCGGCCTTGGGGTAGTCGTGAGTCTGGGTGTAGGCGTCACCGAGAAGATCAAACAAAGTTGCGGAGGTGGAATGCGCGGTCATGCTCTCGAGAAGGCGGATAGCGTCTTCGGCCTTATTTTCGTCGAGAAGGAGCTGCGTGAGCTGCTCAACAGCCGCTTCGTTATCCGGATCTTCCTTCAGCATGTTGCGAAGGACCTGCTCGGCCTTTTCGGGCTCGTTGTGCAAGCGATAGAGCCGAGAGAGCCAGAGCGACGCTTCCTGGTCAGAGGGATCGAGGCGGTGAACCTCACAATATTCGGCGATAGCCTTGGCCACCGATTCGGACTGCACGCCATTTCCGGTACCGCCGTTAATGTCGCCGAGGCTGCGCAGGTAGATGCGAGCCAGAAGGCGATGGGTGGGCAGGTCGTTCGGGTCACGCTTGAGGATCTCGTTGGCTTCGCTGACCGCTTCGCGCACACGCTG
>Ga0306921_10005974_pt1 | contig 12673 bp, 11 predicted proteins | sample sta12Cox44000080_FD_203760 | JGI IMG/M metagenome (GOLD analysis project Ga0306921, IMG submission 203760) | Lab enrichment of tropical soil microbial communities from Luquillo Experimental Forest, Puerto Rico - statoxic.12C.oxic.44.000.080 (v2)... | ecosystem: Environmental > Terrestrial >... | reverse complement strand
ATCATCCTCAGCCCACCGCCGCTAGACACCATTGGTTGACGTTGCGGTCCGCGGCTCATGACCTTATGTACATGATCCATTGGCTCTAGATCTAGAAAGAAACAGTTTGATTTAATTTGCGAATAATTTCTCCGCATTAGTAAAGTGGAATGACATGGATAAAAAGAGCAAAATTCTTTACCGGCGCTCGCTGTCGATAGTGCCTGGTCAACCTATTAAGGTTGCGGATAGCGTTGATGCTGGTGGTAAGCCCGTCTCAGCGCTTTGTCGGGCAATCGCGACAACTCTGAAGGCTTATATACAAGCAGGCCATGACCTTCTAAATGGCCCATACGACAGCGTCAGGGAGATAGCGCCGCCTTATTTTCGAGTGCCTTGCTACATTTACGTAATTTGCTGCCCCGACGGCGTTCTCGTCAGGTACGACGCAGCTGGAAGCGAACAGACGAAGACAAGATCCGCCGATTCTCCTGAGAGCTTCGCCAATTTAGCGCCTTTACTTTCAGAATACCTCGTCCATTGCCCAGATGACCCGGTAGCTTACGTTCCGGAACAGCTCGGACCATCTATGGCCTTTGGGCTCAGGAGTGAGGCCCAAACGACAGAGTTTGCGAAATTTTACCCCATTATCACAGTCCCTAAGACCTCAGCGCTTGAATTTCCGACCCCAACGCCAGCCGAACCACTGCCCTGTCTGGCGGTAAATCGCGAAATTTACGTACAACTACACGGCGAGATTGTACCTTCGCATCTCCCCGATGGAGCGATCACATCGAGCCCAGAGCAGTTCATTGCTCACTCGGTGATATCTCTGCCCGTTGGATGGCAGGCAATAGAGATTTACCCCCGATTGGACGAAAACTACTGGAAACCGGAATACGCTGCCACCTGGGCGCAGATCAAATTGCTTAGCGCCATCGCCCAGCATAACGCCATCGAGACAGGCTTGCGTCAGCTAGATGGCCGTGGCGCTGCGCGGGAACGTTATTCTAAGTTATTTGAGGAATTCGAGGCACTCTTATCGGGGCCCGAGGAGCCTTGTCATCAATTCCTTAAATCTCATCCGGAGCTGATTTGCCCCACATTCGATACATACTGGTCGAAGAGGGCATTTGGGCAAAATGTTAGCGACTTTGTTTTCCGTGAACCACCCAATGATTATTTATTAGTGGAAATCGAAGCACCTCATCGACTCCTCTTTCGGAAAGACGGTCACCCACGTGAAGCGCTTGCTCACGCGATCAGCCAAATAAGAGATTGGGTCAGCTACATTCAGGACAATCGGTCCCAAGTCGAACAAGACCTCGGCCTTGCGGGTATTTCAGCGACACCACGAGCACTTGTTGTGATCGGACGCTCGGCATCGTTGACGGAGCAAAACCGTAGAACTCTCGCTGCGATGCAGAGCGAGCAGCCTCGGTTGAGCATTCTCACCTACGACGACCTCCTGCTACGCGCACGAACCCAGTTAGAGCGGCTCTTTGGGCCATTCTTCGTGAAGGGTCCAAACGTGAAATTATATTTTTTTCGCGCTGAAACCGTTGGGTGAGGCCGCCGAGCGCCTGCCGAACGGAAATTCCGAAGTTGACCCTATTCGCTGGTTCGCCGTCACCAGTTATTGCATCGTCGGCATCAAGTATTCAGCACCAGCGTCGATGCAGTCGACAAGCGCGCGGTGACGGGTTGTGAAGTACAGAACCGGACGCATTCCATTCGTGCACGCGCCGTGTCGCCGGAACATGGTATGCTTCCACTTGCCGCCTGCGCGGCGGTGAAAGCCAGCCAAATGGGCTGCGCGCACCGCCTGCTGGGGCGCGGTGATCACCGAAATGTGAGTAAAAGGGCCGCAACTGCGGCGGCGAGGGCAGGTAACTCACCGCTTGGCGGGGATACGACCTAGCCGGCCCCAAATAGAGCCCCAATCGGCGCGCGGCCAGGAAGCGCCCGATAAAATTGCCACAATCGCACCGTATGTTGCGTGAAACCGCATGACGGAGTAGCGCAGCGTGCCCGCGAATCCTGTAAGTTTTGACGAGGCTCATTCCGGCCCGGCTGCCACCATACCGGGAATCGGGCCTGTTTTTCGTCTGCAAGAACAGGTCGAACAGGCCGCTTGCCTCGACCGAAAGTTGCTGGCGGCCCGTTGGCGGCGAGGCCCTACCGCATTGTCGGCATCACATATTCGGCGCCGGCGCGGATGCCTGCGGGCCAGCGTCGCCGCCGCATGACGCAGACCTGGGTACGCGCTGCCCGCCTCTTCAGCGCTGGGAACCGGAGCCCACTATGGTCGCCGCCAATAGCCGCGGCACGAGCGGTCGCAAATCGGCGAGGCGATTGGTCGGGGCATTGAGCACGATTACGGCAATCAGCAACACGTCCAAATTCTGTTGGAATGAGAGGTTACGGTCGGTAGTGACAAACACGTCGAATTCTCGCGATGCGAGCGTGAGCAGTTCTCCGTTCTTGATCGAGGTCCAGCCCATCTGGCGGGCGGTCATCACTTGATGATCGGCGAGGTCGCGGGATAGGCGCCAGTCGATGCATTCGTCGAGTAACACCTTCATTCCACGGTTTCGAGGAGGCGATCCTTTGCCGCTTCGAGGAATTCGATGACCTGCTCCCGCGAGACCGATGGGAAGCCGGCGAGGAACTCGTCGATCGACTCGCCGGCCTCGAGGTAATCGAGCAATGTCTGTACGGGAACCCTGGTGCCGCGAAATACCGGCGTACCGCCCATCACGTCCGGGCTGCGCCAGACTACGTTGGTTTTCCTCATTGCGTGTCCCTCACCGCATCGTCGGCATCACATATTCGGCGCCGGCGCGGATGCCGGCGGGCCAGCGGGCGGTCACGGTTTTGAGCCGGGTGTAGAAGCGCACGCCTTCCATGCCGTGCACCGCCATGTCGCCGAACAGCGAGCGCTTCCAGCCGCCAAAGCTGTGGAAGGCCATCGGCACCGGGATCGGCACATTGACGCCGACCATGCCGATCTGGATGCGGTTCGTGAATTCGCGCGCGGCGTCGCCGTCGCGGGTAAAGATCGCGACGCCGTTGCCGTATTCGTGGTCGTTGACGAGCTTGGTAGCGCTGTCGAAATCTGGGCTGCGCACGACCGAGAGGACGGGTCCGAAGATCTCCTCCTTGTAGATGCGCATCTCGGGCTTGACCTCGTCGAACAGGCAGCCGCCGAGGAAAAACCCGTTCTCGTAGCCCTGCAATTTGAGGCCGCGGCCGTCGATGACGAGCTTGGCCCCTTCTTCGACGCCGAGATCGACATAGGAGCGAACCTTGGCGAGGTGCTGGCCGGTGACGAGCGGACCCATCTCCGCCTCGGGGTCGGTGCCCGGCCCGACTTTGAGCGCCCGCACCCGCGGCACCAGCTTGTCCATCAGCCGGTCGCCGGCGCCGCCGACCGCGACGGCGACCGACACCGCCATGCAGCGCTCGCCGGCCGAGCCATAGGCCGCGCCCATCAGCGCGTCGGTCGCCTGGTCGAGGTCGGCGTCCGGCATCACGACCATGTGGTTCTTGGCACCACCCAGCGCCTGCACGCGTTTGCCACTCTCGGCGGCGGTCCGGTAGATGTAATGCGCGATCGCCGTCGAGCCGACAAAGCTCGCCGCCGCGACATCGGGGTGGTGCAGCAAGGCGTCGACCGCCTCCTTGTCGCCGTTGACGACGTTGAAAACGCCGGGCGGCAGACCGGCCTCGGTCAGGAGTTCGGCGATGCGGATGCCGGGGGACGGATCACGTTCCGACGGCTTCAATACAAAAGTGTTGCCGCAGGCGAGCGCCACCGGAAACATCCACATCGGCACCATCGCCGGGAAATTGAACGGGGTGATGCCGGCGCAGACACCCAAGGGCTGACGCAGCGACCAGCTGTCGATGCCGCGGCCGACCTGCTCGGTGAAATCGCCCTTCAAGAGATGAGGGATGCCGCAGGCGAATTCGACGACCTCGGTGCCGCGCACGACCTCGCCGGCGGCGTCCGACAGCACCTTGCCGTGCTCGTCCGTGATCAGCCGCGCCAGTGCGCCGGCATCGCGGTCGAGCAATTCGCGGAATTTGAAGAGGATACGCGCGCGGGTCAGCGGCGGTGTTGCGGCCCAGCCGGGAAAAGCCGCCGCCGCAGCCTTGACCGCCCGATCGACTTCGCCCGCGCCGGCAAACGCGACCCGGCGGGCCTTCTCGCCGGTTGCCGGGTTGTAGACATCGCCCCAGCGCCCGCTCGTTCCCTCGGTGCGCTTTCCTTCGATATAGTGGTGGATGTCGCTCATGCCGTTTCCCGCCGTTTCGTCTGTCGCGGACCGCATCATAGGTCCGCGGTCGCCTCCGCGGCAGCGGATTTTCACTGCGAGATAAGGTGACGTTCCTTTTCGGCAAGCTCGTTTGGTCGGTTGTGCAGCCCGGCAACCTCTTTTTGCTATGCCTGCTCGCGGGGCTTCTGCTGTTCCTGGTGTCGCGCGGCCGGCGCGGCAAGGTACTGGTCGGCGTGGCCGCCGTCGGGTTCGTGCTGTTCGCGGTAGCGCCGATCGGCCAGGCGATGCTGCTGAACCTCGAGGAGCGGTTGCCGCGCCCAGCCCGCCTCCCCGACAAGGTCGATGGAATCCTCGTCCTGGGAGGCGCCGTAGAGCCGACCCTGTCGCTGGCTTATGGAGAGACGGCGTTCAACAGCTCGGTGGCTCGGGTACTCAGCGGAATTGAGCTCGCCCGTCGGCATCCCGAGGCGAAGCTCGCTCTCGTCGGCGGTGAGGGCGGGTACATTTCCGTCGGGCTCCCCGAGTCGCGGGCCACCTTGGGCTTTGTCGTCGAGCAGGGAATCGATCCGGCGCGCGTGATCCTCGAGGATCGCTCGCGCAGCACACACGAGAATGCGACATACGCCAAGGAGATGATCCGGCCTGGGCCTGGCGAGATCTGGGTCCTTGTCACGTCGGCCTATCACATGCCCCGCGCCGTCGCATCTTTCGCGGCGGTGGATTGGCCGGTCGTCGCCTATCCGGTAGATTACAAAGTTGATCCGCGGACCGGTCTGCGTCCGAGCTTCAACCTTCTCGACGGGCTCGGCGCGGGCACCCTCGCCGGCAAGGAATGGGCAGGACTACTGGGCTATCGGCTCATGGGGTGGACGCGCCAGGTGGTTCCTGCACCGAGCGAGATCACAACCCGTTCAGCGCGCTGATCGCTGAGAATACGCTCCAGACGACAAGCAAGGTGACCCCGCTCCAATAGACAAACCGATACATTAAACTCCCCCGGCACCCAAAGACACATCTGAACCGGTTATACGTAGCCCCGATACATCTCCTCCCCAATTTGGACAATATCAGAGTTACAGCTGGATCATACCCCCGGCGAGATTTGGAGCGTTGCGCATCACCGCGGCGATATCGGCGCGCACTTTGGGCGAACGTCGGTAATATTGGTGGCTCGCATCGGGCGGATTCAGCAAATCGTAATCGCCTACCTCGGCGCAGTTCAGCAGCCGGAACTGCGCCGGCGGGTATAATGCGGCATCGTTCTCGTGTATCGGGCCTTCGTGTCCCAACCGCAAAATAAAATTGACCGTGACGCTCAGATAAAGAGCGATGTCCCGGACGCTATAATAAATCGATGTTCTCGGGGTGAGTTCGGGCAGCCGGCTCAGTCTTGCGGCCATTGGCAAAGTGAAGCTGTCCCACCGCTCGTCAGCCGCCGCAAGGAGGACTTCGTCAAACAATCTGCCGGCCGGGTTGTTGTGGGTGAACCAACTTTCCACCGCCCCCGCCAGCGCGAAATTGCCCATGCTGTGGGCAAGCAGAAAGACCCGCCTTCCCTGGTTCCGCACCTGGGTCAGGATCGGCTGGAGATTGGCGAAAAAGCTCGCGATGTGAAAGGCCGAGCGGCCCGCCTGGCTCTGATCCCTGAGATAGTCGTCGGGCAGCAGGTGCGGGGGCGCCGCGATCAGTTGACCCAAAGACGGCCAGCTGAAGGCGATGACCGTGGTATCGGCAGCGTTCGCGCCCGAGGCGGCGAACCATTCGCGATTGTAAGCGGCGCGGGCGATCGCGTTCAGAAAGGAATTGGCGAAACCGTGGACGAAGACGAGGATGTTCTTGCCCGATCCGACGATGTCCTGAACGACACCGGCTTCAAACCCGCCCGCCTGCGGATGCGAGATCGCGGTAATCGTACCGCTGCCTTCGACGGTGAGGTCGGTGCCCTGAACAAACGCCTCGGCATAGGTGATCTGGCTCGCATCCGTCGGGGGGATGATTTCGGCCCCGTAGCTGTGCCAATCGGTCGTCGGGCCTTGCGCCACACGGTTGGTGGCAAAATACACTGTGACGTTCGCCATCGGTCTCCCCCGCGCTTTTGCCGCTTCGCCGCAGCCTCGACGATTATGCCGCAATCGCCGCGAGGTTGATTGACAAAAACAGGACAGCCCGCGACAACCCGAGCCAGGATGGAACGCTAGGGGAGTGACGGATGGGCATGCTCGACGGGCGGGTGGCGATCTGTGCTGGGGCCGGTCGTGGGGTCGGCGCCGAGGTCGCCAAGCTGATGGCTGCGCACGGTGCCAAGGTCGTCATCAATGATCCCGGCACTAGTGGCAGCGGCGAGGGCGCCGACCAGACTCCCGCGCAAGAGATCGTCGACCAGATCAAGGCGGCGGGCGGCGAGGCGGCCGCAAATTACGGCTCGATCGCCAATTTCGAAGACTGCCTGGCAATGGTGCAGCAAGCGCGTGACACGTTTGGCGGCCTGCACATCGTCTTCAACGCCGCCGGCATCCTGCGTGACAAGATGTTTCACAACATGTTTCCGGAGGATTGGCAGGCTGTCATCGACGTGCATCTGACCGGCCACTTCAACATCAACCGCGCGGCGATCAACCTGTTCCGCGAGCAGAATTACGGGCGGATCATCATGGTCTCGTCGACCTCCGGTCTGCTCGGCAATGTCGGGCAGTGCAATTACGGCGCGGCAAAGCTGGGGATCGTCGCGCTGGCCCGCATCGTCGCAATGGAGAACGCGTCTCGGGGGATCACCGTAAATGTAATCTGCCCCTCGGCTGACACCCGCATGACCCGCTCGGTCCCGGCACCCAAAGACCCACAGGCGGCAGCATTGCGCGAGGAGCGGCTCCGCCGCAGCCGCGCCGATGCGATAGCCCCGCTCTGCGTCTTTCTCGCCTCCGAACAGGCGAGCCAGGTCAACGGCCAGGTCTTCCACCAGCGCGCCGGCGAACTCTCCCTCTACGGCCATATGCGTCCGGTCCGTATGGTGCATCGCCAAGGCGGATGGACGCCGGAAACCTTGGCGGAGGTCGCAATCCCGGCGCTCGTTCCGCAATTCACCCCACTCGGCGACGGGAGGGCGGTCCATCCGGGGTTGCCGATGGAGTAACTGTCCGCGCAATCGGCCGTTGGCTCCTCAAGAAGAAAACCGGTTCCAGAGAGGCGTTCTGATTGCGGTGGCGATCATCGTCGCCGTCATTGTCTATGGCTCTCTCTACCCGTTCACATTCCGTCAGCCCGACGGCGGCATTGGTCCACTTCGAAATCTCCTGCAGAGTTGGGCGGAGCGACCAGGGCGCGGCGACTTCGTCGCAAACATATTCTTCTATCTCCCGCTCGGGTTTTTCGGGAACCTCGCGATTGCCGGAAGCGGCCGCGCATTGACGCGGATCATGCTCATCACCCTCGCGGGAGGGGTCCTCAGTGTAGCGATGGAGCTCGCACAATATTATCTCGCAGAGCGGGTCTCGGCGGCGGACGACGTCTATGCAAACCTGATCGGGACAATACTTGGCGCGATTGCCGGCAACTTTGCCGGAGGCAATTTTATCTGGTTGACATTTCGTCAGGTCGCCGCCAAACGCGTTCCCGGGCTGTTGCTCGCGCTATGGCTCGGCTATCGTCTCTATCCTTATGTCCCGACAATCGACCTCCACAAATATTGGGAAGCGGTAAGGCCTGTCATTTTCCACCCGCGCCCGCCGGCCTATGACCTGTTCCGGTACACCGCGATCTGGCTGACCGTCGGGAGTCTGATCGAGGAGCTCGGCGGACCGCGGCACGAGTGGCTGCTCTTTCCGCCGTTTATTGCAACCGTGCTGGTCGCCAAGGTGGTGATCGTCGGCAAGGCGTTGAGCGCCGCCGAGATTGCCGGGGCGGCAGTTGCGCTGGCCGGGTCGGTTATGCTCGCCGTCATCGCCCGTGCGCGAATCCGGGTGGCGGTTGTTGCCCTGCTCTTCTCCGTCTGCATCGTTGCCGAGCGCCTCGCGCCCTTCCACTTCGCTGTCTACGGCCGGGCGTTCATCTGGGTGCCATTCTACAGCTTCCTCCACGGCTCGCTTGAGCTAAACGTCATTTCGTTTCTGGAGAAAGCGTTCCTCTACGGCGCTCTGATATGGCTGCTCAACCGGAGCGGGCTGTGGCTCGGAGCGTCCACCATTCTGGTTGCCATCATGCTGTTCTCCACCAGCTGGACGGAAATCTACCTCCCCGGCCGCTCGGCGGAGGTCACCGACGCCCTTATGGCGCTGCTCATCGGTGCGATCATTGCGGTGGTGAAGTCCCCCACCGCGGACTCCCGCGAGGGAACGGCCCGAGCCTGACGGACGTTTGACCGGCCGCGTTCTTGCATGGTCGGGTCGCGGATTTGGGATCGTCCGGCGTTGCGCTAAGCTGGGGGTCGCGCCTCCCGCGTCGGAGGTCATCAGATGGCGTTCACTGGGTCAGAAAGCTGGCAGCGCGACCGATGAGGCTGCTGTTTTTAGCCGCGCTGCTTGTGGTCGCCGGCGCGGCTGGCGCAGACCCCCCGCCAAATGCCGATCCCGCCCTTGCACCCTGGTTCCGCAGCCTCGTTCAGCCGGGTACCAGTATATCCTGTTGTTCAGTATCGGATTGCCGTGCCACCGAGTATCGCATGGAAGGCGATCATTACGAGGCGTTGATCGGCGAAGCCTGGTTTGCCGTACCGCCCGATAAGGTCCTGCAGCGCACCGACAATCCGACTGGTCGTGCGGTGGTGTGCTGGACCCCACAGCGCGGGATCGTCTGCTTTGTCCGGGCGACTGAATCGTAGGGGGTGGCCCGCGCCCTTATTGCGGGTTGCTGGGAATAACGGGTCGGCCGGGCAACCCCGGCGCGCCGTAGCCGCCGCGTCCGGGAGGCCTTGCGCCCGACGGCGGTGGTGCATTCGGCGCCGCATTGGGAAAGGGCACGGGCTCGGCGCCCAGCAGTGGCACGCCGATCAGCTGCTGAGATCCGCCCAAGCGCGCCTCGGCCGGGCGAACCAGCGCTTCGAGCTGCCGATCCGTCAGCTTTATACGGTAAAACCTGTTATAAAAATCATGGACATTGGCCCGCAGATCTTCTTGATACTGATCGGGATAGAATAGGGCAGTGAGCCAATACAGTCCGATAATTCGGTTGACCCCTGGGGGGTCGTCGATCCACCCAAAGGGATCGCCCGGAGCGAGATAGACGCGTTTGCTGTCGACCGCTGACAGGCCGCGCCATATCGTGTTGCGCTGCACGGAAAGATAAAAGCTCCGTTGCTGGGCAATTATAATTGCAGGGTTCCACGCGAAGATCTGGTCGCGCGTAACCCACGTCAACTCGCCGCGGCCGAGGTGGGCGGCGACATTGATGACCCCCGCTTGGTCGATGTTGGCCATCGTCTGCGACCCGCCGAGACCGGTCTCGAGCCCGTCCGGTCCACGACCGTAATAGACGAGTGGCCGCTCGTCGGCTGGCGCAATCAGCAGTCTGCCGCGCAAGGCGTCGATTGCGTTATCTGTGTAGTTGGCAAGATCGTTGCCACGCTCGGCGGCGCCGAGCATCGCACCAATCGCGCGCAATGTTCGAGGCGTGGTTTGGATGTCATTGTCGAGAATGATATATGGCACTCCGGTCTGCTGCTGTATTTGTTCAGCGCGAGCGGCAGCTTCCGGTGAGACCGGCCCCGACTCGACGATCAGGTCGGGGCGCGTGCGCATCACTCTTTGGACCGTTTCCGCGGGGTTCGCCCGGCTCACGTCACCGAGGATCGGCAATCGTGCGACCTTCGCCGGCAGGTAGGCCCGCTGCCCGCGAGACAGCGGAGCACTCCACCCGACCAGCTTCTCCGGAGTCAGCACAAAGATGAGCACGTCCGCCGACGGGTTAGCGGTCATAACCCGCCCGACGTGATCGGGCACCATCACGTAACGCTCGGCCGCGTCGACAAACCCGGCCGCTCGGCCGGGTCCGGTGGCAAGCACCAGCAGAAGGACTGTCATCCACGCAGCCTGCCATGGCTGTGGCATTCGAATGCCTCAACAGGTAATCAGCTCCGAAAATCGACTATAGCCGCCGGGGGTCGGCAGGCAAGTATTCAGCCTTTCTCGATCCAGCATCGCAGCAGGGCCATGGCTGGCGCTGATTAATGCCCTTTCCGGATGGCGATCAGCCGCTCGACGCAGGCATGCAACTCTTGGCGTAATTCCGGCCACTGTCGGCTCACCCGCAAAGTCTCAGGTCCAAAGGCGTTCGGCAACAATTCGGTGATCGTCGAAATGACAATGGTGGTCAGTTGTCCGTTACAACAGATTACCCGCACGTTACTGTTCGCACGCTGCGCGGCCTCGGCGATGAGCTGGCGGCATGACCCGCAGGGCGAGACCACCCGAGAGGCGTCCGCCGGGCGCGTGAAATCGAAGCCCACGACAGCGATAGCATCGATATCGGGATCGCCCACGGAATTGGCGAGACTCAGCGCAGCAGCCTCGGCGCATATTGTCAGCCCGAAGGAGGCGTTCTCCAGGTTTGCGGCGCTATAGATCGCTTCCGATTTGCTGCGTATAGCCGCACCTACAGCAAACAGCGAATAAGGTGCGTAGGCTCGGGCGGCGGCTTCCTGCGCCTTCTCGACGAGTTCCTGGTCGCGGCGATCGAGTACATTCATCATGTCGCATATCTCTCGCGTCGCGGCGGGTCGCGCCGATGCCGTGTTAGCCTCCGGTCCCCCCTAAAACCGTCATTTAAACAAACGGGAATGCTTCTGCAGCACGTCTTGAATGGCTTGCAGCGGTGCATGGGGTGACGGCATTTTATTTGTCGCGAGTTTTTGATTGTGCCTTGTCCGCGATGTATCGGATGGGGGGGCTTGCACCGCGGCCGGAACACGGACTGCGGCAGTAGGTTCACTTTTTGGCGGAGATCCCGATGCCGCTTCTCCGCCGCTTACAGGAACGGAAAGCGTTGGACCTTGAGCCTCGTCGACAATAGGGGCCGTCGTCGGGTCAGCTGCCATTGGTCGTTCATTTACATCAGCTATATTTCGGCTCCCCGGTGCAACGACCACGCCATTTTTGTTTAAAGCCGCCTCGTTGGCCGGCCGAGCGCGCTCAGAGGATGGTAGGGTGGAAAGCCGATCCAGCCTGCTGGTTGATTGTATTAGCCAAGGTATCTCGGCGGAAAAAGCGTCAAAGTGGTCGCCGCCTGGGCCAGAATCGGTCGCCAGTTTCGCCGATCTCGGTATAAGAAAAAACAAGCCGACACCAAAGAAGACAACGATGATCCAGCTTGCTGTAAGCCCAACCGAGACCAGGTATACCAGCGAGCCGATCGATCTACCGACGGGGAGTATTCTCCGGATCAGCCTCCAGGTTTGGCCTTCTCGGGGAAGTGCGCGCTCCGACTGTGGATCGGCGTCCGTCGCAGACATTCGTTAATATTACACGATCCGACTGCAAAAGCAACAAAACCGCAATGGTTTTGCGGCTTTCGACCTCAATAGACCGCTGAAATAGGGCGAATCGCATCCGAAGCGTTTTCGGTTTGGGGTTGCCTGGTTTACTCGCCGAGCGCCGCTTCCAAGTCTGACACTAGATCCCCGGGGTCTTCGATTCCGACGGAGAGACGCAGCAGGTCGGGCGGGACGGAGCTGTCGGGACCTTCGACTGAAGCGCGGTGCTCGACCAAGCTCTCGACGCCGCCGAGTGAGGTCGCCCTCTTCCATATCTCCACGCGGGCCGCTGCGCGGATTGCCGCCTCGCTGCCACCGCGAACGCGAATGCTCAGCATGCCGCCGAAGCCGCCGGTCATCTGGCGCGCCGCCACCATGTGACCGCCATGGCCAGGCAGTCCCGGATATAACACGTCCCGGACGCGTGGATTTTTCGACAACGCTTCGGCTATCTGCTGCGCCGAGCGGCAGGCGCGCTCAACGCGCGGGAACAAGGTTCGCATGCCGCGCAGCAGAAGGTAGGCTTCGAAGCTGCCAAGGATTGCGCCACCGCCGCTGCGCGCTGCGCGCAGACGCTCCCAAAGGGCGTCCTCCCGGGCAGTCGTCAAGGTTCCGGCAATCACATCGCTGTGGCCATTCAGGTATTTTGTCGCTGAATGCATGACGAGGTCGGCCCCGAGCGCCAAAGGCTGGGTCAATACCGGTGTCGCGGCGGTGCTGTCGACAGCAAGCAGGGCGCCAGCGCCGTGTGCGATCTCCGCCGAACCGGCTATGTCGGTCACCGACCAAAGCGGGTTCGCCGGAGTTTCGATCCACAATAGGCGGGTGCGGCCTGGACGGACTGCGCCGCGCAGAGCGTCGAGCGACGGCGCATCGACGAAATCGACCGCTATTCCCCAGCACTCGGCGAATTTCTTCAGCCAGCTGCGCAATCCCCAATACATCACCTGCG
>Ga0306921_10005968_pt1 | contig 12683 bp, 7 predicted proteins | sample sta12Cox44000080_FD_203760 | JGI IMG/M metagenome (GOLD analysis project Ga0306921, IMG submission 203760) | Lab enrichment of tropical soil microbial communities from Luquillo Experimental Forest, Puerto Rico - statoxic.12C.oxic.44.000.080 (v2)... | ecosystem: Environmental > Terrestrial > Soil... | reverse complement strand
AATAGCCGGCTGTTGATGATTCGGCACCGGATAATGAACGCCCGTGCTGATTCCCTTGCTCTGCAAATAGTCCGCTAACGCGTCGCGCCGTTCCGTCCGGATTACGTACATGTGGTAAACGGCGCGTGCCCATGTTTTTTCGGGAGGCGTCCGGACAGCTCCGTCCAGTCGCTGGGTGTAGCGAGCAGCGACTCGCCGCCGATGTTCGTTCAATTCCGGCAGTTTTCGGAGTCCAACGCGGCCGATGGCTGCCTGAATTTCATTGAAGCGAAGATTGTAACCGACCAGTTCGTGGACGTACTTCGTTTTGCGACCGTGGTTCCGCAGCATTCGAAGTTTGTCCGCGAGCGTGGCATCATTTGTTGTAATGCAGCCGCCATCGCCCATGACAGTGAGGTTCTTTGAAGGAAAAAATGAAAATGCTCCGGCGACGCCCATTGAGCCGACGCATTTCCCGTCAAATCGCGCGCCCTGCGCCTGCGCGCAATCTTCGGTTACCCAGAGATGATGTTTGTGCGCGATTTTCAGAACACGATCCAAGTTTGCGGGATGACCGTAAAGATGAACTGGAAGAATTCCAACGGTTCGCGGAGTGATCGCCGCCTCGATTAGATCGACATCCAAACAGTAAGTTTCATCGATGTCGATGAAGACAGGCTTCGCACCCCAATGCATCATCGGTTCAATCGATGGAAACGCGGTATGTGATGGCACGAGCACCTCATCGCTGGGCTGAACCCCCATGGCGCGATGGAGTAGGAAAACCGCCGCAGTCCACGACGAACAGAGAACCGCTTGTTTGGTGCCCGTGTGGTCGGCCAATTCGGTCTCGAATGCTTCGCATTCTTTGGTCAAAATGTACGACTCCGATTCAAGCGCGCGCATCGCGGCTTCCCGGACCTCTTCGTTCAGAAAAACGCGCGAAAGCGGGATTTTTTTCATCGCTCCGCTTCGGCGATTTCGATCCATGTGCCGGTTCTGGCCGATTCGAGCGCGGCCTCCACTACCTGAATAGCTTGAAATCCTGCCCATCCATCAGCCAACGGACGGCTGCGCGTCTCGATGCAGTCGATGAACGCGGCGATCTCGGTCCGAAGTGGTTCCTCGGGCGGAAACTCAAGCTGATTCACCGCGCCCTCCGACGCCTCAATGGAAGATCCGTCCGCGATATGCCGATTTTCAAAGATTTTGATCTTGTACTGCGCGACGTTGTAGTCACACACGGCAGAAGATTCGTCGCCCATAATCATCACCTCACGGACCTTGCCCGGTGCATGGTAGCCTGCTTCTACCGTCGCACGTATGATCGAGCCGTCACCCCGGTCGTATTCCAGGACAACAAGAGATTCGTCGTCCATCCCGCGTCCCAGAAAGTCATCCACTACCGCATGAATTCGACGTGGCGTGTTGCCGAGAAAAAAATTGAACAGGTCGATGAAATGGATGCTGTCGGAAAAGGTCACGCCCGTATCCGAGCGAGGACGTTTGAGGCCGGTGAACTTCGCGCGCAATATTTTGATTCGGCCAAATCGGCCCTCCGCGATCGTGTCACGCAGCCAAAGCGATGCCGGATCAAATCGAAAAATGTGTCCAACTTGCAGGATTAGCCCGGCTCGCTCGGCTAACTTTGTTAACTCTTTCGCCTCAGCGGAAACGAGGCTGATCGGTTTTTCGACGAAAATGTCTTTCCGCATTTCCAGCAACTCGCGGCAAGTTTCGAAATGGCCGGGGGCTGGCGTTGCAATTATGGCAGCGTCGATTTGAGAAAAGAGAGCGCGTGGATCCGTACTCAAGCGGTCGTCCGAAAGTCCCGCTGAATTGATCCGCAGTTCGTCGACGTCAGCCGCAAAAAGTTCGACCGGCATGGATTTCAATATGCGTAAATGATTCACGCCCCACCGCCCAAGGCCGATAAGAAGGATGCGCTTCCTCGCCGTGGTCATGGTTTGGACAATGCTGTCGCCCGCATACGATCAGCCGGTGTGCCAAGTATAATGTTCAAACGGAATAAAATGTCGAGCCACTGCTTGTGCCCAGAGCAAGACCAAACCATGGAATGGCGATGTCGACTCAAATATATGCGAACCCGCTGCGAGAAACCGCGCGCCATTGTAAGGGATTCCGTCAAGTGTACCCGAGACGTTTTCGCTGGAGGAAATGATTTCATAGGATGCGGGAATTATTACTTCGAACTCGCACCGACGCGGATCGGTGGCTGAAGGCTTCAGTTCTTTGCCTGCTATCCGCAAGTTGTTTGTTACCGTTAAGTAATTACGTTTCACGAAACGGGATGTGTCACGCGGGAATGTTCTGATCCGCGTGGTAGCTACCACGCAAGTGTGTGTCTCTACACACCTTTGCGGAGCATTGTCCAGGATAAGGCCGCGCTGAATAGCCAATTTCGTGATCGTTTCATAAACGGCGCGAACACCGCGCTGCCGAAAAACGGTTTCGCCTTTGCAATCGAGGACGTAATCGTCCGGTTTTAGCAGTGTAAGCACGTTCCGGAGCAAATCGGTCTCCCCCTTAGTTCTGTCTTTCCAAATCGGTTGCATTGCAATTAGAAAAAAGATTTCGCCAACCGCGAGAAACGCCGGCGCAGGGACTCGTCGAAGGATTCGGCCCGCGATCCACTTAAAACTGATCAACTTGGTCGAGGCAGCAAGCAGCGCGGCGCTGCAAAGCACGGCAACCAACGGATAAAATGGCGGATCGTCATCATGACTTGTCACCGGCCAGAAAGTCTTGAAGGCGAGAAAATAGGACGTACAAACCATTAGGATAAAGACGCGCCGGAACGCCAAACCCGCACCATCTGTGGCGCAAATCATTCGCCGGGCGACGTAAAGGATAATCGGCAGCGCAATGATGATTGTGAGCGTGGCATGGATTCCATAGGCCAGAGAGTTGTGAGCTGCGCCACGCGCCAGAAAATTGAAATCGAACACGCAATATCGGAAATCGCTCCAGATCCCTTTAAAGGCGAAGAAGATCATTATTGTTGCAGGAATAGTTGCTGTCGAAACAACAAAGGCGGCGATGCACTGCACCACATGAGTCCAGGACAGTCCCAGGTTTCGGCGTCCAACGAGCAACAGCGTCAGCAGCGCTGCGAGAGCAATCGACAGTAAAAACAAAATCGACTTCATCGAGACGCCGAAACAGAGCCCAAGCAACAAACCGGCGGCGAGAGCGCGACGCACAGTCAGCTGACCGGTGACTAGTACCGTAATACACAACAACCAGAGCGGCGCCCAAAGATTATCCGTTCGAAATTCCAGTGAAATCAAGTGATAGCGGGTATAGAGACCGGCCAGGATTACAGCCCATACACCAGCCCGCCTGGAAAAAAGCGATGTGCCAATCTCGTAGGTACACCACGCTGCGACGAAATACATCGGCAGCAAAATGAACCGCATCTCATAAAGAACGGTCGCTCGATCACCGATCAGCCCAAAGATCGGCGCAAACATGATATGAAACAGCGGCATGTGATTGTCGAACAAGTCGCGATATTGAACGAACCCGCGCGCCCATCCCCAGACAACGTGAAGATGCTGCGGTTCATCGCTGTCGAACCTGTAGTGCAGAACATTTATCACCCTAATCACGATCATCAGCGCGAAAAGAACTGCTGCTGCTATGAATTCGCTCGGACCAGACATTTCGAAATAAGTCGCGCCGCGCCGCGCAAGCGATCTGTGTTGCAAAGTTGTCGGTGTTACGTGCTCGAGCGCCATGTCGAAATGAAAGCCTGTGTGCTTTAATTCGCTGCGGAAATTCTTTCAGCGCATATCCGCATCGATTCCACAGGTAATAGCATTGTGAGCACTTTTGTGAGCGGCAATAGCGAGGGGCCGATACCGGAGCTGGCACCGCTGATAAAAATGCGTTTCATGACGAGCGGCGCCGTTCGACAAGATAGAGTCGGATATGGCGATTCTGTGGGTAAATCAGCATTGAGCGCTTGAATTCGCCGAGCTCGATGAAGTAGTAATTCTCCCGGTTGAATGATGCAACCTCACTATAAACCGTTTTCGCATTACGGATCGCCTCTTCGTCTTGCTCAGATGTAGGAACATGGTCCAATACTTTGAATTCCGGCGCGTACCACTGGGCGGAACGGGACGCAACGGGTAGAATCAAGAGCACGTTGCCGCGTTTCGACGGCGGATAGAGTTTTTCAAAATAGCGTACGAGCCGCACGGGCGGCGCTTCCTCGCGGTAGTTTTCTATAGCTAGCGGAACGACGATATATAGAAGCAATGCCGGAACGCAGATTGCCGACGAATTCCACGGTTTTGGTAATCGTAAAAAACCACGGAGCATTATGACAAGGAGCGGCGGAAAGATCATGAGATAGTATCTTTGGTCGCCGGGAAGCGCGATAAAGACAATCGCAATGTCAACTAAGAGCCAGGGACCGTGAAATCTCCAAAATCGCTGATCGATCGCTTCGCGTCCGAACCGAAAATAAGCGATGATCGCACACGTCGTAAGAACGATACCGGCTGCGAGCACCCGAGGCGATTGAATGAAGCCGAACCCTTTCCAAAACCATCCCAGAATGTGCCTCACGAACCGCATTCCGAGATACTGAGGACTCCAATCGCCCGCCCCGATGTAAACGGACGGCAGGTTTAAGCGCCAGCGCCATTGGCCGTACGCGAGCTCGGGATACACACGCCAGAATGGCTCATTTGGACGCAATTGGGACTGCATATACCACATAGGCAGAAGCCAGATGAGACAACCCGTGACCAGCACCGCGTACGCAAGCCACCATGCTTTAGCACTCACCGAGGTTTTCTTGAGGGGAATGGCAAGAATCACTGCAACGACGGGAAACAATTGTGGTCGAACTCCAGCGGCGGCTGCTCCCATGAGAGCCGCCCAGACAATCACGCCGCGCTTTTTCTGTTTTAGAAAGCAGACCGCGGCGAGTAATTCCGCGCTCATGAAACCGGCCGCGAGCATGTCCGTCACCGCCTTTGTAGCTGTCATCCAAACAACTGGCGTGATCAGTAATGACGTGACGATCCACCATGCGAACCTCTCGGAAAACTGCGCACGAATAATCAAGAACCAACCTGCAACGAAGAGTCCGCCGCCAAACGCCGAAGCGCAGTAAAGCGACGATTCTGTTCCAACGTGAAAAACTTTCGTTCCGATCCAGCCGAAAAAAATGAAAAGCGGGTATCCAGGTGGATGTGGCTGATGGTGCCAGAGGTCGAATGATCGAACACCCATCGCAAACTGAACAGCATCGATTTCGTCGAGTGCCGGCGAATGGGTGAGGAAGTAAAGCGCGAAAGCGGCTAGAAAAAGCAGAACAGCTTTAGTAACAACGTGCTTGCGCGCTTCGCCTTGTTTCGTCTCGATTGAGGTCATTGTGACCAACGCATTCTCTGTTTTTCGACGTTTGATTCGTATTTTCACCGTCAGGCTGCTGCAAGAGTGCCCTAAGGCCAAGCGCAGTTATCTCTTTTCCTAGAAAGCTCTCTGACCAAATGATTTCAATCCTGTTCCCATGTTGCCGTTGAGCTGGGCAGTCTTAGTTATTTTGATTGCGCTGTGCTCGCGACCGAATCAGGAATTTTGCGACCGACGATTCGGTCTCTTGTAAAGCAAACAGGTCTGTCGGTCCCGACCGTCCTAACTATTCCGGAATTTTCGTTCTTCCAATGTTCTAACGTGTGGCGGCAAGGGCGGACATTACTGTTGCATGACATGCCCCGATAGGCGTCAACACCACAACAACAAGACGATCGCGGTCTTCGGCGATAGCTTGGACGTATTTGCGTCGCACTAAGCGTGGTTGTCCCTGCGATGGAGGCGGTGCCGCCACCATTGAATCCCGAAGATCGCCAGGAAAACCGCAGCGCTGGTGACTTGTCCGAAAACTCCACTTAAAAATCCTCGGCAGATCAGAGCCGGGACAATTGCGATTCCTGCGGCGATCAGCGGCGAACGGATGTCGCTCGAGGAATCTTTCCAGTGAAATACCCAGCGCAGAGTGGCGTAACGCAGGATCCCTTGGACGACATACGGCAGGAGAATACCCACTGCCGCGCCCAAGGGTCCAAAGCGCGGAATTAACCAAAGAAGCCCGGCAAACGCAACGACGCATGTGATAGACGAATGCAGAAGATTTAAACGCGGACGTTGCACCATGATCACCGTCTCGCCCAACGAAACAAAGGCATTAGTAGCACTTGCCAGAGCAACGATGCCCAGCCAGAGGCCGCCTTGCCAAAATGCGGGACCGTAAATGAGCAGAATCGTGCTGCCGGCGAGCGATAGGACCGCAACGAGTGGCAACAAAATCCAGAGCATCCACTGAGCTAGGCGCGCGTAGGTCGCGGTTGCTTTTTGATGGTCGCCCGTCGCGGTCATACCAGCCACCACTGGCGCGAAAATGGGGTTGAACGCCTGGTTCACTTTTCGCAAACCACTTGCGGTTTCGATCACGGCACTGTAAACGCCGACGGTCGCAAGCGTCACACCGGGCGCGCGCCCAACAAAATAACCAAGCAGGATTAGGTCCAGCCGGGCGATGAATGCATTAATCAGCTGATAAACGCTGATGGGCGCGGCATACGCGATCAGAGACTTTGCTTCGTCGAGACATGAGACGACAACCTCGCGAGCAGGATTATTATGGCGAAATAAAGATGAGGCCAGCAGAAGTGCCGTGATCCCTGAGATCGCCGTTCCGAGAATTGCAGCTACTTCCGGCGAGGAAGCATTGAAGCCCGCAGCAATTGCAAGCAAAAACGCCAGCGTCGTTGCAATCGGCTCCGCGATCCCACGAGAGTAAATGTCGTGTTGCATGACCTTCATTCCACGCGAGATGGCCGTACTAATGCGATACAAGGCTAGACCCGGCATGGCGCAAAGAACCAGTGTGAGTGCGGAAACCATTTGTGGCTGCACATGAAGCCGGCCATTAAAAAAACGAAGCGCCACGATCACGATGACAGCCGTCACAACCGATTGGGCGACTCCAAGCACCACGGCGATGTGAAAAAGAGACCGGCTTCGCGCCCGGTCTCCGACTGCTTCTGAGCGTGCGATGAATGTAATGATTGCGTTATCGAGACCGAGAACACCGATCTTGCTGATGATATCGGTCGTGGCCCACGCGACGGAGAATATGCCGAGGGCTGCCGGACCCAGCAGCCGGGCAACGAGAAATGTGAAGATGCCGCGGAAATTCGACGCGAGCATCGCGATCGTGTTCAGAAACGCGCCACGTTTTAGCTCCACTCCGGTCTCGTCCACCCGCGCTGGCGCGTCTATCACCGGCGGCTCAAGTTCAAGTGCCGCTTCGATCGGGTTTACCGGCTTTTCACCAACCCGATCGCTGACTTGGGCAATTTCAAGGTTATGGGGCATGAGAGGACTGCAGTGATTTGTCGGTAGCCGGGATATCGCCGATGAAACGGCTGGCCAAACTCGCATTCGCGCTTATAACGCTTCGACGCTACAATCGACTGCTCTGACCGCCAAAGATTTTTCGCAAAGATTGACCATCTTGGGAAAGGGTGGGGAATGGATCTCCCTGTAGGTATTTCAACTTTACAGCGCACCGACCGCTGGATTGGTGCGCCGCTCTGCCTTTTTTTAACCGTTCTAAGGAGGATCTTTGAATCTGCGCGATCACCAGGGGCGCGCAAAGTTCGGCGCATTCTTTTCGTGAAGTTCGCAGAGCAAGGCTCTACGGTTCTCGCTTATCCTGCAATTCGTCGTGCGATCGACATGGTCGGACGCGAAAACGTTTATTTCGTCGTATTTCAAGACAATCGATTCATTCTCGACGCAATGGACGTCATTCCCGAAGAGAATGTGATAACCATTGCGATACACAGTCCTATCGGACTAGCCCTTGATGCGCTGCGAGCAGTGCATCGAGTCCGAAAAATCGGCATCGACGCGGTCGTTGATCTGGAGTTCCTAACACGCTTCTCCGCGATTCTGACGTTCATGACTGGTGCTGGATCGCGTGTTGGGTTCCATACATTTTTTGGCGACGGACCGTATCGAGGGGACCTAATGACTCACCGGCTTTTGTACAATCCTCATCTCCACACGAGCGAGATGTTCGAAGTGATGGTTGAAGCGTTGACCCGCGATCCGACGGTGCTTCCGACCTTTGACTTCAGGCCGTCTTCAAATAAGCCGCTTCCAAAATTTCGGCCCTCCGCGGACGAGGTCACGGAAATGGAGGCGCTGTTGGAACGCGAAAATCCGCGCTTGGATTCTGCGCCACTCATCCTGCTAAACCCGAACGCAAGCGATTTGCTGCCGCTGAGGCGGTGGCCGGCGCCGCATTATGTTGAACTCGCGCGGCGGCTGCTCAAATTTTACCCAGACTTGTTTGTCGGATTTACAGGCGCTCCGGATGAAGCCGTTCCAAATAACCGGCTTGCAGATGAAGTCGGTTCGGATCGCGTGATCCGTCTCGCTGGAAAGACGACGCTTCGGCAATTGCTCGTGCTTTACATGCGCAGTGAGATTTTGGTCACGAACGACAGCGGCCCGGCTCACTTTGCCTCGCTGACGCCGATTCACGTCGTCACCTTGTTTGGACCGGAGACGCCCGCGCTATTTGCCGCACGATCATCAAACGCGACTGCGCTGTGGGCAGGCATCGCATGCAGTCCGTGTGTGAATGCCTACAACAACCGGCAATCGGTCTGCCGCGACAATCTTTGCATGCAGGCAATCACAGTTGATGACGTTTTTGAAAAGGTGACCCGCATCTACGATTCTCGTAAGCGCACGACAGCGGAAATTAAATTGCACAACGATGGGTTTGCCAACTGAGAGCCTGCGCCGATTTCGTCTCGCTGCCCTCGGGATTGTCATTCTCACAATCGCCATTCGCCTTCCAGCCCTCGTTTATCCGCGTCCAATCGACAGTGAAGCAATGTATTCCGTTGTAGCGAATGAGATCGTTGACGGAGGCCGACCTTATGCTGACGCGGTAGAGCGCAAACCGCCACTCCTCTTTTGGACGTATGCCGCAATATTCAAAGTAGCCGGCAAATTTAATTGGAAGGCGCTTCATATAGTCGCGCTCTTGTGGACCCTGGGCGCGATGACCGGCCTTTATGTCATCGGCCGTGAGTTGTTTGATCGCAATACCGGTTTGGTTGCTGCGCTCTTCTATTGTGTTTTTCAGCCCTGGCCGAATTGGAAAAACCTCACATTCGACGGCGAGATGCTGATGAATCTCCCCATCATCTGGGCGTGGGCAATCGCTTTTCGCAGGAGTTCAACGCGACTGCGACCCGAACTCTTTCCAGCAGGCGCGCTCCTGGGCGCAGCCTTCCTGCTCAAACAACCGGCTGCGATAGCAGCAGTCCCGCTTGGCATCTATCTGCTCCTCCCGAGCTACCGAGCTAGTCGCAGGTTGACGCGAACGAATTCGATCATTCACGCAACTGTACTCACGCTAGGATTTTCCGCGTCCCTCGGTCTTGTGACGATTGTCCTTTGGAAGCAAGGCATCCTTCACGAGGCGTTTTACTGGACAATTGCGGATCATGACATTCCGCATGTGTTCTGGCAGAAGGGAATTGTGAACACACTGGCCTTCCTTGGAGCCTGTTTGCTTTTGGTATTCGGCGCAATAATGGCGTGCCGTGATAAAAGTAAGATTTGGGCTGGCAGGGCACCCGAACGGACCGCGCTTTTGGGTCTGCTTGCCGCCTCGGCGATCGGCGCTGCGGCAGGCGCCCGCTTTTATCCACATTATTATGTGCAACTAATTCCTCCGCTCGTACTGCTCGCGGCGCCGTATTATGCACAACTTTGGTCTCGGAGGATTCAGCCGCCGCACTGGCTACTGCAACCCAGGGTGACCTACGTGTGGCTGGCTCTCACGGTTATTGCATTCTCAGTTGCGAACTGGATAGGCCTGGCTCGACGACGGGCACCGTCGGAGGAAGGACGATACTTATTAAACCATTCGGCCCCTAACGACAAGATTTTCGTCTGGGGTCAGTCTTCGGTAATCTATCTGGATGCTCATCGACGTCCCGCCTGTCGCTACATCACAGTGTTTCCGCTCACCGGTTATATTTTCGGCGGGCCGATCCCAGGCTTCGATACGCGCAGCCGGATCTTGCCCGGCGCCTGGACCATCCTCCAGCGAGATTTCGACAAGCATCCACCGACCTATATTGTAGATCTTTACTCCGAGCCCGGCGCACTATATCCAATTCGAGATTTTCCGATTCTCGCCAAACTTTTGGCGGGACAGTATCAGCCGGTGGCGCATACTGCTGAGGGCGTGATTTACCGGATGCGCTAGGTTTGGTTAGCGAGTTCCACTACAAAGGAGGCTACGCTCGGCATGTCTCAAGCTATGGCGACTTGCGCTCGTGCACTGGCAAACGCGCAAGCACGCGCTCGCGAACACGAAGGCGCCTTCGCGTGGAGAAGCGTTCACCATTCTTTGAAGTCAACGGTGTGATCGTGCGTCCGGATCACCTTGCCCGCTTCATCGTAGACGCGAATCACAGCATGATGTGAACAGCTGAAAGACTTTGCGCAGCTGATGGTATGCTATGCGAATACTGCGTACATGTTGCTCCTTTTCACGATGAGTGAGTCTCCACCGATGGCGTCAAAGAAAAACGAATTTCCGCTGAGAAGTCGGTCCTGGGTATCCGTCGAGGGGCGAGCGTTAACACGGCGCATAGCCAATTATTTCGGTTTGTCCTACCCGCACGAATTCACGTCTGCGGCTTTACTTCTCATTGCGCTGATCCTTCTGAGGGTAATTACGATCATGCACTACCGGTTTGGTGGCGATGAGCCGCAGCATCTGCACGTCGTTTGGGGCTGGGCTCGCGGTTTTGTTCAGTATCGCGATCTGGCTGATAACCACATGCCGCTGTTTCACATACTATTCGCACCAGTCTACAAGCTAATCGGCGACTGTGGGACGGTCCTCTACTGGATGCGGATTGCCATGCAACCGCTCTACATGCTTGCCTTTTGGTGTACCTATCGAATCGGATCGTTGCTTTTTTCACGGCGCGTCGGTGTCTGGGCAGCCATTCTAGTGGGACTTTCCTTCGATTACGCTTTTTATTCGGTTGAATTTCGGACGGACAATCTGTGGGCTTCGCTTTGGCTGTTGTGCATGGCGGTGTTGCTCAATGGCACTTTGACAGTGCGGCGCGCGCTGACCTCGGGCTTTGTGGTGGGTCTTTGCTTTGGCGTATCCTTGAAGACATCGCTCCTCCTAATGTCGACCCTGATTGGGGGCTTGCTGACTCTGGTTTTCGTTGGTCGCAAACGACTGGGTATCAGTTGGGGGCGCATTTTCCGCGCGGTGATAGCGTTCTGCGTCAGCGCGTTGATTGTTCCGGCAGCCATCGCGGGCGCGTTTGCGCTCTACGGGATTTGGCCGCAGTTCCGCTATTGGGTTTTCGATAATAATATCGTTCCAGGTGTGAGAAATCATCCCGCATGGTGGGTGATCATCTTTCTTGTCGGATTCCCGCTCATCATTCTCGGGGCGCGCCGGATGGTTACCGCGACGCCCGAGGGCGTGGTGGCGGTGCGCCGGAGTTTTGTCTTTGTTACTGCCGGCTTCTATATTACCGCGCTCGTTTCCTTTTGGCCTTTCCTGTCGCGGCAGGACTACCTCCCGTTCTATCCGCTCGCTTTTGTCATTGGCACAGGCACAATTCTGCCGGTTTGGGACCGCTGGATAAGGCATCGCGATATCGCGAAGATCTGGCGAGTCGTGCCCATGCCCGCCTTGTTTGGCGTATGCGAATTGTTGGTGGTCCTGGTGGTTCCCCCTTTGTGGCAAGACAGGACGAAATGGGAAAGCGATCTTTTGCGCGACACGCTCAAGCTTACTGAGCCGGGGGACTTCGTTTTTGATCGCAAGGGAGAAACCGTTTTCCGGCAGCGTTGCTTTTATCCCGTTGTCGAAACGTTTACTGAGGAACGCTTCCGGCGTGGATTGATGGCAGACAATGCAATCCAGCGTTGCATCGATACACGCAGTTGTGTCGCCACTTTGCCGGTCAAGATGCCTGCAGCCACGTTCCGCTGGATCAAACAGAATTACTTGCCGATCGGAAGAAACAGATTGCGGGTCGTGGGTGCGCTGTTGCACTCGTCCACCGACGGGAAGCACTTTGATTTTGAAACCGTTATTCCAGCCTCCTACAAAATCATCGCGCGCGACGCTGGCCCTGTAATGGGTGTGCTCGATGGAGAGCGGTACGAAGGAAAAGAGCGCTTTCTTTCACCAGGCATTCATACCTTTGTGCAAACTTCCGCCGGAACTAACCTCGTTGTGTTCTGGGCGCAGGCCGTCGATCGCCATTTCAGACCGATTGATTGGTAGTACCTCGCCTGACAGCCTGAATTAGCTCGTCAGCTCCGGCAGAGCCGGGATTACATAGCACAGTGGAACAGTTGGCTTCAAGGTGCAGTTAGGACAACCCGAAATCAATGCCGCGGATACGAGAGTATTAACTGGCTTGAATAAAACGGTGATCAACTGGAAAGCAATTTGCTCTTAATGAAGACGAAAGCCCACGATGCGCGGTATCTCAGTGTCATAGAGTGGGTGTTTTATGTCATAGCCATGTGGTCTTTTGCATGGCCTGTTTATCGCGCGTTCCTGAACGTCGAAATTGAAAACA
>Ga0306921_10005964_pt1 | contig 12686 bp, 12 predicted proteins | sample sta12Cox44000080_FD_203760 | JGI IMG/M metagenome (GOLD analysis project Ga0306921, IMG submission 203760) | Lab enrichment of tropical soil microbial communities from Luquillo Experimental Forest, Puerto Rico - statoxic.12C.oxic.44.000.080 (v2)... | ecosystem: Environmental > Terrestrial >... | reverse complement strand
CCTCCGATCTCGTGCTCATCGAGTGTGATCGCGTACTGATCCGTGCGGTCACGCTCGGAGAGATCGATGAAGCTACAGCTGCGGGTCGCCGGGCGCACCTCAATGCCGCCGCTGCGCACTGGCATATATATCGAGTCAGTTTGGACATTGTTGATCGCGCAAGACGTGCGTTTCCTGTGGAGCCTGTGCGTACCCTAGACGCGATTCACTTGGCATCCGCATTGGCCGTCCGTTCCGTCATCCCTGGTGTGGAACTTCTCAGTCTTGACGATCGCATCCGTCGCGCCGGCGAGCAACTCGGATTCCGCCTTCAACCGAGCTGAGCTCGTAAGAAAGATTAATGACTTCGAGGGAAGAATTCTGCATTTGTTGCTCCATGTTTGCGGTTTGGCCTCCGCTACTGGTTGGTCTTTAGGGCAGATTTTCTGTGTGGCGGATGGCGTCATCTAGATCGAAACCGCGCGAGTAGTATCGCATTCCACTTTTGAGCTTCTTCAGTGCAGAAGGAAAAACCCAGAAGCTGAAGCCAGCGTGGGTGGGCAATCGAACTGCATTTCGGTCGATCCAGCCTTTCATCCGATTCCACCAGCGCTGCGTCTGTGCCGGTGCAGGCCGAAAATGGCTCCCCGTCCATTGAAAGTCGGAGACCACGAGCATGTCCTCCTGGCTAAGCCAGAAAGCATTGAGCTCCCGGAGAGTTGCGCGTTCCTGTTCCGTATACGGCAAGTGCCGCGTCCGGAGCTCAAGTCGGATCCAGGGGTGGCATCCCGGGCCGAACAAATTGGTCCCCGTCCATCCACTCCACGGATCCGCAATCGGAGGATAAAGCGAAGGACTGTTTGGGCCTATCAAGGGCACCATCGGCATCGGGTCCCTCTTGATCTCGATCAGTGGAAGAGGTCCCGCAGGTACATGCCACAGGCTTTGCAAGCCATCGGCTAGGGAGTCCACGGTTCGAGCGGCTTTCCATCGCCGAGGATGTTCCACCTCCTCTTTCAGCGCGCCGTCCGTAATGACGAACGCAGGGCCCCACCGTTGTTGGACGTTTCCATTGTTTAGGAGATCGTCTGGCACGATGAACGCAATCTCCGGATCTGCGTTGAGCCGAGCGAGGAGAAGGCCTGCGTCCTGCCCGTCGATGAAGAAGCTAAGAGATGGCATCCAGGTCTCGACGTTATTGCTTGCGTACCTCAGTTGAACGGCGCGACCTATTCTTGCGAAATCGATGACTGAAATGCTGCCGGATCATGGCACGAAGAGATTCGAGCGTCGGCGAAGTGTCATTTTTGCGCCAGACCATCGATAGAGGGATGGTTGGCGGTTTTGGAGTGAGCTGGCGGAGTACCAGGTTAGACTGGCAACGCCGGAAGTGCTCCGGAACGATGGACACGCCGATCCCAGCGGCAACGAGATCGAGAATGCTTCGCGCACTGTCCGATTGCTTGACGACATTGGGTTCGAATCCCGAGGACCGGCACAAGCGGAGGAGGAGGTCGTGGGTTGCAGGCGCCGCTGACCTCTTTAGAATGATGAATCGCTCCTTATCGAGCTCAGCGAGAGGAATCTTCCGCAGCTCCGCCAGCCGATGCTCAGGTGGAAGTGCCAGTTGCAGCTCCACCTGCATCACTGGTTCGAAAGCAAAATCACTTGCCGATTGAACCTCACCCGCCGCAACGAAGGCGAGATCGATCTGACTGTCCAGAAGCGCTTCCAGTTGTTCCCGGGGAACCATTTCGGCCAAGTCCACATCGACCAAGGGAAATTTCTTTCGGAATGAACGCAGGACTTCCGGTAGAAACAGTCCCCCCAAAGGGCTCAGGAAGCCGATCGTGAGCTCCCCCGCGTGCCCGGCACCAGCGGCTTTCGCGGCTCTGGCAGCGCGTTTCGCGTGCGAAAGTATTTTTCTCGCCTCTTCCAGGAAGTATTGCCCGGCCGGCGTTAGTCTCAGCTTCTTGTGCGCGCGGTCGAACAACGCTGTCCCCAGTTCCTGCTCGAGGTCGCGGATTTGTCTGCTGAGGGGCGGCTGCGAGACGTGCAGATGTTTGGCAGCCTGGCTGATGTTCAGTGCATCAGCGGCTGCAACGAAGTAGCGGAGGTGGCGAAGTTCCATCGGGTGATTATCCCTCACTATGCATATCTTTTGGGTATGCAGCCTAGACCCAAATAGTATTGGCTTCCTCTACGGCGGCCTCCTTAGATTGTGTTCTTGTGGTTTGTGAACCGTTCGTGAGCTCGGTCAAATTCGGAATGTAACTTGGCTCAGAAGATGTTTGCGGAGAAACGATATGGAACTAAGGGGACTCTTGCTGTCTCAATTGGAACGCGAAGTGGCGGCAGCGCGCAAACCCGGCGGCCACCTCCCGGCTGTCAGCGATGACGGTGGTACGCCCTTCGCAGTGGTGGTGATTCCGGTCGATGACAAGCCTGGCGATCAAAGCGCGGCTATAGCCGTCAACTTGGAGGCACCTGAGCGCTTCGAATTGCTAATCAAGAAAAGTCATGCCCAATCCTCAAACTGAGACGGATGTTCTGATCGTTGGCGCCGAGCCGGTCGGACGATTCCTAGCGAATGAATGCGCGCGCCGCGAGTTGCGGTCGAGGCTCGTCGAGACCCGGTCTTCGGAATCGGTGTCTTCCAAAGCGCTCGCTATCTTTTCTCGTGCTTGTGAAATCTCTGATATGGCCGGAGTCGTCATTCCGTTTCTCGCAATGGCCAACCGGGTCACATCCGTAGCAGTAACGTTCATGGATTCTGAGGAACTAGTCGCAGACCTCTGGCTGTGGCAAGTGAAGGCAATCGAAGAGGTGATCGGATGGTTCAGCGGCGCTCCGCTCGGCGGAGGTGTGGAAGTCGAAATTCGCCCCGTTCTACTGGACACTTACCATTCGAAGAGGCATCCGGTTGGCCGCCGTTCGGAAGGACGAAGAGGCGTTTCAGAACGAGAGGACAAGCGCGGCCGAGGGATTCCAGAAAATTGGTTTCCATCCTGTTGAGATCATGAAGAACCTGAAGGTCGAAATGGAGAGAGCGGTATATCATCGCTCGCCCTACTGAGAATGCGCAGCGCCGAGACCGATACGGATGTTCTGATTGTTGGGGCCGGGCCTGTCGGGCTGTTTCTTGCCAACGAATGCGCGCGCCGCGGCCTGCGATTGCAGCTCATTGAGGCACGCTCTTCTCAGTCGGAGCATTCAAAAGCGCTGGCCATTTTTCCTCGGACCCTCGAAATCTTCGACATGGCAGGTATTGTCACGCCGTTCCTGGAAAAGGCAAATCGTGTCTCCTGGGTTGCCGTTACCGCGCATCAGCGACGGCTCTCACGCATACATTTCACTCCCGGCGGCACCACTTATCCATTTGTTGCGATGGTTCCCCAGGACGTGACGGAGAGACTGCTGGTGGACGAGTTGCATAAAAAGGGCGGAGCCGTCGAATACGACACAACGCTTGTCTCCGCTGTTGAGCGCGGTGGTCATGTGACCGTAACTGTCGAGCGGAAGGGCACGCGAACAGAACGGACTGCCGCTTTTGTGGTTGGTTGCGACGGCGCACACAGCACCGTTCGGCATCTCTTGAATCTGCCGTTTGAAGGAGCACAGTACAACGTTTTGTTTATGTTGGCAGACGTTGAGACGAACGAAGTACTGCCAGCTGACGAATTGCAGCTATGCTCCAGCCAATTCGGCCCGCTGGCAATTTTCCCGATGAGTGCAAATCGCCGTCGCGTTGTCGCCACAATCGAAAGAGCGGAAGGGGACGCTCCGTCGCTCGCAGTCGTGCAGAAGATGCTGGCTCAGCGCGCACCGAGTGGTATTGAGGCGTTCTCCCTGCGGTGGAGCAGTTATTTCCGCATTCATCATCGCCAGGTAGGGCGACTGCGCGTCGGACGCATGTTCATTGCTGGCGACGCGGCCCATATCCACAGCCCATTCGGGGGCCAGGGGATGAATACCGGTTTACAAGATGTTTGGAATCTGGTCTGGAAGCTCGATCTTGCCGTGCGCGGGCTGGGCAATGAGCAATTGCTTGAGAGCTACTCCGCGGAGCGCCGGCCGGTCATCCAGAGGGTGATCGAGACAACCCATCGGCTGACGTGGGTGATGGGAACGACGAGCAAGCTTGCGCAAGCCCTGCGCGACACCGTGATTCCCGTGGTCTCAGGCCTGCCAGCATTCCAACATCGGTTCATCCAGAATCTTTCCGGACTGGGAATTGGATACCGTGGAAGCCCAATCATTCAGGGAGAGGGAAAACGTTACTTCGACGAGTCACTCCGAGAAGGCAAACGTATTAACAGCCGCTACCTCCTCTTGCTCGGCGACGATTGCGACGCATCAACAAAAGACGCCGCAAAGCGGCTCTGCGAATCATGGAATGATCTCGTTGAGTTTCGAGTGGCGCGACAGCCTGGGATGACGCTTGTCCGGCCAGATGGTTATATCGCCTACGTTCGCGGCAACCGCAGCGCTCCCGGAGATATCGAGACAATGCGTGCGCTTCTAAGACGCCAGACTAATAAGGAGGCCCGCTGTTCTTCTCGCTTCTGAGAACACGAATTTCTGTGGAGACTTTGCGATGACGAACGAGGTTGTCGTAGTGGGCGGCGGGCGACAGGACTGATGCTGGCCTTAGAGCTTCGGCTTGCTGGCGTGCAGAGACCAATACGTGCCACAGCACGCGCCATGAGAGTCTTTACGATTCTACGCTTCGAGTGACACCTCGCGATGCCACCCGCAAGAGTGAGGGCCAAGATGGAGTAGCTTTGTCCTTGTTCTTGTAGACCCGAGCACTAATGGAAATCCAGCCCCGCAACGATTAGAATGGGAGTTGATGGTGATTCGCGAAACAGGAGAGTATGCTGTTGGCTGGTTTACACTCTCCCTCATAAACGCGGGCCTCGCGCAAACGAAGGGAAGAAGCGGTTCCAATTGGTGGATTGCGTCTATTTTCTTGGGACCGATCGCTACATTCCTCATCGTCGTTCTTGATCCTCCAAAATCCAAATGAACCCTTAATTTCATTGTTCCCGAGGAATCTAAGGTTGCATTCCTGGAAGCGGTGCGAAAGAGCGCGGCCTTTCTTAGGACGCCGCCAGGATTTGTGGAGGGTTTTGTGTACGAAAAAATGGATGGTGAAAGCCGCCACAACGTCGTGAGCACAGCTGCCTGGAAAGACGAAGAAGCATTTCACGACGCAAAGAAGAGCACAGCAGCGGGATTCAAGAGCATCGGGTTCAATCCCTCGGAGGTGATGAAGAACCTGAAGGTTGAAATCGAAAGGGCCGTCTATGGGCGATCACCTTATTGACAGGTTGCCGACGATTCGCCAATACGTCATCTCGACTCCGCATTTGCAAAGGTTACAAGTGGAGCATGAAATCTGTGACCCTTATTTGACCCGGACCAATTTTGATCAAATAAGGGTCGCAATAGCACTACGACTTTGATTCGCGTTCGACAAGATTGACATAGATGGCCAACCTAAATCCCTCTGCCGTGCTAGCATTGTCCACCGGGTAAGTGACTCGAAACGCCCCCATAACTGCCGCAATTGCGTCACTCGCGTCCACGCGCGTATTCAGTTTACCCGTTATCCGTTGTAATCCGTTGTCAGATGTTCCCCAACCACACTGGTTGTATTACCAAGATTTTGGGTTAGCTTATCCAGTCGAAGTGACTAGCCATGCCACTCGACCGGGAGGTTTTCGGCCAGGGCTACCGTTCCATATGACCCACCGATTCCGTCGAAACCACGCCGCTGTGAAGTGACGCGGCTGAGCTGGTGGCTTCCACCCGCCATCGTGGCAATGACTCAGGAAGATACCATTCGGCCCCATGCGTGCCGCCAGCGCAGTCAATGCGGCATCCATGCTGTCGCGTAGAAGGGTTTGGGCGGTACGTCGTTCGATAATTGCATCGAAGGGTCCTGGGCAGACCGTCGGGTCGAGAATATCGCCAACCACAAAGTCGATGTTGCCGCCCGGTCGTTGCATGTTTGAATCACAAAAGAAGTCGAAACATTCCTTAGAAAACTCGAACCCTTGAGCAAGTTCTGTGGCCTGAGGCGATATATCTAGGGCAACGACTTGGAATCCCGCCTGAGCGAGTGCACGAGGTTCTTGGGAAATCCCGTTGCCTGCGCAGAGAATGTTCGTCATCCCTTCGATGTTCATCACATGCACAAAGTCTCTATCGTCGTTGAACATATCAAAAATCGAAGGCCCCAGGCCGTGCCTGACTTGCTCAATCCAATAGCGATTCCAAGCTGCGACATCTGCCGGGCCTGCAGGAGGATGAAGCCAGCTGAAGTCATCGTCGGCGTCTAACTGCGGCGTCGGCTTGATAAAACAAGCGCCCTGCTTAAACAGCTGTACGATTTTCGAGATCATTGGTTTGATTCCAACCTATTCGTCCGACTCAGTCATTGGCAGGCGATTATAGTCTCAAATAACGGAACCTACGTGGGTGGTCTCCTTTTTTCGGTTTTGGTTGGGTTACATCTTAAATGGCGCGACGTCATCCACTGAGTGGCACTGGTGCGATGGCGGAATGGCTCGGCAGCGGCCGCGCCGGGGCTGCCAAGATGATGATCACTGAATCTGTGATGCCAAGCAAAGTTTTAGTCAAGGTGGATTGGCTCAAGCCTTTTAAATTGACACCCAAACCGGCAGACGCCATTAGTGCACCGAGAATGCTAGGCAAGAAGGCCGACCCACCGTCACGACGTCGCGGACACGTGCAAAGGCTAATGTCTGAGATCCGACTCGTCTTGGTCGCTCTCGGCGCTCTCGGAAACAATATGGAAAGCACCGGAAAGAAGTGCTAGAGTTTGGCCGCACCGCGGAGTTAGGCGAGGAGCGGTATGGAATGTCTGACCGGTGGCAGCAGGTCAAGGTTCTGTATCACGCGACGCTTGAGCGGCCCGCCGGCCAGCGCGCTGCGTTTTTGCAAGAAGTCACCGCTGGGGATATTGCCCTTCGTCAAGAGGTCGAGTCGCTGCTCGCAGTGGGATGCCCTGAAGAATTCGCTAAGGGATCTAGCTCGGACATCGGGTCGCGAAAATCAAACCCTGAAATCCAGTCGACAGACACAACTCAGAGTCGAGCTGACGACCCACTGTTTGGCGCGAAGATTTCCCATTATCGCATTGTCGACAGGATCGGTGCCGGCGGCATGGGCGTGGTGTATCGGGCGCATGACGAGAGACTGGACCGCGACGTTGCACTGAAAGTCCTCCCAGCCGGCAGGCTTGCCAGCGAGGTGGCTCGCAATCGATTTCACGTAGAGGCATTGGCGCTCGCCAAGCTAAATCATCCCCACATCGGAGCCATCTACGACTTCGACACGCAGGGAGGTGTCGATTTTCTGGTGATGGAGTATGTCCCTGGAAAGACTCTTTTCGATGAACTCGCTCACGGTCCATTTTCCGAGCGCGAGATTCTCAAGCTCGGAGCGCAGATTCTCGCTGCGCTCGAAGAGGCCCACCAGCACGGTGTTGTGCACCGCGACCTGAAACCACGAAATATTGCCGTAACACCAAACCGGCAAGCAAAAGTGCTCGACTTCGGCCTCGCGAAGCTTCTGCGGCCAGTGAGCGAAGTATCCACGACCGACGAGTTGAGCGGCACATTCGTTGGCGGCGGAACGCTACCTTACATGGCGCCCGAGCAACTCCGAGGACATCCGACAAATGCGCGCACGGACATCTACGCTGTTGGCATTGTGCTCTACGAGATGGCGACCGGAAAGCGGCCGTTTAGAAGCCAACTCGCAACGGCGCTGGCCGCCGACATTCAGACTCAGTCGCCAGTACCTCCACGTCGACTGAACCCCGACATTTCCTTGGGCTTGGAAGCCGTAATTTTGAGGTGTTTGGAAAAGGACCCGCACAACCGCTACCAGTCTGCGAGAGACGTCTCGGTTGCCTTGGAACAACTTAGTCTGGCCGCACAAGGACGCAAGGTGCCAGCAAAATATTTTTCACTTCGGTTCGCAGCGATTGCGGCGATTGCGGTGATGTGTCTTGTGGTGGTCGCATTCGCAGGAGCCTATTTCGTTCGTCGGCAGTTCTGGGTCAAACCGCATCAAGAGAAGATCATTCTGGCGGTGCTCCCATTCGAAAACGTGAACCGCGACCCGCAACAGGACTATTTCTGCGACGGTCTGACGGACGAGATGATAAATCAACTGGGTCGCCTCGCACCGCAACGACTCGGAGTGATCGCGGGAACTTCGGCGATGCAATACAAGGGCAGCCAGAAACGTGTTGATCAAATCGGCAGAGAGCTCGGCGTCGGCTACATCCTCGAGACGAGCGTGCGCCGCGAGGGCGCTCGAGTACGGATCGCGACGCAATTGATCCAAGTACGCGACCAAAGCACCCTTTGGACCGAGTCCTATGACTACGATGTAGCAAGCATATTTTCGCTCGAAACCGACGTGTCGCGACGCATAGCGCGCTCCCTGGCTCTTCAGTTAGTCCCCGAACAGCAGATGACGCATCCACAGGTAACTAGCGCCGAGGCGTATGACGCCTACCTTCAAGGCATATACTACTGGCACAAGGGCTCGGCTGAGCAGGCCAGAAAGGCACGCCAGTATTTCGAGCAAGCGGTGAAAATCGACCCGAACTACGCGCCAGGCTACGCTGCGCTCGCCGGTTACGGTGCGGTCGACGATCTCCCTACGAATTTGGCGATGCCGAAGGCGAAGGAATATGCGCTCAAGGCTTTGGAACTCGACAATTCCCTAACTCAAGCACATACAGCACTGGCGGTAATTCGGTTCTATGGCGATTGGGACTGGTCGGGTGCGGCGAGCGAGTTCAGGCGAGCCCTCGAACTGAATCCGAACGATGCGGAAGCCCGCCGAATTTATTCGTTCTACTTGCTAGCCCTGGGACGATTCGACGAAGCCATAGCTGAGGTTCAGCAGGCACGGTTCTTGGACCCGGTTTCTCTCCTTACGAACGTTAATGCGGGATGGACCCTCTACTTCGCTCGTCGATACGACCGAGCCATCGACACGTGTAGAAGGGCCTTGGAGTTGGATGCGAGCTCAGATGGTGCTCACGCGTGCCTAGGCCAGAGTTACCGCGCCATGGGGATGCGCGACGAAGCGATCGCCGAGGCCGAGCGCGCGGTTACGCTTTCTTCAGAGAATCCGGCTCGCCTCGTAGCACTCGCGCGGACCTATGCGACCTTTGGCATGAAACCTGAGGCAAAGAGGCTCCTGGCGAGGCTGACCGAGCAAGCTAATCACGGCTATGTTTCGCCATATCTGCTAGCGATGACGCGTGTTGCGCTTGCTGAGCAGAATCAGGCCCTGACTGCTTTGGAACAAGCCTACGAGGAACACGACCGATATCTTGTGTCGTTGAAGATTGACGACGCCTTTGACCCGCTTCGAGACAACACGCACTTCCAAGATCTCTTGCAACGCATTGGCTTTCCGCCGTAGCTTGCGAGATTCACGTGGTTGCAATGCATCGATTCTCTACTTAATCTGATCGACCCCGAAGGAGGCTGACCCTGAATAAGTATGTAAATCGTGCACTACCACAGCGAAATAGGGATGACCGGATTCGGACTTGGACTCACCGAGTTGAAGCACAAATTGACCCTTTGAGAAATCGCTGCTGGACGGCGTAAAAATGTCGTACTTTTTGTAAAATTCCAAAGGGTCGCATTGCAGTTCTTTCTGCCTATCGAAGGAGAGCTGCAGGAGGACGATTTGTGGTTCCTTCGGACCGAGGCTCGGCTCCTCCCACAATTTAAGCACCTTAAAATCGGCTACCGCTTTCCAGCCGTTCATGTCGCACCTCCGTGGCATGGACATAGGGAAGGTGGCCCTTTTTGCATTCTCTCTCTATGCCCGTTCGATTCGAATGTCAAGTCAAAGGGACACTCTTGGCCGTCGCGCGCAGCGCTCCAAAGCGCCACAACCGAGCTAGCCGTCACGCATGACGCCGATTGGTTCGGTTTGATCGCAGAACATGCGCTTACGTCGTGCGTGCGCGATAGCGTTACTCGACGCCACGGCGCAGCCGGCCCGAGTTTTCGTGAACAACAGGCCAGCCGGATCGTTCAGCGTGCGCGGAGAGTCCATCGCTCTTCAATGAATCTCCCGCCTCATCCCCCTCGGTGGATCGTTCTCGTCGCCACTTCGGGTGCCACAGTGAAGCGAAAGGTGAAGTCGAGGTGAAGTGGCCCGGTGAAGTTAGCTTCACGTTGTACGTTTGGATCGTGTGCCTCTTGACTCTGCGAAATCTCACTGAGAGTCCGTGGCCGGTCAGACCATCGAGCGGCGTTTATGACGGCGAGACGATTGACAAGTGGGACGGGTCCGTCAAGCCCGCGGGGGAGGCGGGAAAAGAATCGCCCCCTACTCATTCGGAGGCCCGCCAAAAGGAAAATAGAAATGGCTTCTTACGAACGAAACACGTTGGAGGATCAATTCACTGAAGCCTTGCGTTCTCTACCTTGGCCTGCTTCAAAATGGGGATGTCAGGATCGGCATCTTTCCACAGCGCCAGAAAATCCTTATACGCGTCGCGCGCCTTAGCCGTGTCGCCCTGCAGCGCGCGGGCCCGCCCAAGTTGAAGATGAGCCAGTGCCCCAATCGGCTCATTCAACACAATCCCTCGATGATCCAAGATTTTTTGAAACTCTGCCGCCGCTTCCTTGCCCTGGTGTGCAGCAAGGTATGCCTCTCCCCGAACATAAACGGGATACATATAGGGCCAGTTGTAAAAGCCAATGGCAGGCAAACCAAGCTCATACGGAGCGGCGAGTTCAAGACTCCCAATCGCATGCTGGGGGTCAGAATGGATGAGCGCCAGCTCAAACGAAGCTCGCGGCAGAAGCCGCGTAGCTCCCGGGTTTGGCAGGGGGAGCGCACCCATAAACAATGAATGGTCAGGCGCCCGCTACTTCGCCTCGAACCAACGAGATAGAAACCCACGGCTGGTCTGCTTCGATTTACAATCCAGTTGAAATTCATCTACAGTATCTGCCAGACGTTGTACCATTGGCCCGGGCGTGGAGTCACACCGGCCTTTCGGACGGAGGAGAGCCGTAAGCTGGCTCTACCTCTGCGCTGCAGGACTTCAGCACATCGCCCGCGCATCGCTCCTGGAAATCGGAGCTTCTCTGTGCCTGATTTCTTTCTCTCCCCCCTCTCCTCAACCCTTGGGTGCGCCAATCAAGACCGTCCGGACCGAGTTGGCTGAGTGCTCTTAGCGGGACCGGCTTTCCATCCCGAACCCTCAACGTGTCTTGGCAGAAAAGCAGGATTTGGCCGACAGACTTTCGCAAGTCCGTTCACTTCTACAATGATTCCTGGTCACATGAGAAAATCACTCTGCTGACCACAGGCCGACCACAGTGAAAGGGGCAAGTCGACACTTACTAAAGAGTGATGCGAAGCCCGAACTCGATCTGGCGTGGCGCGCCTAGTGAATAGACACCGGTTCCGACACCAACGCGGGTAATGTTGTGTCCGTCCGAAGTAGTTCCGTTGATCTGTCCGGCCGCGCCGGTTAGCAATCCGTTGAGAGCGTTACCCGGTAGATCGAAGTTCGCAAAGTTGAAAAGATTATAGAGGCCAATACTCGGCTGAACGACAAGCTTCTCACGAATTGTGCAGGACCAGGCAAGCCTCAGGTCGAATGCCTTTAGCCAGGACAGGTTGACTTGGCCAGGAGGTGCTAGGGGCACAGTGGGGGCGACCGCTCTCAACTGTGGCAGCTGGCTCAACGTAAACAGCCCGTGTTGAGTCGTGGCGGCGCGAATCCGTCCACTCGGGGAATGGTCCCGTTTGGCCACGGATTTTTTGCCTTATTTACGAAGGCCAAAGAGAGGCTCAGAATAAATTCTGCTGTCCTTTTCCCTTGGATTGAGATATAAGCTGGCGGATTCACCGTCCGGTACGATCCGCTCGACACCATGTCGCACAAGTGGAAGCTCTCGCTGCTCACTTTAGCCATCGGTGGCGTGGTTTGCCTCCTGTACTCTGGCTGCTTAGCCGCACAGTCGTCCCAAGCGCTTCCGAGCCGTATAGTCGCAGCTGACCAGTCGTCTCTGGTGACGTTGCCCGGCAACCGGCATCCCCTCGCGAATCTCGCCAATGATCGCGGCCGCGTCGCTTCGAACGTGCCGATGCAGCGCATGCTGCTGGTTCTGAAGCGCGATCCCGCACTCGGAGGAGATTTGCAACAGCTCATCGCCGATCAGCAGGACGCGTCCTCACCGCGCTACCACGCTTGGCTGACGCCGCAGGAAGTGGGCGACCGCTTCGGACCTTCGCCGTCCGAACGCCGGTCAGTCGCCTCCTGGCTGCAATCGCAGGGCTTTGCGGTGAATCGCGTGAGTCAAAGCGGGATGGTGATCGAGTTCAGCGGCACTGCCGGACAGGTAGAAACGGCGTTTCACACGGAGATTCACCGCTATTTCGCTCGCGGCCAACTGCATTACGCAAACGCTAGCGATCCGCAGATTCCCGCCGCACTGGCGCCAGTCGTCGCCGGCGTCAGCACTCTGCACAGTTTTGAAAAGCGGCCTCCGCTGCTGCAGCTCGGCACGGCCAGCCGGATCGGCAATACGAGCACCTGGCAGCCCAATTTCACCTTCAACTCTCCTTCTGGCGCGTTGCATTTTCTTGCGCCCGGAGACCTCGCCAGAATTTAC
>Ga0306921_10005961_pt1 | contig 12690 bp, 18 predicted proteins | sample sta12Cox44000080_FD_203760 | JGI IMG/M metagenome (GOLD analysis project Ga0306921, IMG submission 203760) | Lab enrichment of tropical soil microbial communities from Luquillo Experimental Forest, Puerto Rico - statoxic.12C.oxic.44.000.080 (v2)... | ecosystem: Environmental > Terrestrial >... | reverse complement strand
AGGGTTGCGATTGTCCCGGTGAGCGGGAACGGTTGGAACGACAACGTTTATGTGAAAGGTTCGGATACGCAGCGACGCATCTCTAACTTCAACCGGGTCGGTCCGGCGTACTTTCAAACGATGGGAACTCCACTGATAGCCGGCCGGGATTTTCTTGATACCGATACTGCCTCTTCACCCCGAGTAGCCATTGTCAACCAGATGTTTGCGCGTAACTTCTTTGGAGGGGCCAATCCCCTCGGTAGGACCTTTGGCGTAATTCAAGGTGGCGGTAAGCCGGATGAGCTATACGAAGTCGTTGGCTTGGTGAAGAACACAAAATACACCAGCCTCCGCGAAGAGTTCACGCCCATTGCGTTCCTTTCTGAGGCCCAGGATGAGCATCCCGATCTTGAAGCTCGGTTCGTAATTCGTTCCGACGAACCACCACTCGAAATCGTCTCGTCGGTAAAGACAGTATTGGCTGAGATCAACCCTGCGATGGTGGTCAAATTCCGAGTTTTTAAGACTACGGTTCGTGAAGGAGTGTTGCGTGAACGCTTGATGGCGACGCTTTCAGGATTCTTTGGCGCGCTTGCTGCCGTCCTTGCGATGATCGGCCTTTACGGCGTGATCTCATATATGGTGATACGGCGAACCAACGAGATCGGCGTCCGTATGGCGTTGGGCGCGAGACCACAAGGAATTCTGACCATGGTCTTGGGTGAGGCTGCATCTCTGCTGGGCATTGGCTTGGTGATCGGAACAATCCTGGCCATAATGGGCGCCATGGTTGCGCGGAGCCTGCTGTTCGGACTTCGTCCGAGCGACCCAAAGACCGTGCTCATGGCGATCGCGATGCTGGCGATAGTTGCCATGGTCGCAAGCTACTTCCCCGCACGGTGGGCCGCCAGCGTCAATCCGATTACAGCGCTACGTGATGAATGACTCAGGAAGATCGCAGGCGATTTAACGCAACTCTTCCCAGAGTCAGCAGGTAGCCGAATTGTTATATTCAGCGATAATGCTAAATATTGATTGACAGATATTAAGCCGCATGGCTGAATATTATTCTGTGGGACCAAGAGAATCGCAGCCGAGACTGGATGCTTATGAATCTGTGTTTTCCGCGTTAGCACATGCAGCAAGGCGGCGCGTGTTGCTCACGATCTACTTCAACGGTGGCTCCATGACAGCCGGAGAAATAGCAGCGATCTTCGAGCATTCATGGCAAACGACCACGCGACATCTCCAAGTCCTTGAGGCCGCAGGTCTGATCACGCATGAGAGACAGGGCAGGATGCGTATCTACCGCATTCAGCGCAAACGACTTGAACTCGTGAAGGACTGGCTGGCTCACTTTTCACGAAACGGAAAATCCTAAAGGAGAAAACGGCAATGCCGGTAAAACAGCAGAACAAGCACCAGACAAAAACCCCGAGAGGCACAGCCGCAAACGATGTTCCACAGTTTTTTAGGCTCAACGTAGAAGTCGGTGATCTGGAATCCGCAATTTCGTCTACTCAAAGCTACTTGGCATCGAAGGACGTAAACAGGCGGGTTCGAGGTGCTACTTCGAGTGCGGCCCCGTGACGCTGCAAGTGCTCGACGTCTCGTCCCAGAGACAGCCCCATCCTGCAGCAAAGGCACTTTACTTCACGGTAAACGACTTGGAAGCCGTGTATGAGCGAGCCAAGGCTCTACATTGCCTTTCAGACTCAAATGTCCATGACGCTGCGGGCGGCGGTATCGTCGTGCGCCCATGGGGTGAGCGATCGTTCTACGTGCAAGACTCCTGGGGAAATCCGCTGGGTTTCATCGAAGAGGGAACTGTGTACACTGGGAGGGATTAGCCGATCAGCGTAAGTTATGCGGTGAAACCTGTCGAGCGCAATTTTGTCGCGCAGTCGCGATCTCGAAACCTGGCTACGGGGCTTATCAGAGCCGCGCCGATGAAAGCTGGTAAAGCAGTCGTTAGGCAAAAATACGCAATTAGGTTAGAACAGTTTCTGCGACGGTTTATCTTCCGCATGACCGGCTAGAGCGGCGCTTCAGCGCCGCATCGCAGTTCCTTTTCCCAAACGAGTAGGGCTTCGGCCCAACCGCACAATTACGGGAACTCAGGTCATAGCTTTGTCTGCGCCCGCGGCCCCCTTGGGGAACACTCGTATCCCGTCCTGCTGACGTACAATGGCCGAACCCCCGTACGCGATGATCGACACGACCATCTCGCACCGCCGTGTCTCGGAGAAGTTGGGCGCCGGTGGTATGGGTGTGGTCTACAAGGCCGAAGACAGCCGCCTGCACCGCTGTGTAGCCCTCAAGTCCCTTCCGCAAGCTGTTGCCCAGGATCCACAGGCTTCACAGGCTTTAAGCCGATTGCCGCGTGAGGCGCGCGCCGCGTCGGTGCTGAACCATCCCAATATCGGCACAATTTACGCTGTCGGCGGAGAAGATGGCCGTGCGTTCATGGTCATGGAATTCCTCGACGGATGATGCTAAAGCACGCGATTGCCGGCAAGGGGCTGGAACCGGAGAAGGTTTTGTCGCTGGGGATCGAGATTGCGGATGCGTTGGATACATCGCACGGCGAAGGGCTCATTCATCGCGACGTCAAGCCCGCGAACATCTTTGCCACCAAGCGAGGGCAGGCAAAGATTTTGGACTTCAGCTTGGCGAAAGTAACGGGAAAAGCTGCAGTTAACGCCGAAGCCGAGGCCGCGGTGGCCGAGGCGGATGCTGAGCACCGGACGAGTCCAATCTCGTCACAAAGCTCTGCGATCTCAGCCAGCCAGGTGAGTATGTGATTCAAGTGTCACGAGACGTTTCCGCGAACCCCTTGGGTGATGTAGCGAAGTCGAACAAGATTACAGTTACGGTCGCTCCGTAGACGAGGTCCGGCGCTGTGGTTAAGACCAGCAGAGGGTCGTGTCAGTTGTCCCTCAAACATTCGGTTGATTAGATAGAGTTGTGTCTCCCCATACACACCCATACACTCGCGATCACGATCAACGGGGACCGCACAACTGAGCAACGGTGTCCAGAGTATGACTACAGTTCTCGACATGCAATCAGGAGGAGACGAATGCCAGACGATCGGGAGATACGACCTCATTACCACGATCATGACTGCGGCAACCTGTTCGGGTGCGGCGCTGACAAAGGCGTCGGCGTGCTCCGCGAGGACATCAAAGATGTCGTCTTCAAGCGACCAGTTGCCGACCGTCTGCTGCACATGGACGAGGTGAACCAGTGCCAGGTGGAGGGCTATGTGACCGCTCGCGCCCGTTCTCGCCGCCAGATGCTGCGCGCCAGCAGCTTTATGACCGCGCTGGCGGCGGTTGGGCCCGCGTTTGCCAAACTGGCCCACGCCGCCGATTCGCTGCAAGGCAAGAACGACGGAGGCAGAGCAAAAGCCGCTAACCAGAACGAAGGCAAGGTCCACGTCGTCGAATCCAACGACAAGACGGTGCGCCTGGGCGTTTTCGACACTAACCTTGAACCCGTCGCCAAAATCGATTCCGGCGATACCATCAGCTATCCCAACACCTGGTCACATTTCCTCAACAAGATGCAGCCGGGCGTGCCCATCGAGCAGATCGCGAGGATGCGCGTCGACAATCCCGGCAAAGGCCCGCACTCGATCGTCGGCCCGGTGTACGTCAACGGCGCCGAACCCGGCGATGTGCTCGAAGTGCAGTACAAGCGCATTCGTCCCGTGAACTGGGGCGCGGTGTTCAACAATCCCGCCTCGCTCAAGACCGGCCTGCTGGCCGAGGACTTTCCGGAGGGGCAAATCAAGTACTTGACCCTGGACTTCAAGAGCAACACCGCCGAGTTCAACAAGGACATCCACGTTCCGCTGCAGCCGTTCCAGGGCACGCTCGGCCTGGCGCCGCCCGACGATTTCTGGAAGCCGTTGTCGCCAGGCGTGATTACCTCCGTTCCCCCCGGGCCGCACGCCGGCAACACCGACCTGCGCGAGATGGCGGAAGGCTCAACTATGTTCATCCCGGTGTGGAAGCCGGGAGCGCTCATCTTCACCGGCGACTCGCACGCCGTGCAGGGGGATGGCGAAATCTGCCTCACCGCCCTGGAGACCAGCATGGAGGAGTTGCGCATCCAGGTGTTTCTGCATAAGCAACAGAAGTTCGCCTGGCCGATCGCCGAGACTCCTTCGCACTGGATAATTCTCGGGATCGACAAGGACCTAAACACCGCGATGAACATTGCGGCTCGCAACGCCATAGATTTCCTCGCCACCCGTGCCAAGCTGACCAAGCTGGACGCCTACGGGTTGCTGAGCATCGCGGCTTCGTTCCGCGTAACGCAGCTGGTGGACATCACGGGTGGTATCCATTGCATGATCCCCAAGAGCCTGTTTGCTGAAGGCCTGCGCAGAGAGATCACAGTGGTTTAGCTCGATTCGAAAAGCTCGATCAGCGTGCAAGTAAAAGGCACTCTCGCGATGAGAGTGCCTTTCTTGCTTTCGCGGGGCGTTACGCTTGCGACGGGATCCTTCCTTCCTCTGCCTACAAGAGCGTTCAGTCGTGGCGGAATTGTGACGTTGCTCTATTTCTGATGCAACAAGGCAGTTGCCTCGGTTGCAAAAGCAGTTCTGGCCGTTGACCTCGGGCTGGCTGCCCGATCCTACGACCGGTCCACGAAAAGAGCGGCGGTGTGCAGGGAATATCCTGTACGCCGCCGATGCTCTGCTTCAAGCCACCGCTCGCTGCAGCTACCTCTTCGCAGCGAGCCCCGACGCTTGCGGCGGCCGTACCGGCACCTTGGTTGCAACCATCACCTGTGGTTTTGGCATGTGAGCGGCGGGCAGAGCGCGCGGTCTCGTATCCCTCGCATTGAGCCACGCTCGGGTCGGTTGGCGATTGCGACGACGGGCTCTCCGGCCGGGGTTGAGTCTGGCTTTTTTTCAAAGTCAGCTCGGCACCGAACAATGGACTGCGATAACTGAAGTCAGACTCCGGTACGGGCACCAAGACACCAAACAAATCAGAACCATGGCTATCGAGCTTGGCCACAGACATTCTGGCGATATCTCGTGTCAACGAAACAAGTTTCCGCTACTCTGGACCCGCAGAGCGGGCTTCCAACTCTGGTGAGAACCACGCCCGGTGGGAGATTTTGGGCGATGACCGGTACGGTTGAGGAAGATCGGGGAGTCGGTCGAGCCAACCGTGGCGCAGCGCGGTTTTCAGGGTCGGGCGAGCGTGACGATCTCCTGATGGAGGGTGCTGTGGCCCGGTGGCTTGCCGCGGTTGGCGATTGCCTCCTGGGGTCTGTGAACTCGATATTCCTGGATCTTTCCTGCGGTGATCGGAGATGCCCAGGTTCCGAAGAAAGGAACCAAGTGATCGCTCGATCGCCAGCGCTGGCCGTCCACATAGTGCTGGTTGCGTTGCCCCTAGGTCATCGCGTCGTACTCGTAGACTTTGCCGCCGAGGAGGGTGTGCTGTTCGGGCATCGGCATCTTATATATATGTGTATATATGCAAGAACCATGGAAACTGTGTAAGTCTATTTGGCGCAGAGGTGAAAACTTTGTGAGGAATGTGTAAGATGCTAGATCAGAGGCAGGACGTCGATAGTCCATATTTTACTGTTACTTACAATGATAGTGACGCTATTAGATAGGATTTTGTCCGCTGCGTGTGCCAGTTTTCCCGATCCCGGCCTTTTTTTCAATAAGTTGGCAGCATCCTGCGAGCTTGGGGAAAGTCCGTTTCCTCATCGCATGCAATTCTAGCTAATTCAGCTTCTTACCCTCTCGCTAGCCTTCGCGTCGTGACGCAGAACGCTTCCACGCCCGGCTCCGCCCGAACCAGCGGCAGGTAAGGGCGTGCGGCCTGCCAAGTTCCGCGCGGCGTTGCGGCTGAGTTTTTGCTTCGATAAGCATGATTACCTTTTCGCCACGCGGTGCTTCAGTAAGCGAAGAAAGACTTCTTCGCAAAAGTCCAGTGGAGTAAGACTGCGGACCGTTCTTATTTGAGGGTCTTCACGTATGCCGCAACCTGCTTCGCCGTCGACTCGTCAACGCCATTGTACGGCTTCGTGTGTGGAGCTTTGGGCTGGCGCCCCTTCGTGAGCACATTCACGACGCCGTCCACGCTCTAAGATGTTCCTGTCAGTTTTGGTCGTGTCTTGGCCTGGCCATGAGCTCCATGACACCTGGCGCATTCGAACTTCTTAAACGCCCGCGATGGCCTTGTTCTGGAGTACGCGCACGACGACGCGACGATTCTCGGCCTGTCCTTCGGCGCTCTTGTCATTACCCACCTGATGCGCCTCCCCCATGGCACCGGGGGCAAGCATCCGGGTTAGGGGGATGTGCCCTTTTTGCAAGAGGATGTTGGTCACGTTGCTGGCCCGGTCTTCGCTCAGTTTCTGATTCAAGGAAGCGCTGCCCGAAGTGGAGGCGTATCCCTTTACCTCGATCACGTAACCATCGACGGTCTTGGCCTTCTCCGCCAGCGCGAGCAATTGCGCATCGTATTTGGGATCGACTTTGACCTGACCATTGTCAAAGTACACCGTGACTTCGTCCCAGATGTAATAGTCGTCCAGCTGGCCGAACCTGGCGGTGTTGGCCGCAGTGGCTGCCTTATTGGCCTCTACCTGCTTTTGCTGTTCAATCAATTGCGCCTGCTGCTTTTCCAAGGCTTCCTTTTGCGCCAGCAGCTCCGCGTTCTGCCGCTCCAGCTCCTCCTTGTTCTGCTGAGCTTGCGTTTTGATTTCGTGCATGCCCGCCTGGATTTTCTGGGCATCCTCCAGATCGTCGCCCTTAAAGTTGATTTTGGTGGCGAGGACCTGGCGCTGTTCGTTGTAAACACCCTCGGCTTTCACCTTCAGACCCGGAATCAGGGCAGCCATGGCCAACTGTTTCCTGCGGGCATTGAAGAGTCCTCCGACTTGGGACACTTGGGTGTTGTCGGTCAATTGAAATGCCAGCTCGGCACCACTCCCAAAGCGGACGATAACTTCATCGCCGCTTCTGCCCACGATGATGCCTTCGATCTTCACGGTTTCGGCGGCCAGTAGAGTGCAAAAGGTCGCCAAGAGAACACAAAGGGTTGCACACCCACGGAGTCTATGCAGCTTTGGTGCTGACACGCTTTCCCTCCCGAGCAGGCTGGATTACCTTGACGATGTGCGATCGGTTCATTGTAAGCCTGAAGGAGAGGGCTAACGAGAAGCAGGTTAGCCGCCAATCAGCGGATAGTTGTTTGCGGCGTATGCCGTAGGTCATGGCCCAGGGAATAATTCAGGGAGGTTCTTATGGCGGCAATGGCCGCTAACTGTCCAATTTCAGTCCAAGTTGGGCTGATCGCGCTCTTCCATGTGTCAGCGGCCAGAAGGAACTCAAGCGCAAGGGCCAGCCAGCCTGCAAAGCCTCGGAAGACCGCGAGTGGAGCAATCGGCATTTTCTGCCGCAGGAACTCTCTAATAGCTGCGGTTATCGCCTGAATCGCCCCGATCACAATCACCGCGACCGCAGTGAATTCGCCTGCACGTCGCCGGATCGTTCAATGCAACAATTCGTGGAAGCTTGCATTCCTGCGGCGCGCCGGGGGTGGACTTGAGATATTCGCAACGAACCTTGCTCCAGTCCTTGAGATGCGTCGCGATATTTTCGATATTTCTTTCCGAAGGCCCGTCCAGACCGACGAATTCCAACAATCGCAGTTGGTTTGCGAAGAAGACCACCAAGGAAGTGCGCTTCAATATCTCCTGAAGGTCGTCTCGGGTTTCTTCCGGAGCAGCCGTCTTTCCCCTCATTTGATCCATAGCGAGGGCCGAGAAGATCAGATAACTCCCCAGACTATGGGAGACGATGATGAATTCCTGGCGTGTTCACGCCATCACTGCGCGCCGGGCGTAGCCGCTCAAAGGGCCTCACGGCACCGGGCATACTCTTGCAATATCCGACGCTGCGCTTACCGCGTACTTCAATCTCCTGAATCGTCTGCCCAAATCGTCGTCGTCAACAACCGTGACATCCCCGGAACTCAAGGCGCCATGCCTCGTCGGGCCGCAGTCCGGTATTGACGGCGGATAGACAAAGTCGTGCAGTTGTTCCGCTTCCCAGTTGAATCCCTTCTTCTTCGTCTTCTTCGGCTCGTGCGCCCGGGGTTTTCCATTGATCCCCAACATCCAAGTTGCTGAGGAAAGAGTAAGGCATTCTGACCCGGGCTATCTACAGATGGCGGGCTATCGATTTAGAAGCGCGGCTCGGCTTCGACGGCGGGTCCACAGGAGGTAGACGGGTACGCCGCTTGCGATCAGGAGCAGCGCTGCCAGCGACGGCCTTGGCCTGGTAACGAGCATATTGACCAGGAACCAGCACGTGATTGCCACGAATACTACTGGCGTCACGGGGTAACCCCAGACTCGATACGGTCGCGGGAGGTCGGGCCGCTTGATCCGCAATACGATGACCCCAGCGACCATCATGCCGTAGGAAAGCCAGATCGCGAATATCGCATAGTCGAGAAGAGATTCGTAAGAACCGCTCACCAGTAGCGCTGCCGCCCAGACACCTTGGGCCAGGATGGCGAAGCTCGGCGTTTGATGACGAGGATGCACGTCAGCAAATCTTTGGAAGAAAAGGCCATCCCGTGCCTGGGCAAAGTAGATCCGGGGACTCGTGAGAAAGCAACCATTGAGCGTGCCAAGGATCGACGTGAGAATGATCAGGGAAACTAGCCTGCCCCCGCCGGCACCGAGTGCGCGCTCAGCTACTGTTGCGCCGACGTGCTCACTGGCAGCGATCTCCGGGATGGGTAGCACACGCAGGTAGGCAATATTGGCCAGCAGGTAAATAGCAATGCAGGCAATGGACCCGAAGGCGAGCGCGAAGAGCACATTCCGCTGCGGGTTCCGGATCTCACCGGCAACGAAGGTCAGCTGCACCCAGCCGTCATAGGCCAGCAGGCATGCAATCAAGGCGACACCGAAGCTGTTGAGGTTAAATCCCCCGCCCACTACATCAGTAGCCGGTGCTACTTTGCTTCCCCATAGAAAGGCGCTGCACACAATCAAGAGGAGTCCGCTGACCTTGGCCAGTGTAAAAACCTTCTGAAGCATAGCGCCTGCCGTCACGGCCTGATAGTTGATCCAGGTGAACAACGTGATCGCACCGATTCCGAGCAGTTTCGATGCGGGCGCCGAAAGCGGAATGAAATAGGAAACGTAGAGGGCCACCGTGACCGCCAGCCAAGCCACCTGCGCAGTCCGCGCGACCAGGAACATTGACCAGCCGCAAAGAAACCCAACCAGGGGGCCGTAGGCTTCGCGTAGAAATACGTACTGGCCCCCTGTGGAAGGAAGCATAGTTCCCAGTTCTGCACAGGCGAGCGAGCCGAAGAAGGAAATCACACCGGCAAATATCCACACCCCCAGGATCGCTGCTGCGGAGTGCAATTGCCGTGCGACCAGGTTCGGCACCAGAAAAATGCCGGCGCCAATTACGATGCCAATCACGATTGACACCGCATCGAGGAAGCCAAGCTTGCGCGGCAGACCTGCAACCGCGACAGGAATTTCCCTTTTCTGATTCACTGTGCGGACACACTATACGCCGAGCTTGCAGGGATGTCTCTGGATTGTGCGTATAGCAGGCCATTGAAGGACCACGGAAATTGGGGAATAGAGAGATTCATGGACCTAGGGCGTGTGGAATCGCCATCGCGCCCGCAATCCCGGATCGGCTGTGCAAACGCCAGATTACGACGAGCGATGTAATCTCGCGTTTTTGCCGTCGGAGAGAGCAGCGTTTACTCTAACGATCGATTGTACGCAAACCATTGATTTTATTAGCGGCATAATTCTGCTTTTGTGGCAGAATGCGGCGTCCTGTGGCGAGTTTTGACCACAAACTGACCACAGATTTCTTGGCGCTTATTTCATCGAGTGACACACTCGATGGCTACAGTTTGGTTACAGCACCACTTCCGACGGTTGCAGCCTTTTATTAGTTAGATCCACAATCATGTGCTAACGACAGGACACTTGATTGCCATTGACATTTTTTGTTGTGGTAGAGCACCATTCCGCTTGCCTCTGGGAAGAGCGGAAGAGCAACTCTCACCGCTGGGAATGTAACACCCCCTCGGGCATATCAACCGCTCAGTCAAGCGCGCCGAACCGCCACTCACCGTCGAGCGCCATTCAGTCTGAAGGTAAACCCGCGTCGCTTCTTCTTAGCTAACCAATTCACAAATACCAAAAAGGAGACGAAATGAGAATCACAACACTGTTCGTGGTTTGCCTGTGTTGCCTCGTAGCTGCGCCTGCAGTTTGGGGCCAAGCGCCGAATACCTCCGCCAAGCCGGGCATCCTGGGATACCTCGACCCGCAAACTGGGGCGTTCCGTCCCATTCCGCAAATGGCCGCAGAAGATGTAGAGTTGCCGGCGGTAACGACACTTACCGGGACAATAACTGTTACGCTCACCATCACCCTCAAGACCACGGGCCTCACCAACGTTACATGCTCGGCCGACACTATCGTGGTTGACAATCTAACCGTTACCTACACCGAGTCCAACACAGTAGCCGCCACCGGAACCGGCAGCACAAAGACATGCAAGCTGACAATACCCTACTCCTGGGCCTTGGCAACTCAATCCAGCGACAACATGTCCACCAGCTACACTGTTTTTGGGAGCACAGGCACCAGCGGACTGCCACAGCGCACTGCTGGTCGTTCTCCGCTCGACACCCGGAAAGTCCCGTCAAATGGCACCACCACTGCTTTGACTGCCCCCGTCACCATCTAGGTCACCTGATGCCCCCTGAAAGGAGCGAGCCGCTTAGGCTCGCCCCTTCATTCAGGTCCCATTACATCACAAGCGCCTGAGTGCGGTACGTGACGCGTGAGGTGCAGCGGGTCGAATCGCTGAAGCCGGGCCTGTGAGCATCAAGGTCAGAAATTCTCGGGTGCAAATTGTAGTCTTGACGAAGGATGTTCGAGTGATCGTCGCCACAGCTCCAGTTGCTCGGGCGCAACGACAGCATTTCGCTCCGCCGTTATCGTTCTGATAATGACGTGGCGCATTGCGGCTTAGGAGGGATCTCTGCCAGCGGAGGGTGGAATTCAATAAGGGAAAGGATCCTACTTGGACTCAATAATAGATGTGCCAGACAGGATGTTTTTCGTCATCACTCCATGCGCGACATGCAAAGGGCAATTTTACGGTTATAGCCTTGGCATGCCATTTGACAGGAGAATATACGTGTCCCGATTGCCGGAACTTGCTACCAGGCACAAGGGGTAAACCCGCATCACGCGAGACCGACGGGTCATTGTTATAGGCATGTCTTAGATGTCTTCTTCTTCGACTGCAGATACATCTTCACCCGCGTGTATCGTCAGGCTAGTTTTCCAATTGCGTTAACTATTTACAGTTCTAACGTTAATGACCGAAGAAACCCACTACACGGGACTTCCAAGTTTTGATTTCACAACAACGTTGGTTCGATCCGGACGAGTACCGCGCGACCGCCGAGCTGACGTAGCCCTCAAAAACTGTACCACCTACAATGAGAGTTCTCCCGCAACCGAAGAGGAGGAGGGCTAGGTGAAAGGTATACGACACAGCGAGGAGCAGATCATCGCGATCCTGAAGCAGGGTGAAGCAGGCTTGGCGACGGCGGAGTTGTGCCGGCAGCACGGTATAACCGAAGCGACCTATTACCGCTGGAAAGCGAAATACGGGGGCATGGAGAGCGGGGAGGCGAAGCGGCTGAAGCAACTGGAGGAGGAGAACCGGAAGCTGAAGCACGTGGTGGCGGATTTGACGCTGGACAATCGAGCATTGAAGGAGGTGCTAACAAAAAACTTCTAGCGCCTGCGGGACTTCGGGCAGCCGTGAGTTATGTGGTGGGGCAGTACGGCATGAGCGAGCGGCACGCCTGCAGGCTGGTGGGGCTGGCGCGATCGACGCAGCGCTATCGATCCTGCCAAGCCGAGAAAGACAAGGCTATGCGAGAACGGTTGAAAGCATTGGCGGCGCAGCGTATGCGATTCGGGTATCGGCGACTCACGAAGATGTTGGCGCGGGAAGGAATGGGGGCCAATCACAAACGGGTGTATCGGCTGTACTGCGAGGAACGATTGGCACTGCGGCTGCGAGTGCGGCGGCGGATTCGCTGGAGCGGCACCGCCAATCGGCCTGGGGCAGAGCGGCCCAACGAGCGGTGGTCGATGGATTTTGTCAGCGATGGTCTCAGCAACGGAAAAGTAATTCGTATGCTAAGGCTGGTGGACGATTACACACGCGAGTGTCTGGCGGTAGAAGTGGATACCTCACTGGGCGGCTTACGCGTGTGCCGAGTGCTGGATCGAGTGACTGCAGAGCGCGGCTTACCGGAGGCGATCGTGCTGGATAACGGGCCAGAGTTTCGCGGTCGAGCTCTGGCGGCCTGGAGCGAGAAACAGGGAGTGCGATTGGAGTTTATTCAGCCCGGAAAGCCGGTGCAGAATGCCTACGCGGAAAGCTTCAACGGCCGACTGCGGGACGAGTGCTTGAATGCCAACTGGTTTACGAGTTTGAGTGATGCGCGACGTAAGATCGAAGCTTGGCGACTGGATTACAACCGTGAGCGCCCGCATAGTTCTCTGGACTACTTGGCGCCGGAAGAGTTTGCACGCAAGCAAGTGGAGATGCGGGTGTGAACGATGATTGAGTTTTCG
>Ga0306921_10005960_pt1 | contig 12691 bp, 11 predicted proteins | sample sta12Cox44000080_FD_203760 | JGI IMG/M metagenome (GOLD analysis project Ga0306921, IMG submission 203760) | Lab enrichment of tropical soil microbial communities from Luquillo Experimental Forest, Puerto Rico - statoxic.12C.oxic.44.000.080 (v2)... | ecosystem: Environmental > Terrestrial >... | reverse complement strand
GGGCCGCTGCTTCCGGCAGCGGCATCATTTGAATGAATTCCCGTCATAAATCTGCAACAATCCGGCGTAACCGGGATTGCGGCGAGAGACGACACGATGTCCTTGATCACGGCGACGCTCGACCGATTTGCTGCGCCGGGCCGGCGCACGATGGCGGTCGCCTGCGGCGCCCATGTGCTGCATGATGGCTTCACCGACCTGCTCTATGTGCTGCTGCCGCTGTGGCAGGCCGAGTTCGGCCTCGGCTATGCCGCAGTCGGTCTATTGCGCGCGCTCTATGTCGGCTCGATGGCTGCGTTCCAGCTGCCGGCCGGGATCATCGCCGAGCGCTTCGGCGGGCCGCTGATCCTCGGCCTCGGCACGGCGCTCGCCGGGATCGGTTATCTCGCCGCCGGTACCAGCGTCGGGTTTGGAATGCTGGCGGGGGCGCTGATCCTTGGGGGGCTCGGCTCGGGTGTGCAGCACCCGATCGCCGCGAACCTGGTCTCCCTGGCGTATTCCGGCAGCCGCTCGCGTACCGCGCTTGCCCGCTACAATTTCTCTGGCGATCTCGGCAAGATGGCGTTCCCGGCCGCGACCGCCTGGCTGATTACCCTAATGCCATGGCGGGCAGCGACGATGGCGATTGGCCTCGTCGGGCTCTTGGCCGCCTTGGCGATCCTCGTGGTCCGCGGACTGCCAAGTTACCGAGGAATATCCAAGGCAGCCTCCAGCCAGCCGCCGATTGCAACGGCGGCGCCAAGGGCGCGCGGATTTTGGCTGTTGCTCGCCATCGCGATGACCGACAGCGCGACGCGGATGGGGTTTCTGACCTTTCTGCCGTTTCTGCTTAAGATGAAGGGCGCCGATCTGCCGACCATCGGCATCGCCCTGACCCTGGTTTTCACCGGCGGCGCCGCCGGCAAGCTGGTCTGTGGCTGGCTCGGCGCCCGGCTAGGAGTGATCCGCGCGACCTTTGTCACCGAAGGGCTGACCGCGGCAGGGATTCTGCTGCTGCTGCCGCTTCCTCTGATCGCCGGCCTGACCATGTTGCTGTTGATCGGGATGGCGCTCAACGGCACCTCGTCGGTGCTTTACGGTACCGTGCCCGAGTTGGTACCTGGGCGAAAGCGCCAGCGTGCTTTCAGCATTTTCTATACCGGCGGCGTCGGCGCCGGCGCATTGGCCCCGGTGCTGTACGGTCTTGCCAGCGACCTCGCCGACGTGCCGACGATGATGCTGCTAGTTGCGGCCGTAGTGCTCGTTACCTTGCCGCTTGCGTGGCGGCTGGGTGCCCATCTGCATCAGCGCGGCGCCTCGGACTGCTGACTGCATTCGGCTAATCTGCGGAATACTGACCGCTACACATCGAGGTTGGCGACGCTCAGCGCGTTCGACTGGATGAAGTCGCGGCGCGGTTCTACGAGGTCGCCCATCAAGGTCGAAAAGGTCTCCTCGGCCGAATCGGCATGGCTGACCTTGACCTGGAGAAGGGCGCGGACCTCGGGGTCGAGGGTGGTTTCCCACAATTGCTCCGGGTTCATTTCACCAAGGCCTTTGTAGCGCGTGACCTCGATACCGCGGCGCCCCAATTCCATGACGGCCTCGACGAGGCTGGTCGGCCCGGCGATTGACCAAGTCTTGTCGCGCGCCGCGAGCGCACCCGCGCGGTCGTAGGTCTGGCGCAATCCGCTGCTGTCGGCGTCGAGCCGCAGCGCTTCGGCGCTGCGCAGCAGAGCCGCGTCGATCAGCCGGCGTTCGCCGACGCCTTGGCGGGTTCGCGCAAGAACCAAGCCTTCACCGGCGATGACTTCGCCCAGCCAGCTTTGTTCGTGTTCCGGCGCCACACGGTTGAGGCGCTCGGCCGTGCGATGCACGGCCTCTATCGCACGGTTCGGGTCAGCGAGCAGCGATGCCGATAGGGCGCCGGCGATAGCCGCCTGTTCGACAACCTCGATATCCCCGACTTTCGCGGCCAATGTCCGGACCGAGCGGCGCTGATTCCGCGCCTCTTCCAACAACGCCCGCAGATCGTTGCCGGCGCGCTCGACCCCGTCGAACTGGGTGAACACAGCATCCCTGAGCGCCGCGTCGATGCAGTAGGCCTCGAGCGCCGAATCGTCCTTCAGGTAGACCGCCTTTTGATTGCCGCGCTGCAAGCGGTAAAGCGGCGGCTGAGCGATGTAGAGAAAACCTTTGTCGATCAAGCTCGCCATTTGCCGGAAGAAGAAGGTGAGCAGCAAGGTCCGGATGTGGCTGCCGTCGACATCGGCGTCCGTCATGATGATGATGCGGTGATAGCGCGCCTTTTCCGGGTCGAAATCGTCGAGGCCGATCCCGGTGCCGAGTGCGGCGATCAAGGTGCCGATTTCGGCCGAACCCAGCATCTTGTCGAAGCGGGCGCGCTCAACGTTGAGGATCTTGCCCTTCAGCGGCAGGATCGCCTGAAAGCGGCGGTCGCGGCCCTGCTTGGCCGAACCGCCGGCGCTGTCGCCCTCGACGATGAACAATTCGCTCTTGGCCGGGTCGCGCTCCTGGCAGTCGGCCAGCTTGCCGGGCAGATTGGCGACGTCGAGCGCGCCCTTACGCCGGGTCAGGTCGCGCGCTTTGCGCGCTGCTTCGCGGGCCGCCGCCGCCTCGACGACCTTGGCGACGACTTTTTTGGCGTCGGCCGGGTGCTCCTCGAACCACTGGGTCAACTTGTCGGCGACGATGCCTTCGATAACCGGGCGAACCTCGGAGGAGACAAGCTTGTCCTTGGTCTGCGAGGAGAATTTTGGGTCGGGCACCTTGACCGACAGCACGCAGGTCAGTCCCTCGCGCATGTCCTCGCCGGTCAGCGCCACCTTTTCCTTCTTCGCGATGCCGCTGTCATTGGCGTACGCGTTGACGCTGCGGGTCAGGGCTGCGCGGAAGCCGGCGAGGTGGGTCCCGCCGTCGCGCTGTGGAATATTGTTGGTGAAGCACAGCATCGACTCGTGATAGCTGTCAGTCCACTCCATCGCGATTTCGAGCAGGATATCGTCGCGCTCGCCGCGGATCGCGATCGGCGACGGGTGCAGTACCTGCTTGGAGCGGTCGAGATAGCGCACAAAGGCTTCGAGCCCCCCCTCAAAATGCAATTTGACGCTTTTCGGCTCGACCGCGCGCGCGTCATTCAGTACCAAGGTGACGCCGCTGTTCAGAAAAGCCAGTTCGCGCAGCCGGTGCTCGAGCGTCGTGAAGTCGAATTCGGTCTTCGTGAAAGTCTCGGTGCTCGGCAGAAAGGTAATCTCGGTGCCGGTGATGGGCCCTTGGCGCCTAGATCCCTCTGGCAGCGGCGGCGCCGGCCCGACTTCGGTGAGCGGCGCCTCGGGCACGCCGTCGCGGAACCGGATGAACCACTCCGACCCGCCACGAAAAACCCGCAGGTCGAGCCGGCTGGATAGGCCGTTGACGACCGAAACGCCGACCCCGTGCAATCCGCCCGACACCTTGTAGGCGTTCTGGTTGAACTTACCGCCGGCGTGTAGATGGGTCATGATGACCTCGGCGGCCGAGACGCCCTCCTCGTCGTGAATGCCGACCGGGATGCCGCGGCCGTTGTCGGTAACGGTGACCGAGCCGTCCGCGTTCAGGGTCACGACAACCGTGTCGCAATAGCCAGCCAGCGCCTCGTCGATTGCATTGTCTACGACCTCGTAGACCATGTGATGGAGGCCAGAGCCGTCATCGGTATCGCCGATATACATACCCGGCCGCTTACGCACGGCGTCGAGTCCGCGCAGCACCTCGATCGATTGTTCGTTGTAGGTCTCGTCAACGCCGCTGGAACCGCCGTCGCCAGGAGCAGCGCCGGTGTCGGCCGCGGAACCGTTCGTATCGGGCAGGCCGGTGGTGTGGACCGGCCCGGGAGGGACGCCGGTAGGCGGACGCGGATCGGATACGGGGATGTTTGCCATGTTTTGGTGATCAGGTCCTTATCGGGATCAAGGCGAATTTACCGACACGGTTCCGTCGCGGACGGCCAGGAACTGTGCTCGGCTGCGCAGCGGGACGAAAAGCGCGTCGTCGGTTCCGGTTAGCCAAACCTGGCTCTCGAACCGGGCGAGAATTTCGAACAGCGCGGCGCGCCGGCCGGCATCAAGGTGGGCTGCGATCTCGTCGAACAGCAGCAGCGGCGGCTCGCCGCGCAGGCCCCGTCGCAGCTCCGCGTGAGCCAGCAAGATCGAGATCAACAGCGCCTTTTGCTCGCCGGTCGAGCCGGATTGGGCGGCGGTCCCGGTCTGGGCCAGGCTGACCATGAAGTCGGATCGGTGTGGACCGACCGCCGCACCCCCGCCAACGGCGTCGCTGCGCCGCGTATCGGCTAAGGCCGCGGTAAATTTCGCCTCGACGGCCAAGGCCGGCATTTCGCCGAGCCAGTCTTCGACCGTACCGGCGATCTTGAGGCTCGCCCGCGGAAACGGGTCTTCGGCCTCGCCGCAAGCCTGGTCTAGTCGCTCGACGAAATCGCGCCGGGCCGCCGCGACCGCGACACCCTGGGCCGACATCACTTCCTCGAGAGCCCTCAGCCAGGCCGGATCGGCGGAACCTTCAGGCAGAAGCCGTGCTCGCTCGCGCAATGCCTGCTCGTACGCGCCGACCCGCGAGGCGTGAGCCGGGTCAAGCGCGAATATCAGGCGGTCGAGAAACCGGCGCCGCCCACCGGGGCCGTCGAGAAACAGACGATCCATCGGAGGCGTCAGCCACACCACCCCGAGACGTTCGCCGAGGGCCGCCTGGCTGCGCACCGGCTCACCGTCGATACGGACCAGCCGTCTGTCGCCATCACCGGTGTCGCGGCCGGTGCCTATCTGCAGCGGGCCCCGATGGGTGGTCATCGTCGCGGCGACGGCCCAACCTCCGGATGAAGACTCGACCGCGCCGCCGGGCGCCTTGCCGCACTGACGGTCGATCTCGGCCAGTCTAGCATTACGCAGCCCACGACCCGGCGCCAGGAACGACACCGCCTCGAGCAGATTGGTCTTGCCGGCGCCATTAGGGCCGGTCAGCACCACCGGCTCGGTGCCGAGGGCCAGCCTGGCCTCGCGGTAGTTGCGAAAGTCGGTCAGCACCAGACGGGTTATGCCGAGCCGGCCAACCGATGGCAGAGGGCCCGCGCCGCCAGCGACGCTGCGGGCTTCCTGTGCCTCGATAACCATGGGAATGATATGGGGTTGGAGGTCTCTTTTATCTACCCGGACGAGTTCGCCGCACCCCACTCGCACGCTCAAACCCGCATCGGCATCAGCACGTAGAGGGCGCTCGGATCGGCGCGGTCGCGCACGATCGTGGGTGAGGCCGAGTCCGCCATCGCGAATTGCGCGCCTTCGCCGCCGATCTGCGCGGTAATGTCCAGCAGGTATCTTGAGTTGAAGCCGATCTCGATCGGTTCGGCGAGATATGTCGCGTCGATTTCCTCGACGGCGGTTCCGTTCTCCGGGCTCGTCGCCGATATCGTGAGGCTGCCCCCGTTGGCGCCGTTGGCGGCAATCGCGAGCTTGACCGCCCGGCTCTTCTCGGTCGAGATCGTCGACACCCGGTCGACAGCCTCGGCGAACTCTTTGCATTTGACCTCGAGAATCTTGTCGTTGTTCGACGGGATCACACGGTCGTAATCAGGAAAAGTGCCATCGATCAGCTTTGAGGTCAGCGCCGCCTCGCCCGTGGTGAACCGAATCTTTGTCTCTCCAAGCGAGATTTGGATCTCGTCCTCGCTCTCGTCGACGAGCTTGCGCAGTTCAATGACCGTTTTGCGCGGAACGATAACTCCCGGCATCCCGGCCGCTCCCTCCGGCATCACCATTTCGACGCGGGCGAGCCGGTGGCCGTCGGTCGCAACCGCGCGGATCACTGGTACCTCGTCGTTCTTGGTCGCGTGTAGGTAAATGCCGTTCAGGTAATAGCGGGTCTCCTCGGTCGAGATTGCGAATCGAGTGCGATCGACCAGGCTGCGCAACTCGGTGGCGCTCAACGTGAAATTGTACTGCAAATCACCGCTCGCCATGATGGGATAATCTTCGGGCGGCAGACATGCCAAGGTGAAGGTCGAGCGCCCGGACCGAAGCACCATGGTGCTCCGCTCACCGCTCGCCTCGAGCTCGATCTGGGCACCCTCGCGCAACTTGCGGACGATGTCGTAGAGCGTGTGCGCCGGAGCGGTGGTGCGCCCGGACTGCTCGATGCGGCTCGGCACGCGTTCGACGATCTCGAGATCCATATCGGTGGCGCTCAGAGCCAGGAGGCCGCCGCTGGCTCCATCGGCGCGCAACAACACATTCGACAGAATCGGGATCGTGTTGCGTCGTTCAACGACGCTCTGAACATGCCCCAAAGCCTTAAGGAGAGCACCCCGTTCGATGGTGAGTTTCATGTTGGCTACACGCAGGTTGGCGGACCGGACGGCGGCGACCGGTTTTTCCGGGCGGCGCCCCGTCGCGCCAACCAGCAGGTCGGCAGACGGGAACGCAGCCTAACACAAAACGGGGCGGGGCTCAGCAACCGGTTTTCCGGATTCCGGGATCCCGTGCGGCGTTGACGCGGTCAGCCTTGCAGCATCCGGCGCAACAGCTCGACATCCTCGGTGAGGACCGGATCGGTCAGCATCAGTTCGTCGATCTTGCGCACAGCGTGGATGACCGTAGTGTGGTCACGACCGCCAAACTTGCGCCCAATCTCCGGCAGTGACCGGGTTGTCAACAGCTTGGCCAAATACATCGCGACCTGCCGGGGCCGGGCGACGACACGGGCGCGCCGCTCCGAGGTCATCTCGGCCAACCTGATGTTAAAGTGTTCGGCGACGCGGCGCTGGATCTCATCGATCGTCACTCGCCGTTCATGCGACCGCAGTAGATCGTGCAACTCCTCCTGCGCACTTTCGAGAGTGATGTCGCGGCCGACGAGCTGCATGTTTGCGGTGATGCGGTTCAATGCGCCCTCGAGTTCGCGGACGTTCGAGGTGATCTTGTGGGCCAAAAATTCCATGACCTTGCGCGGTATCTGCATATTGCACTGCTCGGCCTTCGACTGGAGGATGCCGAGACGCAGCTCGTAGGTGGTCGGGTGCAGATCGGCGACCAACCCCCAGCCCAGCCGCGAGCGCATCCGCTCTTCGAGCCCTTCAAGGTCGGAGGGCGATTTGTCGGCGGAGATCACGATCTGGCGGTTCTGGTCGACCAGGGCATTGAAGGTGTGGAAGAACTCTTCCTGGGTCGATTCCTTGCCGCTGATGAACTGGACGTCGTCAATCATCAGCAAGTCGACCGAGCGGAACTCTTCCTTGAAGTCCATCGTCGACTTGAAGCGCAGCGCGCGGATGAACTGGTACATGAACTTTTCGGCCGAGAGGTAGATTACCTTGCGGCCGTAGGCGTGCTTGCGGACGTGCCAGGCTACCGCATGCATCAGATGGGTCTTGCCCAGCCCAACCCCGCCATACAGAAAGAGCGGATTGAACGGCACCATGCGCACCGGAGCGGCGCAGGCTTCCGCCACCCGCCGCGCGGCGGCATGGGCGAGTTCGTTGGGCTTGCCGACGACGAAATTCTCGAAAGTAAAGCGCGGATCGAGCCCCGAAGGTTGCGTCTTGTCTTCGCCGATCTCAGTTGAAATCATCGGCGCCGCTACCGAACCTGACCCCCGACGATTTTCCATGTGGTCCTCACCACCGGAGGGATCTTCTGACCCGCGCGCGTGTAAACGCGGCGCGACGATCACCGATACCCGCTTAACTTGACGGTTCTGGGCCCGCCACAGCGCCAGAATCCGGTCGGCGTAATGCGAGGCCACCCAATCTCGAAAAAACCGCGCGGGAGCGGCAATGACTGCCTCGCCGCCGTCAACCCCCTGAACGCTGATCGGCATCAGCCAGCTGCGATAAGCGGTTTCGCCGACCTCCTGCTTTAGCTGGCCGAGAACTCGGTCCCATTCGTGCTGCGACATCGTCGCGGCGCTTTTAGTGCCATTTCCGTGAACGGTTTCCCCCATCACCGCATCCCCCGATCAAGATGACAGCACAAACCGATTTGCTGTGGACAAATTTTACCTTTTCATGTCGTAAATATTGCCGCCACGGTGAACCCTCTCTGGGCAGCATTTTATCCCCCTGTAACTAGAATTATTATAACTTTGACTTGGGCACAACATACGCCGTTTCGCCCCTGCCAACTTTTACAGGGCGCCAACGTGATTTCTGATGGCGCAATACCGCTATGCTAGCTTACGTGTCGAAATGATGGCAAGCGACCGAAAGGAGAACACCCAAACATTTTTTACGCTGCCTGATCCTGGCACAGCCCGCCTCATTTAGGGGACGAGCGCACGCCATGGCTGAGAAGGCGCGCGCAACGCGGCCGTGAAACCACCGGCCGAGACCGGCTCAGAGAGCGTTGATGCGCGCGGCGAGGCGAGACAGCTTCCGCGAAACCGTGTTCTTGTGCAGTACGCCTTTGGTAATCGCCCGATGTAGCTCGGGCTGGGCAACCTGAAAGGCGGATTGAGCTGCTTGCTTGTCGCCGGTCCCGATCGCGGTCTCGACCTTTTTGACGAAGGTGCGCACTCGGCTCATCCTGGAGCGGTTGATCGCGGTACGTTTTTCAGTCTGGCGGATGCGTTTTTCCGCCGATTTGTGGGTAGCCATGGTGCTTCGCCGAAAGAGGTGAGCGCGTCTTCTATAAGTAGCTTATCGCCGCGTCAACACCCAACGGGCGTGGCCTGGAGAACCAGCCCCAAGCCGGGGAGACCAACAAAAGCTCGCTGTGGCCCTCTGATGACGATATCTTGCGCAGCCGCGCCAGCGGCCGAGCAACAGACCGCGCAGAACGCGACAACCGACAAGGAGCACGATCATGGCCTCCATCCAACACGTGCACGTCAAGACCCGCGATCCCAAGCAGACCGCGCAATTCTATGTCGACAATTTCGGGGCGACCATGAAGGCCGAGATTCCCGGCCGCGGTTTTCGCCTCGATCTGCACGGCCTGCAGCTCAATATTACCGGGCTGATCGCTACCCAAAAGCACGAGCAGCATTACGGGATCGAGCACATCGCGGTCGACACCGAAGACTATGAGGGCACCCTGGCGCGGATGCGCCAGAACGGCGTCAAGATCCTTGAAGAAATGCCGCCCAATAACGGCCGGCGGGTATGCTTTATCGAAGCGCCCGACGGAGCGCAGATGGAATTGATCGAAAAGGTCTGAGCCTCCGTTCGACAACATTCCTGGAGGCGGCGGCTGTGGCTCTGAAGGACAAAATCGCGCTCGGGGTGTCGCTGCCTCACCGTTCGCCCGATCCGATCGGGGCCGAGGCGGTGCGCCGGGTGGCGCAGCGCGCCGAGGCGCTCGGATTTTGCGATCTGTGGGTGACCGAGAACACCCTCGATCACGTCTTCTGTTTCGATCCGGTGGCGGTGCTGACCTATGCCGCCGCAGTCACGAGCAAGATCCGCCTCGGCGCGTCGGTGGTGGTGCTGCCGATCCACCACCCCGCACTCGTCGCCCACCAATGGGCGTGTCTCGATTATTTGAGCGGCGGGCGCGCCATCCTCGGCGTCGGGCTCGGCCGCGAGCATCACTACGCTCAGTTCCAGGTCCCGCGCGAGGCGCGTGTGCGGCGCTTTCGCGAGGATGTCGACTTGATCAGGGCGTTATGGAAAGAACCCCGGGTCGATTACCGCGGGCGGATCTATCAACTCGAAGGCGGCACGATGCAGCCGAAACCGGTCCAGCAGCCTTTGCCGATGTGGTTTGGCGTCGGCCACCCGAATGCGGTGCGCCGCGCCGGGTTTCATGCCGATGGCTGGATGGGATCGGGCGGGTCGAGCATTGCCGCCTTCAAACAATCGGTCCCGCTGCTGCGCGCCGCACTGCAAGAAGCCGGGCGCGACCCGGCCAGTTTTCCAATCTCGAAACGGCTGTTCATGGCGGTCGACGAGCGCCCCGAGGTGGCGCGGGCCGAACTGCACCGTTGGTTCACTGAGGTGTACCACAATCCCGAAGGCACCGACGCCTCGGGCATTCACGGCACGCCGGAACAGGTCCGCGAGCGGCTCGAGGAATTGGTCGCGATGGGCGCCAACCACCTGCTGCTCAACCCGGTCTCGCGCTATACCGAGCAAGTCGAAGCCCTGGCCGCGGTTGCCGGGCTGTCCTGAAGTTGTCGGCATAAAGGAACATCCCCGATGTCTTCCGCGCAGATCGATCCAGTGAAGCAGCAGGTCGCAGCCCATTGGGACCGGCGGGCGGCGCAATTCGACGAGGATTTCGGCCACAGCATCCGCACCCCGGCCGAACGGGCGGCCTGGGACCGCATTTTCGGTCTTGTCCTGCTATCCCGGGGTCCGCTGGACGCCATTGATCTTGGCTGCGGCACAGGCTTCCTCAGCCTCGAGCTGGCGGCCCGTGGGCATCGGGTAACCGGCGTCGACTTTGCCCCAGCGATGCTTGCCCGCGCCGAGCGCAAGGCGGCTGAACGCAGTCTCTCGGTCCGCTTCGAGCAGGCCGACGCCGAGCAGCTGCCATTTGCGCCGGCCAGCTTCGACCTGGCGATCAGCCGTCATGTGCTGTGGACCTTGCCGCATCCGGAAGCCGCGATCGATGAGTGGGTCCGCGTGCTGCGCCCGGGAGGGCGGCTCGTCGTCGTGGACGGCGCCGTGCTCGACGGCAGCGACCGGGTTGCCGGGGCTCAGCCGGGATGCCAGGAGAACGCTCGGACCAGCCCGGAATATCAGGCGGTCGGCGACCGGCTGCCGTTTCTCGGCGGTCGCCCGCGCGAGCAGATCGAGGCGCTGCTGCGGGCGCATGGCCTCATCGATATCAGCAGCGATTCGCTCGCCGATCTGATTGAGGCGCAGGTGCAGCGCATGGCCGAGGAAGGACTCGAGCCGCGGCGGCGCAACCGCTACGTCGTCTGGGGCGACGTCGCGCGCTGAGGTCGCGATGCAGCAAGGCCGCGGCGGTATGGGGAGCCACAAGCACGGCACCTCCGGACATGCGACGCAGAATCCGCGTTTCCGCCTTGGCAAAAAGCTCGCCGCCGAACGCGGCGAATTCGATGCCCGGCCGAACCGTCGCCCGCTGCGACCTCGCTTTGATACGGTGCGCGAAGCGTTCAACGCCAGGGGCAAGCCGCGCCGGTCCTGATCCCGCCCGCTCGGTCAGCGGTTGCGGAAGTCCGGTTTGCGCTTGTCGATAAAGGCGGCCATGCCCTCCTTGCGGTCTTCGGTGGCGAAGGTCGAATGAAACAGCCGCCGCTCGAAGCGGACTCCTTCGGCGAGGGTCGTCTCATAGGCGCGGTTGACCGATTCCTTGACCATCATCGCGATCGGCCGCGACATTTGGGCAATACGCTGGGCGACCTTGATCGCCTCCTCGAGTAAATCGGCGGCCGGCACGATGCGGCTCACCAGTCCCGCCCGTTCGGCCTCGGCGGCGTCCATCATCCGTCCGGTCAGACACAGATCCATCGCCTTGGCCTTGCCGACAAAGCGCGTCAGCCGCTGGGTCCCACCGGCGCCGGGTATCGTGCCGAGCTGAATCTCGGGCTGGCCGAAGCGCGCGGTGTCGGCGGCGATAACGATGTCGCACATCATCGCGATCTCGCAGCCGCCGCCGAGGGCAAACCCGGCGACCGCGGCGACGACCGGCTTGCGGCATTGCCCGACCCGCTCCCAGCCGCGGGTAATGAAGTCTTCGAGATAGATTTCGGGATAGCTCTTGCCGGCCATCTCCTTGACGTCGGCGCCGGCGGCAAAGGCCTTGTCATTGCCGGTCAGGACGATGGCCCCGATCGCATCGTCGCCCTCGAATATGTCCAGGGCCCCGGCTAACTCGCCGACCAGCGCCGCGTTCAGCGCGTTTAGCGCCTGCGGCCGGTTCAAGGTGATAATGCCTACCGCGCCTCGGCGCTCGACGAGAATGTGCTGATACACGGACGTTTCACTCATCGGATCACTCCCTAGCGCTGCCGTTTGGCGCAAAAAAAGGTAGAGCGGCCAGACTGCACGATGCGCCGCACCCCCTCGGCGCAATTGCACCCGGGGCATGGCTCGCCCTCCCGCCCGTAAACCGCCCAGCGGTGCTGGAAATAGCCGAGTTCGCCATCCGCCTGGACATAGTCGCGCAACGACGAGCCACCGGCCGCGATGGCCTCATTCAGCACCGAACGGATCGCCGCCGCCAACCGCCCCAGCCGCGCCCGGCTGATCGATCCGGCGAGCCGTTCCGGCGCCAACCGGGCGCGATAGAGCGCCTCGCAGACGTAGATGTTGCCGAGCCCGGCGACGATGCGCTGATCGAGCAGGGCCGCCTTGATCGAGGTCATCTTGCCGCCAAGCTTGGCAGCGAGATAGGCGCCGTCGAACCCTGCTTCGAGCGGCTCCGGCCCGAGCCCGGCCAGCAGCGGGTGCCGGTCGGCCTCGCCGCGCCTGATATAATCGAGCGTCCCGAAGCGACGGGCATCGTTGAAGCGCACGACGGTGCCGTTGTCGAGGGTTAGGACCACATGGTCGTGACGCGCCTCCGGTTGGCCCGCATCGCCGGCGGTGATCCGCCCCGACATGCCGAGGTGGAGAAGTAGCAGGCCGTCGGCATCGAGCTCGATCAGGATATATTTGCCGCGGCGGCCGAGCGCGCCGATTCGGGCGCCGTCCAGCCGCTCGGCCAGCGCCGGCGGAAACGGCCGGCGCAGATCG
>Ga0306921_10005955_pt1 | contig 12694 bp, 12 predicted proteins | sample sta12Cox44000080_FD_203760 | JGI IMG/M metagenome (GOLD analysis project Ga0306921, IMG submission 203760) | Lab enrichment of tropical soil microbial communities from Luquillo Experimental Forest, Puerto Rico - statoxic.12C.oxic.44.000.080 (v2)... | ecosystem: Environmental > Terrestrial >... | reverse complement strand
GCCGCTCGAGAACAGGGGGGCAAGCGTTAACGTCAACATCACTCCCGTCGGTGGCGAGTACCGCTGGCACTACGACCGAAATGCAGTGACCGGTATTCTCTACCTCAACCAAGTTTCTGGCGGTGAAACGGAGCTGTATCCGGGCTGTCGCATTTACCTCGGGCGATACAAGGACACGATCGCACAACGTTGGCTCGACGAAATCTCGCGGTGCCCTTTCGTTCTGCGGCTCTTCAGCAAGAAGATGTGCGTCACACCACGCGCTGGCATGCTGATTGTCATGCAAGGCGATCAGTGTCTGCATAGCGTGCGTGCAGTGGAGAACGGAGAACGAATCAATATCGTGATGGCGTTTGACCGGCCCGGCGCGAGCTTCGCGGTTCAGAGGCACCTCGATTCCTACCTCTACTCCCGGTCAGCGGCGCCGCAGTTCGATCCCAATTATCGGGAGTAACCTCAACAGCGTCGCGCATGCCCTAGGCACGTAGTAACGGCGACGCGTTGGTAGACCGCGGGGCGCAAACCCCGGGGAGCGACTCCTCCTCTCTCAGGCCGCGGAGCGGCCAACCTGGTACCCGGCTTTTCGACCGAGGGAAGCGGAAGGGTTCAGCCGTCTGTTGGGGCGCGTTCAATCTGTCGGGCGATCGCTCTTGGGACTCTTCGGCGTCAATTTGCGAAACACAAACTCCTGCAGGATGTTCACCCCCGCGGACGTCCCAATCCCGATGAGCGTATTGTTCACCGTCGTACCAAAACCGTGGCGGCTTCCTTCGGGGTAATAGAGATTGGAGATGCCACCCGCCGCCAGGCTTCCCAGAATTCCGGAGTAATCCGGCTGCCAGTGGCCGTTATCACCCTTCGTCATCACTGATCTTGAAATGGCGTAGAGAATGCGCGACTTGGTCGTGCCCGTGCCTTTGTAAAAATACCGTGGGTCCTGTTTCAGAATCGAAGGCAGGATGGCGTTGCTTATGTATGTGCCGATGAAAAAGTCGCCGTAGGCGGCGCCGAAGCGCCGGGCATAACCCGCCGCGCCCTGTCCGTAGCCGGGAAAAGAGTCGTTCGCCTGTTGCCCTCCCGCGATTATCCCAGCGATCACAAATGACGCCGGGTCGATCGCCAACTTCCAGGCCAACACGAACTTCTGCTTCGGATTGAGTGGCGCGGCGTCGGAGACGTAGCTCGCGTAAAAGTTAGGGATCACCGCCAGGATGCGTTGTTGCAACTGTTCCTGGATCTGTTCTTGCGCGATCTCCTCCCGCGTAAGTCGCACGCTCACTTCGGTGACCACCGGAGCCAATTCGAGCACGATGGCCGGAACCTGGTAGTCCTCCTGGGCGGGCAGGGTCCCGGATACCGTCTTTGTCCTAAAACCCGAAAGCGCGATGCTCAATTCGAAGGGGCCCGGCGCAACACCGGCAAATGAAAAATGACCGTCCTGAGCGGTAAGGGTTTCTGCCGTCGGCGGAGCCAATTCGCGGCTGAGCCTGACCTGTGCGCCCGAAACCGGGCCCCCCGTTGCATCAAGGACCGTGCCGCTGATGCTTCCGATGCTCTTGGAATCCTGCGGCTGCCCACTCGGAGGCGGGGTTGGATCGGCAGAGCGTTCCTGCTGCTTACCGGTCGCAGAGGCGGCGGCCGACCCGTCTGACTGAGCCAACAGCGGGGAGACAACCAGGAGGAGGCCGCAAATCAACCGGGCGACGTGGAAAGTGACTGGAAGGAAATGGTTTGTATGCTTCTCCCACACACCCGGGGCCATTTGTCCTTATTCTCCCCCAATATGCAACATTTGTAAGCCTCCGGGGCTGATCCGGAAAAAGTCGCTCTGAGGCAAGACTAGCATAAACAGGGTTACAGCTTTATGTCAGTCCGAGCCACGAAGTCTCGAATGGCGCCGGCGGCGACGCTGTTCCCGGCGGGCCCCTCACACCTGCCCGCCATCTCCCATCAGCGATAGGGAATCTGGTTTTCTTCCAGCCAAGCTCTGGCAACCTCTTCGAAGGCCGCTTGGCGGTACTTGTACCAGGAATCTTCCAGAGCCAGCTGTTGAATCGCATTCTTGAAACGTCGAAATGCACCGGAACCATGGATCGCCGACAACAGCTCAGGGCGACACTGGCACTGTTCCTGTTCCGCCGCGAAGTCCTGCATCATGCGCCATTCGTCGATATGCGCCCGATCCGGCAACTCCAGCATGCGGTCGTCTTCCAGCGCCCGCTTGACTTTCGGTAAATACCCCTGCATCCATTCCGGAGCGGCGTCCCATTGGCCGCTCTCGGCGATGCGCGCTTCTTCCTCGTTGAAGGTAATAATCTCTCCCGTTTCCGGATCCAGGCAAGAGTGCAGCTCATCGCTCTCCAGATCGAGCGCCTCGACCACGTCGCGCAGATAGACAAGCGGCATACGCCCCCATTTTCACCTGCAGTTTACGACAGATGTTACCGTCAGTTCTCTCTCCGCGCCACAGAAATTCGGCGGGTTTGTCGGCAGCACGTGATAGGTGCGGTTGAGATAGCACGTGAAGTGTCCGTTTTGGCGGATGCCACACCCTCCCACAGTGAACAATAATTGAACACCGGTACCCCATCCCATCCGGTTTTGCTGGTGTTGGTTCCCGTCTCACCGACGCACCTCGACGGCCCGACTTCTTCGCCACTTCAGTCGAGCGTAGAAGGCAAGGTTTAGAAGGCAGACGATTACCGCCGCAATGGTAAGCACGCTCGCAGGGATGTCCGGATAGACGAACTTATCGAGATAATGGAGCAGGAATCCGCCCTGATACGGCTCGATTCCGGCCCGCTGTTCCAGCCAATTTTCCAGCAGGGTCAAGGGACACGGCCAAGGAAGAAGTTCCGTAAGGACTCCCCAGATGAGAGAAGCAATGTGCAGACGCCGGAGAATCGGACGGGAGCCCGCCAGCAAGGCACCAAAGACAACCCATACTAAGAAGAGTGCGTGGACGAAAAGCACGAGCGTTGCGAGCACGGAATAGAAGCCACCAACCACGACAACTGCAGGCATGTCTAAAAAACTCTATGCGGCTCCATTCTGCAAAACAAGACAGATGGCAACCAACCCTCCTACCGTCCCGAAACAGCTTAAACGTTCGGTGCCCCGTCCCAGCCGGTTTTGTGGGACGGGATCTTCGTCCTATTTACGCATCCTGCCCGGCAGCCTGAAACCTCGCCCGACTTCCTGAAGCTAAAGCGCCCGTCCATCTGACCGGTCAAAGGCCTGCAGCAGCCAAAAGAAAGGCTCTGGCCCGGCGCTGAGGCGGCCGGTAAATGGGCTGTCGAGGGAGAAGATGAGATAAAACGCCAGTCCCACAATAAGGGAGTACCCCAGCAGCAACACCGCCCAGACCGCCCAGGCATGGGTGACAAAGAGTCCGTGAAATGCGAACAAGACAAACGCTCCGCCAATAAGCAGGCCCCACAGGGCGCCGGCAGTGTTGCCTCTGGCACCGCGCAGGCGGTTGCGCCGGGCATCGAGCCAGGTTCCCGTCAGATCCAGGACTTTAGCATAGAGTGCAAGTTCGCAAGGGTCGCCAGGCTTGATCGCCAGAATTGACCTGACCAGTGCGAAAGAGGTGTCCAGGTTAATCTCCTCGGCCGGCCTTTTGTCGCGGGTCGCACGCTCCAGCAAATCCCACCGTTCAATCACGCTCTGTACATACGCCTTTGCCGACTCGCGGGTCGCTCCGGTCCTTTGAGCGGAAATGCTGCCAATGACCAACAGCAGATCGGTGAGGGCGTTGGCTTCGCTGTTGACTGCGGTCCCTGCGGTGCTGAAGCTCTGCCATACACCCGAAACCACAAAGGCAATCAGCACCGCATAGGTGGTGCCGAGCGTCCCATAGACCGAGCTGGTCAAAGCGCCGTCCAGGTCAAGCTGCTGAACGTTGAACAACATGCGCGTGAGCAACGAAACCGCGAAGGCTGCGACCACGGTCGAGCTGATAATGACTACGGGTTGCAGCTTCGCGGGTAGCGATAGTATGTACGAGCGCATGTTACCTCATTGGTGCGGCGGAAGCGCGCCTTGGGTTCCGACGTACAAGGCGTAGAGCGACTGGCTCGCGGCCATAAATAGCCGATTCCGTTTCGCGCCGCCGAAACACAGGTTGGCGCAGGTTTCCGGCAAGTGGATTTTGCCGATCAAGGTGCCGTCGGAGGCGAAGACATGCACCCCGTCATATCCTTCGCCACCCCATCCGGCGGCAGACCACACATTTCCGTCGATATCGCAGCGGATGCCATCGGAAGACCCAACTCCCATATCAACAAACTTGCCACCGTTCCCCAGTCGCTCACCGTTGATCACGTCGTACACGCGAATGTGATGCGGGTAGCCAGGGTGATGCGAAGAACCTGTATCGACGATATAGAGCTTCTTTTCGTCCGGCGAGAAACAGATGCCATTTGGCTTCTCCATGTCGCTGGCAACGACGGTGATGTCGTTCGTCTTCGGATCGATGCGATAGACATTGGGGGGCAACTCGAGAGCAGCTTTGTGGCCTTCATAGTCGGAAAGAATGCCGTATCCCGGATCGGTGAACCAAATCCCTCCATTGGATTGCACCACAATGTCATTGGGGGCGTTGAGCGGTTTCCCTTGAAAACGGTCGACCAGCACCCTGACGGTGCCGTCGTATTCAGTGCGGGTGACACAGCGTGAATCATGCTCACAGGTGACGAGCCTGCCCTGCCGGTCTCGCGCATTGCCATTGCTGTAATTCGAAGGACTACGGAACACGCTGACTTCCCCTGTTTCCTCGATCCACCGCAGCATGCGGTTGTTGGGGATATCGCTCCACAGGAGGAATCGTCCGTCTCCGAACCAGACGGGGCCTTCGGCCCAGCGACAGCCGGTGTACAGCCGCTCGATGGCCGCATTCGACAGCTTGTACTTCTGGAAACGGGGATCGATGACTTCTACCGCCGGATCGGGATACCGGATTGGAGCCTTGGTGTCCTGAGTACCAGCGAAGGAGGAGGGTTCGAGAATGAGAGCTGCCGCAACGGAGGTTGCCACGTTCACGAACGTGCGTCTTTGCATCGGTTCTCCCTTCCGCTCCGAGAACTTCAGATGGGTGGGTAGGAAGGCCACCCATCGTAACATTTCGGTAGTGTCCTAGTTTCAATTTCAGTAGACTTCGCTTTAGCGTCGGCCCACAGGAGTAACCGCTGATGAAACCTATTGACTATGCCAAGGCATTGGGCGTCGCTCCTCAGGTTCTGATCCTTGACGTGTTGATAGCCATGGGCGTCGTTTGTCTCTACCTTGCACTTGTCAATCCAGGACGGCCTAAAGTCGATTACGGCACCGTTGGAATCCGTCGCCCGGTTTGTCCACCCGCATCTTCGGGACTGCGCTTTGGTTTGGCACGGCTTTGCTATGCGGGAGCCGCAGTCCTAATCGCAACGCATATGAGTTCGCGATAGCTCTCACTGTGTTTTATGCCTTCCTCGATGGTGCGAGCGTGGGGTTCGCTGGTGTGCTCACTGCCAGCTTTGCCTTTACCATTGGACTGAAATTAGTGGGATCGTTGCTCGGCGCTTGGATCGCAGTTCGCAGCCGACGCGCCGTTATGGTCTGAACTCAAAGTAGGACACTACCAACATTGCAAAGAATCCTATTGGGATTTCTGCTATCTGCTGCTGTCTTAGTTAGGGCTTGGGCGCAGTAGTGCCGGCTCCTGTTTGACCGCTTGAGTTGGAGCTGGATGGCGTCGGGTTAGAGCTGCCTGCGGTAGTAGCTGGTTTCTTCGGCGTGGTCCTTTTCTTTTTTGCTTTTGCCGGCGGCTCGGTCTGGGCGACGACGATTTCCTTCGGCTTTGCTGCGGCTGCCTCCGCTGCTACCAGTTGCTCCTGCTGCGCCTTGATCTGGACTCGCATCTGGTTGAGTTCATTCTGTGTCGCCGCGGTCAACTGCTCGAGCGCCTCTCCCAACTTGCGTCGGACAGAACCGATCCCTTGCAGCTGCTGCGACAGTGTGTCGTAGTCTCCCTTCTGTCCGAAGACACGAGTCGCTTCCGTCACTGTGCCGAAAACGTCGTATAGAGCATTCAGATTGCGATAGAGTTTGAACTCGGCGTTCACGTCCTCGGGCGCTGAGCGAACGGCGTTAATCAACCCCGGCAGGGCCGAGGTGAGGTTGCGCTGCACGGAATCGACATTTGCTTGTGCCGCGCTCCTGGCGTCGCTATTGATCTTCCACTTTTCAATACGCAATCGCCCGAGGTCGACGGCGGCCTGAGAGGCAACGTGTTCCAACCTGTCCAGGTCAGGCAGGATTGGGGCCATCGGGTTGCTGGCAACACGAGCCGGGGTTGCTTCGCTGATGGCGGATTTTGTCGACGGGGTCTCAGGAGCTTGCGACAGCATCGGCGCAAAAGCAAACACAAGAAGTACGAAACACAAACCAGACTTCATCTTGCATTCCACAGCAGAAGTTGAAGACGAGGTGCGCAGATGCGTACTACAGCTTATAACGGAACAGATGCGGTTAGACATTGCAAAGTTGCGTGGCGTCATGTTTGTTTCGAGTACGACGCCGCCCCGGGCGGACGACCATGCTGAAGAAGTCGGGACTGCGTATCCCTCACGGACTGCACAGGCTGCTGAAAGAGTCTGGAGAGCAAGGTCCCTCGCCGACTAAGGTCCGCTTGGGACAACCAAAGCCATGGACCTTGGGGGCACAACCAAAGCCGTGCCCCTTCAAAACTCGGTCCACTGGACCGGCAGTTAGCGCACTTCTAGCTCGCGTTTGACATGCCGGGCTTGGAGCCGCGGAGGGCTGTCGCTCAACGATGCCCCCAGGCTGCGAGTGTCTCATGATGAGGTGACGGCGGTCACTGCATCCGCGCTCACTCGCCACGTATTTTGTACCTACTGACTCGTGCCACGGAACTGTTTATACGTCGCAGCAGCATTTTTGCTTCCGTCTGCTCTCGGACTGAAATTCCACTCTCACAGGGGGACAAAACACTAAAGTGACTGGTCAATGAGGCGGACGACATGCGTGGGCGCATGAAGAATGTTCTCGGGGAGCTGATCCATCGAGATTGAGGTTCGACTCCTCAGAACTCTACGGACCCGCTCTCTATCTCTTTCTCTTTCCTTTTCTCCGCTGCTCGGCTTTCCACTTCGCTGCCGCCGGGGGTTCGCGCCAGGGTTGCCAGTAATAATGTTCCCAGCCGTCGGTGACGCCTTGATGATCGTTTTCCGGAACGTTGACGTGCACCAGGTCGACACGCCGCCTGTCTTCGTCTTGCTGAAGCGCATTACCAGGATCGAATCCGGGTCGGAGTTCTTCCAGCCAGTTGAGCGCCATGACTCCACAATCATCTTATTTGGAGCCACCAGCAGGTTCTTAATCGATGTACAACTCATAGAGCGTCTCAGGAGATACGCCGAACTCGACCGACTGTTGAATGGCTGGGGTCACAAATCCTCCCCCTGTATTCCTCCTTCCCTTGTCGTTTACAAGTTCGCCGGCTCCCACCGAAGGCGAATGCGCTGAGCACGATACCTCAGGATTCGGTGGGATGCTGGTGTACTTTGGACTGGAACACGTCGGATGGGGATCCCGCAAGGGCGATGCAAAAAAATACTGGGCGCCTGGCGAATGCAGCAAGCAGTGACGTGGTGCTAAGCCGGTATGTTTTCCTGTGACTGCACCTTTCTCAGGATGTCCTCGATCACCGAGCAACGGGCTTGCAGCTCATGCTTAAAGTCGCGATGATCGGTACGGGCGATCTCGTGAATCAGGTTGCTGTGACGCTCCTCCAGGATTTCCAGCAGTAGCCGCCTTTCCTGATCGTTCAACCGGAGTTCCATAAGATCCCTCCCATCGACTGTCCGCCGGCCGGCCGGCGACATGCGACTGCGAATCGGCCCGGCGAATGCCGCCCTCTTCTGACACAAGTGTAAGTCCGACTGGCGGAGTCTCACAATCGAATGATCCACCGTTCCCGTTTTGGCTTCTCCCTGCACCCTCGAGGCTCGACTCCCGCCGCGAACCGACACGCTTCGATGGCTGGTTTTCCGAGTCCAGCGCACTCGGTGGCGCGTGGCACAAGCACAACGCGCTGCCCTGTGCGCTGGGCTGAAGTTGACCGGTGCGTGTATCCTTAGTTGTTTGGCCGGACCGAGGAGCGCGGCTGCCCCTCGTGCCCTTTTCTCTAAAATACCCGGTGCCGCCTTGCGTTTTGTAAATCACTCCTGTGCCGGCCATCGCAAGGCGCGACCTCCAGGGAGACCACATGGCTACCAAGGTTCAGCCCGAACTCAAATCCGCTACCAACGCAGCTTCCTATTCTCCAAGAACTAATTTCGAGTCCGATTTGGCGCTCGAGTTCTTGCGCGTTGTCGAAGAGGCGGCGATCGCCTCGGCCAAGACCATGGGCCAGGGCAAGCGTGAACTGGCCGACAAGATGGCAACAGAAGCTATGCGCGGCGTTATGGACTCCGTACCCATGGACGGCACCATTGTCATCGGCGAAGGCGAGCGTGACGAAGCGCCCATGTTGTACATCGGAGAGAAGGTTGGCAGACACGACGGAGGCCAGTATCCAGAGGTTGCTATCGCAGTCGATCCCCTGGAAGGCACGAACCTCTGCGCCACGGGATCTCCTGGCGCCATCACAGTGCTGGCCGCCTCCGAACACGGCGGCCTCTTGCATGCACCCGACTGCTACATGGAGAAAATTGTCGTTGGCCCCTCGTGCAAGGGCGTCGTCGATCTCGAGGCGCCGGTGGGACACAACCTCAAAGTCATCGCCAAGGTCCTCGGCCGCAAGGTGGAAGACCTGGTCATCATTATTCTGGATCGCCCCCGTCATGACAAACTGATCGAAGACATCCGCAAGGCGGGCGCGCGCATCCGGCTCATCTCCGACGGCGACCTGTCACCGGGAATCGCTGCCAGTATGCTTGGCTCAGGCGTTCACGCCGTCATGGGCATCGGTGGCGCTCCTGAGGGCGTCATCACCGCGGCGGCCATCCGCTGCCTCAACGGCTACATGGTAGGCCGCCTGACCGGATATACGCCGGAACAAGCCGAGCGCATGCACGACATGGGCATCAAAGACCCCAAGCGCTTCTACACAGCTGACGAGTTGGCACCGGGAGAGAACATTGTCTTCGCTGCCACTGGCGTGACCGACGGTCCCTTGCTTAAGGGCGTGCGCTTCTTTGGCGACGGAGTCCGCACCAGCTCGTTGGTCATGAAGCGCAACAACGCCAAAGTGCGCTTCATCGAGAGCATCCACGTCAACAAAAGCCCGGATGCCAAGGTGCGCATTCCGTAGCGGCCGTCCGGTTTTACAGGGGCAACCCGCCCTCCCGCCGGAGGGCCGGTTTTGCGTTCCCATAGTTGTCCTGTAGTCATGGCCGCCGATCATTTTCTGCTTGCCTCTTTGCCAACAGGAGTAAACTGGTTTCAGAGCAAGGTAGCTGCGGTTGGATCCCCTCCCTTCCGGAGAGGCTTGCATGAACGTTCATTTCGGTTACAAGATTTCGAAAACTGCCGATCTCGAAAAGCAAGTCAGACACCAACTGGAAAAACTAAGCAAGTACCTGCAGGTCTTTCGTCCTGAACTGGTACATCTCAAAGGCCTTGTCGAAGAAAACTCGGCTCGGGAGGGCTTTGTCGTTTCGCTGAATCTACGCTTGCCTTCCGGGCAGATGGCGGCGCAGGAGAAGAGTCCGAGCGCGACCACCGCAATCAAGGCCGCGTTCGACGCTGTCATCGAGCAGTTAAAGCAGCACAAGCGTTTGCTGCGCAGCAAGCACAAATGGGTGCGCCGGAGCGGCACCAAACGCCGTCCCTCGGAAACCGTGGCCTTCGAAGACACTCTGGCGATTGTTCGGCCTGAGACGGTTTCTCCCGAGGACATTGCCCTTTACATTGGTGTCAACCTGCCCCGCCTGGAGCACTTTGTCGAGCGCCAGATCAGCTACCGCGAGAGTCAGGGAGATCTCCTGCCGGATCAGGTTGCCTCGGAAGATGTCGTAGCCGAAGCGATCTGCTGCGCGCTCGGCGATGAATTCGAGAAGCCCGAGCGCATCAAGATTGAGCCCTGGCTCTACCGGCTGGCCAGCGAGGCCATCGACCGCCTTTCCGCCAGCGATAGCGACGAGCGGAATGTACCGCTCGAGCGGCAACATGGCACGCAAAATGTGCAGGCCAGCGACGAGGCCCGGCTGCAGTTCCATCAGCCGGACGACAAACTTTTGGAAGAGGACATTATCGCCGACGGCAACGCCCGCAATCCCGAAGAACTCGTTGCCCGTAGCGAGTTGATCGACCTGGTGCAACTGGCGTTGCGCCACTGCAGCCGCGAAGATCGCGAGGTCTTCATTCTGTATGCGGTCGAGGGCTTTACCCAGGAAGAAATTGCTGCCATTACCAGCCACACGCTGAAGGAGGTGCGCGTGTCCATCAGCAAGGCCCGCCAGCACCTGCAACGCGCCTTGCCCACCAAGGACCTTTTCAGAGACAAGCTTGTGGAGTATACCGAGAGCACCTGAGGGGGCCGCTTGCCGGCGGTCTCTCCGAGCGTCCATCTAACAACTGAACCCAGGAGAACCGGAATGATCACGAGAGATGACATCCGTGAGCTTGCTAATTTCCATTCGCCGGAGGGCTGTGCGGTCACGTTTTACTATCAGCCCACGGCGCCGTCCAACCGGTCACACCGTGACGAAACCATCCTTGTTAAAGATCTGGTGCAGAATGCTATCCGCCAAGCGGAGAAGAACCGCAGCAAGCCCAAGGCCGCCGGCGCCGACTTGCAACGCATCCTGGAGATGACGGAAACACTGCGCGCCAACGGCTGCAAAGGCAAGGCTGTCTTTGCTTGTGTCGCCCAGGGCTACTGGCGCGAGTTCGACCTCCCTGCCACGTTACCCAACAGCCGGCTCATTCTCAACCAGCGCTTTCACCTCAAGCCGCTGGCCGCGATCTTCGACGCCATGCAGCATGCCTGCGTCGTGCTGGTCGATCGCAGCAAGGCGCGGGTCTTCGAGATTGCCGACGGCAAACTCACCGAGAAGCTGGACTTCATTAATGAGCTCACCCGGCGCGGGCGTAGCGATGGATGGGGCGGCTATGATGCGGGCCATATTGAGCGCCGCGTGATGAACGAGGTGATGCAGCATTTCAAAGTTGTATCCGACGCCATCGGCGGATACTTCGAGCGCGACGGCTGCGAGAATTTGCTGATTGGCTGCCACGATGATGTGTGGTCCGAGTTCTTACCCCGCCTTCACACCTATGCCAAACAACGGCTGGTGGGACGCTTCCGGATCGATCCCAAAACGGCCACTCCGGAACAGGTGAAGCAGTTAGCACTCGAACTCCTGCAGCGGCATGACGAAGAGCGAAAGCAGACGCTGATCACAGAGGTAATCGGCGAGGCCCATCGCAACGGCCGTGGTGCCATCGGATTGCGCCGGGTGCTGCGTTCGCTGGAAGCCGGAGAGGTACAGACGCTGATGCTGGCCTCCAGCTTCAGCGCTCCCGGAGTGAAGTGCTACCACTGCGGTCACATGGACCTGCACATCGCCCCCGCCTGCGCGATGTGCGGCAAGCCGAACACCGAACTTGACGATCTAGGAGATGCTATCGTCGGCTATGCCATCCGCAATGGGCTGGGGATGGTTTACATCGGCGATGACGAGCAGTTCGACCGCATTGGCCGGATCGCCGCGCAACTACGCTTCCGCGCCGACCAGAGCACGTCTGCCAGAGTTGCAGTGTAGTTTATGCAGAAAATCGCCTCGCGAGTCTTTGCCCTGCGGGGGTTCGCGAGGCGGTACTATTTGCGTTGGTGTGGAATCGGTTGCAGTATCTTTTTGCCTTGCGCGACGTTCGCGCTCGGTAGCAGTGACGTCGTTCTTCCGGCCAGGGGCGCAAGACTGTGTATGAGAACTCGCTTCTGGTTCCAGCAGTGGAACAAACAACCAGAAACGGCCCCGGGGGGGCGAAACCGTTTAGCCCAGAACGAAGCCAAAGGTGGAGTTCTGCTAGGTAGAAACGTCCGGCGGCGTAGCAGCCAGTCGTCCGCTAACCACCAACTCCCGTCAACCGTCCATTCTCGTGATGCGATGCCTACTTGCGGTGCTCCTACTCTGGACGACGCTGTTCGCCCAGGCGCCCAAGCCGCTTCCTGCCGACGACGCTGTGCGCATCGGAGAGTTCTATCGCCTGGCCGCCCAGATCCAGGACAAGATCTGGCCGGGCTGGAGCGCGACAACTGCGCCTCTATTGTTAGTCACAAAGGACACCGAATTTCTGACCCGCTTCCCTACCCCGCCGAAGGAATTTCAAAAAGTAGGTGACGACATTTGCGCCCGGCCGCGGCAGTTCTCCACCGATCTGCTGGCGACGTTTCCCGCGTTTGGAATGCCTCCGGTGATCGTCATCGGCGAGCCGGCGAACACTTCGAGTGGCACCAGCACACCCTGGCTTATTGCTGTCATGCATGAGCACTTCCATCAGTTGCAGTGGGCGCAACCGGAATACCTCAAGGCCATCGCCGATCTGGGTTTGAGCAAGAGCGATGCCACCGGCATGTGGATGCTCAACTACCCGTTTCCTTACGAGGATCCCGAGCTGGCAAGGTCGTTCGAGTATCTTCGCGACTCATTGCTGAATGCGTTGAATGAGGTTGACCAGCAAAAGT
>Ga0306921_10005954_pt1 | contig 12698 bp, 6 predicted proteins | sample sta12Cox44000080_FD_203760 | JGI IMG/M metagenome (GOLD analysis project Ga0306921, IMG submission 203760) | Lab enrichment of tropical soil microbial communities from Luquillo Experimental Forest, Puerto Rico - statoxic.12C.oxic.44.000.080 (v2)... | ecosystem: Environmental > Terrestrial > Soil... | reverse complement strand
CGATGCCGACGTGCAGCCGCACGCCGCCGCGCTCGGTGAACTTGAAGGCGTTCGACAGCAGGTTCTTCAGCACCTGCAGCAGGCGCTTGGAGTCGGTGGTGATCGCCCGGCCGAGACGCTGATCGAAGTCGGCGGTGAAGGAGAGCTTGCGCGCCTCGGCCTCGTGGCGGAAGTTGCGCTCGATCGTCTCGCGCAAATGCGTGAAGAGCAGCTCCTCGCATTCGACCGTCACCGTGCCCGACTCGATCTTCGAGAGGTCGAGAATGTCGCTGATGAGATTGAGCAGGTCGGTGCCGGCTCCGTGGATCGTGTTGGCGAATTCCACCTGCCGCGGCGAGAGGTTGCCGTCGGCGTTCTCGGCGAGCTGCTGGCCGAGTATGAGGATGCTGTTGAGCGGGGTACGCAGCTCGTGCGACATGTTCGCCAGGAACTCGGACTTGTAGCGCGAGGTGAGCGCGAGCTCGGCGGCCTTCTCCTCGAGCGCGCGCCGGGCGAGCTCGATCTCCTGGTTCTTGCGCTCGACCTCGGCGTTCTGCTCGGCGAGCAGCTTCGCCTTGTTGGCAAGCTCCTCGTTGGTCTGCTGTAACTCGGTCTGCTGCGTCTGCAGCTCGGTGGCGAGCTGCTGGGACTGTTTGAGGAGACCCTCGGTGCGCATCGTCGCTTCGATGGTATTCAGCACCACCCCGATGATGCTGCCGGTCAGCTGCTCGAGGAAGGCAAGGTGCGAGGCGGTGAACTCGCCGAGCGAGGCGAGCTCGATGACCGCTTTCACGTGTCCCTCGTAGAGCACCGGCAGCACGACCAGGTTGCGCGGCCGCGCATCGAGGAGTCCGCCGCGTATGTGGATGGAATCGTTCGGGATGTCGGTCAGCAGCAGGCGCTGGCGATCGACGGCCGCCTGACCGACCAACCCTTCGCCCATGCGGTAGCGTCGCGGCTCACGACCCTCGTACGGCTCATCGGCGTAGCTGGCGAGCTCGCGCAGCTCGCCGGCACCTGCCGCGCCCTCCATGACGCAGATGATTCCCTGCTGGGCGTTAACCAGCGGCGCGAGCTCCGACAGCAGCAGCTGACCCACCGTGACCAGGTCGCGCTGTCCCTGCATCATGCGACTGAATTTGGCGAGGTTGGTCTTGAGCCAGTCCTGCTCCTTGTTGCGGTCGGTCGTGACGCGCAGGTTGCCGATCATGGCATTGATGTTGTCCTTGAGCTCGGAGACCTCGCCGCGCGCCTCCACCTGAATCGAGCGCGTCAGGTCCCCCTTCGTCACCGCGGTCGCTACTTCGGCGATCGCGCGTACCTGGTTGGTGAGGTTGGCGGCGAGCAGATTCACGTTCGCCGTGAGGTCCTTCCAGGTTCCGGCCGCACCCGGCACGTGGGCCTGCCCGCCGAGCCGGCCTTCGACGCCCACCTCGCGTGCCACGCTCGTGACCTGGTCCGCGAAAATGGCGAGCGTGTCGGTCATGCTGTTGATGGTGTCGGCAAGAGCGTTGACCTCACCCTTGGATTCCACCGTGAGTCGCTGGCGCAGATCGCCGTTGGCGACCGCGGTCACCACCTTGACGATGCCGCGCACCTGGTTGGTGAGATTGTTGGCCATCACGTTCACGTTGTCGGTGAGATCCTTCCAGGTGCCGGCGACACCCGGGACGACCGCCTGGCCACCGAGCTTGCCCTCGGTGCCGACCTCGCGCGCGAGCCGCGTCACCTCGGCGGCGAAGCCGTTGAGCTGATCGACCATGGTGTTGATGGTCTCCTTCAGCTGCAGGATCTCGCCCTTGACGTCCACGGTGATCTTGCGGGAAAGGTCGCCGCGCGCGATCGCCGTGGAGACTTCCGCGATGTTGCGCACCTGTCCGGTCAGGTTGCGCGCCATGGAGTTGACGTTGTCGGTGAGGTCCTTCCACGTACCGGCGACGCCTGGCACGATGGCCTGGCCCCCGAGCTTGCCCTCGGTGCCGACTTCGCGTGCCACGCGCGTCACCTCCGCGGCGAAGCTGTTGAGCTGGTCCACCATGGTGTTGACCGTCTCTTTGAGCTGCAGGATCTCGCCGCGCACGTCGACCGTGATCTTGCGGGACAGGTCGCCGCGTGCGATCGCGGTGGCGACCTCGGCGATGTTGCGTACCTGCCCGGTGAGGTTGCTCGCCATCGAGTTGACCTTGTCGGTGAGGTCCTTCCACACGCCGCTCACGTCCTTGACGTCCGCCTGACCGCCGAGCTTGCCCTCGGTGCCGACTTCGCGGGCGACGCGCGTCACTTCCGCCGCGAAGGCATTGAGCTGGTCCACCATGGTGTTGACCGTCTCTTTGAGCTGCAGGATCTCGCCGCGCACGTCGACCGTGATCTTGCGGGAGAGGTCGCCGCGCGCGATCGCGGTCGCGACCTCGGCGATGTTGCGCACCTGGCCGGTGAGGTTGCCGGCCATGGAGTTGACGCTGTCGGTGAGGTCCTTCCAGGTGCCGGCAACCCCGGGAACTACCGCCTGACCGCCGAGCCGGCCCTCGGTGCCGACCTCGCGGGCGACGCGCGTCACCTCTGCCGCAAAGGCATTCAGCTGGTCGACCATGGTGTTGATCGACTCCTTGAGCTGCAGGATCTCGCCCTTGACGTCGGCGGTGATCTTGCGCGAGAGATCGCCGTTGGCGATCGCGGTCGCGACCTCGGCGATGTTGCGCACCTGGCCGGTGAGGTTGCCGGCCATGGAGTTGACGCTGTCGGTGAGATCCTTCCAGGTGCCGGCGACGCCGGGTACCACCGCCTGCCCGCCGAGTCGGCCTTCGGTACCGACCTCGCGCGCCACGCGTGTGACCTCGGAGGCGAACGAGCGCAGCTGGTCGACCATGGTGTTGATGGTCTCCTTCAGCTGCAGGATCTCACCACGCACGTCGACGGTGATCTTGCGCGACAGGTCGCCGCTCGCAATCGCGGTCGAGACCTCGGCGATGTTCCGTACCTGGCCGGTGAGGTTGCCGGCCATGGAGTTGACGCTGTCGGTGAGGTCCTTCCAGGTGCCGGCAACCCCGGGCACCACCGCCTGACCGCCGAGCTTGCCTTCGGTGCCGACTTCGCGCGCGACGCGCGTCACCTCCGCGGCGAAGCCGTTGAGCTGGTCGACCATGGTATTGATGGTGTTCTTGAGCTCGAGGATTTCGCCCTTGACGTCGACGGTGATCTTGCGCGAGAGGTCGCCGCGCGCGACCGCGGTGGTGACTTCGGCGATGTTGCGTACCTGGCCGGTGAGGTTCGTGGCCATGGCGTTGACCGAATCGGTGAGATCCTTCCAGGTTCCCGCGACCCCGGAAACGATGGCTTGGCCGCCGAGCTTGCCTTCGGTGCCGACCTCGCGCGCGACGCGCGTCACCTCGGAAGCGAACGAGCGCAGCTGATCCACCATGCGATTGATGGCTTCCTTCAGCTGCAGGATCTCACCGCGGACATCGACCGTGATCTTGCGCGACAGATCGCCGTTAGCAACGGCGATGGTCACCTCGGAGATATTGCGTACCTGGGCAGTGAGGTTGCTCGCCATCGAGTTGACGCTGTCGGTCAGATCCTTCCATGTGCCCGCTACGCCGGGCACCGCAGCCTGGCCGCCGAGCTTGCCTTCGGTGCCGACTTCGCGCGCGACGCGCGTCACCTCGGACGTGAAAGCGCTCATCTGCTCGATGACCGCGTTGACCACGGTCGCCGACCGCAGGAATTCGCCCTTGAGCGGCCGTCCGTCGACCTGCAGGCTCATCGTCTGCTGCAGATCGCCCTTGGCCACTGCCGAGATGGTGCGGGTCACCTCGGTCGTGGGCCAGAGCAGGTCATCGATGAGCGTGTTGACGGAGCTTTCCATCGCTCCCCAGGCACCGGAGCGGCGATCACTCGACATGCGATGGCGCGTCTGTCCGTCCTTGCCCACGATCTGACCGGCGCGCTCGAGCTCGCCTGCCAGTCGCTGATTCGAGGTGACGATCTCGTTGAAGGTATCGGCGATCTTGCCCGCGAGGCCCGTATGATCACTCGGCAGCCGCACCGAGAAATCGCCGTCGCGGACCGCCTGCAGGGCGCGCAACAGCTTTCGCTGATCGAGTTTCGTATCCGCTGCTGCCGCGCGGCCATTCGAGCTGCGGATGGGGCGCTGAGACGCCTGAGGTTGCACAGCTAAGTCTCCCTGAGTCGGTATGTGTGGACGCAGTGTCCCTGCGCAGTCAATGGGCAACACGGGTTGCGAAAAGGCACGAGCAACCGCAGTCCCGCGGGGCGATGTGGAGTGGTGTTTGGCGGCAGATTGACGCCGGTTCTTCTTCATCGCGACAACGATCGCTTCGAGTGCGCGGCGGCGCAAACACAATCGTGAGCGCCACTGCCCCTGAGCCCAGAGCCTAGCGCCGACGTGCCACGAGCAGTGTCAGCCGATGAGGACAACGTCCGTAGGAATAAGACTACAGCACCAACCGCACCGCAGCACGCTTTGAGGGTTCCGCTCAGTGCGCCAGTGCGAAGACCAACAGCGTTTCCCGGCCGCCATCTGCGGCACGCGGCAGTGAATGTACCGCGAGGTACTGGTGCCCATCGGCGCCGCGATAACTGAATGGCTCATTGAGCTCCCGGCCCTCGGCCCGATGCTTCCACAGTGTTCGACCGGTGCGCGCATCGAGCGCCTTCAGCCAGCCGTCGGTCGTGCCATAGAAGACGAGTCCCCCTGCCGTGACCAGGGTGCAGGCCGGGATCGGCGGTGCCTCCGTCACGCTCCAGACCACACGCTGCGCGAGCGGATCCCAGGCGCGGAGCCCGCGCCCTTGCGCCGCAGCCGCGGCGGACTCGACAGCCGCCGGCGTGCCAGTCACATAACTGATCTCGCAGCCGGCGGCGCACGCCGGGGGCCGCAGCCGCGCCTGCCCCTCGGCTGCGAGCTGAAGATGGACACGCTTATCGAGAAAATGCTGCAGGCGCAGATCCGCAGCCCTCAATGAGTCCACTTGCAGATTCTGCGCCGTCGCGGGCTGTTGCCGAGGCACGCCCTGATCATCGGACTGCCCGACGCTGGCGCGCGAGACCAGTGGCAGCAGGCCATGCACATTCGCGGGTGTCAGTTCCCCGAGGTCCGAGAAACGCACTGGCTGCCAGCGGCTCGGCTCCCTGCTCGAAGACGCCCGCGCCGCCATCGTCAGGGATGCGAGCAGCGTCAGCAGGAGCGCCAGAAGCACGCTGCGCACGACGAGGGCGATCACGACTCAGCGGCTTCGCTTGCGCGGTGGATCGTCCGTCGGACCACATTGCCGCTCGCGCGGCTGTACCTGCGCGCCATGGTGGTGTCCTGTTGGTCGGCCGGGTTGCTCGTCCCTGCACGCGAGCCTAACGCGCAGCCTGCGCAGCAGCTGTAGGCGCGCCATCGCAAAACCTGTCGGCTCGGTGAGCCGACTGCCTGACAGCAGCCACTGACACCAACTCGGCAGTTCACGCACCTGCGACGCGAACCGACGCTCATGCTCGATGTTAAATTGGGCGGCGGCTGGGGCTTGCACGGAGCGTTGTGTCCATGGCGCATGGAGCGTCGGTCGCAGTATTCATTGCCCAGCTGGTGGCGTTGCTCACCTGCGGGCGCCTCGCGGGCGAGCTGATGCAGCGCCTCGGCCAACCGGCGGTTACCGGACAGATCATCGCCGGCGTGCTGCTCGGGCCTTCGGTTCTCGGCGCGCTGGCGCCGCCGCTGTGGCACGGGTTGTTTCCCGCGGTCGCGCAGCAGCAGGCCATGCTGGATGCGGTCGCGCAGCTGGGAATCCTGCTGTTACTGCTCATCACGGGCATGGAGACCGATCTGTCGGTGTTCAGGGACGCCCGTCGCCCGGCCGTCGCCGTATCACTGAGCGGCATCGTCGTGCCGTTCCTGTGCGGCTGCCTGCTCGGGGCGCTCCTGCCCGATGGCATGCTGCCGCACCCGGAGAGGCGCCTGATCACGACGCTCTTCCTCGGCACGGCGCTGTCGATTTCCTCGGTGAAGATCGTGGCGCTGGTGGTGCGTGAGCTCGGATTCCTGCGTCGCACGGTCGGTCAGGTCATTCTGGCCGCCGCGATCCTCGATGACACGATCGGCTGGATCGTCTTGTCGGTCATCTTCGGTCTGGCACTGCACGGTGCCCTCGACCTCGCCAGCGTCGCCCACAGTGTCCTCGGTGTCGCGCTGTTCCTCTTCCTCAGCGTCACCTTTGGTCGTCGGCTGGTGTTCAGCATCCTGCGGTGGTCCAACGACACCCTCACCAGCGAGATGGCCAACATCACCACCATCCTCGTAATCACGGGTCTCCTGGCGCTGCTCACCAACCTGCTCGGCGTGCATTTCGTGCTCGGTGCCTTCGTCGCCGGGTTATTGCTCGGCCAGTCACCGATGCTCACCCGGCAACTCGGCGCCCAGCTGCGTGGCCTCATCGTCGGCCTCTTCATGCCGGTGTTCTTCACCCTCGTCGGCCTCACCATCGATGTCTCTGCGCTCGTCCACCCACGCTTCCTGTGGCTCACGCTCGCACTCATCGCGCTCGCGAGTGTCGGCAAGTTCCTCGGAGCCTTCATCGGTGGCCGCTTCGGCGGGCTGACGCCGGCGGAGTCGTTCGCAGTCGGCTGCGGCATGAACGCCCGCGGCTCGACCGAAGTGATCGTTGCCTCGATCGGGCTGCAGCTCGGCGCACTCGATCTGCATTTGTTCACCGCCATCGTCGCCATGGCCGTGGTGACGACCATGGCGATGCCCCCGATGTTGCGCTGGGCCGTCCGCCGGCTGCCGCTGAGCAATGAGGAGCGCACACGCCTCGAACGCGAGGAGTTCGAGACGCGCGCATTCCTGCCGCGCGTCGAGCGGCTGCTGGTGGCGGTGGACGACAGCGCGAGCGGACGTTTCGCCTCGCATCTCGCCGGGCTGCTGGCGGCCGCACGGCGCACGCCTACGACGGTGCTGCACCTGGACCCGACGCAAGCGGGCACCGAGCGACAGGCGAGGCACGCCGAGCGCTCCGGTGCACTTGTGGAAGCGGCCGCCGCGGCCGGTGCCGAGGCGAGCGTGGCGAGCGGAGTACCGCCCGCCACGGGTACCACCGGCCCGGTTGACGTCACGACCCGCACCGGCTCGCTCGATAGCGCGCAGAGCGCGATTGCCGCCGAGGCTCATAAGGGCTACGGGCTGTTGTTGATTGGCTGCGAGCCGGCCGCGATCGGCAACGGCTTCGCTCCCCTGATCACGCAGACCGCCCAGGGGTTCCCTGGACCCTTTGCAATCGCAATCGCGCGAGGCCAGCAGCGCATATCGGCGGCAGTTCCTCTGCACGTCCTCGTGACGGTGAGCGGTACCCGTGTCTCGCGCCAGGGCGCCGAGGTCGGGATCGCCCTCGCTCACGGCTCACGCGGCTCGGTTACCGCCTTGTATGTCGGCGCTCCGCGTGCCGGCTCAATCTGGCGTTTCCACTTCGGCGAGGCACTCGCCCCGCGTGGCTACGCCGACGCGGTGGTGCGCGAAATCATCGAGACGGGAGAGCACTACGGCATCGATGTCCGGGGTGCGATCCGCCAGTCGGGCAGCGTGCGTAACGAGGTGCTGCGCGAGCTCGCGCGCGGTCCGTACAACCTGCTCGTGATGGGAGTCAGTCCTCGGCCGGGCGATCAGCTGTTTCTCGGCGAGACCGCGGCCGAGATGCTGGCAAGGGCCGGCACCTCGCTCCTGTTCGTCTGTCCGGAATCCGTGCCGGGAGCAGAAGCGGACGCGCTTGCCGCGAGCTCGCCCGTGTAGGAACGAAGCGCAGCCGTCATCGCGATAGCGGAGTCCGCGGATTGAGATCGGGTGAGCGGTCGCCAGCGGCGCCGGATGAACCGCGGTGCCCAGGCGCGGCCTGGCGGGCCGCGCGCTGGGCTGAGGAAGCGCACGATCGCACCGCCATTGTCGCTGTGTGATGCCGCGACCTTGGTGGCGAGGAGCAAGGGCAGCGCGACGACCATGCCGGCGATGCCCCAGATCCATGCGCCGACCCAAAGCGCGACCAGCACGAGGATGGGATTCAGATCGAGACGGCGGCCGAGGAAAACCGGTTCGACGATATGGCCTTCGATGGCGGCCAGCGCCAGGAAGCTGGCGGCGACCAGCGCGGTCTGGCTGATGTGGTCGAAGGAGACGAAGGCTATGATGGAGAGGATCGCGAGTGTGGTGGCACATCCCAGGTAGGGAATGAAGTTCAACACACCGGCGAGGGCGCCCCAGAGAATCGGATTCGGCATGCCGAGCAACCACATCACCAGTGCCGTAATCGCACCGAAGAGCAGATTGATCGCGGCGAGCGTACCGTAGTAGCGGCCGACCTCCACACGGATGGCCTCGATGACACGCAACACGTGGACGGCGCGCCCGTCGGTCGCGAGCGGCGCGCTCATGCGTGCGAGCGTCGGCGGCCCGGCGGCGAGCAATAACAAGGTGAGCGCCGCCCCCATGAGGAGAGCGGCCACTGCGCCGCTCGTCCCCTCCACGACATCCATCGCCGACACTGCGGCTGCCGGTGCGGGTAGTGCGATGGGCGCAGCGCTGGCGGCTGGCGGGTCAGTGGCACCGGCCAGCGCGCTCGCGCGCCTGGCAATGTCATCGATGCGACGCACGATCGACTGCGCCGGGCGGGTCTTGTGCTCGATCGTGCGCAGCACTCGCGGCGCACCTTCGATCCATTGCCGCGCGGGCGTCCATACGGCATGGAGCACGCCACCGATGGCGAGCCCAAAGATAACCAGTAACACCAGCGCGCTCAGCCCGCGCGGAATGCGGTGGCGTCGCAGGGTCTCGACGATGCCCGAGAGCATGAGCGTCGTCAGCAACGCCAGCACTGGTGGAACCACCAGCTCCCGGCCGATGCGCAGCGCCGCCACCGCGACACATATCGCCACGATCCACAGCGCGCGGGAGGCGGAGCGTCCGCCGTGTCGCCGTGCGGAGCGGTCGATTCGCTCTCGAGTGGGCCGTGCGTCAGGACGTGCCACCCCTTCCGGTGAATCGGCTGGCGCTTGCGGGACGGCCTGCGGCACGGCATTCAAGGACGGTCTCAAGATGCTCTCTCCGATGAACTGCCGCTCCATCGTGCGGGGCAGGCGCGGTCGACTCCGTCAGCACCGCCCGCCAGCGCGTGTCGGAACACTTCGCCAGCGCGAGCGTAGAGGTTCTGTAGGACGGCGCTGACGCGCGTATCGGCGTGAGCCGACGGGGATACAGGCGCCGTACTGTCAGCAGGCGGCGGCGCCAGCGCCTAACGTGCAATCGCTCATTTTGCGGGAGAGGGTGGAAATCATCAGGCGTCACCGGGAAGCTGCCCCTACCCGGTTCAGACGCGTCCTAACAGTCTCGGGGCGGCGAACGGTGTCTCCAGCGGATCCCGGATTTTTTCCTGGGATGGCGTTGACTTCACGGAAGAGGCGTGACGGGCCACGGACGGCCCTGAAATCGGAGTGGCGCGGCAGGGAAGAGCGCGGGAACTCGGGTTTCGCTGCGGTCCGCGGATTCAACTCTCGTCGTTTCCGAGACTGTTCTTTTTGCCGGTGGCGAGCAGCTCGCGCAGCGCGACAGGCCCCGACATCTTGTCCAGGCAGTCATCGAAGCCAGCTTCACGCGCCAGGTCGCGGGTCACCGCGTCGAGCGCCATCCCGCTCAGCATCACCAGGAAGATCGCCGTTCCCGCGCGCGCCCGGATTGTCTGGGCGAGTCGATAGCCGTTCATCCGCGGCAGATGAATATCGATGAGGGCCACATCGGGAGTATCCCCGGCAAGCGTCCCCAGTGCCTGCTCCGCATCGGCGGCTTCCACGACTCGATAGCCGAGCGCCAGGAGCGCCTCGCGATAAGCGCGCCGCACTTCACGGTTGTCATCCACGATCAGGATGGTTGCACCGGCCGTGGTGCTGATCGGGTCGGGTCTTGCGGGTTCGGCCCGCTGTGACGGTTGTGGCTCGTGGCTCGGCGCTCGAGCCTCGACTCCGTCGCCGGCGAAGCTCATGACGAGCTCCCAATCACCATGATCGCTCGCGACCAGCTGCAGATCACCGCGCTGTAACCTCATGAGACACCGCACGGTACGCAACGAGAGGCCGGCTTCGCCGCCGCGCTGGCTCGAGAACCATTCGTCCGCGGGAGTGCTGCCCGGATCGATGCCGCCGCGCACGCGAACCCGTGGCTGCATGACAGTCCCGCCGACCCGCACCTCGATCAGGCACTCACGAGGTCCGAGAGCCGCCGCGTGCTGCAGCACGGCGGCGAGCGCCTGAGCCGATCTCACAAGGTCGGCCCCAACTACCGTAGCTGCATCACCGCTCGTGAACCGGTATCGCTCTCCTGCCGATTCCCCGAGCGATTCCCGAGCGGTCTGTACGATCTGCTCGAGCGGCACCCGATTCATCGCGAGCTGCAGGTCCCCGTTCTCGCACTGCTCGCTGAGCACGAATGCGTCGAGAATCGCGAGTGCCCGGCGCAGGCTCCGCTCGACTTTCTCAGCCAGCGACCGGCCGGCCTCCGGATCGAAGTTGCGCAGCCTGGCGAGGTCGGCAGATGAAGCGAGCGGGCTCAGCGCATCGCGCATCTCGTGCGCGAGCCGGCGCAGCAACGAGCTGCTGCTCTCGGCCCCGGGTTCGGCGGAATCCAACATATGCAGGGCTACACCGGGCCGGGCTGCGGAACCGCAGCGCCCCGGGCGAGCGCTTGCCGTCCGGTGTAGGCCGTCTGGACATGATGCCCGGAAGCCTCCAGCAACAGGGCGCAGGTGTCCGCCGCAGCGCGGTTGTCGTCGACCACCAGGATCTTGATCGGCTTGCCAATCACCTCGCTCGGCTCATAACCGAAGATGCGTGTGGCACCGCGATTCCACGAGAGGATGCGACCTTCGAGCTTCTTGCTGACGATCGCGTCATCCGAAGAGTCGACGATCGCGGCGAGCAGCGCCCTCTGGTCGATGTCGTCCGGGTGGTCGCTCACGTGCCCCGGCACTGCGGGCGTAACCTTGTCAGTAAGGCGACGAGCCTTCATCGCTGCGATCCCAGTCCTGGCAATTTCGAAACCGGCCGACTTTCCGACGGCTCTGTGTCAGTTTCAGGATACGACGCAGTATACGCCAGGCGCTGCGACGCAGACCTCAAGCCCCCGTTGCGGCGGTGGAGCGCTGTTGCTCTGCTAACCTCTCTCAGCATGGAGTTGCTCACTCATCCGTCGGATCGCCGCCGGCATCCTCATGCCGCGAGGCGCCCTGTGTCGGGGTCGCGTGCGCCCGCGCGTACGCGCGTGAACTCCGCGCCGAAGTAGAAAATCATTGCCGAGTAGTACACCCACAGGATCACCACGATGAGCGAGCCGGCGGCACCGTAGGCCGATGCCACTGCGGTCGTGCCCAGGTAAAGCGCGAGCAGCGCCTTGCCGATTAAGAAAAGGACTGCGGTCGCAAGTGCCCCCTGCCAGACATCTCTCCAGCGCAGCCGCACATCCGGCACATAGCGGAGAATGAGGGCGATCAGCACAAAGATGCCCGCAAACGAAACAACGGCATTGGTCGCGGCCAGCAGCGCGGTCGGAAGCGACAGGTGTGCACTGAGGAGTCTCCCGAACGCCGCCAGCGCGGCGCTGAATACCAACGACACCAGCAACAGGAAACCGAAGCCCAGTACCAGCGCAAACGAGACGAGTCGTGACTCGATCAGCGACAGGAGGCCGGTGTCGGCTGGAGCCTTGACGACGTCCCAGATCTTGTTCAGGGCGGACTGCAACTCTCCGAAAACGCTCGATGCTCCCAGGAACAGGATGATGACCCCGATGAGGGAGGCTACTCCGCCGCCCTGTGGCTCCACGCCGTGCTCGAGGACCATCTGAACGGTACGCACCCCGGCGCTGCCCATGAAGTCACGAACCTCATGGATCAGCACTTCCTGGGCCTCGCTGCGCCCGAAGGCGAGGGAGGCCATGGCGATCGTCAGGATCACGAGTGGCGCGAGAGACAGGAGACTATAAAACGAGAGCGAAGCCGCCAGTCGCGGCCCCTCATGGTCGAGCCAACTGACCGTCGTCTGCTTCAGAGAACCGATCAAGCTGTACAGCCAAAGACCTCGTCGCATGCGAGGCCGTTGGTGCGAATGCAGCGACATGATCACACCGGCGCGCAGCGCATTGACAGCGTACTGCTTTTCGGAAAAGGTGCGAACTCATGGTGCGAGCTCAGGAGAAAGGTTCTCTAGCTTGGACCGCACCGCAGCGCGGATCGAAGACTACGCCTTTGTTGGCGATTGCGAGACCGCCGCCCTGATCTCGCGTGGCGGCTCGCTCGCCTGGCGGTGCTGGCCGCGGTTCGACAGCGGCGCCTGCTGTGCCGCACTGCTCGGTGGACCGGAGAACGGCCGCTGGCTGGTCGCGCCTGCCGGTTCGGCGGCCATTACGCGCCGCTACCGGCCCGATACCCTGATTCTCGAGACGGAATTCACCCAGCGCGCAGCGGTCAGGCGGCGCGGTCAAGGAGATCTGCATGCACAAGGCCAGTATTCCGCACGACGCGCTGGTTTTCGTCGGTGACGGCACGCGGGCGTTATTCCTGCGCAACCGCGGCACCATTCAGAAACCCGATCTCGCGGTCGAGAGTGTGCTGCGAATAGAAAATCCGCCGACACGCGAGCAGGGCACGGATCGCCCGGGCCGCGTCCACGCGCGTCGCGGTCCCCAG
>Ga0306921_10005953_pt1 | contig 12699 bp, 12 predicted proteins | sample sta12Cox44000080_FD_203760 | JGI IMG/M metagenome (GOLD analysis project Ga0306921, IMG submission 203760) | Lab enrichment of tropical soil microbial communities from Luquillo Experimental Forest, Puerto Rico - statoxic.12C.oxic.44.000.080 (v2)... | ecosystem: Environmental > Terrestrial >... | reverse complement strand
TTCGCAGCGATGGGGCGGCGCGCAAGATCGGCACCTTCGAGCGTGCGCACGGCGGCACCCTGTTCCTCGACGAGGTCGCCGATATGCCGCTCGAAACCCAGGGCAAGATCGTGCGCGTCCTTCAGGAGCAGACATTTGAGCGGGTGGGGGGATCGAGCCGCGTCGAGGTCGATGTCCGCGTTGTTGCTTCATCGAATCGCGAGCTCGGCAGTGAGATTAGCGCCGGCCGCTTCCGTGAAGATTTGTATTATCGGTTGAGCGTGGTGCCGATCAAGATCCCCCCTCTGCGCGATCGGCGCGAGGACATTCCGATGATGGCGCGCCACTTTATGGTGCGGGCATCAGAGGCGGCGCGACTCACTCCGCGCGAGTTCGGCGAGGATGCGATGGCGGCGCTGCAGGCTTATACTTGGCCCGGCAATGTGCGGCAGCTTCGCAACGTCGTCGACTGGTTGCTGATCATGGCGCCAGGCGATGCGCGCGAGCCGGTGCGCGCGGATATGCTCCCTAACGAAATCACCGCCATCGCCCCGACCGTCGTCAAATGGGACAAGGGGGGCGAAATCATGACTCTGCCGCTGCGCGACGCGCGTGAGGTCTTTGAGCGGGAATACCTGATCGCTCAGGTGACGCGTTTTGGCGGCAACATCTCCCGCACCGCGGCCTTCGTGGGCATGGAGCGCTCGGCGCTGCATCGCAAGCTGAAATCGCTCGGGGTCTTCGGCAACGACCGGCCGCTGAAGATTGGTGCTTGAACCGGCTTAGGCAGCGCGTTGGGGTGCTAACGGCCGGATCGAGGCAGAGGGATCATAGCATGTCGCGAGCCGCCTATGTCGACGGCCAGTATCTGCCACATCGCTCGGCGGCGGTGCATATCGAAGATCGTGGCTACCAATTCGCCGACGGCGTCTACGAGGTGATGGCGGTGGTCGGCGGACGCCTGCTCGACGAGGGGCCTCATCTGGAGCGGCTTGCCAAATCGCTCGCCGAATTGCGCATTCCCGCGCCAATGTCGAACGCCGCATTGCGGATTGTTATGCGTGAGGTCATACGCCGCAACGGTGTTTGCGACGGCATCGTCTACGTCCAGATCACGCGGGGAGTTTCGCCGCGTGATCACGCCTTTCCCAGGGCGGCGCGGCCGGTCCTCGTGGTGACCTCGCGCCGCAAGCGGCCCGCTGATCCGCGGATGGCTGCTGACGGCGTCGCCGTGATCACGATTCCCGATATCCGATGGCAACGTTGCGACATCAAATCCGTGGCTTTGATTCCGAATGTGCTCGGCAAGCAGCGCGCCAGGGAGGGCGGTGCCTTTGAGGCTTGGCAAGTCGATCGCGACGGGATGGTCAGCGAGGGAACTTCGACCAATGCCTGGATCGTGACGTCGGATGGCACGGTCGTGACCCGCCAGGCGGATAGCGCGATCCTCAACGGCGTTACCCGCCTCGCCGTCCTCGACATCGTTCGCCGTGAGGGCTACAGCTTTGTCGAGCGCCCTTTTTCGGTCGCTGAGGCAAAATCGGCGCGCGAAGCCTTCCTGACGAGCACTGTTGTCGATCTCCTGCCGGTCGTCACGATCGACGGCGCCGTGGTGGGAAACGGAGTGCCGGGGCCGCTCAGCCGCAAGCTGCGCGAATGCTATTTGACGCACGCGGCAAGCGCGACATGAGCCCCACACCGCCCGATCGCGCAACGCGGCCCCGGGCGATCCTGTTCGACTGGGACAATACGCTTGTCGAAAGCTGGACGACGATCCATGAAGCGCTGAACTTTCTGATGGCGGCAATGGACAAGCCGCTGTGGACGATCGAAGAAACCCGCCAACGCGTCCGTCTCAGCCTGCGCGAAGCCTTTCCCGCCATTTTCGGGGAGCACTGGGAACAGGCGCGCGACATCTATCTCGACCGGTTCCGCGCGATCCACCTCGAAAAGTTGACGGCGCTGCCCGACCGCACCGAATTGCTCGAGTGGCTCTTCGCCAAAGGGATTTTTCTCGCCGTCGTCAGCAACAAAACCGGCTCCGTGCTCCGGCGCGAGACGGATCACATCGGGTGGTCGGCACTGTTCGGAAGCGTCGTCGGGGCGGGCGACGCCCCCCTCGACAAGCCGGATGCCGCCCCTGTCCGGCTGGCGCTGCAGCCGAGCGGCATCAATCCTGGGGAGACCGTCTGGCTCGTCGGCGACACCGGGATCGACATGGCATGCGCCCGCAACGCCGGCTGCGTGCCGGTGCTGCTCGGCGGCGGGATGTCGGCGGAGGAACTTGGTACGTGTCCGCCGCAATTTATGTTTTCCGATTGCCTCTCCTTGTTTCGCTTTGTCCAGGGCTTGTGATCCATCACGGCGCGCCCATCTTCCAGTCGGAAACTCGGCGGCGGCCCGTCCGAGTAGTTGTTCATGTGGCACGGGCCGGTCCGCTCGGCTCCAAGAAGTGATGGGGGAATACCCATGACGCCGGAAAAGTCACAAAACGTTCAAGACGTGTTTCTCAATCATGTCCGGAAGAATAAGACCCCGGTGACTATCTTTCTCGTAAATGGCGTAAAACTGCAAGGGATCATCACCTGGTTTGATAATTTTTGCGTGTTGTTGAGGCGCGACGCGCATTCGCAGCTCGTGTACAAGCATGCGATTTCGACAGTGATGCCCGGCCAGCCGATCCAGCTGTTCGAGCCGGGCAAGGAGACCGTCGAATCCTGAAGCGTGCGGACACCGCAGCGACGGCCAACGGCACCTCGACCGGCCGCGCGCTCGTCGTTCACCCTGCGCTGAAATCGGCGCTCGGCCGGCAGCCGGCCGAGATCGCCGGCCGTTCCGTCGAGGCCCGGCTGGAGGAAGCGATCGGTCTTGCACGGGCCATCCACCTCGATGTCGTGGGTGCCGAGATCGCCCGAATCACCCGCCCCCAGCCAAGCTGCCTCCTCGGGCGCGGGACCCTTGAGAACCTGGGCGGGCTAATAAGCGAAAACGGTGTAGGTTTGGTTGTCGTTGACGGCGTGCTGACCCCGGTACAGCAGCGGAATCTGGAAAGGCGCTGGCAGGCCAAGGTCATCGACCGCACGGGCTTGATCCTCGAGATTTTCGGCGCGCGGGCGCGCACTCATGAAGGCCGCTTGCAGGTCGAGCTGGCGGCGCTCTCTTACCAGCGCTCGCGGCTGGTGCGGTCGTGGACCCATCTCGAGCGCCAGCGCGGCGGTTTCGGATTTCTCGGCGGGCCCGGTGAGAGCCAGCTCGAAATCGACCGCCGGCTGATCGGCGAGCGGATTGCCCGACTCAAACGCGAACTCGACGGGGTCAGACGAACGCGGGCGCTGCACCGCGAAGCCCGGCGCCGCGTCCCCTATCCGGCGGCCGCTCTGGTCGGCTACACCAATGCCGGCAAATCGACGTTGTTCAACCGGTTGACCCGATCCTCGGTGGTCGCCGGCGATATGCTGTTCGCCACGCTCGATCCGACGATGCGGCGTTTGGTTCTGCCTTCAGGGCGGACCGTTATCCTGTCGGACACGGTCGGCTTCATTTCGGATCTGCCCACCCATCTTGTCGCCGCCTTCCGGGCGACCCTCGAGGAGGTCACCGAAGCCGATATCATCATCCATGTCCGTGACACCAATCATCCCGACAGCGAGGCCCAGCGCCGGGATGTGCTCGGCGTGCTCGCCGAGCTCGGGAGCCGCGATCCGGTCGAAGACGGGGTGATCGAGGTGATGAACAAGACCGATCTCCTCGATCCCGTGACGCGGGCGAGCCTCGCGAACCATACCCTGCGCAATTCGCACAGCGTCGCGCTGTCGGCCGTCACGGGAGAGGGTTGCGAGGCACTCTTGGAGCTGGTCGATCATCGGCTCGAAAACGAATTCCGAGCTGTTCGACTGGATATCCCGCTGACCGATGGCAAGACTTTGGCGTGGATCTATCAGCGCGGCGAGGTCTTGGGGCGCCGCGACGACCATGAGGCCGCCCACCTGTCGGTCAGGCTTTCCGAGGCCGACATCGCGCGGCTGCGCCACCAACAGCGTCCGCATTAACGCTCCTCGCGCTTCACCTCCTGCCACAACGCTTCGAGTGCGGCGAGATCGGTACCCGTCGCGCGCTGGCGGGCGAGGGCTTCGACGCGGCGGAAGCGGCGCTCGAACTTTGCGGTTGCGCGCCGCAACGCTGCCTCGGGCGCGATTTCGAGCTTGCGCGCGAGATTAGCGACGGCAAAGAGAATGTCGCCGATCTCGTCCTCCAACGCCGCCGGGCCGGCGTTTCGCGCAAGCTCGGATTTGAGCTCGGAGACCTCCTCCTCGATCTTCTCGAAGACCCCGGTCGCATCGGGCCAGTCGAAGCCGATCCTCGCCGCGCGCGCCTGGATCTTCACCGACCGCAGCAGCGCCGGGAGCGCCAATGCGACGCCGTCGAGGACGCTTTCCGGCTCTTCGGTATGGCGCGGGCGGGCCCGCCGCTCGGCTTCCTTGTGCGCCTCCCAGGCCTTGTTCTGCTCGGTGACCGACGAGATCTCTGCGGTGCCGAAGACATGCGGGTGACGGCGCAGCATCTTGTCGGTGATCGCCGCGGCAACGTCGTCAAAGGCGAACAACTCGGCTTCCTCGGCCATGCGGGCATGAAAGACAACCTGGAACAAAAGGTCGCCGAGCTCGTCCTTCAACGCCATCATGTCGCCTCGCGCGATCGCGTCGGCAACTTCGTAGGCTTCTTCGATCGTGTAGGGCGCGATCGTCGCGAAGTTCTGGGCGCGGTCCCATGGACACCCGCGCTCCGGGTCGCGCAGTTGCGCCATGATCGCCAGCAGTGGGTCGAGGGAACGCGTCATCAGCGGCGCGATATCGTGGAACGGAAAGTTCCCGTGTGTCCACCAAAGAGATGTCGCTCTCTCTACCATTTTGAAATGTCACTCCTCAGTGGCTGGGAGGGGTAGAGCCCCGGCGTAGCGCAGCGCTTGGACTCCCGGATAAACGATCAGAGCAATCGGTGCGCCATCTGTCCGCGCATGTGCGACCATTTCGCAGCACTGCTCCACCAGGCTCGTTTCATCCGCCTCACCGATGAGGTTCAAGGCGGTGCCGTCATCGTTGTCGCCAAGATGTCGCAATAGGGGTAATAGGCGATCACCGCACGGAACCGCTCTTTGAAAAATTGCTCGGCCAAGTCGTAACTTACGGCGTGGAGCGCCGTTTCACCGCCAATCGATTGGCCGAGGACGGTAACTCGCGCCGGATCGACGAAGTCGAGCTGCGACAGGCAGTGGAGCGCCGCGTAGGCATCGAACGTCTGATCGGGCAATCCTCTGCCACAATAGTTGGCGATGCCGCTGACACGCGGGCCGAGGCTGTCAACGGCAAGGGTCACGTACCCCCAGGGACTCAGCCGATCCGCGATCACGGCGGAATGCCCGAACATTGCCGTTGCAGCCGCGCAGTACGACAACCGCCGGGTACGGTGCACCGCCGTTGGAAGGGCCTCCGAGCTCCACCGACAAACCGGAAGCAGGTCGCGCCAGATAGCCGCTGAGGTTTGCCGGCTGTGTCCTGGGAGGTTGGGAATCTAGACAGGGTACCGGCCGAGCCGGCGCCGGCACCGAGCAATGAGGCAAGTCCGATCGATTGACGCCGGCCCGGAAGATCGACGATGCCCTCGAAGATCCGCTGGCGGGCTCGTCTCGGTTGCATACATCCTCTTGTCGCATAATATGTATTATGGAAAATTTCTTCCACTCTCTGTGCCGTCCAACTCAATGACGAGCCCGTCATAGCCGGGTTCGACGCCACTCGGCAACTCGGCGCTGAGCTCGCGGTAGTCGAGGCTCTGATCCATGTGGGTCAGCAGCGCGCGTCGCGGACGCACGCGGGCGATCCAGGCGAGCGTCTGTGCCAGATGGGAATGCGTCGGATGCGGCTCGCGCCGCAGGCAATCAACGATCCACAGATCGAGCCCGTCGAGCGCAGCGAATGCGTCGTCGTCGAGTTCGGTGACGTCGGTCGAGTACGCAAATCCGCCGATCCGGAGACCCAACGTCGTGCTGAAGCCATGATCCTGAACAAACGGCAAAATGGGGATGCCACCGACCTCGAACGGTCCGACGATCTCGTGCGGCACCAAGGTCGGCTTGTAGAACCGTCCCGGCTCCTCGACCGGTTTGAATACATAGCCGAACCGGCTCCTGATTTCGGCCAGGCTTCGCGCATCGGCGTAGAGCGGGATGGCGCTGCGCATCAGTCGGTTGACCGACCGCAGATCGTCGATCCCGTGGAGATGGTCGGCGTGGGCATGAGTCAGCACCACCGCGTCGATCCGCCTGACACCGGCATCGAGGAGCTGCTCACGCAGATCCGGGGAAGTATCGATGAGGATAACCACCCCGCCGATTTCCACCAGGACCGAGACACGTCGGCGACGATTGCGCCGATCGGTGGGATCGCAGCGGCCCCAATTTCCCCCGATCACCGGCACGCCGGTAGAGGGGCCGCAACCCAAGAGCGTCACCTTCATCGGACAGGTGCGCTCGCCTTGCCGAACAGGCGAAAGAAATTCTCGCTCGTGATCGCCGCCAGATGGTGCAGCTCGATCCCCTTCAGTTCCGCCACAGCCGCGGCGGTCGCCGCGACAAATGCTGGTTCGTTGCGCTTGCCGCGATACGGCACTGGGGCGAGATAGGGAGCATCGGTCTCGACCAGAAGCCGGTCGAGCGGCACATCGCGCACGATCGCGCGCAGCTCTTCGGCGTTGCGGAAAGTCACGAGGCCGGAAACCGAGATATAGAACCCGAGTTCAAGCGCCGCCTCGGCGAGCGCGCGGCCACTGCTGAAGCAGTGCATGACCCCGGGCGGCGGCCGTTCCTCGTCGAGAATGTCGGCGACCTCACCATCGGCCTCGCGAGCATGGACGATGAGTGGCAGACCGGTCTCGCGCGACGCCCCGATGTGGGTGCGAAACACCCGTTCCTGAATATCACGCGGGCTCAGATCGTAATGGAAATCGAGCCCGGTCTCGCCGATCCCAACCACTTTCGGGTGTGCCGCCAGCGCAACCAGCTGCTGTGGAAGAAGTGCCGTGTGATCCTTCGCTTCGTGCGGATGGACTCCGACCGAGCACCAAATCTCGTTATGCGCCTCAGCGATCGCCCTCACCGCGTCGAATTCGTCGAGCCGGGTGGCGATGGTCAGCATCGTCTCGACCCCTGCCGATCGGGCGCGCGCGACGATTGCTTCGCGTTCCGCTGCGAAATCGGGAAAGTCCAGGTGGCAATGGCTGTCGACGAGCATCGGTCCCTACCCTGCGGATTGGGTGGAGCGCGCTACAACAAAAACATCCTCATCCGGCATATCAGATTGGCCCGCCAAGTTATTGAAAACATATACTCCTTGCCTATAGACCGGGCAGAAAGCGCCCTGCCGTTGGCGTCGCCGACGTTTCTCTACCGCGCCAGCTCGTCGATCGCAAAGAAAACGCCGAGTATGGCTTGCTTGCGATCGAGGTTGAGCTCGTCGGTAGCGGCAAAGCTGCGCTCCATTTCTTCGCGCGATGCCGCCCAACGCGCCGCGTCGGCGCGGACAGCGAGCCGCCTGATCGCCTCGTTCTCGCCGCCAATGATCTCCCCGCCTGCGAGCCGACGGCGCGCGGCGCTCGCGGTGACCCGAGCCAGGAGCTGCGACAGAAGCTCCTGGCCGACCCGATAAGCATCCTCCGCATCGGCCCGAGCGAGGCGATCAGCGAACGCATGGAGCCGGATCACATCGAGCCGCGGGATCTGCGACAGCATCTCGATCAGCGACCGATAGAGGGCGAGCCCGCCGGCTTCGGCGAGGACCAGCGCGCGGCCGATGCTCCCCTCCGCCAGCGCCGCCAGGGCCTCGACCTCGGTTGGCGCGAGCTCGGGACGGAAGCTCCCGAGCAATTGCCTCAGCGCCTCGCATGCCAGGGGAGCGAGCGGAAACCGCCGGCAGCGCGATCGGATCGTCGGCAACAGCCGGCCCGGGCTGTGGCTGACCAGCAGCAACAGCGCCTGCTGGGGCGGCTCCTCGAGGACCTTGAGAAGAGCGTTTGCGGCGCTGCGGTTCATCTCCTCCGCACCGTCGACAATGACGATGCGCCACCCCTCTTCTGCCGCGGTCAGTCGAAAGAAGCTGGCGATCTCGCGCGCGTCATCGACCACGATCTCGCCGCGCAGACGGCGGCGGCGGGGATCGTAGGTCCGCTCGACGGTCAACACATCGGCATGGCCGCCCGCCGCGACGCGGTGAAAGACCCCGCTCTGCGGGTTTATCTCCAGCCCGCTCTCGGCGGCCGGCGCGCTCGTGTGGGCCCCTTTCGCCAGCAGAAAGCGGGCGAAGCGGAAGGCGAGCGTAGCCTTGCCGATGCCGCGCGGCCCGCTCAACAAGATCGCGTGCGGCAATCGGCCGGTTTCGGCGAGCCGTCGCAGCTCGCGCTCTGCACTCTCGTGACCGACGAGGTCCGGGTTTTCCCGCGGCGCCGGAACCGCGACTGCGGGATCCAAAGGCTGCTCCGCGCCGCGTGCCATCCCGGCGGACCTAGACGGCTACCCGCAGGCGTTCCGCAACAGCGTGCAGCACCGCGCGGTGGACGGTCTGCGGATCGCTCGACCCGTCGATCAGCACGCAACGCCCGGCGTTGTCCGCGGCGATCAGCTGAAAGCCGCAGCGCAGCCTTTCGTGGAAAGCCCGGTCGAGGCGTTCAAAGCGGTCGTCGCCGGCCTGCCGTGCCGCTGCCCGCGCGAGACCGATCTCGACCGGCAGATCGAGGATCACGGTCAGGTCCGGCGCGAAGCTCCCGAGCGCAATGCGATGGAGCGTCGCGAGATCTTCGAGCGGCATCCCCCGCCCGTAGCCCTGATAGGCTAGCGTAGAGTCGGCAAAACGATCCGACACCACCCAGATTCCTTTCGCGAGCGTAGGCGCAATGAGCCGCGCCACATGGTCGCTCCGCGCGGCGATGAGCAAGAACGCCTTGCCGACCGCATCCCATCGATCGCCCTCGCCTTCGAGAAGCAGCCGACGGATCGCCTCGCCGCCGGACGAGCCCCCCGGCTCGCGCGTTGCCGCTACCGGGATCCGCGCCCGCTCGAGCGCGGCGACGAGAAGGCGCATCTGGGTCGTCTTGCCGGCGCCCTCGCCCCCTTCGATCGTGATAAACCGGCTGCGGGACGCCGCCTCGGGCGATCGGCCGTTCAGTGCCGCTGACCCCAAACGAGGTAGCCGGCGAGCGTAGCGACGCGGCCCCAGGGATTCATCCGCTCCACGCTCGCAGCGGCGATCAGCGGCGCCTCGACCGATGCGACGTCAGGTGCGGTCATGACCACCTTCCCGACCGTGTCGCCCTTTTGGATAGGGGCAGGAATCGGACGGTCGTACTCGACGGTCACCTTCATATCTTTGCGCGCTTTGCGCGGCAAGGTCACGACAAAGTCCTTGTCGACCGACAGCGGCACTTTGAGCTCGGCGCCGAGCCACACCTCGCCGTCATCGACCTTGTCGCCGGCAGCGAATAGCCGGTAATCGTTGAACTCGCGAAACGCCCACGCGATCAATCGTTCGCTCTCCTGCGCCCGCGCCTTCATCGTCGGCAAGCCGTTCGCCACGAGGATGATCCGGCGATTGTCGCGCTTCACCGACGCGGTAAGGCTGAATCCGGCTTCCTCGGTGTGGCCCGTCTTCAATCCGTCGGCGCCGACATTCTTGTAGAGAAGCGGGTTGCGGTTGCCTTGCTTGATATTGTTGAACTCGTAATCAACTTCTGAGTAATAGTGATAATATTCGGGAAAATCTTCGATTGTGCGGATCGCCAATGTCGCGAGATCGCGAGCAGTCATCCAATGATCGGGGTTGGGGAGACCGCTGACATCAGCAAAATGACTGTCTTTTAGCCCGATCTCTTTGGCCTTCTGGTTCATCAGCTCAACAAAGGCCTCCTCGCTACCGGCGAGGCCCTCGGCGAGAACAAGACAGGCATCGTTCCCAGACTGAATGATAACGCCCTTCAACAGATCACCGATCGAGATGCTGCCGCCGATCGGCACAAACATTTTCGAACCCTGGAGCCGCCAGGCCCGCTCGCTGACTGGAAGCTGGTCGGTAAGCTTGGCCCGACCCTCTTTCAGCATGCCGAAGACGATGTAGGCCGTCATGATCTTGCTCATCGAGGCCGGCGGGATGCGCTCGTCGGCGCCTTTGTCGAGCAGCACCACGCCGGTTTCCGCCTCGAGGATCAGCGCATGCTTTGCTTGGGTTTCGATCCCACCGCTCGGATTGGCCGGCGGTTCGGCGACCGCAGCCGCCTTCGATTTGGGTTTGCCCGCCGCCGCTCCCGCCGGCGGAGCGGCGAGGCCCGCCGCGAGCAACGTGGCGGCACCGAGGCAGGCGACCACTCGCAGAACCGTCCGCATCCTTGTTCCGCCTCTTCTATCCTCGCCTGCCCGACGGCTCAGCTCCGGGCGATGCTGTCGGAGAGGTATCCGACCGACACCGCAAAATAGGTCGACGGGTTCCATTTCATGATCGCGCGAAAGTTTGCATAAACCAGCAGGGCCGGGCCGTTGGCGCCTTCCGGCATGACCAGCGCGGCCTCTCTTTCGCGGCTGGGTAGGGGTCCGGCATCGACCGTTCGGACCCCCAGCCGGCTCCATTCGCCCGTCGGCCGCCTCGCGTTGAGCCCGACGAAGCCGGGATTGAAGCCATTTGGCAGCAGCACGTCCTGGCCCCAGCTCTCACCGCCGCGCCAGCCGAGCCCGCGAATATAATTCGCGATCGAAGCCAACACATCACCGCGGCTGTTCCAGATGTCGCGGCGCCCGTCGCCGTCATAATCGACCGCGTAGTCGAGATAGCTCGACGGCATGAACTGAGGCCCGCCCATCGCTCCTGCCCAGGAGCCGGTCATCTCCTCGACACCGATGGATCCCTGATCGAGGATGCGCAAGGCCGCCATCAGCTCGCTGCGGAAATAGGCGCCGCGGCGCCCGTCATAGGTCAAGGTGGCGAGTGCGGAGATCGTCGGGAAGTTGCCGGGGAGCCTGCCGAAATCGCTCTCGAGCCCCCACAGCGCAACAATTATGCTCGGCTCGACATTGTAGCGCCGCGAAATCCCCTCGAGCAGAATACGGTTCTCGGCCAGTTGGCCGCGGGCATTGTCCTTGCGCTCGGAGGTAACCACCTTGGCGATGTATTGGGTGAATGCCATCGTGCGCTCGGGTTGCTTGCGGTCGAGTTCGATGACGTGTGGTAGGAACTGCACGTTGCGAAACGCCGCGTCGAGGGTTGACGCCCGAATGCCACGGGCGAGCGCCTCGCGCCGCACACCGCCGAGAAACTCGTAGAAATCGCCTTGCCCAGGTTTGGCGAGCCCCGCGACCGGGCTGCTCGCAGCTAAAAGCGGTGCCGCGATGACGATTCGGCGGCTCACCCGCAGCGTCATCAAGATGCCTCGTCGATGATGTGATCTCAATCGCTTCTTGCCACGATCGAGCTCGGCTGCGCAACGATCCGACCGGCCCCCGGCAGATTCCGCCCTCGTCGGCCTGCCGCCATAAGAGGTTGGTATACGATCCTTCGCCGAATCGCGCGTGCGCGCGGGCGGGACCGGGCGATCCGTGCTTGTTCCGGGTTCGTCCGAAGCCTATTCTCGCTGCACGATCTTTCGGGAGGAGCACGATATGGCTGAGATCCTGGGCCTTGGTGTCACCCACTTTCCGCCGCTCTCGGGACCGGACGAAAACATGGGGCGAATTTTGCAGCGCGCCCTCGACGATCCGGCGATCCCTGAGGCGCTCCGCCACCCCCAGGGTTGGCCGACCGAGATGCGCCGGGAATACGGCGAGGACGCCGGTGTGTCGGCGGCCCGGCGCCATCGTGAAGGCCTGCTTGCCGGCTTCCGCAATGCCCGCCGGGTGCTCGACGAGTTCGATCCCGACTTTGTCGTGATCTGGGGCGACGATCAGTACGAGAACTTCAAAGAGGACGTGATCCCGCCATTTTGCGTGATGGCCTACGACGAGATGACGCCAAAGCCGTGGCAGGAATATCGCGGCGCCAATGTCTGGAACGAGCCGAAGGACAAGACCTTTACCTATCAGGGCCATCCGGCCGGTGCCAAGTTTATCGCCAGCGGAATGCTGGAGGCAGGGTTCGACGTCTCCTACGCCTACAAGCCGTTGCATCACCAGCTCGGCCATGCCTTTCTCAACACGCTGCTGTTTCTAGACTACGACCGCAAGGGGTTCCCCCATCCGGTGGTGCCGTTTCAGGTGAATTGCTACGGCCGCCGCGTGATCGCGCAGCAGGCCGGGGTGCGTGGTCTCAGTGAGTTTCCCTCGGATGACCAGCTCGATCCCCCCTCCCCTGCTCCGTGGCGCTGCTTCGACCTCGGGGCCGCTTGCGCCCGGATTGTCGAAAAGAGCCCGTGGCGGGTCGCGCTGATCGCCTCGTCGAGCTGGTCGCACGCGTTTCTGACCCGCAAGAACCACCTGCTCTACCCCGACATCGAAGCCGACCGCGCCCTCTATAACGCGCTCCAGGCGGGTGATTACGCAGCGTGGCGCGAACGGCCGTTGAGCGCCATCGAGGATAGCGGCCAGCAGGAGATTCTTAATTGGATGTGCCTGATGGGCGGCATGAAGGAGCTCGGGCGGCGACCGTCCGAAACCTCCTATGTCGAGAGCTGGATCTTCAACTCCAACAAGTGCTT
>Ga0306921_10005951_pt1 | contig 12700 bp, 11 predicted proteins | sample sta12Cox44000080_FD_203760 | JGI IMG/M metagenome (GOLD analysis project Ga0306921, IMG submission 203760) | Lab enrichment of tropical soil microbial communities from Luquillo Experimental Forest, Puerto Rico - statoxic.12C.oxic.44.000.080 (v2)... | ecosystem: Environmental > Terrestrial >... | reverse complement strand
CTACACCCATCCCGACATCATGGACGCCCAGGTGATCGGCGTGCCGGACGCCAGGTACGGCGAGGAGCTCATGGCCTGGATCCGGCTGCGCCCCGGCGCCGCCCCGCTTACCGCCGAAGCCCTGCGTGAGTTCTGCCAGGGCAAGCTGGCCCATTACAAGATCCCCCGATACGTGCACATCACCGACGAGTTCCCGATGACCGTCACCGGCAAGGTCCGCAAGGTAGAAATGCGCGAACACTCCGTCAAACTCCTGGGCCTCACCCCGTAACCAACGGCCCCGGCCCCCGCCGCCCAGCCGCGGAACCCGCTTCGCAGGGCCCCGGCTGATGCTGATGCGACTGGAGTTGCCAACAAAACGTAAGAGACCTAGTTATGACGAGACTCGCGACCCGGAATCAGCCACGTCCACACGCATTGTCCGCCTGTGATCGCGCGATTTACGATGCGGGCGTTATTTCTCCACGGAGGAGGGGCCCATGTTCGCAACGAAGCGATTCCGGATACTCGCGGCCGCGCTGGCTGTGATCCTTACATCAAGCGGTATCGCCGTCGCGGTAACCGCATCCGCCTCGGCGACCGCGAAGCCGGCTCACGCGGCGACGCCCGCCTGGAAGCACCACCACCACCCAAAGCTGAGCCTCAACCGGTTCGACCTCAACGGTTACGTGATCAACGCTGACTACAGCCTCGGCCGCAACACGGGCAACACGTTCCAGCAGACCTACGGGCACTCCATGGTGCAAGGCGTCCCGATCAAGGGCCCGTTCGTCGGAACGAAGTTCCCGCCGGAGGACTACGTCGCCATCCCGATCGGCCACCACCAGCTCTACATCACCTGGCTTGACCCGAGCAGTTTCGCGATCGTCGACGTGTTCGTGATGAACTTCAAGACCCACACGGTCTACGACTACGCGCCGGGCAGCGCCCACCCGGAGAGCGCCGGCACCATCAAGGTCGTGCACCGGGGCGCCACCCCGATCCCGTAGGGGACGCGCGCAGCCAGCCGGCAATCGCGGCGGAATGTCATACCCCGCCCCTACGATGTTGGCCATGGCCGGCGGGATGACCTTCGACGAGATCGCCTGGCTGCGTGCTAACAGCCCTGCCTGGCGCTTGCTGCGCGCCGACAACGCGCCCTTGTTGCTGAGCTTCCTCTACCGCGTGTTCGTCGCCGACAACATAAGGTCCATCGCCGGAATGGAGCTGGCGGGCCGTCTTGACGATGAGCTTTACGCGCTGAACGAGCGCACCCCGGGCAGCTTCCCGAAGCCCGCCAGAAATTATCTAGACGACTGGGCGAGCCCAGAGTCCGGCTGGCTGCGCAAGTACTACCTCGAAGGAACCGACGAGCCCTGGTTCGACGCGACCCCTGCGGTAGAGAAGGCCCTGCAGTGGGTGCGCGGGCTGGGCGACCGCGAGTTCGTCGGGACCGAGTCCAGGCTCAACACGATCTTCGACCTGCTCCGTCAGATCGTCTTCGGCACCGAAACCGATCCTGACGCCAAGGTCGTCGCGCTCCAGCTCAAGAAACAGCAGATAGACGACGAGATCGCGCGCATCCGGTCAGGCGACGTCGGCATCCTGGACTCCAGCGGAGTTCGCGATCGCTATCAGCAGTTCTCCGCGACCGCCCGTGAGCTGCTCGCCGACTTCCGCGAGGTGGAGGAGAACTTCCGCAGGCTGGACCGGCAGCTTCGGGAGAAGATCACCGGATGGCACGGCGGCAAAGGTGAGCTGCTCGATGATGTGCTCGGCAGCCGCGAGTCGATCACCGGTTCCGACCAGGGCAGGTCGTTTCAGGGTTTCTACGACTTCCTGCTCTCCCAGGCGCGTCAGGAGGAGCTCTCCGACCTGCTGGCCAAGGTCCACCAAGTCGCCGACACGGCCGAGCATGATCCGCGGCTGCAGAAGATCCACTACGACTGGCTGGACGCCGCCGAACGCACCCAGGCGACCGTCCGGCAGCTCTCCGAGCAGCTCAGAAGATTCCTGGACGACCAGGTGTGGCTAGAGAACCGGCGGGTGACCGAGATCCTGCGCGACATCGAGGCTCGCGCGCTTCAGCTTCGCGACGCGCCGCCCGACCCGCGCGCCATCACGATGGCGATCGCCGCCGCCGCCCCGCAGGTGACGCTGCCGATGGAACGACCCCTGTACGCTCCCGTGCGCAAGCCTCCCATCGATAGCAGCGATATCCGCCCGGCCGGGAAAGGCGACGAAACCGATCCCGCGGTGCTCTTCGAACAGGTCCACGTGGATCCCGGTCCGCTGCGCAGCGGCATCCGCCTAGCCCTTCGCCGCGACTCGCAGGTCGGGCTCACCGACATCCTCGCCGCGACGCCGCTGAGGCAGGGGCTCGCCGAGCTTGTCACCTATCTATCGCTAAAGGACGAGGCATTCCGGGTTATCTATGACGAGCAGCACACAGAGCAGGTCAGCTGGACCGACCCGGACGGCCGGGCACGGACCGCGACCCTGCCCCGGGTTACGTTCACCAGGAGCACCCGATGACGAACGAACCCGACCTGTCCCTGGCCGTGACGCAGCTGGTGAAAGGTGTTGTCTACCGCGATACCCACGACCGTGCCTGGGGGCATCTGCTGCAACTGCAGCCGCAAGTGCGGGATCATGTCGCCGTGCTGGGCCTGCAGGTGGTCATCGATGAAGCCGAAGGATATGCCTTCCTGCGCCAGCGCCCCGCCGACGATGACGATGAGCGGCAACTGCCGAGGCTGATCCCGCGTCGTTCGCTGTCCTTCCACGTGAGCTTGCTGCTCGCGCTGCTGCGCAAGAAGCTGGCCGAATTCGACGCTCGCGGCGGCGACACGAGGCTGATGCTCACCCGGGCGCAGATCGCGGAAATGGTCCGTGTCTTCATGCCGGCAACAAGCAACGAGGCGCGTCTGTTCGACCGGATTGACGAGCACATCGGCAAGGCGGAACAGCTTGGTTTCCTGCGCCAGGCGAAGAACGGCGAGCAGGTATATGAGGTCCGCCGCATCTTGAAGGCCTTCGTCGATGCCCAGTGGCTCGCCGACTTCGACGCGAAGCTAGCCGAATACGCAGCCCAGCTCGCGGGCGACGGAGCGGGCGGAGCGGAGGAGTGAGGGTGGAATCGCTCAGTGGCTTCCGGCTCTCCCGCCTTGAGCTGCGCAACTGGGGCACGTTCAACGGCCCGGTCTGGACGCTGCGCCCGGACGGGCAGAACACCCTCGTCACCGGCGATATCGGCTCAGGAAAGTCCACCATCGTGGATGCGATCACCACACTGCTGCTGCCCGCCAACCGCATTTCCTACAACAAGGCGGCCGGCGCGGAGACGAAGGAGCGCTCGCTTCGTTCCTATGTCCTCGGCTATTACAAGGCAGTGCGCAACGAGGTCACCGGTGCTACGACACAGATAGCACTGCGCGACGCAACGAAGTTCAGCGTCATCCTCGGCGTCTTCACCAATGAGGGCTACGGTGCCACGGTCACGCTGGCTCAGGTGTTCTGGCTGCGCCATGGCGACGCCGGCGGCCAGCCCGACCGGTTCTACGTCACCGCCGACGCTGCTCTTACGGTTAGCGAGCACTTCGCGGACTTCGGCACCGACATGACCGCACTGCGCAAACGGCTGAAGGCCACCAATGGCGTGCACGTCCATGACGGGTTCCCCGAATACGGCAAGGATTTCCGCCGCCGCCTCGGCATCGAGTCCGAGCAGGCTATGGAGTTGTTCCACCAGACGGTCTCGATGAAATCGGTGGGGAACCTCACCGATTTCGTCCGCGAGCACATGCTCGAGCCGTTTAACGCCGCGAAGGCGACCGCGGACATCGTCGCTCACTTCGAAGATCTCACCAAGGCCCACGAGGCCGTCCAGCGCGCTCAGGCACAGCTGACCGTGCTCATCCCGCTGCTGAAGGACTGCGACGCCCACGACACGGTCGAAACCGACATCAAGACGCTGAACGCCCAGCGAGAAGCGCTCCGGTACTACTTCGCCGCTGCCAAGGCTGATCTCCTCGACCAGTCGCTCTCTAATTTTTATTCAGAACGGACGCGGCTGACTGCCCACCGCGACGATCTTCAAGACCGCTTGAATGGACTGCGGGAACAGGAGACCAGCCTGCGGGTCGAACGTGCCGGACATGGCGGCAACCGGCTGACGGAGATCGAACGGCAGATCGCTGAGAACGAGAAGACCCGTACCACACGGGTGAAGCACGCCGAGAAGTTCGGCGAGCTGCTCGCCGAGGCCGGGCTGGACCCGGTCGAGACCGCGGTGCAGTTCGCGGCCAGACGCGGCGAGATCGCGACGGCGCACCGCGCGACGGAGCGGGTCATCGCCGACAGCCAGGAAGAAGTGACCAAGATGGCCGTCCTTAAGGGGAAGCTCGATGAGGAGGCCGCCGAAGTAAACCGTGAGCTGCTCAGCCTCAAGGCCCGCAAGAACAACATCCCGGCGCGAAATCTTGAGCTGCGCGGGCGGCTATGCAGCGAGCTGCGGCTAACCGAGGAATCGCTGCCGTTCGCCGGCGAGCTGATCGCGGTTCGCGAGGAGGAAGGCGACTGGGAGGGGGCGGCCGAGCGCCTGCTGCGAAGCTTCGCGCTGTCCGTCCTCGTGCCCGATGAGCACTACGCCGAGGTGTCCGACTGGATCAACGGGCACCATCTGAACGGCCGGATTGTCTACTACCGGGTCCCGCGGGCCGTGGCGGCCCCGCCGCCAGACGTGAGCAGCGGCACGCTGTCGGCCAAGCTGACGGTCAAGGATTCGCCGTTCGCCCCGTGGCTGGAGCGCGAGCTTGCCCGGCGCGCAGATGTTGAATGCGTCGAAACCATGGCGGAGTTCCGCCGGATGCCGCGGGCGATCACCAAGGCGGGCCAGGTTAAGGGCACAAGCGGCCGTCACGAAAAGGATGACCGCTTTCGCATCGATGACCGCGGCAGGTACGTGCTCGGCTGGTCCAACGAACGGAAGATCGACGCCTTGCTCGGCCGGGCCACGGCGCTCGCCGCGCGGATCAAGTCGGCCGATGCCGAGCTGTCCGGTCACACGAAGACGCGAGACACCGCATTCGCACGGGACAAGGTGCTGGCTGTCCTGGAACAGACGGACGAGTTCACAGAGATCGATTACCAGGCGGTCGTCAACGAGATCGCGAACCTGCGAGATGAGCACGGCAGGCTTAAGGCGGCATCCGCGGAACTGAGCAAGCTAGACGAGCAACTCGCGGCGGTGAAGCAGCGGATCGAGGACGCGGATAAGCAGCGGACCACGGCGAACGAGAAGCTCGGGGGAGTCGAGCAGTCCATCTCCGATGCCGAGGCGGCGCAGGGTGAGGTCCGAGCGGTGCTGGCCGAGCCCGGCTGCGAGTCCGCGCGGGCACACTTCGCCGCCATCGGCGACTTGCTCCACAAGGCCGGACACGCGCCGCCGGGCAGCCCCGCCGCCGTCGGCTTGGCGCAGACCGACGCCGCCGCTGAGATCATGTCGATCGCTAACAAGCGCGGTGAGCGCAAGGCGCGGCTGAGCAGCAAGATCGTCACCGCGATGGGCGATTTCCGCCGCCAGTACCCGGTGGAGGCCAGCGAGCTCGACAACTCGGTCGAGTCCGCGGATGGCTACCGGGAGCTGCACAAGCGGCTCACCGATGACGACCTGCCCCGGTTCCAGCGGACGTTCAAGACCTACCTGAACCAGAACACGATCAGGGACATCGCCGGCTTCCAGTCCCAGCTGAACAAGCAGGCCGACCTGATCAGGGAGCGGATAGCCACGATCAACAGATCCCTTGTCGACATCGACTACAACCCTGGCCGCTACATCAGGCTCGAGCCACGGCGGACGCCGAACGCGGAGATCAGGGACTTCCAATCGGACCTCCGGGCCTGCACAGACAACGCGGTGTCGCCGGCGGAGTCTGACGACCAGTACTCCGAGCAGAAGTTCCTGCAAGTCAAGCGCCTCATCGAGCGTTTCAGAGGACGGGAGGGCCAGACCGAAGCGGACCAGAAGTGGACGAAGATCGTCACCGACGTCCGGAACTGGTTCCTGTTCACCGCGTCCGAACGGTTCCGCGAGGACGACACCGAGTACGAGCACTACGCCGACTCGGCTGGCAAGTCCGGCGGCCAGAAAGAGAAGCTCGCTTACACGATCCTCGCCGCGTCGCTCGCTTACCAGTTCAAGCTGGAGTGGGGTGCCGCCAAGTCGCGGACGTTCCGGTTCGCCGTTATTGACGAAGCGTTCGGGCGAGGCTCCGACGAGTCGACCCGGTTCGCGCTAGAGCTGTTTGGGCGGCTCGGGCTGCAGCTGCTGATCGTCACTCCGCTGCAGAAGATCCACGTGATAGAGCCCTACGTGTCGGCGGTCGGTTTCGTCGACAACCCGACAAGCCAGCACTCGCGGCTGCAGACGCTCACCATCGAGGAGTACAACGCCCAGCGGATCGCGCACGCCATCGGCGAGCGGCTGACGTCCGCGGTGGCCTGACATGACGAAGCCGTGGACCCGCCCCGCCGACGTGCGTGCGCAGCTGCTCAGGAAGTGGTCTGTCCTGCTGAGCGCCTTCGCGGCGGGCGCTGAGTGGAAGCCGCTCGATATCCCCGTCCGGGGCCCGGCGCCTGCCGAGATCGGCGAGCGCCTCGCTGACGTCCAGAGGTGGGCCGCGGAGTGGGAAAAGGCCGCCCGCGGTCCCTTGCGCGTGGAGTACAAGAAGGTCGGCGGTCGGCACATCGGGGCGAACATGATTCCGTGCCGCGCCTGGCTCGATGGCTACGACCTCGCCTGGCAATTGCTCGGCACCCGAGACGAGGCCCGCCTGCTCACCAGCCTGGCCGACCGGACCAAGGCGGACTGCCCGCGGCTGCTGGCATGGCTGACCATCCATCCCGTCCGGGTCCTGCAACTAGCCGCGGACTGGGAGAGCCTGCTGGCGACGGTCCGCTGGATCGATGAGCGCCAGGTTCCCGGCATGTACCTGCGCCAGGTGGATGTGCCAGGCGTGGACACGAAGTTCATCGGGCGCCATCGCGGCGTGCTCGGCGAACTGCTCGACCGCCAGCTCGACCCCAGCCGGATCGACGCGCGCGAGCGCGACTTCGAGGGCCGTTACGGGTTCCGGCGCAAGCCCGGCTATGTGCGGTTCCGGTTCCCGGCCGGCTACGGCGTCTACACTGAGCTGACCGTCCGTGCTGACGAGTTCACCGTGCCCCCGCCCGGTGCCGCCCGTGTCTACGTCGTCGAGAACGAGATCACCTACCTGGCGTTCCCGCTGCCGGCGGACGCGATTGTGATCTTCGGCGGCGGCTACGCCGTACAGGCCCTCGAATCGCTGGCCTGGCTGACCAGATCCGACTTGATCTACTGGGGTGATCTCGATACCCACGGGTTCGCGATCCTCAGCCGATTGCGGCACAGCTTCCCGCATGCCCGTTCCATGCTCATGGACCGCGCCACCCTGCTCGCCCACCAGACCCAGTGGGTGACGGAGCCGTCTCCCACGACGGCCGATCTCGGCCTGCTGACCCAGGCCGAGCAGGAACTCTACCGCGCCCTCACCATGAACGAACTCGGCCCCGCGATCCGCCTGGAACAAGAACGCGTCAGCTTCGCAGCGCTGGAACGCGCCCTGCGCCAGGCCGGCTAACCGCTCGATTGTCAGCACCCAGCGTTACGCTGATCCCACCCAACCACCAATGCCATAGAAGTGGGATACATGTACGCTATCAGTATGACTGCTAAAAGCCGCTTGTCCGTGACCGTCGATGCTGACCTGATCGCGACTGGCCAGGCCGCGGTCGCCGCGGGCGACGCCGAGTCCATTAGCGCCTGGGTGAATGACGCGTTGCGCCTGAAGGCGGAACACGACCGTCGGCTGCGGGGCCTTGGCGACTTCATCGCCGCGTATGAGGCAGAGCATGGCGAGATAACTGAGGAAGAAATGGACGCCGCAATCCGGTCGATGCGCGAGCGCGCGATTGTCGTCCGCGGCGGCAAGGTCGTGCGGAACGGCACGACAGGTGCCGGGCGAACCGGGATCGCGTGATGCTGATCTTGGACGCCGGGGCATTCGTTGCCGCTGAACGGGGTGACCGTGAGGTGCTGGCGCGGGTCAAGCGAGAGTGCCGGCTTGGGCGCGCTCCGCTCACTAACGGCGTGGTCGTCGCCCAGGTCTGGCGTGGTGGGTACGGCAAGCAAGTTCCAGTCGCTCAGTTGCTCGCCAGCGTGGAAGTGGCTCCAGTGGATGACCGGCTGGGGAAGTGGGCGGGGCTGCTGTTGGCCCGGACAGGCGGCTCAGACGCCATTGACGCGTCCGTGGTCTGCCTCGCGCAGGACGGCGACGACATCCTCACGTCCGATCCCGGCGACCTGCTGAACCTGGCACGCGCCGCCGGAGTCCATGTGGAACTAATACCGGTCTAGCTGGCGTAACCCGAAACGCCGGGCCGTAACCATAGTGACGATAGTGAATGCAGTGGCTATGGTGACCACACCGCCGACCGGCCAGCAGCGCTATCAGAAGATCTTGGATCACCACACCCACTCTCGCGGGGTCACCGATCCAAGATCTTTTTCCGCTAGACCGGAGCGGGTGCTCCTGGGACTGGTGGGGCAGCCACGACTCCTGGGACCAGCTGCCCGGCCGATGGGGAGCCGGTCCGCCCGCAGGTCTGTGCCAATCGCGCAACCGGCCACGGTAGGGCGGGTCGATTGCGCAATCGGCATGCCAGGTGGGCTGCTAGGCCCGCGAGCTGGCGGCCCTCGCGGTGCACGAAACCGTCGCGTGCGACGGCCGCACCTCAGCGGGTCGCGGGGATCGCGGCCGGCGTCCCGGGCCGCGTCCTAGCCCTTGCCCCAGTCCGCGCCACAGCCGGGCGAACCCGGCGGCGAGCTGCCCGGCCCGGATGTCCTCTTCCCGCTGGTCCCGCGCGCTCTTGGGTCGCTCGGCCTGGTAGAGCAGGTATGACTGGTACATCGTTCTTACCTCCTGACCAGGACGCTAGGCGGTGGCTGTTCCCGGGGTGTTCCCGCCGGAAGAGGCCTGTGGAGCACGCGTCCCTGGGGCCGGGGTGTCCCAAATCGGTAACTGAACTGACCCACAGGGGAAAGCACGCAGCGTGGGGCGCTATGTACTGTGTGGCTCATGTCATCCCGCACCTCAACTCAGCCGACTCTCCCGGCCAGCGAACAGGCAGCCTCGGAAGAGCCAGCCGGATCGCGTAAGCGCCTCAAACCATCGCGGGAAACCCTGTCCGTGCGAGGGCTGCAGGTAATGCTGGGCCTGCTGCTGCTCGGGCTGTGGCAGCTGGCGGCGGCCGAGAAGTGGCCAGACCCGGTGCTCGCCAAGTCGCCGGTCCAGTCGTGGGACTACCTGGTCAGCGCGGCCCGTTCCGGCGAGCTGTGGAGCAATACCCGCTCGACCATGACGGCGGTCCTGATCGCATGGGCCCTGGCCGGGCTGGCCGGTGTAGCGGCCGGGCTCGCGCTGGGGCTCATGCCCCGCACCGAACGCGTGCTGAGCCCCTTCCTGGATGCGGCCAATGCCATGCCGCGCATCGCCCTCGCGCCACTGCTGATCGTGGCGCTGGGCATCGGCACGTCAGCGAAGGTGGCACTGGCGTCCACGCTGGTCTTCTTCATCGTCGTATCCGGTGCGCGCGCCGGTGTCCGGTCCACTGACGCCGAGTGGCTCCGGTTGTCCATGGTGCTCGGGGCCAGGAAAACCCAGCTGTTCGGCAAGGTGCTGCTCCCGGTGGCGACGCCGGCGATCTTCGCGGCGCTCCGGCTCGGGCTCATCTACTCGCTGCTGGGCGTGGTGGGCTCGGAGCTGTACTCCGCCCGCGACGGGCTGGGCCAGCTCATCGCTTACAACTCCTCGACCTTCCAGATGGACGCCGTGTACGGGATCCTCCTGCTGCTCGCGGTCATCGCCGTGGTCCTCAACCAGCTCATGGGCTTCCTCGAACGCAGGCTCCTGCGGTGGCAGCCCCCGGCGGACCGATGACCGAACCCCTCGCACCGACAGATCTAACCGGAGACTCCGCTATGACCATGACCTCACCCGATCGCCAGGTGCAGGAGCAGGCGCAGGAGCAGCGCCCGCGGCCCGCACCGGGCACCGGTGCCGCCATAGCCCTCAGCGGCGTCACGGTGGCCTACCCCACCCAAAGTCACGAGGCAAGGACCGTGCTGTCGGGGATCGACCTGACGATCCCGCGCGGCGAGTTCACCGCACTGGTCGGCCGCAGCGGCTGCGGGAAGACCACGCTGCTGAACCTGATCGCGGGACTGACGGAGCCCTCGGCCGGCTCGGTCACGGTCCTGGGGACCGAGCCGAGGGCCGCCCGCAAGCAGCTCGGTTTCATGCTGGCCAGGGACGCGCTGCTGCCGTGGCGCACCGCGCGGCGCAATGTCGAGTACGGCCTCGAGCTGCGCGGCGTCGCCCGGGCCAAGCGGCGCGAGATCGCCCTGCACTGGCTGGAGGCCGTGCAGCTGCTGCACGCGCAGCACCAGTGGCCCTGGCAGCTCTCGCAAGGCATGCGCCAGCGTGTCGCGCTGGCGCGCACCTGGGCGCTTGATCCTGCCGTGCTCCTGATGGACGAGCCGTTCGCCGCGCTGGACGTCAACACCCGGATGTCGGCGCAGAAGAAGTTCCTCGAGCTGTGGCAGGCCGAAGAGCACCGGACCGTCGTCTTCGTGACGCACGACCTGGGCGAGGCGATCGCCCTGGCGGACCGGGTGGTGCTGCTCGGCGGCGGCCGGGTGCTCGACGACGTTCCGGTCGAGATCGACCGGCCCAGGGACCTGCCCATGATCACGAGCGACCCCCGTTACCGGCGGCTCTACGAGCGGCTTCGCGGCCAGCTGCACTGACCTCTGGACACCGCCGGGCGAGCCCGGGCGGTCATCCGTTCGAACCCAGTCACCTATACCAGTCAAAATCGACCAGTTATAAGGACAAAGCATGAAGCTACCAAGACGGCCAATTGCCGGCCTCCTGTGCGTCACGTCGCTCGGCGTTGCCCTGGCCGCCTGCGGCTCCGGTGCCAGCTCCAGCTCTACCACCAGCTCCGGCGCGAGCTCGCCGAGCGCTAGCGCCTCCGCCGCGGCGTCGGCGCCCACCACCGTCACCGTCGGCGACTTCCCCACCAGCGCGCTGACCCTGCCGTTCACGATCGCCCAGGATCAAGGGTTCTTCCGCGACGCCGGTCTCAACGTGCAGCCAGTCATGGCCACCTCCGGCCCGGCCCTGGCATCGGAGCTGATCGGCGGCACGACCCAGATCGCCGTCGAGGTGCCGCCGAACGCGTTCCCGGTCATGCAGCAAGGCGAGCCGCTGCTCGCGATGCCGCCCTACGGTCGGCTCGACCTGGCGATCGTCACTCCTAACGGCAGCGGCGTGACCAGTCTGCACTCGCTCGTCGGCAAGCGGATCGGCGTGACACAGCGCGGCGCCTTCACCGAGAAGTTCGCCAGCTACGTCCTGCAAACCCAGGGCATCAACCCGGCCAGCGTCACGTATATCGCGGTGGGGGCCCTAGCGACCCAGCTGGCGGCGCTGCAGGCCCACGAGATCGACGCCACCGTGCTGTCCTCCGACGCGATCGCCGCCGTCACCGCGCACGGCATCAAGCTGCAGACCCTGGCGAGCTCGCTCAACGGGACCGCTGGGACGCTCGGCAGCATCGGGCTCCAGTCCTTCTGGGCAACCACCGCGAATTACCGCTCCAGCCACCCGGAGGTCGTGAAGTCATTCTGCACGGCGATGACCCGGGCGGCTGACTGGCTGGCGGACGACTCGAACCGCAGCGCCGGCGTGCCGTCGATCGAGAAGCTGCTCAGCGTCCCCGCTACGGTGGCCGGCCAGGTGTGGGACACGGTCCACGCGGCCTGGGCGACGCAGATCAGCGCGGCCAGGTGGGCGGCCAACGCCAAGGTGATCCTCGGCAGCCCGACGAGCCTTCCTTACGACAAGTACGTCTCCACCGGCTGCTAAGCGACCGAGCCCGGGCAGGCCCGCGGTCCCGGCGTCACGCCGGGACCGCGGCCCGCGCGGCCCGCCACTCGCTGGCGCTGCAGCCGTACTGCTGCCTGAACCACCGGGAGAACCCGCTCGGTGCGGCGAAGCCGAGCAGCTGGGAGATGTCGGACAGCGAGTACCTGCCGGTGAGCAGGTACTGCTCGGCCAGCTCCGCCCGCACCGCGTCAAGCAGCGTCGAGAAGGTCTCGCCGTGCGCGGCCAGGTGGCGGTGCAGGGTGCGGCGATCGAACTGCAGCTCACGGGCGATCGCGGACAGCGAGCACCGCCCAGCCGGCAGGAACAGCTTGATCAGCTCCCGGACCCGGTCCAGCGTGGTCAGGTCCCTGGGGGCGGCCAGCGACCGGAGGAACTGTTGGGCGTAGGGCCGCAAGTTCGGATCCGCCATGCGGTTGCCCGCGGCGAGATCGCTGCTGTAGAGCACCAGGCCGCTGAACGGATGGTCGAACTGCGGTGTGACGCCGAAGAGCCGCTCATGGACGGTGCAGTCCGCGGGGGCGCTGTGCGAGAAGCAAGCCGACACCGGATGCCACTGCGAACCGAGAAACTCACGGAGGATGCCGTGCGCTACACCGACAGCCAGCTCCAGGGCCTGGCGGCAGGGGATCTCCTCGCCGAAGTCGAAGGCGACGGCGAGCGCGGCGAGCTCGTTGCGCTCGGTCATCCGC
>Ga0306921_10005949_pt1 | contig 12701 bp, 13 predicted proteins | sample sta12Cox44000080_FD_203760 | JGI IMG/M metagenome (GOLD analysis project Ga0306921, IMG submission 203760) | Lab enrichment of tropical soil microbial communities from Luquillo Experimental Forest, Puerto Rico - statoxic.12C.oxic.44.000.080 (v2)... | ecosystem: Environmental > Terrestrial >... | reverse complement strand
AAAGATCCCAAAGAGGGAGATGCACTGCGGCAGGACCGCACCGGTCGCCGTGAAAATCGGTTTTGCCGTGGGGAGTCCAAAGGTGGTCACCCCATCACCGCCATAGGTCGTTCCCAATAAAGCAAAGAGGACTTGGTACTGACTGATCGGCAATAGCTGGCCATTGAGCGCCACCCAGCCGTTAGGGCAGAAGTTGAAAGCGAAGGTCTCGACCTCCCCGACAAACGGGTACTCGCCAGCTAACGCGAAGCACGGGTTGGCGCATAGGATAAAGCATACCACCGCCCACAACGCGGCGCGACAACACCTGTGGATCATCAGCTCCTCGTCACTGGACTGCCTCAGCGGCTTTGTAGCGCTGGCTGCCTCAAGGCGCATCGTAAACTGCCAATATCGGCAGAGTACAGTTTGGAAAGACTACACTGAAGGTGACGGTCAGCTGGTCCGTCGACGCATTATAAGTCTGGCCGAAATTTGTAAAGGCTGGGTTGTGCACCGGACTGGGATAGGTTGGTGTTTGCTTGAAGTGGATCGTTCCACCGGTTCCGCTACTGAACGTCAATATCATCTGCCCATCTAGGGAATAGTAGGTAGATCCATCAAAATAGATGACCTCAGCAAGAGAAATCACCGCTTTGGTATTGCTCTGGTTCATTTGAAATTCAGTATTCCCGTTATCAACCAGACACCACGAAGAACCCGTACCGTAAGCCAGGTCCGTTTTTAACTGTCCTGCTACCAACCGTCCGTAGGTAAACGATTCGGCTTGCCTCGATATCAGCAACGCCAGAGCTGCTCCAGCGACCGCCAGCCCAGCAAAACGGTGCATTTTGGTGCCTCTCGCATTTTTTTAATGGTTCACCACATAGCACATGTATAGTGTCACAACAATCGTTAATTTCACCCAACCGCGTTGACAATACTTATAATACTATCAAATTTTTCGTCAATTTATCAGCTTCGACCACACTATAAATTCCGGCGGACTTTAGGCCCTTCGCTCATCCGACCTCGCCGCCAACCCAGTGTAGCCATTCGCCATTTCGGAGGATGAGACGATGACGGACGAGGCCAAGCCAGTAGCGACGGAGCGAGCGCGGTGCCACCCACCCGATCCGCCCGAGGCTATCCCAAGCCTTTCGCGTCGCGGGTGGCGGGGGCGGGTCCGCCGGGCTGGGCGACATCTTTGGCCGGACCACTTTCGCGGGATCGAGAACGGTGCGATGATGTTGATCCCGGGCAACCATCAGAGCCCGGTATACGATTATCATGGCCGCGACGATCGCTTCTGCGGCGCGATCGACCCGATGTGCTGCGTCTCGACTTCTGGCGCCCATTGTCGTGTCTCGGCGAGGCCGGCTCGATCGCCGTGCACCATGTGCGTACCGTGCACGTCTCGGCGACCAATTTCCCCGGCACTGAGCGCCGCTTGCTGCTGTTCCAGTACCGCGCGGCCGACGCCTGGCCGCCGCTCAGCTTTGCTGGCGGGGTCGAGAAATTCGACGACTTGTTGCTCGGCGGCAGCCCAACCCTGATTCGGCGCCTATCGCCGGTGCCGGTCCGGTTGCTGTTGCCGTCGGCCGAATATCAGGGGTCGATCTACCAGAACCAGCGTGCCGCCGGCCGGCGCCTCTTGCGATCGCCGTGGAATCGGAGCACCTCGCGGCTGCCGATTCGCAGCATTTCCGGCCCAGCTCGATCGAGCTGGGCCGGAGCTCGGCAAGTCTCAGTTCGGGTGGAAGACCAATGTCCGCAGCTCGATGCTCTCCCGCGGCCGTGCATCGGCGGGGGTCGTCGGGTCGGTGAACGAGGTGTGCGCCATGAAACGAGCGCGCCCGTCGGTCTTGGTGTCGCAGCACTTGAGCAGCAGCGCTTCGTCGCGCCCCATCTCCGGCACATAGTACCAGCCGTGCGCCGGGTTGTAGGTGACCGAATAGGTCTCGCCGACCCGGTGGCGATAGACCAGATCCGAGGGTACGAGGTCTGCGGGATCGATCGTCCGGGCATCGCACATCGCGAGCGGGGCGTCCTGCAACGGACCATGGATCGGACGCCACAAATTGATGACCTGGACGCGGCCGCGCAGCAGTTCCTCGGCGTCGTCAGGCAACAGGTCGCGCACCCGCTGCGGGCCGGATTTGGCGGTGTGGTCGACATGGACGCGCGTCGCCGGCTGCGGCGGCACGCCGGGCGTGCGCCGCGCCGCGCCCGGCACCCGCCGGCGCTGCAGATGGTCAAAAATGAAGACCCGGCTGGCACCCGTCACCTCGGCGATAAAGCGCTCGGCCTCCGGATAATAGACCCGGCGCACTTCATCCTCATCCCAGAAGTCGCGAACTGCGGTGCGCTGCTCGACGAGTGCGAAGCCCTGCCGGTCGAGTGCGACCTCGGATGAAATCGGCCGCATGTCGCGGATCCGAACAGTGTGCGCCTCGTGCGCCATGTTCGTGGGTGGCGCTTCGGGGCCCGCATCATAGGCGTAGTAACGCGGACGCTCCGGCATCGGAACGAGATAATTCAGTTCACCCTCGACGTAGCGCAGGCTGTCTGGGGTTGCCATGGTCTGTCCCTCCTTGGTGGTCGCGAAGTCGAAATGTCCAGATTCGGCGTTGCTGTTCAGCAGCATACGGCGATCGGGCGAAAAGCCGAAGCGGATAGATGCGCTAGCAGCGTCACTCCCGCCAGAGCGGCTTGTTGCTCAGGAATTCCGCGTCTGCCCGGTTGATCCCGATGTCGCGGAGCATCCGATCGTCGAGCCTGGCGAGTTCAGCGCGGTCGTGGGCGCGCCGTCGCCATTGGCGCAATGTTGCGAAAAACCGGCCTATGACAGCACCCCCCGCTCTCCGCTTCCGGTGATGCGGGACTACGCCGAGCCGGCGACGCGGTACCTCGAAATGGATCGCCGCCATTTGAATTCTCCTAAGCCCGTCGAGCGTTGCGAATGCACTCATGAGCACCATTTCCACGTAAAATGGCGTGGATGAGTAGGTTCGCAAACGAGACTTTCTCAGGCACGGCTTAGAAATCCTCATCCGGAATGAGCAGCCATCTTCCTCCTCTGAGCGCGCTGCGAGCATTCGAATCGGCGGCCCGGCACATGAGCTTCAGCAGGGCCGCGGACGAGCTCCACGTCACGCCGGCGGCGATCAGCCATCAGATCCATGCCTTAGAGCAGGATCTCGGTGTCAGGTTGTTTCACCGAATGAACCGGTCGATCGAGCTCACCGCCTCGGCTCGAGTCCTGCTGCCCGGGCTGTCGGAAGCCTTTGCCGGCATCCAGTCATCGGTGAGACGTTTGCGGGCCCATAACGACACGGGAACACTGACGGTGACGGCGTCGCCATCCTTCGCCGCCAAGTGGCTGGTGCTGCGGCTGCACCGGTTCCAGGAGCAATGCCCTGAGGTCGATGTGCGGATTTCCGCGACCGACAACGTCGTCGATCTGACCCAGGGCGATTTCGACATTGCTGTACGCTACGGCACCGGGAATTATCCTGGGCTCGAGGTAGAACTGCTTTTCACGAACGAGGTGTTCCCGGCCTGCAGTCCGCAGCTACTGACCACGGGCCCGCCGCTGCGAACGCCCGATGACTTGCCGCTCCACAATCTCATTCATGATCAGACGGTCGAGCGCGATCCTCTGGTGCCAACCTGGTCGATGTGGCTGAAAGCTGCGGGGGTCAAGGACGGCCCAGCCACCACCGGTCTCAGTTTCAACAATATGCATTTGGCGCTCGATGCGGCGATCGCCGGCCACGGCGTGGTCTTGGCCCAGAGCACGATAGCCGCCGCCGACCTCGCGGCGGGCCGCCTGGTGCGGCTCTTCTCATTGGCGCTACCGGACCAGTTTGCCTATTACATCGCCACCGCGCCGGGAGCGCTCGAACGACCCAAGGTGCGGGCTTTTCGCGACTGGCTGCGCCGCGAGGCCGATCGCTAGCCCGAGGTGGTCACATCGCTTCTGGCCTGCTACCGTAGCCCCTGGAAACCAATTCTCGTTGGAGGGACAAGAGATGCAGTTCGGCTTCGGCGCGCCGGTCAGCGGACCCCTCTCGTCGCCTGACAATCTCGCGCGCATCGCGGTCGAAGGTGAGGCGATCGGCTACGATTACGCGACCATCAGCGACCATGTCGTCATTCCTCGGGATATCGAGGCCAAGTATCCCTACAGCGACACCGGCGAATTCCCGGGCCGGGCCGGCGGCGACCGGCATGAGCAGCTGACCGCTGTGGCCTTCATCGCCGCCAAGACCTCGCGGCTGCGGCTTGTGACCTCGGTCACCGTGGTGCCGCACCGCCCGGCGGTGCTGCAGGCCAAGATGCTCGCCACGATCGACGTACTGTCTAAGGGCCGGCTGGTCTTTGGCATTGGCGCCGGCTGGATGCGCGAGGAGTTCGAGGCGCTGGGGGTGCCACCGCTCGCTGAGCGCGGCGTGGTCACCGACGAATACCTGGACGCCTTCCGCGAGCTGTGGACCAAGGACGATCCGTGCTTTGAGGGCCGCTATGTCAAGTTTGACAACATCCGCTTCGAGCCAAAGCCGGCGCAGAAGCCGTACCCGCCGATCTGGGTCGGCGGCGAAAGCGGCCCGGCTTTGCGCCGCACCGCCCGGATCGGCGATGGCTGGTATCCGATCGGCACCAATCCACAGCATCGGCTCGACTCGATGAAGCGCTACCAAGCCGGGGTCGAGCGGCTGCGCCGGCTGACCCGCGAAGCCGGCCGCGACCCGGCAAAGATTGCGCTCGCCTACCGCATCGGCTCTTGGGGCGACGCGCTGCCGGCGCGCACCAACGATGGCGAGCGGCGCCTGTTCTCCGGCCAGACGAGCGATGTCGTCGCCGATCTGCGGGCGTTCCGCGATTTCGGCGTCGGCTACGTCGATTTCAACTTTGCCGGTGCCACCGCCGACGCGACGATCAGCGAGATGCGGCGGTTCCGCGAAGAAGTCCTCGCCAAAGTGTAGGGAAGGAACAAGCGTTGCTGAAGCTCGGATACAAGGCGTCGGCCGAACAATTCGGGCCGCGCGAGCTGTTAGAGTTTTCGTGTTTGGCCGAGGCGGTTGGTTTCGACTCGGTCTTTGTCAGCGACCACTTCCAGCCATGGAAGCACACCGGCGGGCACGCGCCGTTCTCGTTTGCCTGGCTCGGCGCACTCGGCGCCAAGACGACGCGCGTCAAGATCGGCACCAGTGTTGCGACACCGACGTTTCGCTACCATCCCTCGGTCGTAGCACAGGCGGTCGGCACGCTCGGTGCGATGTTTCCGGACCGGGTGATCTTTGGCGTTGGCACCGGCGAATCGTTGAACGACGTGCCGGCGACTGGCATCAAATGGCCGGGCTTCCGGGAGCGGCAGGGCCGGCTGCGCGAGTCGATCGTGTTGATGCGGCGGTTGTGGACCGAGGAGCGGGTGACCTTTGACGGCCAATACTACCGTACCCGGGGCGCGACGATATACGACCGCCCGGCAACCCCGGTGCCGATTTGGATTGCCGCCTCTGGGCCAACCGCAGCGGCGATGGCCGGCGAGCTCGCCGAGGGGTTCATTTGCACCAGCGGCAAGGGGGATGCCCTCTATCGCGACACCTTGCTGCCAAAGGTCGAGGAGGGGCTGCGACGCGCCGGCCGTGCGGGCAACAGCATCGAGCGGATGATCGAAGTCAAGGTATCCTTCGACACCGACCAGTATCGGGCAATGGAGGACACACGGCACTGGGCGGCCCTCGCCCTGACACCCGAGGAAAAGGTGAACGTCGAGGACCCGCTCGAAATGGAGAAGCTCGCCGCGGCATTGCCGCTCGAGCGAGCGGCGAGCCGCTGGATCGTCTCGGCCGACCCTGAAGAGCAGCTGGCGCAGATCCGGCCCTACGTCGAGCTCGGCTTCACCCACCTCGTGTTCCACGCCCCCGGCCCCGACCAATCCCGGTTCCTGAGGCTTTATGCCGAACAGGTGCTGCCTTTGCTGCGCGCCAAGCTCGGCTGATGAGCCGGGAGGTTACTCTCACTGCGCTTTCCGGCATCAAGCTGGTCGAGCGGGGAGACAATCTCGGCGCGATTACCGTCGTGGCATTGCGCGACAACCGCCTCGTTCCGAAAGACGGCGATGTTCTGGTCGTGGCGCAGAAGATCGTCTCGAAGGCCGAGGGACGTTTTGTCGATATCGCGACTGTAGAGCCGTCGGAGCGCGCGATAGCGCTCGCCGCCGAGGTCGACAAGGACCCGCGCTTTGTCGAGGTGGTGCTGTCCGAATCGAAGCGGGTAGTTCGCCATCGCCCGGGTCTGCTAATCGTGGAGCATCATCTCGGATTCGTGATGGCCAATGCCGGCATCGACCACTCGAATGTCGCGGCCGAGGACGGTGCCGAGCGGGTGCTGCTTCTACCAGTCGACCCGGACGGCTCGGCCAAAGCTTTGCGGCAGCATTTGCTGAGCGCCTTCGGCGTCGGCATCGGCGTCATCATTAGCGACAGCTTTGGTCGTCCGTGGCGCAAGGGCACGGTCGGCGTGGCGCTCGGTGCCGACGGGCTGCCGGCATTCGTCGACCTGCGCGGTCATCCCGACCTCTTCGGACGAGAATTGCTGGTGACCGAGACCGGCTTTGCCGATGAGATCGCCGCCGCCGCCGGGCTCTTAATGGGGCAGGCCGACGAGGCGATACCGATGGTGCTGGTGCGCGGCCTCACCTGGTCTGCCCCTGATGTGCCGGCCGCCGTCTTGGTTCGACCCGCCGAGCACGACCTATTTCGATGAATGTGCTCGCGCTGTCGGGCGGGATCGGCGGCGCCAAGCTGGCGCTCGGGCTCTATCGCATCCTGCCGCCCGGAGCGCTGACCGTGGTCGCCAACACCGGCGACGATTTCGAACATCTCGGGCTCGCGATCTCGCCCGATATCGATACCTTGCTTTACACCCTCGCCGGCCTCGACAACCCGCAGCTGGGATGGGGCCGGCGCGACGAGACCTGGACCTTCATGGCCGCACTCGAGCGCCTCGGCGGCGAGACTTGGTTCAACCTCGGCGACGGCGATGTCGCCACCCACGTGGAACGCACCCGGCGGCTAGGGGCCGGCGAGAGCTTGTCTGAGATCACGGATGATTTCCGCCGACGCCTCGGGATTTCGGTGCGGCTCTTGCCGATGAGCAACGACCGCGTCCGCACCCGGCTGCGCACCGTTGAAGGTTGGCTCGACTTTCAGGACTATTTCGTGCGACAGCACTGTGCGCCGGTGGTTCGCGAGATTGCCTTTGCCGGGGCAGACGTGGCGCGACCACAACCGGATTTCCTGGCGGCGCTCGCCGACGAAAATCTGCGGGCAGTGGTGATTTGCCCGTCTAACCCGTTCATCAGCATCGACCCGATCCTGGGCCTGCCGGGGGTTCGCGAGGCGCTGCGCGCATGCGATGCACCGGTAATTGCAGTCTCGCCGATCATCGGCGGCAAGGCGGTCAAGGGCCCGACCGCGAAGATGATGGCGGAGCTTGGCCTGCCCGTTGATGCGGCGGCCGTCGCACGGCATTACGGCGACATCCTCGATCTCTATGTCGCCGACGAGGCGGACGCGAACGAGGTCGCCGATCTGGGCGTGCCGGTGAGAGTTGCGCGGACCCTGATGTCGTCGCTCGAGGATCGCGAGGCATTGGCGCGGGTGGTGCTGGAAACGGCCGACCGAGGTTTCTGAGATGGATTTGTGGGCGGTCGTGCCGGTCAAAGAGCGGGCTTCAGCAAAGGAACGCCTCGCACCGATGCTGCGGCCGGAGACGCGGCAGGCGCTGGCATTGGCGATGCTCGAAGACGTCCTGGCGGCGCTGACCGCGACACCGGGCATCGCCGAGCTCCTAGTCGTGACGGTCGATGCCGAGGCCGGGCGATTAGCAGCGAGCTACGGCGCGCGGTTGATCGAGACTGGCGCCCGGGACGGCCACACCGGCGCCGTCGCCGCGGCAGCACGGCTGCTGGCCGCCGACGAATGCCCGGGCATGCTGACCCTCCCGGGCGACATCCCGCTCGTGACCTCGTCCGAGATCGAGCGTCTGCTGGCGGCACACCCACCAGCGCCGTCCTTCACGATCGTCCCGTCGCATGACGAGCGCGGTTCGAACGCGATCGCCTGCTCGCCGCCCAATGCGGTGCCTTTGCGCTTTGGCGAGAACAGTTTCTACCCACATATTCAGGCGGCCGAGGCGTGCGGCATCAGGCCGAATGTGTTGCACCTGCCCGGGATCGCTCTCGACATCGACAATCCGGAGGATGTTGTATCCTTTATGCGGATCGAATCCCCGACCCGGGCCCGTGCCGTGCTCGCCGAGGAGCGTATGCAGCTCGTAGGAGGTTTTCGCCGATGACGACCGACGACGTCCTGACACGAGCCGAGGCGGGGCAACGCCTTTCGACGACGGAGGCGCTGGCGCTCGCCGACTGCGCCGATCCGCGGCCGTTGATGGCGGTCGCCGCGGGATTGCGCGACGCAGGGCATGGCGATCTCGTCTCTTATTCGCGCAAGGTCTTCATCCCGCTGACCCAGCTCTGCCGCGACGTCTGCCACTATTGCACCTTCGCCCATCCACCGCGTCGCGACGAATCCGCTTACCTCGACGCCGATCAGATTCTCGCGATTGCGACATCCGGCGCGCGCGCCGGATGTCATGAGGCGCTGTTCACGTTGGGCGACAAGCCCGAATTGCGCTACGCTGCGGCGCGCGAGGCACTGGCCCGGCTCGGTCATGAGACCACCCTCGCCTACCTCGCCGCGATGGCGGAATTGGTATGGCGCGAGACCGGCCTGCTCCCGCATCTGAACCCCGGCATCATGACCCGCGCCGACATTGATCGGCTGCGCCGGGTCTCGGTATCGCAGGGGATCATGCTGGAGAGTGCCGCCGAGCGGCTGCGACGACGCGGCGGCCCGCATTTCGGCTCGCCCGACAAGGATCCGGCGTTGCGCCTCGAAACGACCCGCCACGCCGGCGAGGCGGCGGTGCCGTTCACATCGGGCATCCTGATCGGCATCGGCGAGACCCGGCGCGAGCGCGTCGAGTCGCTCTTGGCGTTGCGCGAGCTGCAGGAGGGCCACGGTCACCTGCAGGAGATCATCATCCAGAACTTCCGGGCCAAGCCCGGAACCCGCATGGCGCAGGCTCCCGAACCCGATCTCGACGACCATCTCTGGACGATCGCGGTGGCGAGGCTGATCTTCGGCCCCGAGATGAACATCCAGGCGCCGCCCAATCTGAACCCGGACGGGCTCGCGCAGATGATCGCGGCTGGCATCAACGACTGGGGCGGCGTCTCGCCGGTGACCCCCGACCATGTCAACCCCGAGGCGCCGTGGCCGGCGCTCGACCTGTTGGCCGAGCGCACCGCCGCCGCCGGCAAGCTCCTGGTCGAGCGCTTGGCAATCTATCCGGCCTTTGCACGCGACCCCGAACGTTGGCTCGATCCCGCGTTGCGTACTCCGGTGTTGCAAGCAATCGACGCCCAGGGGCTCGCCCGCACCGATGACTGGGTGCCCGGCGCCGGGACCGAGCCGCCAACCCTCACCTATCCAGACCCCACCCCAACTCCGCCCCACAGGCAAGGGAGGGAAAGGGAGGCGGCCTCGTCCGTGCTCGACCGGGCGGCAGCCGGCGAGACGCTTGACGAAGCCGACATCGTTGAGCTCTTCCAGGCACGCGGCACGGCCTTCGCCGCGGTATGCCACGCTGCCGACGAGTTGCGGCAGCGGGTCAATGGCGATACCGTCAGCTATGTCGTGACCCGCAACATCAACTACACCAACATCTGCTATTTTCGCTGCCAGTTCTGCGCCTTCTCGAAGGGCAAGCTCAGCGAAAATCTGCGCGGCCGGCCTTACGACCTTGACCTCCCCGAGATCCGGCGGCGGGTCGCCGAGGCTTGGGAGCGCGGTGCCACCGAGGTGTGTCTGCAAGGCGGTATCCACCCGGAATACACCGGGGCGACCTATCTCGGGATCTGCCAGGCGATCAAGGAGGCCGTACCCGGCATCCACATCCACGCTTTCTCGCCGCTCGAAGTCTGGCAGGGTGCCAAGACGCTCGGCCGCACCGTCGCTGACTTCTTGGCCGAGCTGAAGGCGAGGGGGCTCGGCTCATTACCGGGCACCGCGGCCGAAATCCTCGACGACGAGGTTCGCGCCGTGATCTGTCCCGACAAGATCAAAACCGCCGAGTGGCTCGATGTCATGGAAGCGGCGCACGGGACCGGCCTCAGGAGCACCGTGACGATTATGTACGGGCATGTCGACCGGTACGAGCATTGGGCGCGGCACCTGTTGCGCATCCGCGCGCTCCAGGCGAAGACCGGCGGCTTCACCGAATTTGTGCCGCTGCCGTTCGTGCCGATGGAGACACCGATTTTTCTGAAGGGTCGGGCGCGCCGTGGCCCGACTTGGCGCGAGGCGGTTCTGATGCATGCGTTGGCCCGCCTCGTGCTGCACCCTCTGATCACCAACATCCAGACTTCCTGGGTCAAGATGGGCAGCGAGGGGGCAGCCTTCTGCCTCGCTTCCGGCGCCAACGATCTCGGCGGCACCTTGATGAACGAGAGCATCACTCGCGCCGCCGGCGCTGTGCACGGGCAGGAGATGCCGCCCGAAAGCATGGAGCAGGTGATCCGCGCGCTTGGGCGCGAGCCGCGCCAGCGCACGACCCTCTACGCCGACGTCCCTGCCGAACGCCGAGCGGCGTCGTTCGGCGCCGCCCAGCTAACCGATACCATCAATACGCGGGCACGGCGTTGGGAGCGGCACCCCGAGCGCGCCGCCGCGGCAGATTGAACGGCCTATTCTTCGGATCAGGAAGGCAATTCTCACCGCTCGCTCCGCTGCCGCCGAAACGCCTTTTGTATCAAAGGCTCGCTGGTCATCGTCGTTATTCACCTGAGGGAGCGTTTCAGGGGCGGCAAATGCGTTACGGAGGGAGCGAGCAGGGACCGCCGTCGGTCCTTTCCTCCTCCCCGCTTATCGAGCCAAGGTAATTGCCGATCATGGCGGATTAACGTGAGGACCGAGGCATGAGCATCACGATGTACGACCTAGCCGGCGCCGAGCCGAACCGGCGCTTCAGCCCGTTCTGCTGGCGCGCCCGTATGGCGCTGGCGCATAAGGGGCTCGCGGTCGAGACCGTGCCGTGGGGCTTCACCGAGAAGGACCGGCTGCCGCAGCCAAACGCCGGGCGGGTCCCGGTGATCGTCGACAGCGGCACCGTCGTCCACGACTCGACCGCGATCGCCGACTACCTCGAGGAGCACTATGCCGACCGGCCGTCTCTCTTTGGCGGCGAAACCGGCCGCGCGCTCGCGCGCTTCGTGCAGAACTGGTCCGAAACGATCCTGCAACCGGGTATCATCCCGCTCGTCGTCCTCGACATCCATCGCCACAGCCGGCCGCAGGATCGGGACTATTTCCGCCGGTCGCGCGAAGAGCGCTTTGGGAAAACCTTGGAAGGGGTCGTGCGCGACCGCGAAGCGCGGCTACCGGCGTTTCGCTCTAGTCTCGATCCGCTGCGCCGTACCGTCGAGCGGCAGAATTTCCTCTCCGGCGAGGCACCTGCCTATGCCGATTACATCGTCTTCGGCGCCTTTCAATGGGCACGCGCAATTAGCGATTTCGAATTGCTCGCGACCGATGATCCGGTCAGCGCTTGGCGCGGCCGCATGCTCGACCTCTACGACGGCCTCGCCCGCGGCACCCCGGCCTACGGCGACTGATGTGGCACTCGCGCTTTACCAACACCTTGGTCATCTGCGTCCTCCTGTTGCTGTCACTGCTTTCGTTCCCTGCTCTGGCAGCCGACCCGGACCCGCTCGACGCTGCAAGCACGCTGGGGATGGTCGACTGCACCGCCGAGGCGATCCGGGAGTGGGACAAGCGCCTGAATAAAGTCTATCAGCAAGTGATGGCCGGGCTGGACCCCGAAGTCGCGGGAGCTCGTGCGCGCATCCCAGCGGCGTTGGGTGGCGTTCCGCGAAGCGGAGCATGAGGCCATGGGAGGGCCCTGGCGGCAGGACAGGGGCACGATCATCTGCGTGTTGACGGCGAATGCAGACCTTTCAGCGATCAAGGAGCGCGTGCAGGAGCTACAGCTCTACGGGTCGGACTGAGAATGCCGGCCGCAGCGAGCGAGCGCGGATGACTGCACGACCGATCGCCAAAAATCGAGCTATGAACCGACGGCGTTTCCTGTTGCGCACGATCGGGCTGCTGAGCGTACCAACCTACCACGCATGGGCAATGCCGGTCGCGTCCGCATGGCCCCGATTGCGGCTGATCGATGCTCATACGGGAGCCACCTTCGATGGCGCCTATCGCGATGCCAACGGCCCGATTCCGCGGGTGATGGATGAGTTGTGCGTCTTCTTGCGCGACCGACACTCGGGCCGGATGACCAGTATCGATGTCGGCGTCATCGACTTTCTCGTCAATGTCATGGTTGCTACGGACCAGACGAGTGCTGTCGTACTGTCGGCCTTTCGCACACAGGAAACCAATGCGATGCTGGCTCGGACGACCTTCGGAGTTGCCGAAAATAGTCAGCATCTTCACGGCCGGGCGCTTGACGTGCGGTTCGGCGCACGGCTTGCCGATGCGGTGGCGGTCGCGCGCGCGATGCGGCGGGGCGGGGTCGGTTGGTACCCGCGTTCCGGCTTTATCCACTTCGACACCGGGCCCGTCCGTAACTGG
>Ga0306921_10005948_pt1 | contig 12702 bp, 6 predicted proteins | sample sta12Cox44000080_FD_203760 | JGI IMG/M metagenome (GOLD analysis project Ga0306921, IMG submission 203760) | Lab enrichment of tropical soil microbial communities from Luquillo Experimental Forest, Puerto Rico - statoxic.12C.oxic.44.000.080 (v2)... | ecosystem: Environmental > Terrestrial > Soil... | reverse complement strand
GGCGTATTGAAAATCGGAAGGAGGGTTGAATCGTCTTCATTGAGCCGGTATCCCGGGCGCACCATTGAGTGGCCGAGGCGGTAGGCGGCCACCGAGAATTCCACCGGCATAAAGGGTTCATTTTTCCAATGAAAGAACTTGAGATTTTTCTGCTCGTATTTTCCATTCGTCTTCAAGCTATCGAGAATATCGGCCCGAATGATGCGCGGGAGAAAATCATGGAGGATGACGTATTGGTAGTGGAATCGGACAAGCTTTTGGATTTGGTCGAAGGTTAATGTGGGGTTGTCTTCTACAGTCCGATTGTGAAAACGGTGGAAAAGGCCCTGCAGCTGCGAAACGATCGTGTTTTCGTCATTGCGCGCGTCGCCGATGAGCGCGCGAGCTGGGTTGGCCGCGTTGCGCGGTAAATCCGTGGCTTGGAAGCCGGTGCCGGTGAGAGGATTGCCCAACAAGAACGTCCTGCCATCTGTGTTGTACAGGTAGGGCTGATCGTCCGGACCCCGCCCGTAAATATTGTCGAGATCGAATGCAGGAGTCCGAAAATCTGTCAAGGCGTCCGGGTCATCCTGCATTTGCAAACTGCTTGCGGGATCGAAGGTGAGATCGTGGTCAATAAACTGCCCGAGGTATGTGTAGAGGGCCGGGATACCGCTCTCCTCGGGGTCTTTTCCGTCCGTAGGTGGGTCAAAGGTAGCGGACATTCCGCTTTGATTTGCGTTCTGGAACCCAAGCTTGGTCAGATTCCGGACGTTCTCGTCATCGGTCTTCCCAAATTTTGCCGGTGGTAGCGACCGAAAGAGCCGCCCAAACCGGCCTTGAAACAAAGGGGAACTTTTCGCTGACATTAATCCGCGAATTGGTGTGCTGTGCCGTTGTGGCATAGGTTACCTCAGTGTTGCGAACGGTATTTTGAGCAAAACCCGAACGGGCTTGGCTTGAGAAGCGACGGCGATGCGTACTTCCATGGCGAGCAGCGGCGCGAAACCACTGATAGGCAAATCATAGACCCGCCTGGAGAACAGGAGTGTGACGGCCAGTCCACCAAATGTCAAGTTAAAGTATCGTTACGGACCCTGAGTAGATCGGCGTTTCATTGTGCATCCCATTCTGGTATAAGCACTGCTCGCTGAGTTGCTGACTACCCGTACTGGATTCCGGCATGGAAAAACGAACCTGCATCGTGATCGGCGCTGGATTGGCCGGACTTGCCGCGGCCCGCGTGTTGTCGAAGGCGGGGTGGAAGGTTACGGTTCTGGATGCCAGGGATCGGATTGGCGGCCGCGTTTGGACCCACCGATTCGAAGCCGCCGAGGGCGCGAACCACCTGTACTGCGAACTGGGCGGGGAATGGATTGGGAGGGGCCACACGCACGTGAAGGCCCTTTGTAAGGAGTTCTCCTTAGAGCCATTGAAGCGTCATGCTTTCGATTTTTCGTTTCTGGAGGCCGGCCGGATCACGGACCGATTCAAAGTCGGGGCCTGGCCGTTCTCGGACAAGGCTGCCGAAGCGTTCGCGACCCTGCGAGAGGAGGCGAAAAGCTGGAGTCCGCGAAGCCAGGAGATTTTGGATCGCAAGGACTGGTGGACCATCCTTCGGGATCGCGGATTCACTCGACAAGAACTTCTGCGCAGAGACCTGATGGATAGCACCGATTTCGGAGAGTCCATTCGGCAAGTCGGCGGGTTTTCAGCGGCTGCTGAGTATTTTACGGGAAATGCGAACGACGAAATGGATTTTCGGATCAGCGGTGGGAATATCAGGCTCGCCGAGAAATTACAAGAAGCAACCGAGCGGCGCACCGGCTCGATTCATTTAAATAACGAGGTCAAAAGGATTCGGCAGGACTCGGGCAATGTGCGCGTGACTGTTTCCAAAGGCCACATCTACCAGGCGGCCTTCTGCGTTTGCACGGTGCCCGCGCGGAGTTAGACCGATATTGTTTTCGATCCACCACTGCCCGACGATCAATGGGATGCGGCGAAGCAATTGCAATACGCCCGCATCATGAAGACCGTTTTGTTATTCGGAGAGAGATTTTGGATGAACGACAAGCATACAAAGTTCTCTTGCTTTACCGATGGCGCCTCCGACTTCATGTTTGATTCGACTCTATACCAACCCGGCGTGCATGGAATTCTGTGTAGTTACGCGATTGGCGATAAGGCGGATGACCTCAGCGCTGTGAACGACAACAGTCCCAGCGATCTCCAGGCACTCATCGAAAAAGACCTTGCTGCGATTTTTCCAGGTAAGAGACCGAAGGCCTTGGCGATTAAGGCGCAGCCATGGCAAGCGGACGAATACACGCAGGGAGCTTATGCCCTATTTAGGCCCGGGCAATGGTTCGGTATCCGAGCGATTCTCCAAGAGCCACACATGCGCGTGTACTTCGCCGGCGAGCATTTGGCTGATGAGCAGGGATTCATGGAAGGAGCCCTCGTAACGGGGGTGCAGGCCGCGGCCAGTGTTCAGGAAGCTAGTGAATCTCCACTCTTGCAGAAGAGCGGACATCCCGCCATCGCCTCCCGACTGCAGAGGAAATATCCTCGAGCGTAGGTCTTCTTCAAGGACCTCTCTGGGAATATATGCAGTAGTCCGCGGTGTCAACGTTCCGTCACGGTCGAAATCTCAGCGTTTCTTTCGCGGAGGAGGAGGCGATGAACAAGTGGTTTCTCGCACAAAGTGAGGTTCGCCTCACTATGCTTATCCTCATAATCCTCATAGCGATGTTCGTCGCCTCTGCCGACGTTTCGCTACCTCTCGGGGCCGACACGCTGTCTAGCCAACAACAGTTTGCGCATGACGTCTACAAGGAACTCCTTGAAATCAATACGGTCACGGCCACAGGTGACACCGGCAGGGCCGCCGACGCGATGGCAGCGCGACTTCGCGCCGCCGGTTTTCCCGAATCCGATGTCCATGTTTTTAAGCCAGCGCCGGGCAAAGGCAACCTGGTCGCCATACTGTCTGGTACGGGAGCGCGCAGGCCGATATTGCTCGTCGCGCACCTAGATGTTGTCGAGGCGCGACGCGAGGACTGGTCGTTCGATCCCTTCAAGCTTATTGAACAGAACGGCTACTATTACGCCCGCGGCTCTAGTGACGACAAATTTATGGCGGCGACTTTCGTCTCGAACCTGATTCGTTACAAGCAAGAAGGTTACAGGCCCGATCGGGATATCAAAATGGTCCTCGAAACGGACGAAGAAATTCTCGATCGCTACGCCGTCGGCATGCAATGGGTCATCAGGAATCATCGTGATTTGATCGACGCTGAGTTCGCGCTCAACGAAGGCGGAGGCGTGAGCACACGAAATGGAAAGGCCTTGCGCAACAACATTCAGATCAGCGAGAAAGTTCCCTGCGACTTCAGCCTTGAGGTGACGAATCCCGGCGGCCATAGCTCGGTCCCTTCGAAAGACAATGCCATTTACCATCTTGCGGGCGGGCTCGTGCGCCTCTCGCAATTCGATTTCCCAGTAAAGCTGAACGACACTACGCGCAGCTGGTTCCGGCAGGGCGCAGCGTTCGAAGAGAAGCAGGCCGGCGCGGACATGCTATCGGTCGCCTCTGCGAATCCCGATCCGGCCGCCATCGCTCGTTTGTCCGCCAAGCCTGCTTACAATGCGGAACTGCGCACCACCTGCGTTGCTACGCTGCTGGCCGGCGGCCATGCCGATAATGCCTTGCCGCAACGCGCGCAAGCTACGGTGAACTGCCGCGTGCTGCCGGGCGAATCCATCGACGACGTGCAGAAGGCGCTGACGCGTGTTGTCGACGACAAGCAGATTGCGGTCAAGCCCACGTGGATCCACGATCAGAGCCCGCCGTCGCCGCTCAGCCCCGAAGTTTTCGGAGCGATCAAGCAAGTGACTGCGCAAATGTGGCCGGGAATTCCGGTAATTCCTGCCATGAGCACCGGCGCAACCGACGGCAGCTTTCTCCGCAACGTTGGCATCCTCACGTACGGCACCTCCGGCGTCGCTATGGAAGTGGACGATATCCATGCGCATGGCCAAGATGAACGGGTATCCCTTAAGTCCTTCTACGACGGCCAGGAGTACCTTTATCGTCTGGTGAAGCTTCTGGCCGGGGGCAAGTAAGTTCGTGCACTAGCCGGCAAACGCGCCGGCACAGTTTTCTAGGCCGTTTTCGTTTTCACGTCCATCCGTTGCGGCATAAGACCGGGAAGCCTTCCAGACACGCGCTGGCCAAACGCACCGCAGAGGAATTTGAGGAACTGAATCCATAGTGTATGCCTGACCTAGCTCTGATCGCCCGTTGCCCTGTCCCTGATTGCCCGGAATAGGGCGGGCCGCACGCACAGATCGTTAGTCGCCGCGCTCTACCACATGTTTTATCCCGGCAGTGATCAATATTTTCCGCAAGGCGCGCGGGAATATTGTCGCGCCGACGCTTGCCACAAAGAGAACATCCAACGAGGGTGAGCAGAAGGTACTCTCTGACGTAGCGTTCGCCTTGGCCCACCTAATCAATCCTCTCGTTACTAGTCATAGCTGCGCAGTGCCAAAGCCTCATCTGCGTAGATTTCAAATATCTTAGACAGTTGTGTGAGCTTAAGCATGTCGTAGATCTTGGGAGAAGGATTCAGCAATTTCACCTTACCCCCTCTCTTCTTGGCCAAGATGTACGCTGCCACAAGTTCTCCGACCCCGGCGCTGTCGATCCGACTTACTTCGCGGAGGTTGAGAATGATTTGGCGTTGATCATTGTTTATCAGTTCTTGGAAGGTCGTGCGAACAAGCGCGCTGGATTCGCCGAGCATGATGAACCCCTTGAGGTCTACAATGGTCACGGCATCAATTTCCCGAAGCGTGACGCTCGATCTTGGCATTAACTCTTGCTCCCTGATCTATTCAGCACGAAATTGAGCCCGTGTCCATGCGCCAGTGGTCGACTGTTTCCATTTGTTCCGACCTGCCAACCAACGACGGTGGATGGAACTCCGCAGGACCAAGTGTCGTGGGGAACACGACCTAACCATTGACGCTTCTATTGAAAGCGATGCTTCCGTGCACCTGTCAGTTCTGCCAGCGCTGACAGGACTGACAAGAGAATTCAGCGCCTCTGATTTGCAAGGCGGCCTGCAATTTGGCGCGGTGGGTATGAGCTTAACTAGCTGAAACTTGCCAAAACGATTTGGGCAGGGCTTATGCTTTCAACACACGAGCATTGCTGCCGAGCCTTCCACACACGAACCGAAACGGCGAACCACCAGCGATGGACGAAGTTCTGTAACTCATTGAAAGCTTGGAGCTTTGGAGCGCTTAACCAGGGGGCTCCCGGTTTGAGTCCAGGAACTTCTCTCGACAATCCCGCTTTCGTCCTCGCTGATCAGGCCCATTGGTGCGTGGAAGCTTCGGCGGTTGCGATTGAGCGCCCAATCCAGGCGAAAACGAATAAGGCGGCTCCGCCGCTCCATGCGCCTAGGCTGAACGTTCCCGAAAGATATGTGCGATCACGATACCCTCGCTTTCCGTGTTTCGAAAAAATGGCTGGCACGATCGTTGTAGAGTGCACAGAAGATCCCTTCTTCCCAATCACAGCTTGCGGTAGGGCCATCGCCGAGGGCGTCGACTCGTCCCCGACCAGTCGAGAGTCTGGGCGGCCTTGTAGGGGAAAACCGGCCTGAGCCACCGCTTCCATCTCAGCTGGCTGTTCCCGGCGAGCTGTGCTTAAGCTGAGACGTTCGGAAGGTTCGCTCGCCAAGGAGCAGCCAAAAGAGCAAAGCGGCTGTCGCAGAGACGGCAGCGGTGACTGTGACCACCAGTGGATAGCCAAAGCGAAGGAACGCCGCTCCAGCCACAAGCATCGCAATGGCCTGTGAGCCGTTGATTGCCAGAAAGTTGAGTGCGGATCCTCCGGCGCGGTCGCTGGGCGGCAGCCGATTCATCAAGAGACTGTATAGCGCCGGCTCACTCATCCATTGGAACGCCACGTAAGTCATATACATAACGGCCGCGGCCCAGGTTGCAGATACACAAGCAAGTCCAGCGAGAGCGATTGCCGCTGCAATCTGCGCACAGGCGATTCCGTTGACCAGACCGCAGCGTCGAAACAGAAGCGGCGCCGCCAGGATTGCGAGCAACTGAGGAATATGTGAGATAGAGTCGATAGTGCCAATGTGCTTGAGAGACATTTGCCAATACCGCGAGAAATAGATCGTGAAAAACGGGCTGAAGCTCCCCACTGCAACGCTCCAAACCGCGATGGCGACGAGAAACCTAAACAGAAACGGATTCCAGCTGTAAGTCTTGCGTTCGTAGGTCGGGCTGGAATCCAGTCGCAGGCGTGAGGCCGGCAAGAGGGCCAAGGCGATCACGCCCGAGGAAAGCAGCAGGCCGATTTTCTTGGAGGCAGCTGCGGTGAACAACGGGCTGATCTGAAGGAGCCACCCGGGCAGGCGCCCACTAATCTGCCCTCCCAGGATTCCGATAGCTACACTCAAGAAGAAGAAGACACTAAATCCCAAGGTGCGGTTCCGTTTGCTCGTCAACTGAGCGATCGCCGGCGAAAGAGCCACAGCCCAGGTCACTGAAAACGCCCCTCCGATAAAAGCGAAAACGAGAAGGAACACCGGAGAAACAAGAGTCGCTCGCAATGCAGAAAGGCTCGAAACGAGCGCCAAGCAAAGAAGCAGGGCTTTTCGGAGCCCGAGGCGCTGCAGCACGATGCCCGCCGGTAGAGTGCCCGCGACGCCGCCCAGAGTCACTGCGCTGGTTATCATCCCTATAAAGTTTTCTTTGAAGCCCCTGTCGAGTAGGTACAGGTTATAGAGAAAGAAGAAAATGTACATTCCCAGGTTGAATAGAAAAGACACGGCAAGGAAGCTCAGAAAGCCCTTGCTAAACTCCGTGGTGGACCACCACCAGCGGAGTCCGCGCCAAAGAGTTGTCGGCAACATGCGCGCGTGGTAGGCAGTCCGCTCAGAGAGATAGGCCACGTATCGAGCGAGTTTCCGAAGTGTCCCGCTCTTTTCCCCATTTCTCAGGGTGGGTTGAATGCGCACATGATCAACGGGCGGAGGCCGGGTAGGAAGAAGCCGTTTCAACAGGATGGCTCGCCTATCCCGCGAGTATTCGAGCAGGCTCAGGTGCAACCAGACAGCGTCTTTGTTCGGCCGGAAGCATGCGTCAAGCGGAGACTCTGCAAATTCGTGAAACCATTTCTGAACTGTTCTCGGTTGGCGATCAATCTCTGTCTGCACCTCTCCGGAAAGGCGGCAGCCAAAGTAGTGGGAGGCAAGACGAAAAGAAATTACTTCGAGCAGGCGGAGCGAATCGTCGTGCAGCTCTTGCCAACTTTTCCACAATTGCTCATTCTTTGCATTGCTGTCGAGGAAAAGGGCTAATTCATACACAAGATGTACGGTCACATGTTCGAACAGGGCATTTCGCAGTATGTTAAGCGCGGAGTAAGCGAGGCTGTCCACCGGAGCGAGAGCGGGGAAGCTTAGGCCGTCCAAGTGGCGTTCGACGCGCCGTGGCCAAAACCGATGTAGTCCTTGGGGGTGGAGTCTAGTGACCTGGCCATTCCAAAAACAGAAATGAACCTCAAACGAGACAGGTATCTCTGGATCGTAACAGTTTCCGCGCCATGTCCAGGGGGCCTTGGGGACCATGGCCTGCAGGTGATCGATGGATTCAGAATTCCTCTCTGCCTCGTAGCCGAGTTTGTAGAGGGCGTCGAGCGCCGGAGGGATCGACTCAGGAGGGCAGTAAACGTCTATATCCGACTGCAGACGAAAACGTGGATGTTCGACGAAACCAGGCCATTGTGCGAAACCCTTGATAACTAAGTGTTCCGCGCCTCTGTCGCGCAGCGCGTCGGTGAAGCGTGCGTAGACGATCTTAATGCGTTCGAATCGTTCCGCGTTGTCAGCAAGGTTTCTGTCGATCTGCGATCGGACCCACTCCGGGAGCTTGTTGCCACAACGCTGCCGCAACGGGATTAATAAACGCGAAACCTGCCAACGGCAGAACAGGTCTTGCCATTCCGAGTCATTCAGGCTTCGCAGGATTTCCGTTTCTTCGCCCTGAAATTTTAGAGCCGACAAAGTGGCAGAGACGTGCGATGGAATGTTAGCCATTTGTTTGATTCGCTGCACCGATGCCGCCCACGAGACGAGCGGTTACTGACCACCGGAAACTAACTCCTCCAAGCAACTCACAGCCATGGCCAAATCGCCGTAACGCAGCTCGAAGATATCGGCTGTGAGAAGTTCCCGCAGCGAAGCCTTCTGCGCTTCGACAACTTCTGGTTCTCCGCAACATATGACCTGCTCAAACCACTCAAGGGCCACTTGTTTCGCAAAAGGCAAGAGACGAGGCGAGCCTCGGTGTCCGCGCCGAAGGAACACGATGTAATTAACGAAGCATTCGGTCATCGTTCGTATCTCTGGCATTCTTGCGGTTCGCAGTTCGAAGGCGACTTCGCCTGTCGCGCGCAAGGTTAACGGACATTGCTTGAGTTCCGGAAACAGTCCCACGGCCGACTGGCGAAAACGGATCTGGTAGGGGTTCCCAACGACCAGGGGACCCTTCCGGCCGCGCACGAGGGAACTGGAATCATCCGCCATGTACAGCCAACCACTCTGCGCGCACGCAAATGCCAGGGACGACTTGCCCGCGCCCGAGTCTCCGCAGAGCAAAACTCCACGATTTCCGAATTTCACGCAGGCAGCATGAACAGGAGTCAAATACAGTCCCAGCAAATCCCAAGACATGGCTTCGAGGAAATGCCAGCGAAGGTAGGTGCTATTCTCAACGGTTGCCCGGGTGAGCCAGGCGAAAGCAAATCCGTGTTTCAAGTCGCTAACAGAGAAATTCTCTGTGTCCGCCACGCAGGCCCGAAGGTTCGACTGCTGCCGATGAACGGGATTTGGCGGGCACTCCGCTGGCCCTCCTTCTAGCACCCCGATTCGCAGCTGCAGCGGTGGATGAGAGAATACCTTTCCGAAACATTCCCAACTTTCCTTGGCGGCTGCCAGTATTTCTTTGGAGTTCGTCGCAATTTCCAGGGGAAAACCGACAGGGTAGAAGACGGCGCGCAGCGGCATTTCGAATGTGTAGAGAAGGGGGTCGAAACGCTGCGTCTCTGTTTCCATGTGGCGTCCTCTCGGCAAGCCGCTCGATCTGTTCTCACTCGTTTCAGCTCTCACAAGCAAAGCGCATGGGAAGCTCTTTCAAGTTAAAAACTGAATTTGAGCGCGAACTGAATAATGCGCGGGTTTGACGCTGTTGATGAAATCACTCCAAAGGCCGGCCCGGCAGCAAGATCGTTGACCGGTTGACCGAACTTCGGTGTGTTAGTCACGTTGAAGAATTCGGCGCGAAACTCGAGAGTGCTGGCTTCGGTCACCGCGAAGTTTCTCAGAATTCCTAAGTCCAAGTTGCGCTGGCTCGGGCCGCGAAGAATGCCGACGCGGCAGTTGCCGAAGCCTGTCCCATCTCCGATTGCTGGCGGAGGCGCAAAAGCATTGGTGTTGAAAAATCCGTTGAGACGCTGGATCAGCGAGCCAGAGGAAGCAGGATTCGCACCGGTGCACTGGCCGCGGCTAAAGCCCACCAGATTGCCGAAAACCGAAGCCGCCGTGCTGTCAATCACAGTGATCGGCAGACCTGATTGAACGACACTGATCCCTGAGAACTGCCATCGGGAAGCAATTCTCCGCAGGAGCTGCGGTCCCCGGTTGGGCTTGGGGGCGGTGTAAACAAAGCTCACGACGAATCGGTGCGTGCGGTCGAAATCGTTCAGCCCGTAGGACTGGCGAGGATCGGTTTGATCGTTCCCCAGGAAGTCAAGATCTAGAGACGAGATTCCTCCTGTGCCACTAGTGAAATCGAGGTCCTTGGAATACGTGTAGCTTGCCTGGAAGTCCAGACCATGACGGAGTCTCTTGATCAGACTTGTCTGTAGCGAGTTGTAGTTCGCAGAGTAAGCGGTTTCACAGATAAAGGAACCACCGGCAATCCCGGCAAACGGCAACCTCTCCGTTACGTTTTCGTTTGTGGTTGTTGTTTCACCATTCACGGGATGCTGCGGAGTAGCGAGGAGAGCTTGATTGAATTGCCGGCATCCGGTGAGGTGCGCAGTCCGAGAGCCAACATAGCCGATTTGCCAAAGGAAGTCGCGGGCCAACTCGTATTGTAGGTTGAGTGTGTACTGTTGCTCGCTCGGACTGGTCACCGAGCGAGCAACAGCTGCCAGAGCCAAAGCGCTTGTAGGCGTGCGAGGAACAAAGATGGGGAACGCGGAGAGGGGAGGCAAGGGTGGGTTAAACGGTTGCTGCAAGGTGGCTGCGGCGTTTTGAGATCCCTGGAGTCTCTGCGTGACCGAGAATGGAAGTTGGCCTATATTCTGGCCTGCCAGCTCCCCTGAAAGGCGTTCGTAATAGATTCCGTAGCCAGCGCGCAGGATCAGCACCGGGCGATCAAGCACCCGAAGGACAAAACCGACCCGAGGGCCGAGATCCTCGTAATCGGAGTTCCACATTCCCGAATTTGCCGTCTTGAGCACTCCGGCAGGCACAGGGCCGCTGTAATTCGCGGGCAAGACAAATCCGCTAAAGCTTCCCTCCGCAGGCACCTGCGACGTGGCGATGGAAGGATCGAAATTCGAGAGTCTTCCGTGGATCTCCTTTGGTGGGCCGAAGTATTCGTAACGCAGCCCCGCGTTTATGGTGAGTCGCTGGGTGGCCCGTATGTCGTCTTGGATGAAACCTGCGTAATCGCTGTAGCGCTCGTCTTTGCGGAAAATGCCAACGCCACCGGATGTAAAAAAGACATTGCTTTGGGCGCTCCCATTTTGACTTCCGCTTTCACCCAGCAAAAAGTCCGGAAAGCTTAGGAAAATCAGATCACCTGCCGGCTGTGACGGCACGACCTCTAGCTGATGTCGCTTGGCCTCCGCGCCGATCCTGATGTTGTGATTGCCGCGGATCAGGGACAGAGTGTCTTGTAAGACGAAGGTATTCGTGTTCTGGAAGTAGAAAGGTTGAAATGGAGGGCCGATCGAAAAGAGGCCGATCACTTGGATACCCGGAATGACAGGCAGCGCGGTCGGCGTTTGCATTCCTACGTCAGCTCCGGTGATTGGGTTCGTGGAGGTCAATGATCCGTCGAACCGCATAAATCCAAAGCGGGCCACGTTGGTTACGTCGCGATGGAAGACATGGGTCTCGGACAGTACAAACAGATCATTGCTGTTGGTTTGACCGCCTCCGAACCCGGGCACTGTCGCCGCGAAGACGTTAAAGGGCACATCTTGTGTGCCGGTTGAGTAAAAGAATCGTCCGGAGAGCTGATCGCTGCCGGAGAAAATATGATCGATATTGACAGCAAACTGATCCTCGCGAAATTTTGCCGGAATCGAAAACGTGGATTCTCCGACTCCGCCTGGGAGAATCCTTTGAGGGTTAGGAATAGCGAAGGCTCCGTTTGGAAGCTTGAAATTCAGAAGGGCCAAGGCGACAGGATTGATGTTAGAACCGTCCGGCGCGATCGCGACTCCGCCATTCACGCCGGATTGCCCTCCGAAGAGGGCCCCTAATGCTGCCGCCGAGCGGTCGTCCGTGAGCAGGGGAAGAAACGTGCTGACCAATGACCCAGCGGCCAGCCCGTTTCGCTGGATCGTGCCTTGGTAAGATCCAAAGAAAAATGTTTGGTGCTTCCAGATGGGCCCACCCAAAGCTCCGCCAAACTGATTCTGCTTCAAAACGGGCCGGGGTTGGCCGTTCTGCTTTAGGAAGAAGTCGTTCGCGTTCAGATCATCGTTGCGGAAAAACTCCCAAGCACTCCCGTGAAGACGGTCGGCTCCGGACCTACTCACCATGTCCACGTTACCGCCCGTGCTCCGGCCATAGCTTGCGTCGTACATTCCGGTCTGTACTTTGAATTCGAAGATCGTGTCGGGATTGGGTACAGCAATTCCAGTTTCGGGGGCAAAGGCCTGGCCGGAAAAGGAGTTTTCCGCAATGTTGTTGGCGTCAACGCCGTTGAACTGGAAATTGTTCGCCGTCGTCTTGGCGCCGTTCACGGAGACATTTTGAGTACTGGCCCCGAGGTTTCCAGCATTGGGAACCTCTACGTTCACCCCCGGAGAGAGAGCTAGGATTTGGGTGAAATTGCGGTTGGACAGCGGCAGCGCAGTGATATCTCTCTCGCTTGTGATCCGACCCAACGTGGAAACTTCCGTTTGAGCCAACTCACTTGAGCCCACGACCTCAATCTGTGTAGACGCTTTTCCCACTTTCAGACTTACGGTTATGGGAGTGGTCTCGGCTACAGCCACCGGGATGGAGGTCATGACCTGCTTGTCAAATCCCGGAGCTTCGACAACCAGTGAGTAGCTTCCGGGAGTAAGAAGGGGAACTCGAAAAAATCCCTCGGAATTCGTTGTCACCCGCCGCGTTTGGTTTGTTTCCTCATTCACTAGGGATACTTGAGCGTGTGCGATAACGGCCTTCGACTGATCGAAAATCTCGCCAGCTATAGCGCCAGTGCCCGGGCTCTGAGCATAAAGAACGTGGGCTGTGAGGAACATCCAAAAGGCGCAAGCAATCGCGAAGGGGCTAGCGAAATGCATGGCCCGCGGGACACGAATGGTGGCAGTGAAGGGCCTGGGTCGGATCCACTTATCGTTCGGGGAGGTGCGGTCCATCGACGGCTCCACAGCGA
>Ga0306921_10005946_pt1 | contig 12706 bp, 12 predicted proteins | sample sta12Cox44000080_FD_203760 | JGI IMG/M metagenome (GOLD analysis project Ga0306921, IMG submission 203760) | Lab enrichment of tropical soil microbial communities from Luquillo Experimental Forest, Puerto Rico - statoxic.12C.oxic.44.000.080 (v2)... | ecosystem: Environmental > Terrestrial >... | reverse complement strand
CGCCGCGCGGGCTTGGTGTAACTCGCACCGAGCTGCGGCACCTCGAGCGGACCCTGGTGACGGGCGGCCTCAATGGCATTGCGCAGCGGACCGGCCAAGCCCGCGAACGACCCCATGTCAAACAGCAACGGCGTCAACAGCCGGTTGTGCACGAACCCGAAGGAGCTGCCGAATTCGGGATCGGCCCAGCCGAGGGTTCCACCCAGACCCACGTGACCGAACCCGTTGAGCAAACCGGGAACCGGTGATTCGTGGTAGCCCAGGTGAAAAGGCATGGGCACCACCATGTTCGCGTCGGGCCACTTACGTCGCGGCTCTCCCGTCAGACCGCGTGCCAGCTCCTTGGACAGATACTTCTTGCCGTCGATTCGGCCGTCGTTGGCCAGCGCGGCGTACATCTTGGCCAGCCCGCGGCCCGTGACCACGCCATTGGCCGCGGGCACCTCGCCGTCCAGGAACGGAGTATCTCCCTTGACGAGGGAAATGACGCCTGGGAAATACATCGCCCCGAGCGCGCCCGAGAATGGTAGTCCTGCCAGTTTCGGTATGACGAAATTGAATACCGGCGCGCGCAGTCTTCCCTGCGGCAGCAGAATCTGCGCCACCTTAGTCGGCGCCCCTTCCGGCGGACGTCCGAGGTGCAGGCCGTCGGTGTTCAGCGGGCGCGCGATCTCTTGGCGGATCAGCTCGCGCATCCCCTTGCCCGTCACCGCCCTGGCCAGTCCGGACAACAACCATCCGTAGGTCAGCGCGTGGTACGCCTGCACGCCGCGCAAATGGTCGACGGGCGCCGCGGCCAACTTCTCCTCCATGAGGAGGTGATCCATCAACTCCGTCTTGGTGACGCCCCTCAGATGCGACAACCCGGATCGATGCCGCAAAACGTCGCGGACCGTGATTTCGGCTTTGCCATTCGCCGCGAATTCGGGCCAGTATTCGGCGACCGGATCGTCGTAGGACAGCAGGCCCCGATCGGCCAGGCGGTGAATCACCGTCGATGCGACGCCCTTGGTCGCCGAGAACACCATCGAACCGGTGTCTGCGGTCCAGCGCTCGGTGCCCTCCCGGTCCGACCAGCCCGTCCAGACGTCGACGACGGGTACGCCATCGATGTAGACGCTGAGGGCCCCACCGCCGAACCGGCGGCCGGGGAACAGCCGCGAGAAGATCTTGATGACGTTGCCGAAATGCGGGTCGGCGGCACCGGACACACCGCGCGGCAAGCCATCGTCGGTTACCAGGAGCGCTGATCCTGGACGCGTCGCCATCACGAGAATGACGTTATCAGGCAGGAAGAACCCCGCACACAAGTCACTCCGGGGGTTTGCCGGCTTCCTCGCCGGGCGCTTTGTCGGGGGGCGAGGTGTTCAACCACTTCCTCAGGCGAAGAAGCTGGTTAACTACCATGCCGAGGCCCAGGAGCCCGAGCACCGCCACTATTGCCAACACGATCGCTGTGCTCACAAACTCCATGATTGCTGATCGCCGCCCGCGTTTCAGGGTCGCCCGGTACCGGGTACGCAGAAGGACATGAGCGGTGCAGACAAAGTGAAGAACAAGATCGAGGACCTGGGCGGCCGGGCCAAGGAGGCTGTCGGCAAGGCCACCGGCGATCGCGACACCAGGGACGAGGGCCGCGCGGATCAGGCGAAGGCCAGCCTGAAAGACGCCGGCGAAAAGGTGAAGGACGCCTTCAAGAAGTAGCCACCCCTGACCAGCGGGCTTATCGGTAAGATCGATGAGCCCGCTGGTCTTTAGCCTTCAGCAATCAGCACTGCAACCGTGGAGCAAAAAAATGGGCGTCGGCAAGTTGATCAACGCGCAAGTGCGCCGGCTCGCAACGGTGGTTGCAGCAGCGGCGGCGGTCACCACCTCGGCGCTGTTGAGCGCGCCCATCCCCTCCGCGGCTGCCGACCCGTGCCCCGACGTCGAGGTGGTGTTCGCCCGCGGCAGCGGTGAGCCGCCCGGCGTTGGCGGTGTCGGCGGACCATTCGTCGACGCGTTGCGCGGAGAGATCGGTGGGCGCTCGCTCGGCGTTTACCCCGTCAACTACCAGGCCAGTACCGACTTCAGCAGTCCCGATTTCCCCGTGACGGTCATCGACGGCATCCGTGACGCCGGAACTCACATCGAGTCCATGGCGGCGAACTGTCCCAAGACCAGGGAGGTGCTGGGCGGATACTCCCAGGGCGCGGCCGTAGCCGGTTTCGTCACCTCGGCGGCCGTGCCGCCGGGCGTACCGGCTGCAATGGTGCCCCCGCCCATGCCGCCGGAAATCGCGAACCATGTCGCCGCGGTCACGCTGTTCGGGACACCGTCGGGTCCATGGTTGCAGAAGTATGGCGCACCGGCGATTGTCATCGGCCCGCTCTATCAGCCCAAGACCCTCGAGTTGTGCGCCCCGGGCGACGGAATCTGCGGTGACGGCACCGACGCCATCGCGCACGCGACCTATGCGGTGAACGGCATGACGGGCCAGGCCGCGACCTACGCGGCGAGTCACCTGTAGTCCGTAGCAGAATCGCACCCATGCACGTTCTGATCACGGGCGGTACGGGATTCGTGGGTGGGTGGACCGCCAAGGCGGTGGCCGATGCGGGTCACTCCGTCAGGTTTCTGGTGCGAAATCCCGATCGGCTGCACACCTCCGTCGCCAAGCTGGGCGTCGACGTGTCGGACTTCGCCGTCGGGGACATCACCGATCGGGTTTCGGTGCGCGACGCGCTGCGCGGTTGCGACGCCGTCGTGCACAGCGCCGCCCTGGTGGCAACCGATCCGCGTCAGACCAATGAGATGCTGACCACCAACATGCAGGGCGCACAAAACGTCCTCGGGCAATCAGTCGAACTCGGCCTGGATCCGATCATCCACGTGTCGAGCTTCACCGCGCTGTTTCGTCCGGGCCTGGAGGTGCTGACGGCGGATCTGCCGGTCGTCGGTGGAGCGGACGGATACGGGACGTCGAAGGCCCAGGTCGAAATCTATGCTCGCGGCCTGCAGGACGCCGGCGCACCGGTGAACATCACTTACCCCGGCATGGTTCTCGGCCCGCCGGTCGGCGACCAATTCGGTGAGGCCGGCGAGGGCGTCAGGGCGGCGCTCCAGATGCATGCGATCCCCGGGCGGAGCGCGGCATGGTTGGTTGTGGACGTCCGGGATTTGGCCGCTTTGCACGCGGCGCTATTGCAGCCCGGGCGCGGGCCGCATCGCTACACCGCGGGTGGCCACCGAGTTCCCGCGTCCGAGCTCGCGAGCATGCTCGGCGAAGTCGCCGGGACGCCGATGGTCGCCATTCCGATTCCGGACACCGCGCTGCGGGTCGCGGGCGCCGTACTCGATCGAGCCGGCCGGTTCCTGCCCTTCGACACGCCCTTCACCTCGGCGGGGATGCAGTACTACACCCAGATGCCGGCGTCCGATGATTCGCCCAGCAAGCAGGAACTTGGCATCACCTATCGGGATCCGCAGGAAACCATGGCCGACACCTTCGAGGCCCTCCAAGCCGCAAGCGGCTAGGGCTGGGGCCGCTCGCGGCTGCGGACGAATCCGAGCACGGCCGCGCCCACGAACGGCACGGGGGCCAGCGTCGCGATCAGCGCGCTCTTGGTGCCCACCAGGGGCCTGCTGCGCAATCCGAGCACAAGGTCGGCGCTGTCGCTGATCAAACCGGCGGCCGCCCAGCGCCGGAACTGGCCGTCGCCACCGCGCAACAAGGCGGCGCACGCGCCCGACCCGATCACCAGGTCGCGAATCCCGATCGTCTGCATGAGCAGCGTCTCCGTGCCGGATTCGGGCTTGAAGAACCGGTCGGGCGCCAGGAGCATGCCGGCTCCGACAGCGACGCGGGCCGCGGCGACCAACGCCAAGATGGGTGATGTCCGGGTGCGGTCTTGCATCATGATCACAGGGTAGTGACGAAGCCACCGTCGATGCGGTAGTCGGACGGTGTAGTGTTTCCGGCCCGGTCGCTGGCAAGGAAGACGACAAGGTCGGCGACCTGTTCCGGGGTGCTGAAACGGCCAGTCGGAGTGCGGTTTTCGATCATCGCCCGAACACCGTCCGCCGCCTGGCCGGCGGCCTCGGCGAACCCATCGGCCACGCCGCCCCGGTCCGTCCACAACCCGGTCAACACCGGGCCGGGGCTGGCCGCGTTGACTCGAATGTTCTTCGGCGCCAATTCGTTCGACAGCGCCTTGGCGAAATTGGCGACGGCGGCTTTGGTGGCGCAGTAGTCAGCGATCCCGGGGTTCGGGACCAGTTCTTCGGCGGCGCCGGGCTTTGACAGGTCGACGGGCACGAACGACACCTGACCGGCCTCCTCGAGCGCCGGCAGTCTGTCGCCGCGGGTCCGTGACCCGGCCACTACTTGCGCGCCCGCGTCGACGAGTGCTTTGGTGATCGCCAAACCGATGCCCTTGCTGGCGCCGGTGACCAGCGCAGTCTTACCCGAAAGATGCAGATCCATGCGCGCTCCTTAGCTCCGGCGAACGACGCTACCGTTGCACGATGACTGCGCCTATGTCGAAGGGCGACTTCGTCAAGCGCCATCCGGCCGCGCCGACCGGCTTCTTCGCTTGGGAAGCCGCAGGGCTGCGGTGGCTTTCAAGCGTTGACGACGGTGTGCCCTGTGCACAGGTTGTTTCCTTCGGCGCGGACAGCCTGACTTTGCGGCGGCTTGACTCGGTGACTCCGAGCCCCCAAGCGGCGCACGCGTTCGGCAGCCGACTCGCCATCACCCACGACGCCGGAGCCGCAGCGTTCGGCGCGGGGCCCGACGGATGGGACGGGCCGGGATTCTTCGGGCCGTTATCGCAGCCATTGCCGATGTCGCTGCGGCGGCACCGACGCTGGGGCGATTTCTACGCCGGGGAGCGGCTGGTCCCGATGGCCGAGCTCGCGGCGGCGCGGCTTGATGCTTCGACGCACGCCATGATCGACTCCGTCGTGGCGCGCTGCCGTACGGGCGACTTCGATGACGATGACCCGCCGGCCCGCCTGCATGGCGATTTGTGGAGCGGCAACGTGATGTGGACACCTGACGGGGTGGTGTTGATCGATCCGGCCGCGCACGCCGGTCACCGCGAGACCGACCTAGCGATGCTGGCGCTTTTCGGCTGCCCGCACTACGACGCCGTCCTTGACGGTTACCGGCGGGTGCGTTCTCTGAAACCCGGCTGGCGCAACCGCATTGGGCTGCACCAGCTATTCCCGCTGCTGGCGCATGTGGTGCTGTTCGGTGGCGGGTACGCAGCGCAGACGCATGCCGCCGCCCGTGCCGCGCTGGCCGCCTAACCTCGCTCGTCAAGAGCTCTGCGACGCGCACGCTAGGCGAGAATTCGATCGACCTCGCGGCGCAGGTACCCGGCGGCAGTGGCCAGATCCATTGCCGCGCCGCGCGCTGTGAGTTCCACGAGTCGATCTGGGTCGAACACGGCGGAGACGGCGTCTTCGGCGCCCTGCACCAGGTCGTCCGGGGCAGTGACAGTTGACGGATGTGCCGCGAACATTTCGTGGGCCAGCCCGAAGATCACGGCCGCGGGTTCGTAGCACCCCATGCCGGCGAACACGGTCGCCAGGCCAAGGAGCTCGACTGCGATCGGCTGGCCCAGTTGCAGACGCTGCTCGACCCCGGTCGCGTATGCGCGCAGGGCGGTGCGCCAGTCGCGACGCCGCAACGCTATCGCCCCCTGAGTCGTCATAGCGCTGGCCGCCCCGGAACGATCTCCCAATGACGCGGCAACATCGACGGCTTCCTCGAGAGACTTGAGCGCCCGTTCGGGGTCTTGTTCAGTCAGTGCCAAGCCGTGGGTCAGCAACGCGTATAGGAGGGTACCCGCGGCACCGACCTGTCGGGCGGCGCGCACAGCCTGCTCCGCTACCGCTGCAGCCTGGGCAGGATCGCCGAATAACGCTGTGGCCAGCAAGATGAGCGCATGGGCGAGCTCGAAGGGATCGTTACGAGCCCGGGCGAGCTCAAGCCAGGCCTCCGCGTGCTGTCGGGTTGATTCCATGTCACCCTGAAAGAACGCCAAGCATCCGGCCGCCGCGTGCACCCACAAATGCCCAGTCCCGAGAGCGGTCTGGGCCTCCTGGCCGGTGGCGACGAGTTCGGCGGCGCGGTCCAGATCACCGCGAAAGACCTCCCCCATTGCCGCGTACGCGACTGCCAGCGGGAAGAGTTCGTGTGTCGAAGCGCTCGGGATCGAGCGCGCAATGTCGGCCCAGTCGGTGGAGAGCCATCCGGTGGGGATGCCAGTCGCCATCAGTGGGATCACCAGGCGCAGCCCTTCGTCAGGGAGCGTTGCCTCGACAGCCCAGTCGAGCGCGGCACGGAAGTTGTCGGTTTCAGGGGCCAGGGCCGACGCCCAGGCGATCTGCTGGTGACTACGCAGATGCGGTCCGGCCTTCTCGGCAAGCTCGATGTAATGCGCCAAATGTCGGCCACGTAGCGCAGCCACCTCGCCGCTGGCCTCCAGCCGTTCCTGGGCGTACTGGCGGATGGTCTCCAACAGTCGATAGCGGACGGCTCCCGCTCCAACGTCGACATCGAGCAGAGACTTGTCCACCAACTGCGTCAGCAGGTCCACCACCTCGCCGGTGTCGATGTCTTCGGACGACACCACCGCCTCGGCCGCGGCCAGGTCAAAGCTTCCGGCGAAGACCGACATGCGTCGTAACGCAATCCGCTCGGGCTCGCTGAGCAAGTCGTAGGACCAGTCGATCGCGTTGCGCAGCGTCTGGTGCCGCTCCAGTCTGGCGCGGCTCCCGCGGGTCAGCAGTTTGAACCGGTGATCGAGGCGCGAGACCAATTCTTCGGGGGGCAGGGACCGGACCCGCGCCGCGGCCAGCTCGATGGCAAGTGGGATCCCGTCCAGACGCCGGCACAGTTGAGCGACGACCCCACTGTTGTGAGCCGTCAGGACGAAGCCGGCGTTGGCGGCGACGCCGCGGTCACAGAACAGGCGCACGGCGGCCGTTTGGCCAATCACCTCCGGGTCGGCGTCAACGTCAGGAAGCCGAAGCGCGGGTACCGCGACGATCCGCTCCCCTGGCAGCGCCAGGCCCTCGCGGCTCGTGGTTAGCACCGCGACACCCGGGCAGCGCTGCACGATCGTGTCCACCAGATCCGCGACCGCCGCCAGCAGGTGCTCGCAGTTGTCGAGCACAATCAGCATGCGTTTGGGCGCCAAATACTCCAACACCACATCGCCCAACACGCGGCCCGGGAATGGCCGCACATCGAAGGTCGCGGCAAGCGTCTCGAGAACCGCCGCAGGGTCCATCACGGGGGCCAGTTCGCACAACCAGACGCCGTCGGGAAACACGGGGGCAGCCTCGGCGGCCACCTCGATGGCAAGACGCGTCTTTCCGACCCCGCCGACGCCCGTCAGCGTCACCAACGACCGTTCGGAAACCAGGGCGCACAGGCGGGCGACCTCGACGTCCCGCCCGACGAACGATGTCAGCTGTCGCGGCAGGTTTCCCGGCACCTCGTCGAGCGATCGGATGGGCGGGAACTCGGCCGGAAGCGTGGGGTGCACGAGCTGAAACACGTGCATGGGCCGGGCCACGTCCCGCAATCGGTGCTCTCCGAGATCGACCAGCTCGGCTCCTTGTGGCAGACCCTCACCGATGAGGGCCTGGGTCGCACCCGAAACCAGCACCTGATCCCCGTGTCCAGCGGCGCACAACCGAGCGGCTCGATTGACCGCCGGGCCGTGGTAGTCGCCAGCGAGAAACTCGCTGTAGCCGGTATGCACACCCATCCGGGCCCGAAGCCGTCCCGGCACGCCCCACGTCGCCGAGGCCAGCGATCGTTGCGCAGCGAGCCCAGCCGCCACGGCGGAGTCAGCCCGGGCGAACACCGCGAAAAGTCCGTCCCCAGTGGTCTTTACAACGTGACCGCCACAAGACTCCACCGCGGCCCGCAGGATCTCGTCGTGTTGGGTCAATGCCGCACGCATCCCGTCCGGATCCTGCTCCCACAGCCGGGTTGAACCCTCGATGTCCGCGAACAGAAACGTCACGGTCCCTGACGGCGGTTCGCCTATCGCATCCACCACCCCTCGTCGGGCCAGCATTCTCATGCTAAAAGCGGCTTCGCCGCAGTTGCTACGGTTTTCCCAATTACGCGGGCACTTTTGCAGCGATCTGGGTGGCGATGTCGACAGCCGAGTTCTTCGGGTCGACGCTGCACGTGTTGACGTCGATTACGACGTTGTTTTTCACGGTGAGCGCCCGTCCGCAAGCTTTCCAGCCCGTGGACGGGGGGTCCTGCAGAGTTGAGGTGGTACTTAGGACACCGTTGGTGTTGGATATCGCCGCCACGGTCCAGTGCGTCCTGGACTGGACATGGGTGTAGTCGTGGCAGGCCTGCCACTGCTGGGCGGAGGCGTTGAAGAACTCGCTGGCTTGTTTGGCGGTGGGGAATAGCACTACCGCCTGCTCAACGAAATGAGTTAAGTTCTCGCCCTCCTGGCGGTTCAGTGTCTGGTCGCGAACGGCCATCGAACCGCTGTTGGCATAGACCTGGGCTTGCGCCGAACCGTCGATCGCCAAGCACTCTCTGGGCGTCATCGTGGCGCTGTCATCAGACATAGCAATGCGAGTGTTCGTGACCTTCATATCGGTTGTTCCCATGACGGCGTTGATTTGCTCGGGGGCGAGCAGGAATTCCTTCAGCAAGGGCTCCATAACGGGAGGCGGAACTTTCGTGGTCGTGGTGGTCGACGCTTTAGGACCTTGATTGGGCTGGCTGTGACAGCCGGCGATGAGAATACAGACGCTGGCAACGGCCGCTGCGGCGAATAATTGGCGCATGTTTTCATCCTCGTTCCCGCTTAACCCGCTTGGAGTCCACGCGAAGAATAATCTCCTGGGTGCCACAATTACCTGATTGCTAATGGTAGGTCTCATCAACAGCGAGGCGGAGCAATGGTAGTTGCACAGACCGAGGCCGAATTGCGCGAGTGGCTTGATCGGCTGGCGATCCAGGACCTTATCTACCGTTACTCCGCTGCGGTGACGCGGGCCGACTGGCAGCAGTGTGAGGCGGTATTCGCTCTGGACGCAATCTGGGAAAGTCCCATTCTCGGACTGCGCCACGAGAGCCGCGCGCCCATCATGGAAATGCTCAGCGCGACAACTAGATACGACCTCCTCATCCAGACACCCCATGCTCCGGTGATCACCCTCACCGGCGCCCACCAGGCAGAAGCGACAACGACGATCCATGAGGTCATCCGGGGAGTCGCCAAAGCGGAAAGCGCGGCAGCCCGGAGCGGCTCAGAACTCAATTTGGAGCAGTACGGGATTTACTTCGACGACCTGACCCGGATCGACGACGAGTGGAAATTCACGCATCGGCTGTTCGTGCCCTTCTACGTCAGCAGCGGAGGCGTGACCGGCGATGTGCCCACGCCGCGATCGGCGCTGCTCCGACGTGGCCGCACCTGAGTGGTCGTCGAGGGTGCAGGCGTGGCGGGCTGCCTATCTAGCCAGGGACGCCGACGTCGTCCACGGGGACTTACGATTGCCATGGCGGGGCCCTAATGCTCTCGTCGACGGTGGCCTTCGGAGAGATCATCTCGGTTACGGTTCGTTTTCTTGGGCGCCCAAACTCGGATCTCGCTCAACGTGCCGCCAGGACTTCGGATAGGAGGTGCCCGACTTCTGGTTATCCACCCGGTCTAAGCACTCGCCCCCTCGATTGGGCTCAACGCCACGCTGGCGGCGGGAACGCGACCGGCGCATCCGAAGCGTTCCGCTTCCAGCCGCGTCAATGTGTCCTGAACTATCAAATATTTGTCTTGGGGTGTAAAGCGTTTCGCTTGGTCGCGTGGCACGGTGACACCAGCCGAAAGAGAACCAAACCGGATCGGAGGTTCGAAATGACCCGGATCACCGGCGCCGAGTTGTTCGCCTGCGCGCTGCTGGCCCAGCCGGACGAAGGGGCGGGCGTGCAGACGGCCGCCGGCGAAATTACTCCACTCGAAACGTAGCCGAGAGGCAGTCATGAACCGACTGAACGGTGTCGACGCATTCATGCTGGGCATGGAGACGTCGAAAGCCTATATGCACACTTTCAAGGTTGCGATCATCGATCCGTCAACCGATCCGGACGGCTGGTCTTTCGAGAAGTTTTACGCCGAGTCGGCGCGCCGGATACATCTGGTGCCGATGCTGCGGTGGAAGTACCTCGACTCACCGCTTGGCCTGAACCACCCCTACTGGGTGGAGGATCCGGACTTCGAGCTGCACTACCACGTTCGCCGTGTTGCCTGCCCGCCGCCCGCGGACCACAAGAGCTTGTGCGAGTTCATGGCGGCGATTTATTCCTATCAACTCGACCGCAATAGGCCCCTATGGATGACCTGGGTAGTCGAGGGCCTCGCGGACGGCAAGGTCGCAATCGTCACGCTGGTGCACCACGCCTACGTCGACGGCGTTGGTGCCTCGTGGCTGATGCAGCGGTTCTATCAACCACAGCCGGGCGTCAAGGCGGGCGATCCCCCCGCCTACGACCCGCCACCCCTGCCCTCGTGGGCGACGCGACTGGGTCGGGCCTTGCGCGACTGGCCCGAGGTCACGATCGGCAATATGCCCAAAGTGGCCACCGGCCTGTGGCACAAATTCATGCTGGACCGCAAGCGCAAGTCGACCGGCTTGCCGCCACACCCGTCCGCCGGACAGATGCGCCAAACACCGATCAACGTCTGCCTCAGTGCCGGCCGCACTTTTGTCTGTGACAGCATCCCGCTCGAACGCTTTGTCACGGTGAGCAAGTCGCTCAACGTCACCATCAACGACGTATTCAGCAACTGCGTGGCGGGCGCGGTACGACGCCTGCTTATCGACCTGGACTACGACCCCGACGCCCACCCGCTGATCGGCGCGACCCCGTTCGGCGGCGAAAGGCCGCCAGATAGCGAAGGTTGGGGCAACTTCGCGACCCAGGACTTCTGCTGGTTGCGTAGCGACATCGCCGATCCCGTCGAGCGACTTCAGGCCAGCCACGAGGCGAACGTGGAGATGAAGGAGCACCTCAAGGCGGTCAAGGAGGCCGGCGCCGACATCAGTTCGGTGATGCAGGTTGTCCCACCCTGGGGCATTCCGCTCATCCGCAAGGCGATACACCGCAGGGGAGGAAGCTTTGGTCTCTTCGGCAACGTGCTGCTGTCCAATGTGCCCGGGCCGAAAGAGGCGCTGTACTTGGACAATTGGAAGCTCGCCAACTGGTACTCCACCGGCCAGATCGCGGACGGCACCGGACTCAACATCACGATGTGGAGCTATTGCGGACAAGCGAACATCTGCATGCTGATCGACCGCGAGGTGCTGGAAGACGGCTGGCGACTGTTCAATTACTTCGTCGACGAATTGAATTCCCTACTGGCAGTTACCCGTTCAAAGGAGGCTGCTCGATGATCCGGTTAAACCCGCTCGATCTGTCGTTCTTGCTACTGGAGAGACCCAACCGACCTTTTCACATGGCCGCCATGGCGATCTTCCAGAAACCGAAGGGACAGCAGTCCTCTTTCGGGCAGCGCCTCTTCGAAGCCTATCGGCACAGCCAAGCGGTGAAACCCTTTAACTACAAGCTCAAATGGCTGGGAAAAGATGTCGCGGCGTGGGAAACAGTCGAGCCGGACATGCGAAATCACATCCGGCACATTGATTTACCGGCGCCGGGTTCCATGCAACAGTTCTACGAGACGGTTTCCTTTCTCAATGCCGGCCTGCTCGACCGGGGACACCCGTTGTGGGAGTGCTACATCATCGACGGCATCGAGAATGGCCGTATCGCCGTCATGATCAAAGTGCACCACGCGCTGATTGACGGTGAAGGCGGGCTGCGCGCGATGCGCAACTTCCTGAGCGATTCGCCACGCAACAAGAGGCTGGCCGGTCCGTGGATGCCGCTGGAGAGCGGCGACCACCCACGCCGTTCGCGGCCCAGCGTTTCGCAAATACAGCGGCTGCAAAGCGTGCTGAAGGGACTGACCAAGCTGCCGGCAGATGTTATCGGCATGGGTAGCGACGTGCTCGACCTCGGCGCCCAAACACTGAACCTGAAGCCGCGAATGGCGTCCGCGCCTTTCACCGCGCGCCCTACCCTCTTCAATAAGACCGCGAAGTCGGCGGCGCGAGCCTACGCGGACACACAATTGCCGCTCGCCGAAGTGAAGGCCGTGGCCAAGGCGACCGACACCTCCGTCAACGATGTCGTCATGACCATCATTGACGACGCCTTACATCACTACCTCCGCGAACACGGGGCTGCCACCGACAGACCTTTGGTGGCGTTTATGCCGATGTCGTTGCGCGACGAATCGGGCGCGGGCGACGGTAACCAGGTAAGCGTTGAATTAATCGCAATGGGGGTGCCCGAGGCGAGCCTCAGTGAGCGCCTGGCACAGATTAACCGCGCGACAACGAATGCAAAACTCAAAGGACGTCGCATGCAGACCACGTTGCGGCAGGCCCACACGCTGATGCTCGCTGGCAGCATGGCCATGTCGGACACCCTGCCCGGGTTCGGAAAGGTCCCGAGCGCCAATCTGGTGATATCGAACATGAAGGGGCCGAGCGAGCAACTCTATTTGGCCGGTGCCCCGATGGTCGACTTTCTTGGCTTGCCGATCCTGCCACCCGGCGCCGGGCTCAACGTCACCTTCGCGAGCGTCAACAAGAACATCGGAATCGG
>Ga0306921_10005945_pt1 | contig 12709 bp, 22 predicted proteins | sample sta12Cox44000080_FD_203760 | JGI IMG/M metagenome (GOLD analysis project Ga0306921, IMG submission 203760) | Lab enrichment of tropical soil microbial communities from Luquillo Experimental Forest, Puerto Rico - statoxic.12C.oxic.44.000.080 (v2)... | ecosystem: Environmental > Terrestrial >... | reverse complement strand
CCCTGCGTGATTGAGGGAAAGGCGCGCTGGGACCCCAGCCTTCAGCCGGGAAATTTCATAATAGCTTTTCAAACGCTCGGATGGGGATCAGCCATTGAGATGCTGGCTGGCACCATGTCTCCACCATATGGTCCATTCCGAGAATTTGATACGATGGAAAATATTAACAACACCGGTCCGCAACAGACGCTACATCAGGAGACGATAGCTCAATCACCGCCCAATCCGCCTGGCGTTTCCGACATTGATTTTACCATCTCTATGATAACGCAGCTTTCATTAAACATTAACACTCAAAACCGTTATGCGGGCATGGTTGTAACAACTGCTTTCAATGGGGGCAGTTATAGCCTGAGAATGGCATTTATAAATGGAATGTATTGCACGGGGACTTCCACAGTTTGGGGTCCGACCGTCCATCCATCGGACACGCCGTCCGCTCCCATTGGCACTTATTTTGCCCAAGATGTTCAGCATATTCCCATCATACTTTCTGGTGGCTGTCTAAGCCCCGACGGCATTGCGACAAACCCTTGGCCAATTTACGTTGACTGGATGAAGGTGTGGCAACGCAGTGGTCCACCGCCACCGCCGCATCTGGTTATGCCAACTGTAACGCCATCAACGACATCGGCAGTCATTGGCATATTTACTGGTTCAGGCAATGGTATCCTCTATTGGGTCGTGACCCTGAGCTCAACCCCGCCGACTGGCGCACAAATAAAGGCGGGACAAGATCACACCGGCGCTCCCGCTACGTCATCTGGAAATCAGCCAGTTACTGTAGCTGGAAATCAGTCAGCGACTGCAACTGGCTTGGCTATTGGAACATTCTACACTGAGTTTTTTTATCAAGAGGATGCGCTTTTACAGGCCTCCAACATTGCGTCCGATACATTCCGAACAACGGGCGGCGCACCAATACTCTCCAGTCCAGCTGTCACGCCATTCACGACAACAGCAAATATTTCGGTCGTCACCGACATCGGCAATGGCACGCTATGGTGGGTGGTTACGCTGAGCTCCACGCAGCCGACTGCCGCACAAATCAAAGCGGGACAGGACCATACCGGGGCGGCGGCTACATCGTCGGGAAATCAGGCAGTCAGTTCGAGCGGGACACAGAACGCGACTGCATCTGGCCTAACCGCGGGAACAACCTACACCGCGTTCTTCTACCAGGAGAGTTCTCTCGCGGTGGCGTCCAATATCGTATCCGATACATTTACGACTAATTCAGTGACATTTGCGACCTGGGACCCGGCAACCGCGAACGCCGGTATTACACTCAGTGGCGGAAACCTTGTTGCTCATAATGCCGCAGGTACGTTTATTTCAGCGCGCTCTACCATTGGAAAAACCAGCGGTAAGTATTACTGGGAGATAACAATAACAGCAGACGCAACTAGTTCATCGATGGTAGGGCTAGCCGATGCAGGATTTGATAACACTACATATCCTGGCAATTATGCTAAGAGCATAGGCCTTCAATTTGGTGGAGCACGTTATGTAAATGGCTGGACCAGCCAGGCTGGAGGCACTCCAGCTTTTCATGTCGGTGATGTGGTCATGTTTGCGGTGGACTTTACAAATGGGTTTATGTGGTGGGGCGTGAATGGGAGTTGGCTCACCAATGATCCAACCGGTACGGAGGCTTTTAGTATAAATGGCGGTGGCGGTCAGACCGTATATGCAGTTACCTCTCCTAACACTGCCACTCATACTGCCAACTTTGGTCAGTCAGCGTTCTCATTCTCAGTGCCGGCTGGCTTCAACGCAGGATTGTTCTAGGAGGCAAAGATGACAACCGTCGCGATTTCAGTCGGGCTAGCGACGGTTGTTTGCTTGTTCTTTAGGCGTTGCCCACCGGCAATTTGAAGGACTGTAACCATGGTCGTTGTTCTTGCGGTCAAGGGTTTTGCCGAGCGGGCGGCGGCCCATGTCCGTGAGGAAATTTTCAAATTTCAGCCAACGCTTGCAAACTTTAATGCCACGACCGCCATAACGTGGATATGCGGGATTGTTGCGATTGCGGCAGCGCGCCAGCATCTTACCCCATGCTCCGTATTCTTTTGTGTGCGACTGGCCGTGCGTCGTATGCCATTCGCGGTCGATTTCGCGATGCCAGCATCCGCACGATTGTGTGTTGCCGGTTCGCAAATTATACCCATAAACACGGCGCGTCTTTCCGCAGTCGCATTCGCAAAGCCAAATCACGCGGCCTTTTTTGACCCGACCTCCAGGGCCGAGTACGATCAGGCGGCCAAAACGCTTTCCGGTGATGTCGATAAGTTTTCTCGGCACGGCGACCTCCATGTAGGTTTGCCGATGAAGTGGCGGTGGAGCGTTTACCGGCGTTCCACCGCTGCGCTTTTGGAGTATCGCCCATGACACGACGTATTGCAATTTCTGTGGGACATGGTCTCCACATCCGCGGGGCGAGTGGCAGTCCGAAACCACCCCAAGTCGATGAGGTCGATGAAGCAAAAAAAATCGTAGACCGTGTCGCCGAACTGCTCGGCTGCGTGAAATTCTTCGATACAAACAGTACGTCACAATCGCAAAACCTTAACGCTATTACATCCTGGCACAATAAGCAGTCACGCGATTTAGATGTTAGTTGCCACTGGAATGCGTTTGATCATAGTGCTCATGGCACCGAAATTTTATACGTGACGCAGGAGGCATTGGCCGACGATGTTTGTCACGCCATTTGCGAAGCGCTCGGCACGACATTCAGGGGTCCAAAATACAGGTCAGACCTCGCCTTCCTGAACAACACAAATAAACCGGCAATCCTGATCGAAACGGCGTTCTGTGATAACACAGGCGACTGCAACAAATACCACGCGTCGGGAAAGTTCGAGGCGCTGTGCCGGGCGATTGCCGAGAGCATCAGCGGACAGTCGCTGCCCGACCAGCCGCCGGAGCAACCGCCGGAGGTCGAGGTGCCGCCCGACACCGGCGAGCCGCCGGCGGGCCCCGTCACCGGCACCGTGCACGGCCTGGTCGCCGGCGACCAATTGAACATCCGCGCGTCCGCGAGCTCGGGCTCGCCGATCATCGGCAAGGCCGATAACAACGACCTGGTGACGGTCGTGAGCTCGGCCATGAACGGCGATACGCAATGGCTGAAACTACAATGGGGCGACAACCATATGGCCGGGGTCGCGGTCTATGGCTGGGCGAGCGCCGCCTATATCCGCGTTGAGGGCCAGGTGCCGCCGGCCGAGGATGTCTGGCACACCGGCATTACCGCGACCGAGTTCGGCGAGGGTTCAGACGAGCAGGAGGGCGCCTATGGCGAATGGATCGATGGAGACACCCGCGGCGTCAGCTTCCCCTACAAGTGGCGCGACCAGCCCAGGCCGATGGTGGAGGTGGCTGGGCCTAGCGGGACCGTCATAACCGGCGTTGTGGATGTCGGGCCCTGGAACACAGACGACCCCAACTATGTTCTCGGAACCGAGCGCCCTCTCGCCGAGAGCCAGTACGAGGACCAAACGGTCGCACAGAATGGAATGGTTCCAACCAACCCCGCCGGCATCGACCTGACCGCGCCGATCGCGCGCGAGGTGGGGATTAGCGGGAAGGGAAAATGCAATTGGAGAATAGTCCCTTCGGGTGCCACCATGACGGTGGCGGCGCACCAACCCGTGCACCACCCAAAACACGGCAAGAGGAGCAGAGCGTGAACCTTGGTCGTCGCTAGAAGGGGACCGCCAAGCCATTAGGAAGGCCACCGGTAAGCCAAATGGGGTGACCCGCTATGGCAGGCCCAGTCGAGGAAGCAGGCGCCACCGCGCGCGGCCTGATTGATGCGCTCAAGGCACAGCCGGCGGTGCTTGCTCTCACCATCGCCAACTTCGCCCTGCTCGCTTTCATCTTCTATGCCTTGCATTCGGCCGGCAAGTTCCGCGAGACCCTGCTCAATCAGGTGTTTGCGAACACGGCGCGCATCCACGACATGATGCAGCAGCGCTCGGTCGCCTGCCCCGACCAGCACGGTGCGCTCTAACCGCTGAAGCCATTGGACACTGTCGAGGAACCGCACAAGCGCTCCGAGGTGGAGGTGGCGCCGCTCAAGCCTATCGAATGATATAGATCAGACGATATACCGGGCGTCGCTACCGCCCGAACGCCCCCGGTTCGCCCTCCCGCCCGGGGGCGTTCTGCGTCAGCAGCGGGAACCACCGCACGCCATTGACCAACTTGCCGATCGTCTTTCCGGCGTCGTCTAGCTCGTACTCTTCAACATCCCCGTTCGTGCAATAGTAGAGGATCCATTTTGCGGTAACATCCACGCCTATTGGCCGCTGGTACATTTCTGAATTACCCCCCCCCTTTTCCGGAAGGGTATTTAATCGGTCCAAAAAGTTAACGGGCTCTGCGTCGGGTTTTAGGCGGGGCGGAATTTAGGCGCCGCTGAGCAAGGCCGCTCGGCGGCGCCGCCTCGGCGGCCGCCCGTGCCTCTAGGTCGTCGTTGAACCTCGCGCGCTCGCGGAGTTCCTCTACCAGGGTCATGTCACAATCCGCGCAGGTCCGGGATGAGGTCGGTCCAGCGGCCATCGCACGCGGCCAAGGAATTAGCCGCGGAGCCGGCGTCTGGGACGCCCAGGAGCTCGAGCGCCTCCTCGAGCAGCGCACAGCGTCGGTACGCGCAGGCGCACGCGTAGTCCATGTGCTCGCTGTGCCAGGTCGCGTCGCGCGCCTCGTCCCGCCAGTAAACCGCCCATTCGCCGCGGCCGAACCCGACCAGCGTGACGCGCTTGCGCGCGAGCCGGATTGCCTGCGCTTTCGTCATTCCCGCCTCCCCACTTTCAACTTGAGGAACCGCTGCTGCAGCTTGCGCATTTCGGCGGCCATTTCGTTGTGCCGCTTGGCGAGATGCGGGCGGTGCCGGGCTTGCGTTTCATGCCAGGCGGCCCGCCCCTTGAGGGCCTCAAGCAGCACCTCGATTTCGCGGAGGGTGAACTCCATCACACCGCCCTCTTATCCAGCTTGCAGTAGATCAGGATGAGCATGCCGTAGATGCCGGTGTGGCTGTCACGCAAAAAAATGCCAGCGATTATTAAGGCACACCCAAGCCAGGCGAGCCAATTCATGCCACGCGCGACGATTGGATCGAGGCGGTTGTGCATTTCCTGTTCGAACCTGGTTCTGTCCATCACACGGCCTCCCGTTTCACGTGAGACCGCGCCGCCTTCGCGTCGAGGAAGGAAATCGCCTGCTCGGCGTGCTCCGGCTGCGCGATCGAGCGCGCGTACCGCTGCACCATCGGTACCGTCATGCCGACGCACCAGGCGACCTGGCTCGGGTTCGCGCCGGCGAGCAGCAAGCGCTGCACCGCGGCCGCGCGCAGCCCGTGCAGGGTGAGCGCCTCGAGCTCGGGGTGCCGGTGACGTTCGAAATGCGCCCAGCACGACGTGACTTGCGGCCGGGTCCACGGCCGGCCGTCCTTCTTGAGCGCGATGAAACGCTTGTTCGGGTCCGCAACCTGCTCGGCCGCCGTCGGCCGTTCCCAGGTGCGAAAGACCGCCTCCAAGTCCGGGGTGAACGGCACCCACAGCACCAGTTTGGTCTTTTTGAAAGTTTTCTGCTGCCGCACCATGATGCCCATGCGGCCGTTTTTCTCGACGAGCTCGGACCACTGCATCTTGACGACATCGCTGCCGCGCTGCCCGGTGCCGGATTGTAACGCAATGTAACGGGCCATCTGCGGCGAGCAGTGCTCGAGCCCGAGCGTAATCTGCTCGTCGGTCCAAGCGACATGCCCGCCGTCCGACTTTTCGACCTCGCAGCCGTAGGTGACCGGCACGTTGGGCGGCAGTTTGCCGCGCCGGATGCCCCACCTCACGCATGCCTTGAGCGCGGTGAGCGACTGGCCCATGGCGCCGGATCGGTCGCTGTAGCGGTCCAGAAACGCCTGCACATGCGGGGTCGCGATGTCGTTGACATCGATCGCGCCGAGGAGCTCGGGCGCCTCGGCCTGGGCGAGATAAATCCGGTAGCCGCGCTGCGTCGACGGCGCCAGCTTGGTGAACTTGTCGCTCATGAGGTACTCGCGGATGACCGCGGCAAACGTGCCCGGTGCAATCCTTTTACGCGCGTTCGGGTTAAGCATTGGTTGCCCCTCGATTGGTAATCACAGGAGATTACCAGTAATCACCAGAGGGTCAAGAGCTATTTTGGCCAAAGGTACGGATGCGCTCGAGGTCATGCTCCCGATCGGCGTCCTCGCAAAGCTTGTCCATGGCCGCCTCGACCGCCCGCCAAGACCACAGCCGCTTGCCGCCAGTCTCCAGCGGCCGCGGCAGCCAGCCACGCTCCACCCAGGCGTTAATGGTGCCAATGGACAACGACAGCGTATAGGCGAGCGTCTGTGCGTCCATGAACGCCGGCATGAACGCGCGCGGGGCTTTGCTCATTTTTTCGCATTGCGTTTCGCCTCTACGAAATACTTGCAGGCGTGGGTGCGGTAGGGGATGTCGGCGGGGCCGTACTTGCCCATCAGGCGCCGGAACTGCTCGCAGCGCGCGTGGTTGCCCTTGATGAAGGTCAGAAACTTGCAATCCCCGCAGGTCTTGCCGTAGGGCCCGGTGCCGGCAAAATGCGCCATGCCAAACACGGTGCCGTCCTTGGTCAGGTTCGGGTCCACGTGATGCCCACCTTGTCGAGGCACTCGCGGGCGAACTCCTGCACCACCGCGCCCGGCCACGGAACCTGGTCGCGCTCATCGCCGCGCGCGATCGAAGTGAGCAGCGCCACCAGGCGCGTCATCCCGTCGACCAGGTTGTCGCGGTCGGTTTCCACGCCGTCGGTTTCCACAGTCGCCTTGCCGCCGGATATTCGCACACCTGTGATGGTCATTGCTTTGCGTCCTCCTTTGGAATGAGTGCCTCGAGCTCGTCGTGCATGGTTTGCGTCACCAGCACATAACTCGCGCCAACTAACGTCCGGCAGTACGCACGCAATTGCACTCGCCCGCGCATCGCCGCCTCACGCGCCATATCAGCAACGGATAGAGAGCCGGCCGACACGTGGGCGGCAGTCGCAGTGGTTGCGCCGGCCGGCTCCGTCGCCTGCGGCCGGCTTGCAACCACCACAGGCAACCCCTTCGCCCATGCCGCCAGGCGCTCGCCGGTCGTCAGCGTGATGGGCTCGTTGTCGCGAAACACGTCGGCCAGGTCCGGCCGCGTCAATTTGGTGACGTGCAGCCGGTGCTCCTGGTCAATCCAACCGTGCACAAACATTTCAAACAAAATGTCCGCCGCCTGGTCGGGATCGAGCAGCTCGCTGCGCACCCATTCTTTCGTGCCGTCGGGCTTCTTGATCTCGCGCATCGGATACTTTGCGCGCATGCAAAGGATGACGAGCCGCACCGGCGTCTGCAACACGCGCAGCATGAAATGTCGGGCATGGTCCATCTTTGGCTTTTGCCAGACCAACGGCCCCTTAAACTTTTTTTGGTTCTCGGCCGCCATGTCGAGCACGCCGCCCGCGCCGGACCATTCATGGCTCGCGCTGTCAATGATCAGAACGTCGGGATGCGCCGCCTCGACCAGCGAAATCGCCTGGCCAAATTTGGCCGGCGCAAAATCATCCCGCATGCTCAGAACATCATAGCCGCCCTCGATGAGGTCTCCAAAAGCCTCGCCGCGACCGCCCTCGGTTTCAATCATCACGATGTGGCCCTTGGGGCCGCAAAACCCGCGCGCCAATAAAAGTGACGACCAGGTTTTTCCAGCCCCTGACTGAGCATAAAGGCCAACAAGCGGTTTGGCCTCGCCGCGGTTCGCTTTGCGTATCTGATAGGTCATGCGTAGCCGACGACACGGTCGTGCAACGAACGTCGGCGCTTGAAAACCTTTCCCTCTTCGCGCTGTTTTTTCACGCGCGCATAGGCGGCATCCTTTTGCGCTTTCGTTTGAGGACTGATTGCGTACAGGCGACGACACGCAAGCGTGTAAGGTTTCAATTCTATCGTTTGAATTGGGCATGGCTTGCCCGCCTTGCGCCCTCTACGGTCCCACCGGTCGAGAGCAATCAAAATGTTTTTGACCCACCTCGGCGTGTCTGCTGACCAGCGATGACGTGCGCGTCCGACTTGTAGACTGAAACGGTGATGACCGGCGTCGACCCAAACATTCGTCACCGTACCCTCGAGTTGTCCTGCTAGCGCACGCGCAAATGACAAATTGAACAAGCAAGAACGTGGATCGCACGCCTTGCGGATAGTCGTGTCCAAATCATTCGCGGCTGGAGCAACCCTAATCTTTAGATAGGTATCGCGAACCTTATACATCGATGGCGTCACCAAACTTCTCCTTTAGTTCGTTAAAAAATCTTGTCTTTGTCTTTTTGGTCATTTCGTCGATTGCAACGAAGCACGAAACAATCAACGAACGTTGATAACGCTGGCGAACCGTCGATTGGTCCGGCAGAACTCCCTCATCGTCACTGTCGGCGAGCACGGCCTCCGGCTCGGTGGAAACTTTGTTTCCATTTTTGGAAACTTTGTTTCCAGCAAGGTCCTTGTTGATCTGCGCGTGTGATACGCCTAGCTGTTTTGCCGCCTCACGCTTGCTCATACCTCCATCAACAAGACGCTTTGCTTCTTCCTTACGCGCCGCGACCGTGAGGCGTAGCTTCGTTATGTCGAGGTGTCCTTCTGCGATGCCCCAGTCGCCGAGTTCCTTCACATCGCAGAGCAGGTTGCCAAAGATGGTTGTGAGATTTTTTTCAGGCATTTTAGTTCCTGTTCGGTCGCGGCCGCGGTAACGGAATGGATAAACTCTCGACGCGCTGCCGACACCGGAACTCCAGACTGGGTATCGACAGCGCGCCGATGACGCAACTTTCCTCACTCCTGTAACTGTCAGCGAATTTCCACGCACACTGACCGTTCAGTTGCGAACAAACTAAAATCAGCAACTGCCACTTCACGACACGGCCGATGACGCAGCATCGGGTTTCGGCAGTGCCGGAGCCTCAAGTTTCGGTTCCACTAGCCGTGGCGTCTGCTCCTCGAGCCACGCCACCGACCGCTTCAATTCCTGCATCGCGCTCTCCAGCACATGCGCCATGCTCTGGCCCTTGCTCTCGAGCATCGCCTCATGCTCGTCCACCAATTTGTCGACGCGCGCCACCAGCGCATGACACTCGTCGCGCATCGCATGCAGCACCTTGATGGTGTCGCCGTGCGCCGCAGTCAGCGTGTTGTTGATGATATGCTGCGCCTTCTGCATGTTCTCGGCGTTGTTCAATGCCGGCGTGCGCACAATCTGCGTGTGGGCAAGCTCGCGCAGCTCCTCCTCCAGGTCAGGCACTCTCACCGGATGTATGCTCGCCATGCTCATCACTCCTTTCGATGACTTCACAGTGCTCCTCGATAAACCGCCGGATAATCACCTCACGCATCGCAGCCAAACCAAAAAACACGAACAACGCGACGCACAGTCCGAAAAAAACCTCAAGCAGCTGCACGCGCATCTTAGAACGGGTTTCCTGAGTTAAACGAATTACCGATGTGCATCGGAATGTTTCGCGTTTCAAGCTTGCATTTGTACCCGCTCACACCCGGCGTGAGCACCATCACCCTACCCGCCGCATTGCAAATAGCCGCGGTCGTAAAATCCGCCACCCGCTCCATGTGGCAGCCCGATGTGATGAGCGCGCCGCAGATGCGCACCGACAGCTCAAACACAATGAGCGCGCCGCCGTGCGTCATTCTAGCCGGCCATGACATGGTCCGAGGAGGGCAGCTTAAATTCCTCGGACTGCTCGCGCTCAAGCCACGCCGCCTCTGCGTAACTCGGATATTCGGGCCACACGATTTGCTGCGTGTATGCCGGCCACACGTTGTCAGCGAGACAGCGCTCCCATAGACGTGCGGCGGACACCACCTGTTTACGCCCCATGGTGAGCACTGCCTCGCTGAGCTCCGCCACCGTCAGTGCATACGGTGGTGTGGCCTCCTGCGTGACAAACAAAAACCGCCGCCTGGCCGGACGAAACACCGCGGCGAGCCCGGCTTCCGCAAACGCGGCCTGGACTTGCCAGCCGTTCTCGATCATGCGACGCGCCAACGTGTGTGGCGCCGCCGACACCTGCGTCGTTTTGTAGTCCACGTAGGTTGCTCGATCGGGCGATAACCAGTCGAGCAGCTGCCGGCACCAAAGCGGCCCTTTGCCGTTGATCGCGCTTTGCCACGCCAGCATGCCCTCGCCGTCACCCTCGCGAAACATCCAACCTAAGCCGCGCTCATCGAGTGCCGCGCGCGCCGCGCGTTCCATCGCCTGCGCCGTCGCATGGTGCCGCTCGAGCACCGCCAGGTTGCCGCGCGCTGCCTCCGCGTCGCGAATGAGCCGCGCATCCTTCTTGCGCCAGTCCTCATGCGGCAGCACCACCAGCGTCTTGCCTTTGCCGAGCAGCAAGCGGTGCGCGATGTTGCCGATGTCGAATTTGGTGTCGTCGGCCGGCGCATAGTCCGGATTGAGCCGCGGGTGCGCGTACCAAGCGTGCAGCGGCGAGCGCTCGAGCAAAATCTTGCACAGCGACTGCGTCAGCGAGGGCGCGATCATCGGATCGCTGAAATAGTGGTCAGCGCTGATGTCCGTATACAGTCCAGCCTTGCTTATACGACGTGCTTCCATCGTATCCCGGCCTTAATGTGCCAAATGGTACCTTGCCAAACACCGTAACGCCGCGCGAGCGTCCATTGCGTTTCTGTGCTGGCTCGGATTGCCCTCACATCGTCATCGGTCAGTTTTGAAATGCCGTTACGCGTCCCCCGTGAGTGGCGGTCCTTGCGCATCGCGTCATGAGCATTGTCGCGTGCTGTTCCTAAAAACAGATGATCGGGGTTGCAGCACGCACGGTTGTCGCAACGGTGCAGCACATACAAGCCGGACGGGATGGTGCCGTGCACTAGAGCATACACAGCACGATGCGCGCGGTGCATCTTCTGATTTATTTTGATGTGACAGTAGCCATCCTTGTCACGGTAGCGAAGATGCCACGGCCAGCAGCCCGCAATGCCAGCGTGCATTTCCAGAAACTGTTCAACGGTCAATGCCATGATGACACGATCGCCGCCATCGCCATGATGAACGTCGCCAGGCCGAGCGCCGCGCCCACCATCAATTCGACGGGGAATGATGCTCGGCGTCCGCGCTGCATATCCGCTTCTCGATTTCCATCATCGCCAGCACGCAGTTCCACGCGGCCTCGTCATCCTCGCCGGGCCGGTCGCGCGCCACAAAGCGCGCATAGCGCTCGCGCATCACGCCGCGTGCGGTCTCGAGCTCGCGCTTCGTCATGCGGTCGAGCATCCTGCAGAAATTTTCCATCCGGTTTTGCATCAGTGTACCTTCACCGCATTGCTGCCTTTTCTGCGCGGCTTGGTGACGCGGCTGGCTTCCCATTCCGCCCATGTTTTTGGTAGATCGCCAAATTCAGTCGGACTATCTTTCTCGTCCAGCAGGAACTTTTCCAAACTCATGAAAGTATCGAATGCCTCAGCCAGCTTTTTATCGCTAATGGATTGGCGGCTGTCTGGATGCAGCGCACGCCGGATGGTGTTAAAGGTTTCCTTGCTCATCGCGCCCCGGCGGTGCTCATAAAGCTTCTGCGCCTGCTCGATCTTTTCTTTCCAGTGTGGCAGCACAATCTCATCAATACGCTTGCGGACCTCCTGCTCGACCCGCATGTAAAAACTAGCCCCTAGCTTTTGCTTGTGCTGGCGAATGGCCGCGTCCAGTTTTTGCTGCGCGGTGAGCGACAGCTCGCTACGGTCGATCTGCGTCGGCCCTTCGCGCCGCGCGCCTTCGACTTCCAGCACGCGATCAACCATCCGCTCGCCGACACCAACTTCGTTCGATATGTCGCGCGACGACATCCCCTGATCAGACATCGCAACGATTTTCTCGTTGCGCTCCTGTTGTTGCGGCGGCTTGGGCTTCGGCCGCTGGCCCTTGGGGCGGCCTTCACCCTTGCGGCCGCGCTTGGATTGACGGGCAAGAGTTTGTACCTCGGGTACAAACTCTTTCAGGTCCAAGCTGATGGTTTTGTGCGTTACGCCGAGCAACGCGGCGATGGCTTCCATGCTGAAACCCTGCTCGTAAAGGCGCTTGGCCCTCTCCTTGCGATGCGCTTTTTCATCGATGATCGGGCAATTCTGCGGACCACACTCCATTTGCAACCTCCGGCAAAAGGCCGGGGAGCAATCCCCGGCCCCTGTTTGCGCCTCTCACTGTTCGCCGTTGTCGGTTTCGATCACGCGACCACCAAGCGACTGCCGGCGCCGTTTGCGATCCTTGTGATAACGGCGCAACACAGTACTCAGCGCGATGTTGACCGAATGCAGCTTCGCCTTGGCCACATCCGAAACATCCATCTGCCTCGCCTTTTCGCGCAGCTTGGCGGCGGCGGCGAAGTTGTCCGCGGATAAACTCCCCTCGACGGCGTCGCCGTCGTTGACCGCCTCGATCAACGCGCGGAACCCGTTATCACTCACCATCGAACGCATCACGTCCTCGACATAGTCGTTGAGCGTGCGCTCGTTCTTGATGAAGCGTTCCCAGTCGTCGATTTTGGCGGGGAGTGGGGATGGACGAAGGTTAGGAGTGCTAGCCATGGATTTACCTTTCCATAATGCAACCGCGCTATGCGGTAGCCCCGCATCTTTGCTATTCGCAAAGTCGCGGGT
>Ga0306921_10005942_pt1 | contig 12715 bp, 11 predicted proteins | sample sta12Cox44000080_FD_203760 | JGI IMG/M metagenome (GOLD analysis project Ga0306921, IMG submission 203760) | Lab enrichment of tropical soil microbial communities from Luquillo Experimental Forest, Puerto Rico - statoxic.12C.oxic.44.000.080 (v2)... | ecosystem: Environmental > Terrestrial >... | reverse complement strand
ACTTCCCCCGGCGACAGTTCGGCCAGCTTGGCTTTCTGTTCCGGTGTCGCTGGTGCATCGATGCGTGTGTAGTACGGCATTCCGAATTCCGCAGCAAGCTCGGCGAAATGCTCTCCTGGATCCTTAACGGTCACAGCTTTGATCTCTGCCGCTAGCAGGGCCATGATGGGGCCGTCCTTGTCAGTCGCCCACGCTGTGCCGTCACCCCGCAGGAAGCTCGCGCCCGCGCTCTCCTCACCACCGAAGCAGAAGGATCCGTCGAATAAGCCCGGCGCAAACCACTTGAATCCGACAGGAGTTTCGCACAACCGCCGGCGGAGCTTGTTGACCACACGATCGATCATGCTGCTGCTGACCAGGGTCTTGCCCACGATCACATCCTTGGACCATTGCGAACGATGCGTGAGGAGGTATTGAATCGCGACCGCCAGGTAGTGATTGGGATTCATCAGGCCTGCAGATGGCGTAACCACACCGTGACGGTCCGAGTCGGGATCATTGGCGAACGCGACATCATAGTGGTTTTTTAATCCCACCAGGCGCGCCATCGCGTAGGGGCTGGAACAGTCCATGCGGATGACGCCGTCGTGATCGACCGTCATGAAGGAGAATGTAGGATCGATTACCGGATTGACAACGTGAATGTGTAAGCCATAGGCAGAATTGATCGGCTCCCAGTACGGACCGGCGGCGCCACCCAGCGGATCGACGCCAAGCTTGAGGCCAGCGGCGCGGATGGCCTCCATATCGATTACATTGCGCAAGTCATTTACATAGGGCAGGATGAAGTCTTCTTGATGCGTGCTTTGCGCCTTCATTGCCGCAGCTAGCGCCACACGCTTCACGCCCGCGTTCTTGGCGCGCAGCAAGTCGTTTGCACGGGTCTCAACCCACTTCGTAACATCGGTGTCCGCCGGACCGCCGTTGGTCGGGTTGTATTTGAAACCGCCATCTTCCGGGGGATTGTGCGAAGGTGTGATGACGATGCCGTCGGCAAGATGATCTTTGCGGCCGCGGTTGTAAACCAGGATCGCACGTGAAATCACAGGTGTTGGCGTGAATCCCTCATTCTGCTGGATGATGGTCTCGACGTTATTCGCCGCGAGTACTTCCAGGGCTGTCCTCTGGGCTGGTCCCGAAAGCGCGTGGGTATCCTTGCCCATGTAAAGCGGTCCATCGGTTCCCTGCCCGCGCCGGTATTCGCAAATGGCTTGTGTAATCGCAAGAATATGCGCCTCGGTGAAGGTGCCGCGCAACGATGAGCCGCGATGTCCGCTGGTGCCGAAGCTGACCAACTGATTGGGGTCATCGACATCCGGCTGACGTTCGTAATACGCGCGCTCCAGGCGAGCCACGTCAACCAGCATCTCTTTGGGGGCGGGCTTCCCTGCCAGCGGAGAAATTCGCTCCTGCGTCTTCGTTTCAGTTACCATTACCAGCTCCTGTTCACGGCCAGCACGAAGTTTCTGCGATCAAAGTGTCAGATGCATTCTAGGCGATGAAGCGCTCATTGCATACAGGCATATAGGTAAGCTGTGGACCATTCCGGTCAGCTGCCGTCCAGGCGATCTCGCTACCAGTTCAACTCACGATGTACAATTCACCGCATTCATGCAGCATCCAGTGTCGTTACGAACCTTTCGCAGCTTGCTCGCCGGCGCCACCATGGGAGTCGCGGTGTGTGCCGGGGTGGCCGAGGTAACCATGAAGCCGAGAATTGTTGATCTGGACGCCTTTGAAGTGGTCGGCATTATGGCGAGCACCAATAATGCCAAAGAAGCAAGCCCCGACGGAATCATCGGCAAACAGTGGCAGCAATTCGTGGCGGAACGCCTGGGCGACAAGATTCCCGATCGGCTTGATCACGACATTCTTGCCGTTTACGCCGACTACGTCAGTGACGCCAACGGTCAATATACCTACATCCTCGGAGCCAGAGTCAAGCCGGTGGTCAATCCCGTCGTCCCCCAGGGTATGGTCGTGAAAGCCATTCCAGCCGGCAGGTATGCTGTCTTCACTTCCGAACGCGGCCCAGTCGCCAAGGTGGTCGTTGAGACCTGGAAGCAGATCTGGTCGTATTATCGGTCGCCTCAGAATGGCACGCGCGCCTATGTGGTGGACTTCGAGGTTTACGACGAACGCGCCAGCGATCCGAACACTTCCCAGGTGGATATCTACATTGGCGTCAAGTGAGGCAGGCAGCGTCAATCGTTGGCGCCGCTGAAGGTGCTACATCGCCGCCGACGAAGACAATCTCCTCACATCACAGCTTCCTCCAAATCACGTCCTCGTTGTTGCGACGGTCGATAAGGGCATCGACTCTTCCTGTGTCGTTGCGGCGAAAGAGAAGGCGGCCCTCGACGCCCGGTCGAAAGAAGAGGTCGCAATCCTCGGGCACAAGCAACTCGCGTGGCCGCTTGCCCCGCTTTGAATAGAGTTGATCACCCTCACGCGACACGACGAGTGTGAGGCCGGGCGCCAGTTCGTAAGCGCCGACGTAGTCACTCAACTGTGCAATGTCCGCCTTACCGGGGGCTGGGTCCTCGTAGTATCGGAGCATCTGGCCGGCGATGATCTGCCACCGCCCGTCGCGGTACATCCACGTGTCGGTTCCATGATAGCGAGCCTTCAGATTCTGCCCGTAAATGATTTCGGTTTCATCGAGGTCGTACGTGAGAATCGCCGTGTGGCCGAGAATGCGGCTCTGCGGCTTAACGAGCTTAATTGTGCCTGAATACCCTTTCGGCAGGGGGGTGATATCAGCCACCAGTGCAGCCTTATCCATGCTCCGGCCCTTCTCGTCGAAGTACAAGGCATCGCTCGCGAAGTACTTCTTCCACGGTCCCTGATCCCCCAGGGCGGTAGCGTCATAAAGCTCCTGCGTGCGACGAACGAGTTCTTCCTGCGTGATCTGTTCGCTGTCCACAGGCGCAGCAAAGCTGGAAAGAATGAGAAGCGTCGCGAGCAGCATGGCTGCGGATAGCCTGCACATCGGGAACCTCCCAGAAGTGGTTCACAGCTGTTATTTAGACGATGATGCTATCCGGATGTTTCCCTGGCCGCTGGCGCGCTATCGGGTGTCCAGCAGATAAATGGTCTCCAGCACTACATCGCCGGTAATTGCCAGAGATTCCGGACTCAGCTTGTCGGCTGTGTCCTGGGGAGTGTGCCAGAAGACGTTGTTGTAGCCGTAATCAAGGTCGATCAGATCGACCGCTGGAATGCCGACTTTCAGGAAAGGCAAATGATCGTCAGCGATGCTCGCCTCCACCCTGTAGAAGTGCGACTGATAGCCGAGATTGGTGGCTGCCTGGTAGACGATATCGCTCAACCAAGCGGTCGACTGCGTTTCCTTCTGGATGTCAAGGTCTGCGTCGCCGATCATGTCAACCAAGATGAAGGCCTTGATCTTCTTCGACGTGCCATCCTGCTGCCACTTCTGTGCCAGATGACGTGAACCGTAAACACTGTCAGTAGCAGTCCAGTTGACGAAGGCCTCTTCGCCATCGGTCCACAGCAGCCAAACACTATAGCCATCTCGCGATTTGCCACGGAGATAATCGGCGAGCGCCAGTAGTAGAGCAGTCGATGAGCCACCATCGTTGGCGCCGACGAAGGTCGACGGCAGGGGATGAGGCGTGTCGTAGTGCCCGGCGATGACGATGATGCCGTCTTTTTTGCCGGGAAACTTGGCGATGATGTTATTCATCTCGAAGCTGCCGATGGGCGTTTTCGCGCTGAACTTGTCTTCCTCGACATCATCCCCCTTCAGCTTCGATTTGATGTATTGCTCCACCTTGGCATGTCCGGAACTGCCAACCGGGCGCGCGCCGATGGCCACAATCTCCTTCACGTATTGCATGACGCTCTGCCCGTCGAGGTTGGGCTTTGCGGCACTAGCATCAAGCTTGGGCGCTGGACCCTGGATCGTCGTGTCTGCGGTTGCGGGAGGCCCTTTGGCTTCGCTCGCCGCCACTTCGGAGGATTGTTCGCGCTTGCTGCAGCCAGCTGTCAGGAGTGTCAGCATAGCTACCAGGAACAGAGTCACGCAAAAGGAAGTCTTCGCGAGGGTCATGCTCTCTACATTGTAAACGTGCTATTGGATTCGAAAGTCGCAACGGGTGTTCCCGTTTAGCGCATTAGATAGGGTTCTTCCCACCCGTCGGGTACGCAACCGTCTCACATCTATCTGGCGTATGAGGGCGGGACTGGAGAGAATGCCAACAATCACGATACGCCGCAAGCAAAAACGACCACTGCAAAGAGCGGCCGTTTCCCTAAAATGCCGATCTCCGCTAATTTGCCCACTTCGAAGACTAAGGAACACAGCGCGAGCGGCGACTTCTCTTCCCTACCCCGCCACTTCCTCCAGCTGCTTCTGGTCGATGTCGAAGTTGGAGTAGACGTGTTGCACGTCGTCGGAGTCTTCCAGCGCTTCCAGTAAGCGGATCATGGTATTCGCCTGCTGGCCTTCGAGCTTGGTGTAGTTCTGCGGAATCATGGCAACCTCGGCGACTTCAGGCTTTATGCCGGCGTTCTTCACTGCTTCGAGCACAGGCTCGAAAGCCGAGGGGTCGGTCACGATTTCCCAGTTCTCGCCATCGTCCTTCAGGTCTTCTCCACCCGCCTCCAGGACAATGTTCATGAGGTCATCTTCCTTGGCCGCTGACTTTGGTATGACGATGTCACCCTTCTTGTGGAACATCCACCCAACCGAGCCGGCCTCGCCCATGTTGCCGCCATTTTTCGTGAAGATATGCCGTATCTCGCTAACCGTGCGATTACGATTATCAGTGGAAACCTCAACCAGAAGGGCCGCACCCCCGGGACCGTAGCCCTCAAAAGTGACTTCCTCGTAGGTCACGCCGGGCAACTCGCCGGTGCCGCGCTGAATGGCGCGCTTGATGTTGTCGGCCGGCATATTCTCTGCCTTCGCCGCCGCCACGGCAGTGCGCAACCTGGGGTTCTTTTCGGGATCACCACCACTTTTTGCAGCAATGGTGATTTCCTTTATTAGGCGAGTAAAAATCTTCCCGCGCTTCGCATCCAGCGCGCCCTTCTTATGCTTGATTGTTGCCCATTTGGAATGGCCTGACATGGAGAGACCTCTCGAATATAACGCTCCTGTCCGCAAGCAAACGTGCGGAATAGTGGGGCAAACACCTGATTATAGCATTCGTCCCAACTGCTTCTTAGAGCTTGACGCTTGCCTCAAATTGCTGCGCCAGAAGTTTGGGAGCAGCGTTGCACCAGGCGGCGACCAGCGCTTCCTGCAGGATTGGCTTCGTGGCTGTGCGAAGGTGCACACTAGTACACCCTTGCCGTCCCCAGGCGCCCGTTACTGGCTCGAAAACCTTGGGCGCAGCCGCCACAAACTCGTTTTGTTGCTCGGGCGTGAGCTTGACCATCGCGCGATTGTTCTCCGGATAACCTATGGTAGCGAAGATCTTTCCACGCACGCGAAAGTCCGGGTGCCCGTGGTGCCCACGTTCTTGGGCCTCCGGAAGTTTAAGGGCCATGCGGCGAAAGCTGTCAGCAGTCATCGAATTGCACTCCAAAGCAAGGATCGGTGCCGGGATCTGCTTGTGCAAGACGCACAGCAGATCCCTGGTTTTTGTTGGGCGGTTTATTTTGTAGCCGCCATAGCCATTCGGCGCTCCATTTCCTCCGGCGAGACGTCCTCGACGTGTGTCGCTACCCACCACCCATTGCCTTGGGAATCTTCGACGCCGCCGCTGCGGTCGCCATAGAACTGATTGGTGGGCTCGCCCACAGACTTGCCGCCGGCCTTGATGGCCTGTTGATAGACCTGGTCAACATTCTCGACGTACAGGTAGAAATTTGCAGGCTTGGGCTTCCATTGATCGCGCGCTTGACCCAGCATCACGATGGAGGTTCCAATGCGCAATTCGGCATGCCGTATACTGCCGTTCTCATCGGCGTGCTTGTAGATCTCCTGGGCGCCAAAAGCCCGTTTCAGAAAGTCGATTTCGGCGGCGGCATCCGTCACCGTCAGGTAGGGCGTCACGGTCTGATATCCTTCAGGAATTGGCTTGACTGCCATGGTGATTTCTCCTCTACTCGGCGGGCCGAAAGCACGCCGTCTCATTTAATTGTGGATAATTTTCGCAGAGCACCGGGCTGGCGTATTGTAAAAATTTGACCTCCGCGTGAACTGGCATCCCAACAGCAGTGATGAAAATGAGCGACTGACATTCTGTGTAGATGCGGTAGCTGGCGGTGCTGTCAGTCCACCAAAGTCCATTTCCTACCGCGACCATGGCCACGGCTGGAACTCTCTTCGATGAGGGAGGTCGCCGGCTGGAAAGAGCGCCCAAAAGGCCGTGCCCGACTCAATTCCATCGTTGCGCTTGCAAAAATTTCGAGCTACCCTCCCCGCTTCCCTGCCGACTCAGCCACGAAATACACCCCTGCCGCTATACCAGCATAAATAAAGGCGTTGGCCAGAGGAATCGTTCCCCACAGGAGCACGAGAATCAAAGGTGAACTCGGAGCTTGGCTCGCTGCGAATGACAAGATGAACGGCGGACACACAATCGTCGCACCGATCATGAAAATGTGGTGGAGATGGTCCGGCACAGCGTTCGATCGCCAGAAAAAACAGATGCCCAGTCCTATCGCCATCCCTAGCACGAAGCCGAGCGACAGCACAAACAGGAACCAGTTTTCTTTCCTCTGGACTTTTCGTTGGGGTGGGCGTGTCAAGGTTCACCGAATGAATGTCTGCTACATTGTTTCAGGTCGAGTCCCCACCCGTCCTTCACGATGTTGGCCTTCTCTGCCGATGGGGCGTTGCCGCAACCTGCTCTGGGGCAAGCTCCGTGTCCGGGTGCACCGAGGATCGACCTGGTCCGCATCGTCATCGTGATTCCGACTTTGTTGCCGATCAGAGCTCTTTTGCCAGGAAAGCAAGGACGTTGGCCGACCACGCCGCACCCCTGATGACCGAGGCGGGGCTGCGCTGCGTGGTATGCTGCCTCCATCTTCATGAGGAGGGCACTTATGGGGACCCCGGGAACGACACAAAACCCTCGCGCTGCATCGTCCGTCTCACACAACATGGTTACTACAGCGTTTGAGCTCGATGGCTACCGAATCGTGCGCAACCTGGGCCTGGTACGTGGGATCATTGTGCGCTCGCGCTCTATCGTGGGGACGATTGGTGCGGGTCTGCAAACACTGGTGGGCGGCAACATCACGCTGCTAACAAACTTGTGCGAGGAAACCCGCGAGCACGCTTTCGACCTGATGCTGCAGCATGCCGCAGAGTTGGGTGCCAACGCTGTCATCGGCATGCGCTACGATGCAACCGAGGTTATGCAGGGCGTTACCGAGGTTCTTGCGTACGGAACGGCAGTCTTCGTAGAGCGACTAACCTAACCCGTCTTCCGTTGGATATTTCAAGCCGGTAGCTCAACTCGCTCAACGCGTGGGAACCGTGTGAAATTGCAAGAAGGATCGCGTGGAACAGACGGTAAGTCGGGGAAAGAACCCAGCCGCACGGCGGCCACGATGGAGGCAGCCAGGGTGCTTACACCATGCCACGGGCGGGCCGCCCTGCCCGTCTCACCTTCCCGCCCGATCCCCCGCTGCAGCCACATAGGTTCTCAGCGACAAATACGGCCTGACAAAACCATAGCGCTTGAGTGCTCGCACAAAGTTCAGACCGTTTGCGTACGTCTTCAATGCCGCTCGTCGCACGACCGGAAATGTCAGCGCTGCATAGCCCCAGTCGAGGTTGTTGTAGAACCTCTGCGACATGCGCGCAGCAATCGCTAAATCCCGCCGCACCTCGCTGAGGCCGGCAGCGAACAGTTCGCCTGCCGCTTGATTGCCGCTCAGTCCCGACTCAATCGCTTTTGCGGCCTCCTGTCCGCTGACGATCGCGTTGAAGATACCTTCTCCCGTTAACGGGTCGACCAATCCCGCCGCATCGCCAATCAGGAACACACGGCGCGGCACCGAGTTGTCAAGCCAGCCACCAATCCCGAGATACTGTCCGACGACACGGTCGAAAGTCTCGGTGTTTAGCCTGCGGCGGATGTAGTCAGACAACGTGGCGCGCGTGACCTTCTGGTTCTCTTCCGGTGATTCTGCACACAAGCCGACGTTGAGATGATCGCCCTTGGGAAAGACCCAGCCGTAACCGTTGCGCACCACTCCGAAATCGAGTCCCAGACCCGGCGGCTCACCCGAACATCGCACCTGGGCTTCCAGTGCAAATGCCTTGCGGAACCAGTCAGGATTGCCACAAAACAGACGCACCTGGCTGTTGGCGCCATCGGCCCCGACCAGGAATCGCGCCTCAAATTCGCCAATATCGGTCGTGAGAATGACGTCGTTCGTTGTTTCTTTGACTCCACGAATCGACTTGATGAGTCGGAACTTTGCGCCCGCCTCAAGCGTCTTGTTTAGGCAGAAGGCGTCCAATTCCTCGCGGACGGTCATCACGCAGAGGGGCCGCGGACTCTCCAGGACGCAAGGTGAAACCAAGTGTTTGCTCACACGAATGCTGCTGATCGTTTCCCGTACTACCGGCTCAATCGAATAACGCAGCGCCCGAACCGCTTTGATGGTGAGCCCGCCGGCACACGCTTTTTGCCGGGGAAAGATACAGCGGTCGAGCAGCAGCACCGAGCGGCCGCTGGTGGCCAAGTCATACGCCGCGCCACAGCCGGCAGGACCAGCTCCTACGACGATTACGTCCCAAGTCTGCATCAGGGGTTACTTGCGCTCGCGGGGCTAACCCGAGCCTTGCCGACTATCTTCGCACAGTCTACGGGTGTTCAGTTCTCGCGTCCCTGGCTCTATATAATGCCACCTCATGGACTGGGCTCCCGGTTCCATCATCCGCTGGCTCTTCGACTCGAAGCGAGGCGATACCCAGCGCCTGATTCCACGTTGGCTGCTTCTACGGGCACTGGGGCTCATCTACTTCTCGGCGTTTTACTCGCTGGCTTTTCAGATCCGCGGATTGATTGGGCCTCAAGGCATTCTGCCCGCGACCGAATATCTTCAGACGGTTACGAGGTTCGGCGCGACACGCTTTTGGCTTGCGCCAACACTGTTATGGCTCTCCAGCGGATCGCACATGCTGATGGCGCTGTGCTGGATCGGCATGCTGGCGTCCCTGGTGCTTACCCTGAATTTGTGGCCGCGTGGCATGCTGGCCATCTGTTTTGTGTGTTTCCTCTCATTTGTCAGCACAGCTCAGGACTTTTCCGGTTATCAGTCCGACGGCATGCTGCTTGAAGCCGGGTTCATTTCGCTCTTCTTCGCGCCGTCAGGATTGCGTCCTGGCCTGGGACGGTCGCATCCGCCGCCGCGCGCAGCCCAGTTCCTGTTGCTTTGGGAGTGCTTTCGCATCTACTTCGAGTCGGGCATGGTGAAGCTGGCAAGTGGCGAACCGCAGTGGCGCAACTTCACCGCCATGGACGAGTACTATCAGAATGGTCCGTTGCCGACATGGATCGGCTGGTACATCCAACACCTGCCGCATCGCGTCCATGCCTTTGCCACCGGGGCCACACTGGTGATGGAGCTCGGCCTGGTATGGATGTTCTTTCTGCCGCGGCCATTGCGAATTGCCTGTTTCTTCATCGTGACCCCGTGGCAATCGATGGTCATCCTCACGGCAAACTACACCTTCCTGAATTACCTGGTACTGGCGCTGGGCGTCCTGCTGCTCGATGACCGATTTATCCTTCGGATGACGCCGCCAAAGTGGAGGCAACGTATTGAGGTCAGGCTGCGGGGAGACGTTTCGGCTGAGGGCTCGGCCGTCCGAGCGGCTTCACCACCGGAACCGCCTCGGGTAAAGCACGCGTCGGCATTCAAGCTCGCGCTCACCTCCGTCGTTCTTATCTGGATTTTCTACGCAACCACCGTGCAGATGATCTGGATCGTCTCACCGCTTCCGTTTGCGACCTCACCAGTCGCCGCGCTCGATCCGTTCCGCATCGCCAATCGCTATGGGCTGTTTGCGGTCATGACGCGAGGGCGATGGGAGATCGAGTTCCAGGGCTCTAACGATGGGCAGAACTGGACTGCGTACCCGTTCCGATACAAGCCACAGGATCCCACGAAACCGCCCGGAATTTACGCGCCGTACCAGCCCCGCTTCGACTGGAACCTGTGGTTCGCCTCGCTGGGCACTTGGCGCGACAATATGTTCGTGGTCAGTGCTGAAGAAAGACTGCTTTCGAATGACAACGATGTGCTCGCGCTGTTCGCCGGAAATCCTTTTGCGGATGCGCCCCCCAAGCTGGTCCGGGCAGTTATCTGGCAGTATTGGTTTACCTCAATCGCTGAAAAGCGTGCTACCGGCATGTGGTGGATGCGAAAGCAGCTCGGCCTGTATGCCCCAACTTTGCAAAAGTTGCCGGATGGCAAGCTCGGCGTTGTGCAGTGGCCCGAAGCACTGCCACCACGGCAATGACCCGAACCACACAAAACGTGAACCGTGCATCCCAAGCGAGGGAAATGCACCGCAAGGGAGCCACCAGATGTCGGCCAAAGCTAAAGACCAACAGAAAACGCCGTCCAGCCGTCGGTGGGTCGCGAAGGTCAAGACGGTTTCCACCTTTCCTCCGAAGGGACTGTTTAACATGAGCGCTGAAACCATCGCGCGGTCGCTGGCTTCGAGGAAAGTCTCACCAAAAGGGCCCGGTTCGGGCATGCGCATGTTGACGTATTACATCAACCGCGCAGGTAATAATCTCTCCGCCGAACGCCGAGCCGAACTGCAGCGTGCCAAGAAGCTACTCTCCGAACGGGTAACCCGTGCTCGCGCACACAAGAGAGTTGCTTGATGGCGGATAAGTGCGTCCTGCCAGGCAGAGAACGTCGGTGTTGCGTAGTGGGCGCCGGACCCAATGGATTAGCGGCAGCGATCGTGCTCGCACAAGCTGGCTACCGCGTAGAGGTCTTTGAAGCTGAGTCGCAGCCCGGGGGCGCGGCCCGCACGCTGGAACTTACCCTTCCCGGCTTCCAACACGACTTCGGTTCGGCCGTGCATCCCATGGCCGCGAGCTCTCCTTTCTTCACATCTCTTCCCCTGGGCGATTACGGCCTGGAGTGGATTCAGCCCTCCGCGCCGCTCGCGCATCCGCTCGATGATGGCACCGCGGTGATGCTGGAGCGCGACCTAAACGATGCGGCTTCGGCCCTTGGCGAAGACGGCAAGCCGTGGCGCAAGCTTATGCAGCCTTTCGTCGAGCACTGGTCGCAGCTTGCAGCAGAAGTCCTGCGTCCCGTTCCACTACTGCCACGGCATCCTTTTCTCCTGGCGAGGCTGGGGCTGATCTCGATGCCTTCGGCAATCTCTGTAGCCAACGGATGGTTTCGAAGCTGTCGAACCAAGGCCCTTTTCGCCGGGCTCGCGGCGCATTCGGTAATTTCGCTCGATGAGCCGCTGAGTTCCGCATTCGGCGTCCTGTTGGGTGTGCCGGCTCACGTCGTGGGATGGCCCAGCCCGAGAGGAGGCGCACAATCGATTACGAATGCGCTCTGCGCGCACCTGGCAAGACTTGGCGGCACGATCACAACCTCGAGACGCATCGATGATCTCGCAGCTCTCGGTGACTGTGATCTGGTGCTGTGCGATGTCACTCCTCGCCAATTGCTGGCCCTCGCCGGCAGGCGCCTTTCTGGCAACTACCGGCGACGACTCTCAAAATATCGTTACGGTCCTGGAGTCTTTAAGGTCGACTATGCTCTCTCGCGTCCCATTCCGTGGAAAGCCGAGGAATGCCTGCGCGCCGGGACGGTGCACCTGGGCGGCAGACTGGAAGAAGTTGCAGCATCCGAATATGCGATGTCGCACGGACAACATGCGGAACGTCCGTTTGTGCTGCTGGCGCAGCCAACGCTTTTTGATCCGTCTCGCGCTCCAAAAGGCAAGCACATTGCGTGGGCCTACTGCCACGTTCCGAATGGATCCAGCTTCGACATGCTGCAACGGATCGAGAATCAGATCGACCGCTTCGCGCCGGGGTTTCGTGACTGCGTTCTGGCCCGACATATTCTTTCTCCAACATTGCTGGAAGCCATGGACGCGAATCTCGTTGGAGGAGATATAGGCGGGGGCGCGAACAATCTCACGCAGTTTCTGCTGCGACCGACACTGAAACACTACTCGACGTCAGCGAAAGATATCTACCTGTGTTCTTCGTCGACCCCGCCGGGCGGGGGCGTGCATGGCATGTGCGGCTATAATGCTGCCAAAAAGGCGCTGCGACACTTGCCAGGCTAGAACGTTCTTAGGAGCCCCATTCTAGGGCGTCCCGTATACCTTCTTGTAGACCTCGGTATTGCGCACAATGGCCTGCACATACTCCCGGGTCTCCGTGAATGGAATCGACTCAACAAACTCCTCCACGTCGCGAAAATTGCCGGAGGCGCGCCAGTCCTCCACCCGGTCGGACCCGGCGTTGTAGGCGGCGAGGGCATACTCGATCTGTCCGCCAAAATGATCGACCATTTCCCGGAAGTAGTGAGTCCCCAGCTGCAGGTTCGTGGTTGGATCGAGCAAGGAGTCGGTGTTGTAGTGATGGAGGCCGACTTCCTTGGCCTCACCCTTGCCCGTCCTGGGCAACAGTTGCATCAAGCCATACGCATTGGCGCGCGAGATCGCGCTGGGATTAAACTCGGATTCCTGACGAATCAGCGAGGCCACCAGGTACGGATCAAGAGC
>Ga0306921_10005941_pt1 | contig 12716 bp, 16 predicted proteins | sample sta12Cox44000080_FD_203760 | JGI IMG/M metagenome (GOLD analysis project Ga0306921, IMG submission 203760) | Lab enrichment of tropical soil microbial communities from Luquillo Experimental Forest, Puerto Rico - statoxic.12C.oxic.44.000.080 (v2)... | ecosystem: Environmental > Terrestrial >... | reverse complement strand
CACCTATCCCGGCGCCCAGGGCATGAAAAAAGGCGACCTCTCGAAATTCATCGAGGATGCCGTCCGGTGGCGGATTTTCAATCGCACCGTGCAGGAGATCAAATCGCGTAACGCCGACGCCGACCCAGACGAGCTCCAGGCCATCATCGACGGGGCCGTCCGTGAGGCCCGCGCCGAACGGCGCACGAAAAGAAAGGCTAAGAAGGCCTGATGCGCGTGGTGCTCGATACCAATATCCTGGTGTCAGCCCTCAGCGCTCCGGCTGGGAACCCCGCGGCAATCTATAACGCATGGGAACAGGGCAAATTCACTCTCCTGACTTGCACTGAGCATCTTGACGAGGTGCGCGCCACGTTGCAAAAACCCCGAGTCGCCAATCTCATAAAGCCGTATAAGGCAGGCCGGCTGGTCAATCAGATCAAAAAGCTCGCCGAAGACGTCGGCCAGCTGCCTCAACTGAAACGCTCACCTGACCCGGGCGACAACTACTTACTGGCCCTGGCGGAAGCGGGCAAGGCAGATTATCTTGTGACCGGCGATAAGAGCGGCTTGCTGGTGCTCGCCCATCACAAGTCCGCGCGGGTCATAACCGCGCGCGCCTTCGCCGATCTCTTTGCAGCGGATGCCCTATGATTGCCGCTGACTATGGGGAGAATTCGGGGGACTGTGCACATGCGGAGGTACGTTTTCGTACTTCTTGTCACCACCAAATTTTCCGGCAAGTCTTTTGTTTTCAAAAACAATGTTGCAGGGAAAGGACTTCCGAAACATGACCCGTCTGGCTTGGGCGCAGGAGGTCCCCGGTTCAAATCCGGGCGCCCCGACCAATCTTTTCTGTTACTTACGGGCATCTCTCAAAAGCCCTTCCCCGCACTATCGGGAAAGCTCGGGGGACCTCATTGGATCATCCCCATCTTCTTCTCCGCTTCTTGCAGCTGCACTGCACGATACTTCTCTAACGCTTCGACTGCTTCCACTCTGCAATGCTCGGCGATTTTTGCGTAACGCATGGTCATTCCGATTCCCTGAGTGCCCGAGAATTTTCTGCAGGTAGTGACGCACAGTTCTCCGGGCTGGTTGAAGCGCCTTTTCGGCGGAGAATTGTGCGGCCAGAGCTAACGGGGAAAATGAGCTGCGCGGACAAAGCAGAGTTACGTGAAGGGGAATCAAAAAAAACTTCTTGCTTCCTTAACCTCACCGCGGCATTTCGTCGCCTGCACGAGGCGGCTTTCCTCCCCGGCGTTTCATGATTTTGTCGAACGCCTTGAAATCCGCGCGCGCTTTGCGATCAGCAAAAAACTCAGCAACCTGCAAAGCAGACAGCTTTTCCGCCACCGCCGTCGCTACAAACTGATTGATACTGGTGCCATCTTCCTGACTCTGCTTTTCTACCGCCTTCTTCAGAGAGCGCGGCAGCCGCAGCGGATAGGTAGTGATTTCCGTCATTTGCTTATCCTTTCGACCGCTTCCCGCGGCGTCATCACTTCGATCCCAAATCTCGCCGGCGCAGTCCCGTAGTCTCGCACGTTAAAAGTAATCAGCAGGTTCGCCCGTCCGTTCACCGCTGTTTCGAGGACCATTTCGTCGCTCGGATCGCGCAATTGCGGCCGCCAGAGATAATGAATCTTGACTGGTTCCGCTATCGCGATTACAGCATCCACAAAGATACGCACTTCTTGCTCGTTTAATCCCGCCGCCAGTTGGTGTTCGGGTCTGGCACACACAGCTTCGTACTCCATGGCCAGCGGCACGCTTAGCAGCAATGCAACCTTCCCTCGACGTGCTTTGCGAATGGTCGCGGCAGACGCACCGCTCGGGCTGCGCATCGCCGCCACGATTGCGTCGGTATCCAAAACGATCCTCACGCAATAATGATATCACATCTCCCACGATGTTATAAGATTTGAACTATGCTCGCTGCTACGCTGAGGCCTCAGGGATTGGCTCTGAACACTATCGTGCCCAACAAACAACAGCGCGACTTCAAGGTAGGCGAAACGGTACGCGTCAACCTTCATCACGGCAAAATTGAGGATGCCGTCGTCCGCGCCGTGATTCAGGACGACGACGGAATCAAACTACAGGTGGTTAAGGAGTGAGAGGCCAAAGTTGGCTGCCGGAGCCTTTGTGGCTAGGGCTGACCGTCCTTGTCGAACTCTTCCGGCGTGATTAGCCGCTTGGCTCGCGTGCTCGGGTCGACGGTGAAATATACTCCGGGGTTCGCCGCGAGAAACTTCTTGTAAATTTCTCTGACTTCTTCCTCGTCCTTAGCCGTGCCCATCCAAAGGACACCACCGTGAGGCTCCTTCCTGAAAATATCTATCATTTGTGGCCGCCTTCTCTAAAAGCGGAGCGTTCAATTCACAGGGCTGCTCAATTGTTGCGCGAGACCTAGGTGTGGTTGACTGCATACACAATGTGCTTAGGAATTGCGGAAAGCAAGGTAATTGTTCTCGGTACGACCAGACGGACTTAATTGACACTCGGCAGGTCGTTGAGTGAGATTGGTTGGAGCAACTAGGGAATTGCCCTTGGGGAACACGTTCCGCTCTAGGCGAAATTTTGAATTAACTGGTGAAAGGTCGGTCGGGGCGGGGAAACTCCTGGGGAGAATACTTGATCAACATCCTCGTCCCGCGCTATTTGTAGCAGGTTCGCCCGTCCGAGTCATCGTTGACACATCCGCGAGGCCGGAAAACTTTTGTACCACGACCCCCGTACTACCGGCAGTTAGCCCGGAAGTCCCATTGGGTGACGCAAGGTATCAGCGTAACCTTCGAGGTGCGGGCTCTGGATCGCCAGGCGGTGAAACGGTCCCGCAAGGGCCTGGTCTGCGACTATCCCATCCCGCACGGCGCATCACCGCCTCAAACCGATGAAGCACGGTCTGACTCTGGATCATGTGAAGAAAGTAGCAAGAAACTTGCTACCTGGATTACACCGACAAGACCCTGAGGCACTTACACGATGCCACGCGATTGCCCCCTTCGCGGACATGGCCAACCCAGCCCTTGACTACAGGCGATTCATAATTGCACGTGAGCGCGGCTTCAGCTCTTGGCGGAAGTTGAAGGAGATAGTACGCTCATTACAAACGAGCGGTTACGGTACTTTGATAGTACTGTTGCAAAAATGTACCTCGCTTCTCCGTTGCCTTCCCTCACAGAATCCTCACAACCCAGTCCCTCTTCCCAAATCACTTACGGGGCAGATATGACGCCAGAAGAGCTCTGCGAGCTGCTCTTCTCCACTGCGGTCAAGGACACCGAGCGATACCAGAAGCAATTAAAATCTCTAGAAGGCGAGATCAAGAATTTGATTGCCGCTATCCGGTCTGCGCAGGATGTAGAGGGCAAACGGCTACAGTCGGCGAAGGTAGGTGACGTCTTCGTGGAACTCATTAATCTGCTGGAACAATACGCCCCCGCATGGTACACGGAGGAGCATCACCAGCGTGCCATAGAAGCGTTGCAGGTCCTACGAGACTCTCCGTCTCATCGTACGCGGATCCGCGCAAAAAGGCGGGGAGCTTCTTCCTCCTAGAGGCGCTGTTGAGTTTCGCTCAACTTCCCTGAGTCCATCACGGCGAATCTCTAGAGATCGCGGGATCGGGTTCGCCCTGAGCCTCCAGAGGCTCTGCAATGAGATACAATGAGGTTTGCACCTCTGCCGCTATCTATCTGCCTGGGACTCCCATGACCGAAGAACGGAAGTACGCCACCTTGCGCAGATGCAACTAAGGTTTCTCCTCACCGCAAAATACGGCAGCTCCCTGATAGACACTCGTCGAACTGTGGTCGTAAGTTCAACGTGTCCACCATGGACAGCGCGGTGGCGCCTTCGTGAGCGGACGGACTGCGGACAGAGGTGCCACCGCGGCCATTCAGGTCTTCACCGCGCTTTCGGGTGCCTGCGCCTTCACTCGGTACGCGCCTCTTCCACTTGACGCTTAAACGTGTCGGGGCATCTTGGGGTCCCGGCACAACTTCTCGCGGCCTTACCGAAACGCACCTGCTCGTCGTCAGGCATCTTGCGCAAGCGCGCACGCAACTGTTCGAGCTCGTCGCTGGATTGTATTATTGCGGGCAGTTCGGCCGTTGCGGAAGGTCTTCGCAAAATCCACGGAGCTGGGTCGGCCTGGTTATCGTATTGGGCCACTGAGGTTTCCCCACTGGTTATAGGCGGCCACATTCCGCCCATTGCGGCGGGATCTGCGCAGTTCCTCGCAGCTCCTACAGTGGCCCCTCAAATCGCGCAATACCTTGAAAAGGAGCTCGTTGGAGGGGAATCCGATCCGTACCATGCCCACCCGCCTTTTCGTCAGAGACTCGCGGCCGTGAGCGGAAACGGTGTATCACTAATAGCTGGCGAGGATCAAAGTGCGGTCTGCCTTCTTCCTGAATTGGAGAAACTCGAACTGCGCTGGTTGGAGTTCCTGAGCCCGGAGCCCAAGACCGGCTTCCGCGCAGTCGCGTGGTCCGAGTCAACCACCCTCGCCATTATTCCTTCTTGGCGTTCGGCTATGGCTGAGAATCCCTTTCTGTTCGAGGGTCTTCGAATCGAGGCTGTGCCGTCCGAACTGCGTGATCTCCAAGAGACCTCGCGGAAATTCCACGACCCCAAGGGGACGCTTCTCAGACCTGAACAAAGAATCGAGCAGATCGCGCAGCTCCTGCCAATCGCTGTGGGTCTGACACTCCTCGACCACGGTTGGCAGCTCGAAGCCAATCCGCGCTTGCTTTACTTCCACAAAGACGGGCAGAAGCTCAATGTCTTTGAAATTGTTGGACAGTTGCGTCGTGGCTCCTTCCCGCGATGAGCAATGGTTCGAGCTTTCCCGCAGATTGGGTATTGCGGACCTCATTATCAATGCCGCTGAGACCAAGCCGGCTCTTAAGGAAGCCTAAAAGGCTCGCCAGGTGCACCGAAGCGGTTTCCGGACATACTAGGAGTGCCCCCTAACTAGGGGTGGCTCCCCTAGATTCAATCCAGACAGAGGTTCGCTTCTTCGGTATAAACAGCGGAGAGGAGAAGAGCATGAAAAGGAATCGGTTCACCGAAGAGCAGATCATTGCCGTATTGCGAGAAGCAGAGATCCGATATACACGACACAAGTTCTCGCCCAAGCAAGCCACCTTGGAAGGGCGGATGGCAGCGGGAAGCGCGTTGCGCGGAAGCGTCCCGCGAGGCTCCCACGCAGAATGGAGCCGGTCTGTCAATCGGCCGGATCCGATTAGCATTCTGGAGCACTCTGATCGGGGGCGTCTGCCAGAGTTACTTCCTATCCGGTACGGTCGAATGAAACAGTCGCCTTTTGGGTTTTACCGGGGATCAGCAGCTGTGATGGCGTGGGACCTATCTAGAACGCTAACAAATGGAATCATAGTACAGGCCTGCGGAGACTGCCATGCGGCAAATTTTGGTGGGTTTGCGAGCCCAGAGCGCCGTCTCTTGTTTGACATTAATGATTTTGATGAGACACTCCCAGCACCCTGGGAATGGGATGTGAAGCGACTTGCCGCGAGCATCGTGTTGGGCCTGCGAGAGATTGGTCTTGGCGAGGCTCGCTGTAAAGACGCGGTCTACAACATGGCTCGGTCCTATCGAGAACAGATGCATCGGCATGCCAAGATGCGCGCGCTGGACGTCTGGTATTCCCATGTGGATGCGGACGAATTTATCAAAGAGGCCAGGACGAAGGCAGCGAAGGAACGTTGGGAGAAATTGGAGAAGGAAGCCCGGAGGGACACAAACGAGCATCTTGTCCCCCAGATCACTGAAGTGAAAAACGGCCGTGCGGTCGTTGTTGATCACCCGCCGCTTGTGTATCATCCGCGGGAAAGCGACCTGATCTGGAGACACGTGACGGCGATGTTCCGGCGCTATCGGGAAACGCTTCCGGAGGAGCGCCGCATTCTATTGGACCGGTATCACATCGTCGATGTTGCGCGAAAGGTGGTGGGCGTCGGCAGTGTCGGGACGCGATGCGCGGTAGTTTTGCTAATGGCAGGCAAAGGCGACCCCTTGCTGCTGCAGTTTAAGGAGGCGCTTCCTTCTGTTCTCGAACCATATGCAGGCAAAAGTCGTTACCAAAACCATGGGGAACGAGTGGTCACGGGTCAGCGCATGCTGCAATCCGCGAGCGATGTGTTCCTGGGTTGGACTCATGACGATTCTGGGCATAATTATTATTTCCGCCAGCTTCGCGATATGAAGATGAAGCTCAACCTATCGAAAATGACGAAGACGGATTGGTTTGAGTATGTAGGTATCTGTGGATGGACTCTGGCGCGCTCTCAGGCTCGTACCGGAGATGCGGCTCTCATTGCCGGATACCTTGGTAGAAGCGATAAGTTTGATGTCGCCCTTGTAAAATTTGCCGTTCAATACGCTGATCAAGCGGATCGAGACTATGAAGCGCTGCTGAAAGCGATTCGATCCGGACGAGTAAAAGCTCACAGCAAAAGTCCCCAGTAATTCGTAAGGCGGCATGCTCAACGCGCACTCATGCTTTAGCGACGCAACACCCTGATCAACGAGGTAGTCGCCGAAGTGGATTTTGGCGCAATGAACTTTACCCATTCCCGGTGCCGGTTCAAACGGTCGATGCAACACTTCTCTAGTCGCTTGCCCCATCAATCTTTTTCAGAAGTTCCTATCTCCAGGGCCGCATTGAATTAGACCTAAGCAGAGCTTCTTTTTCTTTGAATTAAGTTTTGCGGACGAATTTAGGCTTTGAAATTCCTGTACTTAGACTTCGAGCTAGTGTTGCGTCCACCCATTGAAACCACCGGACTTATCGGACGCCCGAACAAATTCATGCTAAATTCAGTTTCGTTTTCCGCGTGGAGCGGATGCGTCGCCGGGAATTTTTGGCGTGAATGGAGGTGGGCAATGGTCAACCTGAGCCTGACTGACCTGATTGACTACACGGATTGGGAGCGACAGAAGCGGCACGAGTGGATGCGCCAGCAAGGCGACCAAATCCTGAAGGTGAGTGCGGGCCCGAACGGTGATCGTTTTGAAACCGTCGGAGATTTGGTGAAACACATTTTCTCCGCCGAGAAACGATACGTCGAACGGCTTTCTGCGCGACCGATGACCGACACGACTTCCGTTCCGAACGACAATATCGAAGCGCTGTTTCAATTTGGCCGCGAGAGCCGGAACAGTCTGAGGGAATTTATCGGCAGCTTTCCTGCCGATAAATGGGACGTACCGCAGGAGCAGAATCTGGTCGTTGCGGTGGTCCTCGTGACACCGCGAAAGGCTGTTACGCACATCCTGCTGCATGAGACTCGGCATTGGGCGCAAATTGGCGCCATGTTGCGCATGGCCGGTCACAAGGGCGATTTTCACGATTTTCTGTTTTGCCCGGCTATGGGCGGCATCGTCCGGCGCGAGCAGGGCAGTGCATCAACGCGCTGACGCTCCGCGCTACACATTGCGATGACTGCGAAACACTGCCCCCACAATGCATAAGTCGAATCCGACCGGAAAACGCCATTGGTTAGATGCAGCAAACTTCGACTGTACGCATGTTCAATTGATACGTCATCGAACACTGCCACACACTAACCCCTGGGCCGACAGCAATTCCGTTACTGCGGTTTCTGCCGAGTACTGCTGTGGCTACTCGAACAGTCAGTCGTTAGTTCTACTTCCTGGAATTCTCTTTTCGCACGTTCTACCAGCCTACAAGCGGAGTTCAACGTTAAACGGGCCTCCACCACGTTCCCATTGCGATGGTATTCTTGAGCTTCAGTGAAAAGCTTTTTCGGCATATCCAGGAGACGATCCCGTGTTGCTCGGTCCGGGATCGTTTCTTCCAACTCGACAATTTCCGCTTCTAGTTCCATCAGCGGCCTACTGTCTAACGTCTTCATAATTCTTGTCTCCAAAATATAAGACGCGCTGGCCGCTGTGACGGTGTCAGATGAACTTGTCAAATTTGTGTATCCGGCAGCACTCGTTTCATACCATTGTTTTACCGCTGGCCTGCTGCAGCTGGCCTATAGAGACGAAGCGGATTACGTACTGGCCCGAACCTTTCCGATTTCCCGAGGCTTGACCTTAGAATAGCAAGCATGCCGCATTTGGTTTTGTTGGGTGATTCCATCTTCGACAACGCTCAGTACACTAGCGGCGGCCCTGACGTGGTGTCGCAAGTTCGCAGCTTGTTACCGGTAGGATGGGCCGCATCACTACTGGCCGTCGATGGATCCATGACGGTCAACATTCCTGACCAAGTGCGACTCGTGCCAAAAGATTGCACCTATTTGGTACTCAGTGTTGGCGGCAACAACGCACTAGTGGAAGCGTCAAGGCTTGGTATTTCACCTTTCGGTATGACGGGCGAGCCTACTTCGAAGGCACTCGATTCTTTGGCAGATGTTTCCAGCGCATTCGAGTCTGAATACCGCTCGGCAGTAGACGCGTGTCTGCGACCCAGGCTGCCACTTGCTGTTTGCACGATTTACAATGGTTGTTTTCCCGATCAGTCGTTTCAACGAATTGCCTCGCTGGCTTTGGCGATTTTCAACGACGTCATTATAAGGGTTGCTGTCGAACGAGGCATCGGGCGCGCGACCTAGAAGTGGGTGTCAAGCCGCGCGAGCCTCGCGACGCCCTTCCCAATAGTCCTCAAAGCGGCTGCTGAGATGAGAGCAGCGCAGGGCCAAAATCGCGTTTGCGCCCCTCACCGTCCAGAACATTCCTGACTGTTTCAGCCGTGAACCAATCACCGTCTTGCATCCAGCTTCGATCACACCCGAGCCAACAAACAGGTGCTGACGACGAAACTTGGGATAGCGCATGCGCTCTGCATTTCTTTCGAAGTAATCGGCCTCGGTGCGAATCTTCTCGGCCATTTGGGAATTGGTAGTGTGGATGGCTCGTAGCGCGCCCAGCAGTTTTTCGATCTTTCCCTTGTCGAGCAGACGCTTCTGGTGAACCTTCATCCAAGCTTTCTGTCTGCTCTCCTCATGAGGGTACAGCTGGCGCGCCACCTCCCAGAGGTGCTGCCGAGCATGGTAGAGATCGACAATTTGAATCGCGTCCGGAAAGTGTTCGGCGACCAGTGTCCAGATCCATTCCGCGCCGTCTCCGATAGCCACCCTCTTTTTCGCCAAGCACCAACCCCGTTTTAGCGCTTCCCGATAGATGCGCTTGCCAAACTCCACCGCCGTTTCGATTGCCCCGGTGTAGGTCGTGGAATCCGGATCGCGGATAGCGAAGCCTTCCTCGTCCCAAGTGGTTTGCGTAAACACGCAGCCCAGCTTGACCTCCCGCGTATGAGCGGGTTGGCCCGCGACCTTGCCTTGACGACCCAGCGTCTCTTTCTTCACCACCGGGACGCCGGTGCCGTCCATTTGCACATACAAGACGGGAATCGGCTCGCCGACAGGGATGGGCAGATCCAACTGCAGCGCTATCTGGATCTGCTGTTGTTCCCGTTGGGCGATATCACCGCCGATCGTCTCCGCTGTACGCTCGACGGATTTGGTAGTCACTTCGATTCCAGCCAGAACTTTCAGCTGCTCGCGGCCATGATCGAAGGGAGCCTGCTGGCCCACCAGAGCCTGCATGCGGCGCACCCCGGGAGAGAATTCGGTCCTCTCAATGTCCAGTTCGACATCGACAGGAAATTGGCCGGTCTGACAGCGTGGGCATAGATAGTAGGGTCGCGAGACTTGCACTGAACCCACCGTCGTCAGCACCGGTTTCGAGCGCAACTCGCGGTACCGGGCGAGTTCACCGCAAGGACAAGCCACCGTGCGTTGGGCTTCGGTGGGTGCCGGGAACTCCAGCAGTTCGCTCAAGGCGGCCGCGCCCGCCCGGTGCATGGCGGAACGTACGGCCATCTCCATCGCTTCCAGATCAAAACGCCCGGTCTTGCGCCGACCCTGGAAAATGACCCGCAGGAGTTGATCTACTTCGCGCGCGACCTCTTGACGGATCGCTTCGGCCGTTTTTTTTCCTGCTCCGTTTCTGACTCTTCCCCGATCGGCCGCAGGTGGCAGATCTTGGCGTTGGTCTCGATAAATTCCCGGCTGAGTTGCTGGAAATTGCGGAACTCCGCAACCTCTCGTTCTGCCTTGCGGGCCGCCGCTGGAGTCGATAACGACTCCGATAAGGTCTTGCCGTCCACTTTATAGGTGAGCCGAAGATTCGGGCCGTGGCCCGGCTGGCCGGGCCGATGGCAGCGGCAGTTTGGCTTGCCACAGCGACCCGAAGTGTTGGAAATGGAACCCGCTCGAAGATCACCGAGTTCCGCGATCCGTCGAGCGATGGCGTTCCGCCGCTCCTCTAATTCGGCAAGGGAGTATGGCATAGGGTAAGTTTAGCCTCCTTTTATCCTAGCGTATTATATACGCTAGGATTATTGCCACAAAAAAAGAAATTCGACCATTCTCCCTTCCATGTCGTCCACCCCGAGGCATCCCCGTAATTGACATGCGCTTGATCTGCACGGCCCCGGCTGACTATGCGAACCCCATCGAACCGTCGTCAATTGGCGGCGAGAAGATTGCGAAAACAATCGTGGCGCTCGTGACAGGACATGAGAACCAAGTGTACGGAACGCGCATAGTGAGTGTTCCACGGATTTGAGAAACTCAGGGTACTATGAGCCACTTCCCCGGTCGCCGGAGTAGCATGCCCCCACTCGGAGGACGCCTAATGCACCGCCCAATTTTCCTTCTTCTTTTCATCGGTGTGTTTACGGCGTGTTCTGCGGCGGCACAAACAACATCCCGCCGTGGAAGACACCCTCTCCCGAGCAGGTGAATGACATCTATCCGGAAGTCGAATCGCTTTATTTCGACTCGCATCGGCATCCCGAGCTTGCCCTACAGGAGCAACAAACCGCGGCTAAACTGGCTGACCGTGCGAAAGCGCTAGGTTAGCAAGGCGTTACTGAGCGACTTCTCTCTTCGCATCGCTGGCACGAACACAGCTGTGAAGCCTTCTGCAGCCAAGGTCGTGGCCGCCGTCTTGTTCCCCGCGTGGCTGTCTCCCCGGAGCCTGATCGATGCTACTTATTCAGATTCTCTTTCACGCGGAATTTCACAATCTTGGTCACCAGCGCGAGCGGGAGTGGCTTGGCCTTCGGGAACTGCACCGCACCCTTGGACCATTTATACCGGCCCAACTGCTTCTTGAAGGCGGCAATTCCCGAAGACGTAGGGTAAAAGCCAATGTGATTTGCAAACGCTGCGAAGTGTACGAGATTACCGTTCAAGAAGAAAGTCGGAATCCCGTAGCTGATTTTTTCCGTGGCCTCGGGCGCAACATTGTGGATCGTGGCGCGCATCTGCCGGAGCAGTCGCTGATCTTCATTCGAGTGGCGCTCAAGGTATTCGTCAATATCTTTGGGCACCTTTCGGTTCATGGCCGTTACCCGCTTCCTTTCTTCGCTAAGCACTCGATAGTGAACCAACATAACCCCGCCGCCAAGGAAATAGCAAACGCAAGAAGAATCAACACCGTCTACCGCACGTGTGTCGCTAGTTCGTCGGAATAGCACCTCCGCGAGAGTTAGTCCCCGATAAACGAGCTGATCGCCGAGTTGATTTAGGTATCTAATGTGCAGCATGCAATACGTCGTCCTCGTTTCTCACCCTTCTTGAGGACGCACATTCCGTCTCCAACCGAGGAGTGTTTACGGATTGCACTGGATCTGTCGGCTCTGTCGCACTTCCCCGACCATGACTTTGTATTTCAGTCGGAAAGCCCTAACCCTGATCGCAACCTCTACGCGGTTATCGGTCACGAACAGAACGGAGTCTTCTTCCATTTGGAAGCGGATGACGAGTAGGTACTCGCGGCGATTACAAAAAAACAAACGGCCTCTCCCTGGGGGAGGCCGTTTTTCTAGCGCGTCGTGAGTGATGGGCAAGCGGATCGCTATTTAAATTCCACTGGAATCCTTCCTATTCGAGTCTCAACTCTAGTAAACGAGGAAACCGGCGACTTGAAGTACTAGGACAACATGATTGTGATGCAATCAGGTCAAGCAATCCACGGAAGGTAAAATCCGAGGCTGAGTAGTAAGACACCGGTGGCTCGGTCAACCCACTTTCGATACCCACGGAGATCAATTCTCTGAGCGAAGCGGCTACTGATGCTGGCAGCAATCAGCAGAGGAATGCCCGCCCCAAGACCGTACGCGAAGAGCAGTAGCCGTCAAAGTAGGTGTTCCTCTTCAAGGCTGCGTATGAAAGCACGGAAGCGGGCACCGGTGTTCCGCAGGGAGCGATCACGAGAGCGGGGACTGCCAAAATACCTGCGAGTCGTATAAGCCTGAATTCCGAAGTTGAAGTAGGTTTCACGTGGAGTTTTTGCCGGTTTTTGCGTTCAAGTTGCAGGCAGCGGATGCAACTTCGGCGAAGTTGAGGTGCCGTAAGTTAAGACATGTTCCAGCAGCGGGATGCGCCGTTGCAAGCCGCCCCAAGAAGACGCCAAATGGAGAACCAAACGGTGGCCCGCGCGACCGAGTAGAGCCCCGCAGAGGAACACTTGAGCGCGCAACGTGGCGGGCTGGCGATAGGTGGCCAGGCCGGCAGCGCGCTGAAATTCCCCGAGCAGGTTAAACAGCAGCAGGATGCTGCGGAAAGCCGCTTCGGTGGCGAAGAATTCCTGCAAACAAAAATCGTCCGCGGCCAGATCGTGTTTCAGTTCCGCGATGCGGTTTTCCATGTCCGACCGGCGATTGT
>Ga0306921_10005939_pt1 | contig 12717 bp, 11 predicted proteins | sample sta12Cox44000080_FD_203760 | JGI IMG/M metagenome (GOLD analysis project Ga0306921, IMG submission 203760) | Lab enrichment of tropical soil microbial communities from Luquillo Experimental Forest, Puerto Rico - statoxic.12C.oxic.44.000.080 (v2)... | ecosystem: Environmental > Terrestrial >... | reverse complement strand
CGCAGCGAGGCGGTCAGCCGGTATTCGCCATTGACCCATTTGCCGGCGCGCAGGTAGCGCTCCGCCTGCGACAGTTCGCGCACCGTGCACAGCAGGAGCCCGAGCGCGGTGTCGGCGACCTCTTCGTTGAGTACGTCGGGTGTGTTGGTGACGGTGATGCCGTGCTCGCCCGCCCATTTGGCATCGACATGGTCGTAGCCGACCCCGAAGCTTGAAATCATTTCCAGCTTGGGCAACCGCGCCATCAAGGCGGCGTCGACGCGGTCGTGGAACGGTCCGCCCGCCGCGATCGCGCGCAAACGCGGCGCAAGCTCTCCGATCAGGCGCTCGCGGTCCGGCGCTTCCCACAGCTTGTGCAAGGTGAACGCCTTGCCGATGCCCTCGATGGCGATCGGGGCAAGTTGCTCCATCATCAGCACGTCGGCTTTGTCGCCGGCCATTCGCTGTCTCCGTCGCGTGGATGTAGCCCGCATGGAGCGAAGCGGAATGCGGGGTTGATTTCCCGGATTTCGCTGCGCTCCATCCGGGGGCTACGATTACACCAGCATTCCCACCGGCTGCTCGATCACCGCCTTGAACGCGGCGAGCAATTCCGCGCCGAGCGCGCCGTCGACGACGCGGTGATCACAGCCGAGCGTCACCGTCATCTGGTCGACGAACTTGACGCCGCCGTCCGCGGTCTCGACCGGACGGCGCTGCGTCGCGCCGACCGCGAGGATCGTCGCGTGGGGCGGATTGATGATGGCGGTGAACTCGCGCACGCCGTACATGCCGAGGTTCGAGACGGCGGTCGAGCCGCCCTGATATTCGCCCGGCTGAAGTTTGCGCGCCCGGGCGCGCGCGGCAAGCTCGCGCGCCTCCGCAGAAATTGCCGCGAGCGACTTCGTCTCCGCCGCGCGTATCACCGGCGTGATCAGGCCGCCTTCGAGCGCGACCGCGACGCCGACGTCGGAGTATTTGAGGCGCAGGATACGGTCGCCCGCCCAGGCGACGTTGGCGGCCGGCACGCGCTGCAGCGCCAACGCCAGCGCCTTGACCACGAAATCGTTGAGCGAGAGGCGGAACGCTCGCGTGCCGTCCCTATCGGTGGGAGCGGCCGCGTTGGCCTCGGCGCGCAGAGCGACGAGCCGCTCGACATCGACATCGGCGGTCAAATAAAAGTGCGGGATCGTTTGCACCGCTTCGGTCAGCCGTCGCGCAATCGTGCGCCGCATGTTGTCTAGCGGCACCTCGTCGAACGGGCGCTCGGCGTAAACTGCCTTTATTTGTTCGGCGCCCGGTTCGACTGACGACCGCGCTTTCGTGCTCGACGCCTCATCGATGTCGCGCGCGACGATGCGCCCGTGCGGCCCGGAACCCGTGACCCACGCGAGGTCGATGCCGGCCTCGCCGGCAAGTCGCCGCGCGAGCGGCGTCACCACGATGCCGCCGGCAAGCCTCGCCGGGCCGTAGTTGCGTTCCGGCGTGCGCACCTCGCGGAAGGCTTCGAGCTTGATCGGACGCGCGGCGGTGGGCGCCGGCGCGTTTGGCGCGGCCGAGGGAGCCCGCGCCGGCGGCGCACTGGCCACGCTCGACACACTCGCTGTGCCGCTGCCGTCGGTGATCACCGCGACGATGGCCCCGACCGGCACCACCGCGCCTTTCGGCACGCAAATTTCCGCAAGTCGGCCCGCGGCCGTCGCCGGCACTTCCATGGTCGCCTTGTCGGTCTCGATCTCGAACAGATTCTCGCCCGGCTCGACCTTGTCGCCGACCGCCTTGAACCAGTGGGTGATCGTGCCCTCGGCGACGGTCTCGCCGAGCTGCGGCATCAGGACGTCCATAAAGATCACCCCCTCGCTCGCCACCGTTTCTTCTTCACGACGCGCCCCAGCCGGATCACATAATTCTTCCCTTTGCGCTCCAATCCGACAAATTCCACATCCATTTCCGGAGCATCCGCGGCATACCCGTTGCGAAAGCGAACGATGTCATATTGCTTATCTTCCAATCGTTTCTTCCAATGGTCCTTGTACGCGCGATACTCGTAGCGCTTTCTTCCTTCAGCAATGTCGTCGAACCATTCGCGCTCCAGATGAAGATGCAGCACCCGCTTTGCGGGCATCACCAGCTCACGGAAATGTACTGCGTCTCGAGGAACTCCATTAGGCCCTCGTGCGCGCCTTCGCGGCCGACCCCGCTCTGTTTCATGCCGCCGAACGGCGCCGCCGGATCTGACACCAGCCCGCGGTTGAGGCCGATCATGCCGAAATCGAGCTTCTCCGACACGCGCATGCCGCGGCCGATATCCTTCGTGTACAAATAGGCGACGAGGCCGTAGATCGTGTCGTTCGCGCGCCTGATCACCTCGTCCTCGGACGTGAAGGTCTGCAGCGAGGCGACCGGCCCGAAGATTTCCTCGTTGAGCATTTTCGCGCTGTCGGGCACGTTCGCGAGCACGGTCGCCGGATAGAAGAATCCGGTGCCGTCGGGGCGCTTGCCGCCCGTGAGAATCTTCGCGCCCTTCTGTACCGCGTCGTCGACCAATTCGACCACCTTGTCGCGTCCTTCCGCGTTGACCAGCGGCCCGAGCGACACGCCGTCGTCGAGGCCGTTGCCCATCTTGAGCGCGGCCATCTTGGCGGTGAGTTTTTTGGTGAAATCAGCCTGCACCTTTTCGTGCACGTAGAAGCGGTTCGCCGCCGTGCAGGCCTCGCCCATGTTGCGCATCTTGGCGGCCATGGCGCCTTCGATCGCGGCGTCGATGTCGGCATCCTCGAACACGATGAACGGCGCGTTGCCGCCCAGCTCCATCGCCGTCTTGAGCACGTTGTCGGCGGCGCTGTGCAACAGCTTGCGGCCGACTTCGGTTGAGCCGGTGAAGGAGACGACGCGCACGCGCGGGTCGTGCAGCATGTGGTCGACCACCGGACCGGAGCGGCGCGACGGGATCACGTTGACGACGCCCGCCGGCACGCCCGCCTCTTCCAGAATCGGCATCAGCGCCAGCATGGTGAGCGGCGTCTCCGAGGCGGGCTTGAGCACCACCGTGCAGCCGGCGGCGAGCGCCGGGCCGATCTTGCGCGTCGCCATGGCGGCCGGGAAATTCCACGGCGTCACCAGCACGGCGACGCCGGCGGGCTTGTGGTGCACGAAGATGCGCGCGCCCGAGGACGGCGCGCGGCCCACGTTGCCGAGATTGCGCACACCCTCCTCGGCGAACCAGCGGAAGAACTCCGCCGCATACGCGACTTCGCCGCGCGAGTCGGAAAGCGCCTTGCCGTTCTCGATGGTGATGAGCTTCGCCAGACGCTCGGCGTCCCGCATGATTAGTTCGTAGGCCTTGCGCAGGATTTCGCCGCGCTCGCGGGGCTTCCTCGCCGCCCAGCCCTCGAACGCATCGCTCGCCGCGTCGAGCGCGGCCTTGGCGTCGTCGATCGACGCGCTTGCGACCGAAGCGACCTTGTTCTCGGTCGCGGGATCGATCACGTCGAAGCGGGCGTTGTCGGAGGATTTGCGCCATTTGCCACCGATCCACAGGTCGGTCGGCACGTTGGCGAGCAGGTTGTCATACATGGCACTCATGGAACGGACCTCGGGATCAGCTTGAGAGGGACCGCCTTACCGTCCCGGCAATGCGGTCGACGGTCGGCAGCACGATGTCCTCGAGGGTGTCGGCGGCGGGCAGCGGGATGTGCGGTGTCGTGATCCGCACCGCCGGTCCGTCGAGGTCGTAGAACGCCTCGTCGGCGACGATCGAGACGATCTCCGCCCCCCAACCGCATAAACGTGGGTTCTCTTCGACCGTAAACAAGCGGTGGGTACGCGCGAGCGAGCCGAGGATGGTCTGCGTGTCGAGCGGCACCAGAGAGCGCACGTCGATCACTTCGCAATCGATGCCCGCCTCGGCCTTGAGCTTCTCGGCCGCGGCGAGCGCGCGCGGCACCATCAGGGCGAGCGCCAGGATGGTGGCGTCTTTTCCCGGCCGCACGATCTTCGCGCTGCCGAGCGTGTCGACGATCTCACCGTCCGGCACCTCGCCCTTCACCGGGTAGAGCGACTTGTGCTCGAAGAAGATCACCGGATCAGGGTCGCGCACCGCTGCCGCCATCAGGCCAATCACGTCACGCGGGGTCGACGGCGCCACAACCTTGAGCCCCGGGATCATCATGCACCAGTTCTCGACGCTCTGAGAGTGCTGCGCGCCGAAGCGCGAGCCCGCGCCGTTGCCGGTGCGCACCACGAGCGGGCACTTGAGCTGCCCGTTCGACATGTAGCGGCTCTTGGGAAACTCGTTGGCGATGAAGTCGAAGCAGACCGCCAAGAAGTCCGAGAACATGATCTCGGCGATCGGCTTGAGGCCGGTCATCGCCGCCCCCATGGCGGCGCCGAGGATCGCCTGTTCGGAGATCGGCGTGTCGCGCACGCGCACCGGCCCGAACTGATCCAGCAGGCCGACCGTCGCCTTGAACACGCCGCCCGCCTTGGCCACGTCCTCGCCGAGGAAGACCACGTCGGGATCGCGCGTCATTTCCTGGGCGATGCCCCGGGCAACAGCTTCACGATAAGTCAGTTCCGCCATGCCCAGCCTCCGTCGGCGTAAACGTCGGTGGTGAGAATTTCGAGCGGCGGCGGTCCCGCCGCCTTGCACTTCTCGGTCGCCTGGTCGACGTCGCGGCGCACTTCAGAGTCGAGCGCCTCGATCGCGCCTTCCTCCACGCCGAACTGCAGAAGCCGTTCGCGGTAGATTTTGATCGGATCGCGCTTGAGCCACGCTTCGAGCTCGCCTTTCGGCCGATAGGTCCCCGGATCTGCGCGCGAGTGTCCGCTGTGCCGGTAGGTGAGGCACTCGACGAGCGACGGCCCGCCGCCGGCGCGCGCCTTCTCATAAGCGGCCGATGCGGTGCGGTAGACCACGTCCGCGTCGTTGCCGTCGATGACGATCGCCTCGAGCCCGTAGGCCGACGCGCGGTCGGCGGCCGGATGCTTGACCGGGATCACGTCGCCGATCGGCGTGTATTCCATGTACAAATTGTTCTCGCATACGAACACGACCGGCAGCTTCCACACCGAGGCGAAATTCACTGCCTCGTGGAAGGCGCCGATGTTGGTCGTGCCGTCGCCGAAGAAACACACCGCGACGTCGCCGCTGCCCTTGTATTGCGCGCGCCACGCTGCCCCGCAGGCGATCGGCAGATGCGCGCCGATGATGGCATAGGACCCCATGACGCCGTGCTCGGCGGACGTCAGATGCATAGAGCCGCCCTTGCCGCGCATGAGGCCGTTGTCGCGCTGCATCAGCTCGCCCAGCACCTTCTCGACCGGCACGCCGCGCGCGAGCGTATGCGCGTGGCCGCGGTAGGTGCAGAAGCTCAAGTCGCTTGGGCGCATGGCGGCGGCAAAGCCGGTCGCCACCGCCTCCTGGCCGAGCGAGAGGTGGCTCGTGCCTTTGACCAGGTTCTGCAGGAACAGGTCGTAGGCGCGCTGCTCGGCCTGCCTGATGGTGACCTGCATGCCGTACATGCGCAACCGCAGCTCTTCCCCGATATCGTCATTGAGCTGTGGCTTGCGTGCCGGCGCGGCCGGCCGGCCTTGTTTCTTGAGCATGATGGACCCTCGAACGCTTCCCCGGCGCGGCGTGCCGCGCCGGCCGGGACGATAGCAAACCGGCCAACGTCAGGGCAGCCCTTTCACCTTGCGCTCGCGGTAAAGCACGTAGAGCCCCGACGCGATGACGATCGCCGAGCCGGCGAGCGTCCAGGCGGTCGGCAGGTGCGCGAACACCAGGTAGCCGAACAGTATCACCCAGACGAGCTGGGTGTAGATGAAGGGCGCAAGCAGCGAGGCGGGCGCGAGCCGGTGCGCGGCGATCAGGAGATAATGCCCGAGGCTGCCGAACAGCCCGAGGCCGAGCATGAGCGTGACGATCCGGATCGATTCCGGCGTCGTCCACGCGAACGGCAGCACCGGCAGCATGGCGACGGCGCCTACCAGGTTCCCGTAGAACAACGTCGTCTCGTTGGAATCGGTGCGAGCTAGCGCGCGCGTCGCGATCACGTAAATCGCGTAGCAGAACGCGCTCGCGAGCGAGAGCAGCGCGGCGGGATGCAGCCCGCCGACGCCGGGTCGCGTCACGATCAGTACGCCGACGAATCCGACCCCGATCGCCGACCAGCGCCGCCAGCCCATGCGCTCGCCCAGCATGGGCCCGGAGAGAATGGATACGAGAAACGGCGTCGAGAAGATGATCGACAGTGCCTCGTCGAGCTGCAGAAAGCGCAATGCGAAAATGTTGAGGATCGTCGACACCAGGAGCAGCGCCGAGCGGCCGACCTGCAGCAGCGGCCGCCGCGTCGTCATCACACCCGGGCTGGTGATGGGATTGGAGACGAGCAGCGCCAGCAGAAACGCGCCGGTGTAGCGCGCCCACACCACCTCGAGGGTGGCCATGTGACCGTTGAGATATTTGGCCGAGGCGTCGAGGCAGGCAAAGCACGCGACCGCGCACACCATCAGGCCGATGCCGGTGAGACGCTGGCGCCGCTCGCGTGCCTCCGGCGCGCGGACGAGATCGGTCAATACGTCGCCCGCCCGCCGGAAATGTCGAACACAGCGCCCGTAGTGAACGAGCACTCCGCCGAGGCGCAGAACGCCGCGAGCGCCGCGATCTCCTCGACCAATACGAAGCGCCCGCGCGGAATCTTCGCCAGCATGTAATCGATGTGCTCCTGCGTCATCTGATCAAAGATCGCCGTCTTGGCGGCGGCCGGCGTGATCGCGTTCACGGCGATGTCTTTGTCCGCCACCTCCTTGCCGAGCGATTTGGTCAGCGCGATCAGTGCCGCCTTCGAGGCCGAGTAGGCCGGGGCGTTGGGGTTGCCCTCCTTGCCGGCAATCGAGGCGATGTTGACGATGCGCCCGTAGTTCTGCGCGATCATGCCAGGCACGAGCGCGCGGCAGCAGTTGAACGGGCCGTCGAGGTTGATCGCCATCACCTGCGCCCAGGCCTCGGGCGGATATTCCCAGGTCTTCACGTTGGGGCCGGCGATGCCGGCGTTGTTGACCAGGATGTCGATCCGCCCGAACGCCGCTTTGGTCTCTTCCCGCGCGCGCTCGACCTCGGCGAGCTTGGTCACGTCGACCGTGACGGCAGCGATGCGGTTGCGCGCTTTGAGTTCGCCTGCGGTTTTCTCCGCCAGCGTGCGGTCGCGATCCCAGATAGCGACGGCGGCGCCGGAATTGAGGAAGCGTTCGACGATCGCCCGCCCGATTCCCTGCGCGCCGCCGGTCACGACCGCGAACCGGCCGCTCAGATCGATCTTGTTGCTCATGGTTCCTCGCTGTGCGGCGGGAACCTATCGAACTGACGGCAAGCTGGCGAGGGTCACGCCGCGGCTTCGCGCACGCCACTCCGCCGCGCCATCTCATTCGCGATCCGTGCCGCGAGCGCGTCGCTCACCTGCATCATCGGCAGCCGCACCTCCGGGCTGTCGATCAGGCCCGCACGCCACAGCCAATGCTTGATCGGCGCCGGATTGGGCTCGGCGAACAGCAGCCGCGCCAGATCGACCAAGTCATGCCACGCGCGCAGCGCCTCCTCGCGCCGGCCGGCGATGAGTGCGTTGCGCACGGCCGCAAAGTGCACCGTCTCGACATGGGCGGCCGCCAGGATCCCGCCGTCGGCGCCGTGCGCGACCACGCCGTAGAACAGCGCATCCTCGCCGGTGAGCACTGCGAAACCTTCAGGCCGCGCGCGCAGCAGGTCGAATGTTTGCATTTGCTCGGCGCAGCAATCCTTGACGCCGACGATGTTGGGAAGCTCGGCGAGCCGCAGCAACGTCGCGTTCGCGAGGTTCACGCCGGTGCGGTACGGGATGTTGTAGACGATGATCGGCTTGTCGGTCGCGCCGGCAAGCGTTGCGAAGTGGCGGTAGAGCCCTTCCTGCGGCGGCCGCACGTAATACGGGCAGGTGATCAGGTAGCCATCGATCGGCCACGACGCCGTGCGCGCCAGCGCCGCCGTGACTTTGCGCGTATCGGCGCCGCAGACGCCGAGATACATCGGCAACGCACGGTCGCGCGAAGCCGACGCGATTGCGACGAGCCGTTCGGTCTCGGCTTCGTCGAGCGTCAGTCCTTCGCCGGTGGTGGCGGCGATGATCATGCCGTCGACCGGCTCGGCCGCGTAATGGCGTACGAGCCGCGTGAGCGACATTTCGTCGAGCCGGCCGTCCTTGAACGGCGTGATCAGCGGCAGCCACACTCCGGCGATGGGTTGATGCGTAGGCATGTCGGTCTCTCCTCTGTTGATGCCGGAGGAGGAGCCCGAAAAATGCAAAGACCCCGTCCGAGCCGGCGGGGTTCTGTCGGTATCAGCTGCGCGACGCGATCAACGCAGACGAATCACCTCGGTCCCCTGGATGGAGGCTTCGGCTTTCGCTTTGTTGAAGCGGCGCATGGCTGCGACCTTCGGCCGTTTGCCGGCGGATGTCAAGAAGCGACGGCTGCCTGCGCCTCTCTCAGTGGCACCGGCGCATCGGCGAGCAGCAAATCGATGGCGCGCCCTTCCCACTCCGCCGTACCGTGACCGAGCGGATCGTCCGCCGCCAGCCGATGCTCCAGCACCATCCGGCTAATGAGCAGGCGCCGCGCGTCGCGCTCATCCTGTGCGCTTTCGTGCGCCAGCAGCACGGCGTTCACCGCGTTGTAGAGCGCGGTCGCGGCTTTGCGCGCGAGCGACTCGGCCTGCGGATCGCGCGCGACGCTCTCGGCGAAGGCGATGGCGCGGTCGAGCGCGGTGCCGAGCCGCGCGCGGTAGTCCCCCGGCACGCCGCTCGCCTGCGCCAACCGTTCCGAGAGGCGCTGCGCCAGCGCGCGGTGCGCGCCCGCCTTGCCGATCGCGCGGCCGACTGCGTCGAGCGCGATGATGTTGCTGGTGCCCTCCCACAGCACGCCGATATGGGCGTCGCGCACCAGCCGTGCCGTGACCCATTCCTCGACGTAGCCGTTGCCGCCGCGCGCCTCCATGGCGCCGGTCGCGACCGCGATATTGTCGCGGCAGGCGCGGAATTTGAGCAGCGGCGTGAGCAGGCGCAGCAGCAGTTGCGCCTCGGCCGACCCTGCGTTCGCGCGGCCCATCGCGTCGGCGGTGAACAGCGCCATCGAGAGCGCCTGCTCGGCCGGCACCATCAGTTTCATCAGCTGTCGCCGCATGAGCGGCTGGTCGACCACGCACCGTCCGAACGCCGCGCGCCCGCGCGCGGCGGCCAGCGCCTCGTTGAGGCAGCGGCGCATCATCGCGGCGGCACGCACGCCGTGCGAGAGCCGCGAGAGGTTCACCTGGTCGAGCATTTGTTTGAAGCCGCTCGCAAGGTCGCCGACCGGATAGGCCACCGCGCCTTCGAGCTTGATTTCGCCGCTCGCCATCGAGCGCGTGCCGAGCTTGTCCTTGAGCCGCACGATCCGGTAGGCGTTGCGCCGGCCGTCCTCGAGCCGCCGTGGCATGGCGAAAAGCGCAAGCCCGCGCGTCCCCGCCGGCGCGCCTTCCGGCCGCGCCAGCAGCAGCGCCACGTCGGCGTCCGTGTGCGAGCAGAACCATTTCTCCCCGTAGAGCCGCCACTGCCCGCGCTCGCGCCGCGCCACCGTTTCGAGCGCCCCCACGTCGGAGCCGCCGGCCTTTTCGGTGATGAACTGCGTGCCCTTCCATTGCCGCGCCGGATCGGCGGAGAGCATACGAGGCAGCAGCAAATTTTTCAGTTCCTCGCCGCCGTATTTGGCGACGAGGTGGGTCGAGGTGTCGGTGACACTGATCGGACACATAAGGCCGAACTCGGCCTGCACGAACAAATACTGAAAGGCGTATTTGGCGACCGGCGACAGCGGGCCGTCGAACCCGAGCACGCCGCGATGACTCATGGCATGAAATTCGAATTCGCCGAAGGCAATCGCCTCCATCTCGCGATAAGCCGGGTGATATTCGATGAAGTCTTCGTCGCGTCCCTGGCGGTCGCGCGCATGCAGTACCGGCGGATTCTTGTCGGCAGTCGCGGCCAGCTCATCGAGGCGGCCGCCCGCGAGCGCGCCGAGCCGGTCGAAATAAGGCTCGAGGCGCGCGAGCGTGGCTTCATCGAGATAAAGCGGCAGCAGCTGACGCAGGCTCGAGTCGATGCGGAAGAAATTGAGGCCGCGGCAATCGGGCGCCAGCAAATCGGACGCGCTCTCCTTTGCCGGGGCGCCGCGCTCGAGCGGAACGATTGCCATCGCGCGTCTCGTTAGGCCGCCGCTTCGACCTGGCGCGGCCGGTAGATCGCCGTATGGGCGATGCGGGCGAGCGCCGCGCGATTGTTGGCGATCGCCAGCGCGTCAATTTCGACGAACCGGTGGCCCTTGCGTTCATAGTTGCCGGTCACCCGCGCGCGCACGCTCAGTTCGTCGCCCACGCACGCAACGGCGAAATTCTGCAGATTGCTGCCCACGTGAATCCACGGGCCGAGCACCACGTTCTGCGCCAGCACCCAGTTGCACAGGCGCAGGATCGTGCCCGGATGCGCGAGGCCCTCGCGCGCATAGATCGGGTCGCCCTCGCGCACATCGCGCAGGTGCCGGTCGGCGAACTCGGGCGTGAGCCGGAACGGCGCAATGCCGAGCGTCCTTCCCGGCGCGAGCGTCTGCTCGTCGGCGGCTGGACGCGTGGCCGGCGGCTGCGCCTCGGCGAAGTCGGCGAGCTTCGGGGCGGCCGGTGCTTCGGTCATGAACGCCGTGCCGGTCGCGCACGGCTCGCCGCGACTTTCCACCGCGATGGCGAGGCCGCCGTCGCTCTCGACCGCGGTCACGGTCGCGGTCTCGCCTTCGTACACCGGCTTGAGGAAGCGGCACTCGACGCGCCCGCGCTCGAGCCAGGCGCGGCCCCAGCGCGCCAGCGCCGCGTGCGTCATATAGGCGTAGACGTCGACGCCCGGCACGAGCCCGCCGGAAAAGCCGTAGCGGCGCGCGACCTCGTCGTCGTGGATTTTGTTCTCGGAAAAATGCGCCGTGTTGTACGCCTCGACCCGGTAGGGCGCCAATGCAATGCCGCTCATCGTTGGTATCTCCCTCGACCGACTGACAGTCTACCGCAAAATTCGGCTTGTCGCTCACCGCTCCGACGAGAGTGCGCTCTCGTGCCAGCGGCGTAGGACGAGGTGCGAGAGCAGCGACAGCAAAAAAAAGATCGCGATGCCGGCGAGCGAGAGCAGCAGCAAGGCCGCGAACATCCGGGGGATCATCAGGCGATAACCGGATTCGGCGATGCGAAAGGCAAGGCCCGAGCCGGCGCCGGCCGACCCGGCGGCTATTTCCGCCACCACCGCGCCGATGAGCGAGAGCCCGCCGGCGATGCGGATGCCGGTCAGCATCGACGGCAGCGCCGCCGGCAGCCTGAGGTAAGCGAGGATTTGCCCGCGCGAAGCGCCATAGAGGGCAAACAAATCGATGAGGTTGCGATCGACCGAGGCGAGCCCCAGCGTGGTATTGGCGAGCACCGGAAAGAACGCGACGATCCAGGCGCAGGCGAGCACCGCCGCCTCCGACGGCAAATAGATGAGGAGAACTGGCGCGATCGCGATGATTGGAGTCACCTGCAGGATCACGGCGTAGGGGTAGAGCGAATATTCAATCAAGCGGGACTGGCTGAACAGGATCGCGAGCGCGAGGCCGCCAAGGACAGCGAGGCCGAGCGCCTCGAACGTGATCGTCAGCGTCACCAGCAGCGACGCCGAGAGGATTGGCCAGTCGGCCACGAGCGTTGCAAACACAAGCCCGGGGCCGGGAACCTTATAGGCCGGCGTATTGGTAAGGCGTACGGCTAGCTCCCAGGCGAGCACCACGAGCGCCAGCACAAAGATGGGCAGCGCGATGCGCAACACCGTGTCGCGCCGGCTCTTCTCGATCGGCTCGGATGTACGCGGCGGCGCGATGCTCATGCGCCGCCTCCCCCCATCGCAGCCGCAAGTGCCTGAGAGACGCGGCGGCAGAAGCCGGCGTATTCCGGCGAGGTGCGGAAGCTTTCCTCCCGCGGATAGGGCGCGTGGATAGGGATCTCCGCGAACACGCGCCCGGGCCGCGGCGTCATCACCACAATGCGGCTCGACAGAAACACAGACTCGAACACCGAGTGGGTGACGAACACCACCGTCTTGCCGAGCGTCTGCCACAGCTGGAGCAGGTCGTTGGCGAGGCGGAAACGGGTGATCTCGTCGAGCGACGCGAAGGGTTCGTCCATCAGTAAAAGATGCGGCGTGGTCGCGAGCGCGCGCGCGATCGACACCCGCATCTTCATGCCGCCGGAGAGTTCGCGCGGATAGGCACGGGCAAATTCCGTTAGCCCGACACCTACGAGCGCCGCCCTGACGCGCTGCGTGGTCGCGGCGCGACCGAGGTCGAGCAGCTTGAGCGGCAGCTCAACGTTGCGGGCGACATTGGCCCACGGCATCAGGGTGGGCTCCTGAAACACGAAGCCGAGCGCGCCGGGCGCTGGTTTCCTGCCGTCGCGCCATTCGATCGCCCCGCTCGTCGGCACCGAGAGCCCAGCGATCAGCCGTAGCGCCGTCGACTTGCCGCACCCGGACGGCCCGAGCAGAGACACGAACTCGCGCTCGCGCACCCCGAAGTCGAAGCGATCGAGCGCGACGACGGACGCAAACGTCTTGCCGACGCTCTGAAGCGTGACGATGGGCTGAACTGCCGGTGCAGCGGTGCTCA